>Ga0156229_1024_pt1 | contig 9382 bp, 9 predicted proteins | sample RifCSPlowO2_12_FD_116156 | JGI IMG/M metagenome (GOLD analysis project Ga0156229, IMG submission 116156) | Betaproteobacteria bacterium RIFCSPLOWO2_12_FULL_66_14 | reverse complement strand
GCTTGCCGACGTCGGGCTTGAACTGGTCGTCGCCGTAGATGACTTCCGTGTCGAGGCCGCCGACCTTGCGGCCGAGGTGGTCGAGGGCGAGCTCCACCGAATTCTTCATGTGCTCGCCGATGATGCCGGCCGGTCCGGACAGGGTGGTGATGAAGCCGATCTTGACCTTCTGCTGGGCGAAGGCGGGCGTGGCTGCGAAGGCAACTGCAACCAGACCTGCTATCAGGGTAACGGTGTATTTGCGCATTTTTTCCTCCTTGGAAAATTCAGTCTAGCAAGAGCGTCCGAGGGTGTCCAGATTCGGCGGCGAAAACCTGTGCGCCGCCGTCAATCCTGGGGGTCGGAAGCAAGCAGCCTAGGGCGACGCGCTCCGGCGGGCGGTCGCGCGAGGACGCGAGGAGTTCGGCGACTTGCATTGCCGCGCCGAGCCGTTCGGGGGTATCGGCCCGATTGAGGAACAGTATCCTTCGCGCACCTGCCGGGCTGCCCTTGAAGAAGCCGCCGGCATGCAACGCCATGCGCGCGATCGACTCGGCGGTAACGGGTGAACCGAGCCTCGTTCCGGTCAACTGCGCCCAGATCTCCGCCCGAAACACGTTCACTTCCTGCAACGGCAATCCCAGCCCGTTCAGGCCCGCGACCGCGATCAGCGCGTCGGTCGACGAAGGAATGACGGGTTCGTGGGGTGCGGACGCTTTCAGGGGTCTGCGGGCGGCGCCGTCCGCTTCGACCAGGATGCGGTCGAATTCCCCGGTGCGGCTCAGCGCGTTGACAAGCTCCGGCCTGATCCCGCTCAGCTTGCGCCCATCCGGCGTGACCCCGGAAAACAGCAGCATCGCCGTGCGCCCCCCCGCTTCGGCGCCTGCGGCCTCGGCACGCGCGATCTTGGTCGTGGTCGTGACAAGCACGCGCTCCCCGCGCGCCACGAACTCGCGCGCCAGAGCGAACATCAGCGTGGTCTTCCCGCCTGCACCGCACAGGGAGATGACGCGCGCGCCCTCGAGTCCGAGTGCGGCGCTCAGCATGGTGGCGCGACGGCCGGCCGATTCAGCTCGCGCATGATCGCTTCGAGTACTGCGCCGGCGATCGAGCGCGCCTTGTCGGAGATGGTGTCGCAGTACTCGCGCCGGCCGCGCGGATCGATGTCGCCGAGCTTCGTTCCCTGCACCACGTCCGTCCCCGGCCGGATCAGCCCGCGCAGGACGCCGTCCAGTCCGGCGAGCACGGGTTGTCCCGCAACCTCGCCGATCGCGTCGCCCTTGCGAACCATGCTTCCGATGTCGAGGTCGCTGCGAAACGCACCTGCCGCGGGCGCTCGCAGCAGCCGCTCGGTGGTAAAGCCCGAGATATCGCCCGGATCGCCGGTGTTCGCTTGGGCGCTGCCGGCCGCGATGATCCGTCCCAGATCGTGGCCGCGGTTCGTCTCGATGACGAAGTGGCAATCCACGCCCGCTTCGAAGCCCGGTCCGAGCGCAATCACCAGCCGCGCCTCATCCTTGCGCGTTCCCAGGTTGCGCTTCGCCAGGATCGCGTCGATCACGATGTCGGGCGACAGACCGCGAAGCTGCCGCCAGTCCGCAGTGCGCACGACCGCGATCCTGCCGGCGCGCCAGGCGGCCTCGATCGCGCCGGCGTCCCGCGCGGCCTCGGCTGCCACGCCCTCGACGACGGTCGCTTGGTCCTGAAGTGCGGTGCAGTAGGAGACTCGCCTCCGGACGCAGAGCGGCTGCTCCAGGTCGAGCATGCAGATGCGGCGCATGTTCGCCATGTGCAGGCGCCAGGCGATCGCGCTGCCCATCTCGCCCGCGCTCTTGATGAGCACGAAAGGCGAAAGCGGCGCGCGCGCGGAACCCAGGTCGTCACCCTTCGCGAACGACCCGCTTCGCCTTGCCTTCGACGCGCGGCAAGCTGCCCGCCTCGCAGATCTCCACATCGGGCGTGACAGTGACGCGGTACTTGACGATCTCCACGAGATGATCCCGGGCGGCCTTGAGCCGCGATTCGGGAATGCTTTCGTTCGCGGGCTCGACGCGGATCGTCAGGTGCCTGCCGCTCCCGAGACGCGGCACCACGAGCTGGTATTCCTGCGAAAACTCGTTGATCTCGTGCAGCAGCTTCTGGATCTGCGCCGGGAAGATGTTGACACCGGCAAAGTGGAACATGTCGTCGGACCGGCCCAGCACCCCGCCGTCGAGGCGCAGGTAGGTCCGGCCGCAGGAGCACGTGGTACGGTCGAAACGAACCAGATCGTGCGTCCGATAGCGCACCAGCGGCATGCTGCTGCAGCACAGGTTGGTCAGCACCAGCTCGCCGATCTGCCCGTCGGGAAGCGGCTCCAGGGTCTCGGGATCGATCACTTCGGCGACAAACATGCCCTCGATCACGTGGGTTCCCTGGTGCATGGTGCATTCGTAGCCGAAATTGCTGATCTCGGTCGAGCCGATGTCGTCGAAGCATTCGGCGCCCCACTGCGACTCGATCGCCTTCTTCGTCGAAGGGATGCTGGCGCCCGGCTCGCCTGCCGCGATCACCTTGCGGATCGGGGACCCGGGCAGGTCGACGCCGCTCTTGCGCGCGGTTTCGGCGAGGTAGAGGAGGTAGGAAGGCGTGCCGCAGATGGCCGTGGCCCCCCAATCGAGCATCGCGCGCAGGCGGTCCTTGGAGCTCAGGCCGCCTCCGGGAATGACCATCAATCCGGCCTTCTCCATCGCCGCCTGGAACCCCCACCAGGCGACATAGAGCCCGTAGTTGAAGGGCACGAACAGGACGTCGGCCTGCGACAAGCCGAAACCGCAGCGGAAATGGCTGAATTGCTCGTAGTAGGTCTCGAACCAGTCCTTGCCGGAGAGCATCACGCGCACCGGGCGCCCGGTGGTGCCCGAGGTCTGGAACACGCGCACCGCTTCGTGCGGCGCAATGCAGCCGAAATCGCCCCACGGCGGGCTGCCTGCCTGACTCTGGCGCAACTCGTCCTTTTCGGTGAACGGAATCCGCCGCACCGCGTCGAGCGAGCGGATGTCGTCGGGAACGACGTGCGCGGCGTCCAGCTTGCGCCGGTAGAACGGGCTGCGCTCGCGGATGTAGCCGAGCTGGTCGCGAAGCGTGTGCAGCTGGTGCTGCTCGAGTTGCGGGCGCGGCATGCATTCCAGCCGCTCGTTCCAGTACATGGCCTTGCCCGCGTTCATGCGCCCAGCGTCCCGGATTTCGCCTTGCGGGCCGTCTTGGCCTGGTATTGGAGGCGCTTCAGTCCGTCGAGAATCCGCTCCGCGGTGAACGGCGTCCCGTGCAGCCGCACGCCGGTGGCGTCGTACACGGCGTTCCCCATGGCGGCGAGAATTCCCGACACCAGGCCCTCGCCGACCTCCTTGGTGCGGTAGGGCTGCCCGACGCGGTACTGTTCGGTGATCACGTCGGCGTCCTCTGAGACCGCCATGTTGTGGATCGTAGGCATGCGGTAATCCAGCCAGTTCGGATTCAACGTGTAGCCGTCCTTGGTGATCACTTCCTCCATGAAAGCGTGGCCGAGCGCCATCGAGATCTGGCCGTCGACCTGTCCCTTGACCAGCGCCGGGTTGATCGGGAAGCCGCAGTCGTGGACCGTCAGCGCCTTGACCAGCCGCGCCTCGCCGGTCTCGATGTCGACCTCGACCTCGGCCACCTGCGTGCTGAAAGCGTAGTTCTCCGTCCAGCGCCCCTTGGTGGTCGCCAGGCTCGGATGGTTCGGCTCGTCGCGCATGGTGCGCCAGTAGCCCTCGCCGATGATGGTGTCGCCGCGCCGGGTGGCGACGCTGTGCGCGATGACCTCCCGGTACGTCAGGCGCCGCTCGGGATCGAGCCGGTGGCTGACGACCTTGTCCTTGAGGACGAGCTGGTCGGCGGCTACCCCCATCTTCTCAGAAGCCACCTCCAGCAATTTTTCGCGCGCATGGGTCGCCGCCTGGCGGGCGGCATTGCCGGTGACGTACGTCATGCCGCTGATCCAGGCGCCGATGTCCTGCGGCGTGGTGTCGGTGTCCGAGGAGATGATCTTGATGTCGTCCATGCGGATGCTCAACTCCTCGGCGACGATCTGCGAGATCACCGTCTCGGAGCCCTGGCCGATGTCGATCGCGCCGGTGAGTACGACTGCCGAGCCGTCGTCGTTCATCTTGACGATCACCCCGGAGCCGTTGGGGTAGATCAGCGTTCCCCCCATGTAGGCGCTGACGCCGATCCCGATGCCCCGCCGGATCGTGCCGCCCGGGGGCGATTTGCGGTCGCGGCCGAACTTGTCGAGGAAACCGGATCTCTCGGCCGCGAGGCGAATGCAGTCCTGCAGCCCGCCGCGGTGCGTGTTGTCGCCGTTGGGCAGCTGCTCGCCGGCGCCGCGCGCGTTGCGCAGGCGGATGGTGATCGGGTCGATGCCGAGCGCCTCGGCGATCATGTCGAGCTGCGATTCGATCGCGAACCGGACCTTCGGGGCGCCGTGGCCCCGCTGCGGCGCGCGCACCGTGTGGTTGGTGTAGACCGACAGTCCCTCGTACTTGAGGTTGGGGATGCGGTAGGGGATCATGGTGAAGCCCCAGGCGAGGAAGATCACCACCACGCCGCTGCCCCGGTAGGCGCCGGCGTTGTTGATCGCCCGGATCCTCTGCGCCACCAGCGTGCCGTCCTTCTTGACGCCGGTCTTGATTTCGAGAATCAGCGGCTGGGCGTGGCGGTAGGCGGAGAAAATCTCCTCGCGGCTCGCCACCACCTGCACGGGCCGGCCGGTGATCATCGAGAGCCGCGCGGCGCAGTATTCGTGCGAATACAGGTCGATCTTGCCGCCGAAGGTGCCCCCGACATAGGTCTTGTGGACGCGGACCGAGGAATAGGGCAGGTCGAGCGTCTTCGCCAGCTTGGCGCGCTTGACGAAGCTTCCCATCGACGAGGTCCAGACGTTCAGCTTGTCGTTTTCCCAGTGCGCCAGGGTTGCATGCGGCTCGAGGTAGCCGTGGGTGCGCAGCTGGCACTCGAAGCGGTCCTCGCGCACGTAGTCGGATTCGGCGAATCCCTTCTCCACGTCGCCCCAGGCGGTCTCCGTGTTGCCGCCGACGTTGGAGTGCGGCCCCGCGTACTTGGCGTGGCTGCGATGGATCTCGGGCGCGCCGGGCTGCATCGCCTCCTCCGGATCGAATACCGCCGGCAGCGGCTCGTATTCGATCTCGATCAACTCCAGCGCGCGTTGCGCGGTGAGCTGGTCGACCGCGGCGACCGCGGCGATCTCCTCGCCGACATGCACGACCTTGCCGCGCGCGAGAACCTCCTGGTCGGGCGGATAGCGCGGCGTTTCGACGAATCCATGCTTGATGCCCTTCGTGTCCTCCACCGTGATCACCGCCTTGACGCCCGGCAAGGCCCGGGCCCGGGTGGTGTCGATGCGGACGATGCGCGCGTGCGGATGGGGGCTGCGCAGGATGCGGCCGATCAGCGTATTGGGAAGCTTCACGTCCTGTGCATAGACGGCCTTGCCCGTCACCTTGTCGGGGCCGTCCTTGCGCCGGAAGCTCTTGCCGACGTAGCTCAACTCGCTCATCGCAACGGCCCTCCTACTCCATCACCGGTTTGACGCCCTGGCCGGAAGCCTGCAACACCGCATCGACGATGGCGTTGTAGCCGGTGCAGCGGCAGAGATTTCCTTCGAGCGCCTTGTTGATCTGCTCGCGGCCGGGTTTGGGGTTCTCCCGCAGCAGCGCGGTCACCGACATCAGCATCCCCGGCGTGCAAAAGCCGCACTGGACGGCGCCCTGGTCGAGAAACGCCTCCTGGACCGCGCTCAGCTTGCCGCCCTCGGCCAGGCCTTCCACGGTCTGGATCTGCCGGCCGTCGCACTCGATCGCGAGCGTCAGGCAGGCGAGGACCGGGCGGCCGTCCAGAAGGATCGTGCAGGCGCCGCAGGTCCCGGATTCGCAGCTCGCCTTGGTCCCGGTGAGGCCGATCGAATCCCGGATCACCTCGGCCAGCGTGAGCCGCGGCTTGACCGCGACCTCGCGCCATTCGCCGTTGATGCAGAGAGAAATCAGCCGCGACTGCGATCGCCTTGCGGCGACCGGGGTGCTCTCGTTCACCTCCAGCATCTCAACCTCCCTCTCAAGCGCAGCCCGATCGCGCCCGCTCCACGGCCTGCTCCAGAGTGCGGCGCAGGTAAACCCTGATGTTGTCCAGAAGATGGCGCCTGCTGAAGCCGTGATGCGGCAGCGGATTGATCTCCTTGCCTGCCTCGGTTGCGGCCTGCGCGAGCCGCTGGCCATCGAGCGGGGCGCCGGTCAGCATGCGCTCCACGGATGCGAGACGGAGCGGCCGCTCCCGCACCGCACTGACGGCCACGCGGACCGCGGCGCACGTCGTGCGGTCTTGCGCGAGCTGCAGCGAAACCGCGATGACGGCCATGCCGAATTCCAGGCCGCCGCGCACCGTCGACTTGTGAAAACCCCAGCCGGTTCGCTGCTGCGCCGGGACGATCACTGCGCTCACGAGTTCCGCGCCGCGGATGCTGAGCGGCTTGAGGCCGCTTCCGGTATACAGATCCGCGGCCCCGATGCGCCGCGTTCCGCCCGGGCCGAGGATCTCGATCTCGGCGTCCAGCGCCATGAGCGCCGGAGCCACGTCCGACATGTGGACCGACCAGCAGGTCTGCCGGTCGTTGCGCGGGAAGGGATAGCAGCAGTCGCCGCCTCTCTTGAAGCAGGGGGCGGCGAACTGGTAGTCGTGCTTCTGGTTGAGGTACAGGCAGCGCGTTTCCTGGCAGAGATTGCCGCCGAGAGTCCCCATTTCACGGATCTGCCGGCTGCCCACGGCGTGCACGCTCTCGGCGAGCAGCGGCAGTTTCTCGCGCACCAGCGCGGATTGCGCGAGAGAGGCGAGGCGCATGACGGCGTCGATCCGCAACGCGCCGTCCGCTTCCAGCCCGGGAGGCCCGGGCTCGATCCCGGACAGGCCGACCAGGACGCCCGGCCGCACGAGCTCGGAGCGCATATTGGGCAGGAGGTCGGTGCCGCCCGCGAGCGCGCGCGCGTCGTCGCCCAGCCGCGCGAGCAGTGCCGCGGCATCCCGCAGCGTGGCTGCGCGCTCGTAATCGAAGTCGAAAAGGATCATCCGCGGCGAACGGCCCTATAGTTTGTGGGCCAAACTATAGGGCCGGCCAGCCGGCGTCAACAGCCGCGCTTGATGCGGATCAAGCCGAGGCCGGATTTCTGCCGCGACGGCGCAAGCTGGGAATCGTTCGCGTTATCGATCGGCGCTCGAACGCGCCCGCGATCCGCGCCAGGAGATGCAGCAACTGCTCGCGCTCGCCCGGCCGCAGCACGGCGTCCATCGCGCGCTCCTGCTTCTCGATCTGCCCGGTCACCCTGCGCAGCAGCTGCCGCCCTTCTGCGGTGAGATGCAGCGCGTAGTACCTGCGATCGTCGTCGCTGCGCGTGGCCCTGATCAGGCCGCGCCCGGTCAGGCGCTTGAGCGACAATGAAAGCGTGGTCTTGTCGAGCCCGTAGACCCGGCTCAGGGTGACCGAGTTGACCCTGGGATTCGCCCCGAGAACGGTGAGCAGGCTGAATTCCCCGGGCGTGACGCCCAGACCCCTGAGCGAGCGCGATAGGTCGCGGAATATCGCCGACTGCGCGAGCCTCACCCGATACCCGATGTAACCCGTCAGGCGGCCGAAGTCGAGCTGCGGCAATTCACTTCCCGGCGAGTTCACGCGCGCTCCGCAGCCGCAGAAACTGGCTCACGATGCCGACGGCGATCTCCGCCGGCGTGTTGTCGCCGACCTTCTCCCCGATCGGGCAAATGATCCGGTCGATGAAAGCGCTTCGGATCCCGTCCTCCTTGAGCTGGCGGCGCAACGCCGTCGACTTGCCGTCGCTGCCGATCACTCCCAGATGTGCGATCTTCGTCTTCCTGGCGTGCAGCGCTTCGAGGATCGGCACGTCCGACCGATGCCCCATCGTCATCAGGATCACGTCGGCCCCCGCAGCGATCCGGTCGATGCCGTCGCAATACTCCTTGACGTGGCAGGTATCGAGTTTGGGGCTCTGCGGCAGCCGGCTCAGCCACTGCTCGCGCGTGTCGACGCACAGCACCCGGCAATCGAGCTCGATCAGGAACCGGCACAGGACCTGGGAAACGTGGCCGGCGCCGAAGATCGCGATGTTCCAGTCCAGTTCGCGGCGATAGGCCTCGAAGTAAAGGGCGACCCATCCCCCGCAGGTCATCCCCAGGTCGCGCTGCAGGTTGTAGCGCCGGAAATGGGTTCTTGCCGCGCTGCCGCGCCCGAGGAGCTCGCGCGCCGTCTGCCGGCACGTCTCCTCCAGCGTGCCGCCGCCCACGGTGCCGTGCGCGAGGCCGTCGGGCGTGAAGATCGCGCTGGCGCCCACGACCTGCGGAATGCTGCCGCCCCCGTCGACGATGGTCGCGATGCAGTACGGAGTTCCCTGCCGCTGGAAAATTTCGATTTCCCGCAACATGCCATGGTCAAGCATCGCCGATCTCCGACTGCATACGCGCGATAGCAGTTTGTAGCACAAACCGTATCGCTGTCCAGCACCGGCGCCGAATTGCGATATGCTCGCAGCGGAATCGAACGGGCGGAGAATGCTGCAGCTCGCGGGCGTTACCAAGCATTTCGGTCATCGGGTCGTGCTGCAGGCCGTTTCCCTGACGGTGGCGGCGGGCGAATATGTCGCCGTGGTCGGCGAATCCGGCGTCGGCAAGTCCACGCTGCTCAACATCATCGCGGGGCTGGAGACCGCGGATGCTGGAACGGTTTCCCTGCTCGATACCGAAATGACCGCGCTCGACGACGACGCCCGCACCGTGCTGCGCCGGGAGAAATTCGGTTTCGTGTTCCAGGCCTTCCACGTCCTGCCCCACCTGACGGTGCAGCAGAACGTCGGTTTACCCCTTCTTTTGCGTGGTTTTAAAGCAAGAGAAATGGATGAAAGGGCAAGAAAAACCATCTCGGCTGTCGGCCTGGGCGGCCGCGAGAACAGCATGCCGAGGGAACTTTCGGGAGGGGAGCTGCAGCGCGTGGCGATCGCGCGCGCGCTGGTGGGCGAGCCCAAGCTCGTCCTCGCCGACGAGCCGACCGGCAACCTCGACCAGGAAAGCGCGCGCCAGGTGCTGGCGCTCCTGCGCGACCAGGTCAAGGCCCGCGCCGCCGCGGGAATCCTCGTCACCCACTCCGAGGCCGCCGCCGCCACCTGCGACCGCCGCTACCGTCTCACCAGCGCCGGCCTCGCGCCGCTCTGAAACGCGTTCAACTGGTGATGCTGTAACTGTCTTCCAGGAGTTTGGCTTGGGCCGCCGCCAGGCGGGCGACCGGCACGCGCGGGCCCGAGCAGGATACGTAGTCGATGCCGATGTG
>Ga0156229_1022_pt1 | contig 9389 bp, 5 predicted proteins | sample RifCSPlowO2_12_FD_116156 | JGI IMG/M metagenome (GOLD analysis project Ga0156229, IMG submission 116156) | Betaproteobacteria bacterium RIFCSPLOWO2_12_FULL_66_14 | reverse complement strand
CAGCCTTGGTGTTGATGCCGAAACCCGAGGCGCCCGGGATGACCGGAAGACCGCCGGTGGATCCCTGGGGCGGGTACAGCGACGTCTTGGTCGGCTCGGAGGCTGGAACGGGCGCCGGCGCAGGCTCAAGCGGCGGCGGCGGCGGCGGAGGAAGCTCCAGGTATGTCGTGGACGGGGCGGTGGTTTGGGCCGGCGCCGGTGCGGACGGTGCCGGCTCAACGGGCGTCGGCGCGGGTGCAGGCGCGGGCGCCGGCTCAACGGGCGCAGGCGCGGGCGCCGGTGCGGCGGGCGGGGCTGCTTCGGCCGCAGGCGCGGGCGCGCTTGCGGCCACCGTATCGGGGGCGACATATTGCGACGTCGGGGCAGGCGGAGGAGGCGGGGAACTGCCGCCGCCGCCCCCACCGCCGCCGAACAGACCCATGGCCAGCGCGGGGCCGCAGGTCAGCACCGAGACAAGTCCGAACAGGAGGCAGGCCCCGACCTTCCTGGGGCCGCGGGTCTGGACCGGCCTCGCAGTCTGTAACGCAGATCGATAAGTGCTTGTGCATGCCATGTTCAACTCCCTGAAACGTTTTGGTTGAACGATGGAGCGCAAGCGCCGTGCCTGGATAAAATAGACTTTTTATTCAATGCATTAAATATAATACCTCGAGAAACATTCAGCTTTTCTGTCGCCGATGAACGACGCACTGTAATGATCCCCCCCATCTGTTTTCGTTTCTACGAGGGAAAGGGGCCTCCGCACCGTGTGTCTCCATTTCCCGACACCTGGGCACGGACTTTGCCCGCCCATCCATGGAATACTCGGCGGCCAGGCATCACTGGATTCGTCCCCATGGCAGATGTGCAGAAAACTCCACCGGCCGGAATCCTGTCGGGCCGAGCGATCGTGACCATCATCGGCGCGGATCGCGTCGGCATCATCGCCGGCATCGCAGCCGTCATTGCCGAAGCCAACGTGAACATCCTGGACATCAGCCAGTCGGTCATCCGCGAGTTCTTCACCATGATCATGATGGTCGACCTGGGCGGTGCGACCGTTTCGTTCGACGAGCTGAGCGACAGGCTGGCCCGCAAGGGGGCGGAGCTTTCCGTGCGCGTGGAAATACAGCGCGAGGAAATCTTCAAGGCCATGCACAGGATCTAAAGGACCTCAGCCATGAGTCAACTCAATTTTTCGGGCGACGAGATCCTGGAAACCATCCGCATGGTCCGCACCGAGCAGCTCGATATCCGGACGATCACGGTGGGCATCAGCCTGTTCGATTGCGTCAGCGACTCCTGCGACACGCTGTGCCGCAACGTGTACGAAAAGGTCACCAGCATCGCGCGGGACCTTCATCGCGTCAGCGCCGAGCTGTCGCGGGAATTCGGACTGCCCATCGTCAACAACCGGATTGCGGTCACGCCCGTGTCGCTCATCGCCGGAAGGTGCAACCGGGAGGAATTACTGCGTGTCGCACAGACCCTGGATAGCGCCGCGCACGCCGTGCAGGTCGATTTCATCGGCGGCTTTACCGCGCATGTCGAGAAGGGCATGAGCACGATCGATGCGAACCTCATTGCCGCCATTCCGCAGGCGCTCGCGGCGACCCGGCGGGTGTGCGCCTCGGTCAATATCGGCTCGACCCGCGCCGGGTTGAACATGGATGCGATCGCCGAAATGGGACACGTCATCCGGCGCACGGCGGAGGCGACCGCCGCCCAGAGCTCGATTGGGTGCGCCAAGCTGGTCGTATTCTGCAACGCCGTCGAGGACAATCCGTTCATGGCCGGTGCGTTTCACGGCGCCAGCGAGGCCGACCGCATCGTCAATGTCGGCGTCAGCGGCCCGGGCGTCGTGCTCAAGGCGCTCCAGGCAGCCGGCGACGTGGACTTCGGGACCTTGACGGCCATCATCCGGCGAACCGCCTTCAAGATCACACGCGCCGGAGAGCTGATCGGGCGCGCGGCCTCGGCACGGCTCGGAATCCCGTTCGGAATCGTCGATCTGTCGCTTGCCCCCACGCCCGCGGAAGGCGACAGCGTTGCGCGCATCCTGGAAGAGATCGGGCTGGAACAGGTCGGCACGCACGGATCGACCGCTGCGCTCGCCCTGCTCAACGACGCCGTGAAGAAGGGCGGGGCGATGGCTTCGAGCTATGTCGGGGGTCTTTCCGGGGCGTTCATTCCGCTCTCGGAGGATGCGGGCATGATCGATGCCGCCCGGCAGGGGACGATTTCGATCGACAAGCTCGAAGCGATGACGGCGGTGTGCTCGGTCGGCCTCGACATGATCGTCATTCCGGGCGATACGCCGGCGGAGACGCTCGCGGCCATCATTGCCGACGAGGCCGCGATCGGGATGATCAACAGGAAGACCACCGCGACCCGGCTGATCCCGGCGATAAGCAGGAAAGTCGGAGACTGGGTGGATTTCGGCGGCTTGCTCGGACGCGCGCCGGTCATTCCGGTCAACACCCGTTCGAGCCGCCGATTCATCGCCCGCGGCGGCAGGATTCCGTCTCCGTTGCAGGCGCTGGGCAACTAATTACAGGCAGCAAGGCGTTTCACCGGCACCCTCTCAATGCCGCGCAAGGCATAAGTCACACGCGGCGCCATCCACGACGATCCGCCAAGACGTTTTTCACGGGCGGCGCCAGGCGCCGCGGCTACTATGCCAGCGTCATAGGCCCGCTCCCAAGGAGAACTGCCATGAAACGACTCGGTCTGCTCGCCGTCCTGGTGACACTTGCCGCGCCCGGTTACGCCGGACCGGCCAATGAACTGATCGGCACCTGGGAATGCACGGTGCCGGGCGCGCCGCCGACGAAGACCCCGCCGATCGTCTGGTTCGGATCGGCGAGCACCGAAGGCAAGACGATCGACAGCACCGTGGATCTCGACGGCTTCGATCGCAGGGTATCGGGCATCTCCGATATCGCGTCCGCCCCGGGTGGCTGGTGGAAGGTGGCGCCTCAGGAGGGCCTGACGTTCGTCGTGAAGCCCCTGCCGCCTGCGGGAAAGCAAGCCCCATGGGCAATGTCTCTGAGGTTCGGTGAAGGGTCGTATCGCTGTCGCCGCCTGCCCCGCTTCATTTGATCGCCTCGCCGTTCATTGCCTCGAGGGTGACGTCAGGCGCTGCGACCAGCGGCCGAAATCGAGCGTCTTTTCATCGACCTTCGCAATACGGCAGAGGATGCAGCGCGCGATCGACCCCCCGAGGACGGGATCGACGTCGTCGCGCAGCGGCGTAAGCACATTGGCGCCGACCGCGAGCGTGCCTTCGATCAGATCCTCGCCGGGCATATACCAGAGCCCCTCCGCGTTGACCACGCGGGGATGCATTCCCGGCACGATCGCCACCTTGCGCACGATCGTCCTGTCGGTGGTGGGCGCCGAAATCTCAACCCACTCTCCGTCAGCTACGCCGTGCCCGGCGGCGGTGTCCGGGCTCATCTCGAGAGTCGGGAACGGCCGCCGCCTGCGCAGCTTGGGCATTTCGATGCCGAGCGTCGAGTAGTACTCGAGCGAGCGAGTGCCTGAAATCAGCACCAGCGGAAAACGCTTCGAGACCTCAGGCGTCGAATAGGGACTGAGCGGCGGCTCGACGAAATCCGGAACCGGGTCGTAGCCGTGCCCGGCGAGGATCTGCGAGGCGAGCTCGATCTTCCCTGAGGGGGTGTTGAAGCCCGGCTTGCCGTCGCGGCGGAGCTTGCCTTTCCTGAACTTGTCCGGCTCGTTCGGCCGCATCGCGCTGCCCTGCTCGGCGAGCTGCGCGAAAGTCATTCCCATGGGCTCCAGCCGGTAGTCGAGCAGGTCTTGGTAATCTTTCACCGGCAGCCGCTCGGCGTAGCCCATGCGCCTGGCCACCTCGAACACCGCCCAGCCCTCCTCGCGCGCTTCGCCGCGCGGCTCGAGCGCCCGCACGCGCGCCGAGATCATGTTGAGACCCGAGTACTCGGCGATCGCGTTCGATTCCAGGTGCGTCGTGATCGGCAGGATGTAGTCGGCAAGGTGCGCGGTGGGCGATTCAAACAGTTCGCTCACTACCAGGAGATCGAGCGACTTGAGCGCCCGTATGGTCGTGTACGTGTCCTCCAGGCCCACCACCGGATTGCACGAGGTCCACAACGCGCGCACCGGATACGGTTTCCCGGTGAGCATGGCATCGATGACCTGGCGCGGATGCGGATACGGCGCGGTGATCGCCTTCGGGCCGGCGAGCAGGGGCAGCCTGTCGCTGCTCAGCATTTCCTGCAGGTTGCGGCCCTGGCCCAGGCTCGCATCGCCGGCATAGTAGCTCGGCATGCGCACGCCCGGTGGCAGCAGGAAACCGTTGCATCCTTCCTGATCGATTTTCCCGATGAGCGCCGGGATGAACCCCATCAGGCGCAGCGTCGCGACCGAATTGCCGCCCATGGTCGCGCCGATGAAGGTGTAGAGCGCGGGCTTTTTCGCCTCCCAAAGCAGGCGCGCCGCCTCGACGATGCCTGCGGCGCTGGTCCACGTGAGATCCGCGACGCGCTCGGGCGTATAGTCGGCTGCGCGCTTTCGCAAGCCGTCGAAGCCCGTTGTCCACTCCTCGATGAAGCTCCGGTCATACCAGCCGCGTTGAATCATCACATGGATGATCCCGAGAGCGAGCGCCGCATCGGTTCCCGGACGTACCCGCAGCCATAGCGCCGCGTCGCGCGTCGCGGCGATCGGCCGGGGATCGACCACGATGGTGCGGCAGCCCCTGCGCTGCGCCTCGCGCAGCCGCTGATACTTCGAGCCGTTGGTCTCGCCGGGATTGACGCCCCACAGCACGACCAGGTCCGAGCCCTTGAGCTCGGTATACGACATGTACGTGAAAAGATTGCCGTAGGTGAGCACGTCGGCCGTCAGCTGCGGCGTGAAGCACTGGTGCGAGTCGTGCTTGAAGAACGTCGGCCCGCCGATGGCATCGAGGAAAAGGTCGTAGGCGTAGTAGTCCTTGGGCGGCAGCGACTGCACCGCAACGGCGCGCGCGCCGTGGCGTTCGATGATCGCGTTCAATCGCGCCGCGATGTCGTCGAGCGCCTCATCCCAGGTGACCCGTTCCCAGCGCCCCGAGCCGCGTTCGCCCACGCGCCGCTGCGGGAAGATCGCGCGTTTCGGCGACAGCGTGATATCGGCCGAGTACTTGCCCTTGGGACAGAGAAAGCCCTTGCTCAAGGGGTGCTTGCGATCGCCGCTTATTCTGACGCGGGCGCCGGTTTCGACCAGCATCCCGCAGCGCACCAGGCAAAGCCTGCAGGTCGTTCGCGTTATCGCCATGACGTCACTCCCCTCCGGCGACGTAGGAGCGCAGCGCGCCGGCGAGCTTCGGGTGGGCGTTGAACAGGGCGACAAAGTCGCTCTCCCTTCGCCCGCCCTTGGCGCGGACGACCTGCACCAGAGCGCGCTTTTCCCCGACGTTCCAGCGGGAAATGCCGGGAAGATGCACGAGGAGCGCGCCCCAGCGCGTCCAGGCGAGTCGCTCGCCCGCCGAGAAGCCCGCGACCGAGCGCAAGCCCGTGATCGACATCGCCTCGCGGGCGCACTCGCGCAGCGCCTGCTCTCGCGCGGCGCCCCAGCGCGCGGCGAGATCGGCGCCGAGTCTGGCCCCGAGCGCGGCGCCGAAGCCGAGGTCGCTCGCGTGCGGCACATCGAGGTCGAAGAACACGCTCGCGCGAGCGAGCCGGCGCAGCGTTCTGCGATCCGATCGGTGGCCCGGGTCCGCTTTCATGCGGGCGAGCTCGCCGCGCATGATTCGCTGCGCCTCGGCCGACTGCGGCCGGAACCCGAGCTTTTGGTAGAACCACCAGGCACCGGAGGCGATCGCCTCGTCGTTCTTTTTCCCGAGCTGATACGGATCCAGGCTGAACGACTCGGCGCCGAACAGGAACCGCGACATGGCGAGCAGCCGGGCGAACGTCCAGGCGGCCTCGCCGCCGCGGAACGTCGCGAAGGTATTGAACGAGATCGCCGCGATGCGGCCGAGCAGATCGACCTGCCCGTAGCCGAGCGGAACGCCGTTCTGCAGCGTCACGTAGCCGTAGCTCGCCATGACCAGGGCGCGCCGCTCGGGGACCATGCCGTTCACCAGGAACGCGAGACCGCGGCCGTCTTCCACGACACGCACGTCCTGCGCATCGCCGTAGCCGAACGCGTCCAGATCGCGCGCGCGCGTGGCCAGAATGCCGCGCGCAAACTCGATGAGCCCGGCCCCCTCGCGCGCCGGCACGTCGCGAACGGCGCGCGGCGCGAGCGCGATCTGCTCGCGCAGCTCGGGCCGACCGCGCCGCAACGCAGCGCCCTGGAACACGACCTGTGCCAGCGGAGTTTTCTCGCGCGTGCGGCTGGGCGTTTCCGCGCCCGGCGCGAGCACGCACGAGGCGTCGATCGAATCGTAGAATGCCTCGCGCGTGCGCGAATCGCCCGGCATCGCCTCGACCCGGCGCACCAGGAACACCGCGTCGGTCTCGGAGCGGCCGCGCAGCCGGTCGAGCGCCCGGTATCCCGGGGCGTTCGACTCCTTCAGCCACTCGGCCTCGGCCGGGGTCACGAGCAGGGGCAGCGCCGTGCGTATGCTGTCTGCGGCCTCGGAGTCGCTGCGGTCGAGCCGCAGCCGCGCCGGCCAGCGCCGGGCGAGCCAGCGCGCCGTCATCCAGAAAAACCGGTAATGCGTCGCGGTCCCGGCGATCCCGGTGTCCGCGAGCGCCGCCCGGTGCCGGCGCACGTCGGCGCGGCGCCTGAAGCGCTCGAGCAGCCCCTCGACCCGCGCGAGAAGCCGGGCGTTGTCGGGGTAGGCTCGCAGAAAACACAGGACTTCATGCAGCCGCAGCACCGCGCGTGCGCTGGGCAGCCTCGATTCCGCGATACGTCCGAGCAATGCGAGCTTCGCTTCCGCGCAACCCTCGCCGTAGTTCGCCTTCACCTGCTCGAGCTGTCCGAGTATCCCTGAGGCCATCGAGCTGCTCAAGTCTTCGCCCCGGCGCGCGCCATCATCGAAAAGATCCGTTCGCAGCGCTCGCGATCGAGGGCATCGGCGACGCCCGGCTGAGCGCACCAGGCGAGCAGCCGCTCCACTGCGGTGCCATCGCCCGCAGTCGCCGTGCGGTCGAAGCGTTGCTTCAACCGTTTCAGCTGCAGCGCACGCCGTTGCGCCTGAAACTCGGCAGGGCTCTCCAGCTCAAGCAACAGCTCCAGCTCGAGCAGGCTCTCGCGGCGCGAATCGGCGCCTCGTTCGACGCGCGCAACGTATTCGCCGCTTGCAGCGGCGTCGGACAGAGCCCGCAGCGCCGCATCGCGTCGCACGATCATCTTCTGTTCCCATGCGCCCGGCAGCGCCGGCAGCGCCTGCCATTGTTCCTGCGCCGCCGCTGACCGCGACGCGAAGTCGGCGCTGCATGCCGACTGCACCAAGCCGTCGAGCTCCTCGCATAAGCGTTCTTTCGACGCGAGCGTCTGCCATACCGCTGTCTTGCGCGAACGGGCGCGCGCCGACAGCATCGCCTCGACCGCGGTGCTCGCCTTCCTGAAACGGGATTCGACCTCGCGCAACGGCAGCCCGGCGGCCTTCTTCTTCCATTGTTCCTGCAACTCGCCGAGCGAGCGGCGGATGTCCTGCTCCTGCCTGTCCGCCGCGAGCGCGAGCTGCTCGAGCTGCGCACAGAGGTCCTCCAGCGTGCGACGGTCTCCATGCTTGCGGTCGTCCTCTTGCCTTCGTTGGGCCTGGCGCGCATGGAACACCGCGTCGCACGCGGCGCGAAACTGCTCCCACAGGGCGCGCTCGTCGCGCTGCAGAAGCGACAGCGCCTTGGCCTGCTCCTGCCATCTCGCCTGGATCGCCTTGAGCTGCGACGGCGTGTCGCGCTCCAGCGCCTTGGAGGCCAGCGCCGCGGCCTCGGCGATCAGTGTCTTGCGGTCCGCCTTGGCGCGCTCGCGCGCCGCCGACAACGCCTCGCGCAACGGGGCGAGCGCGGCCTTCAGCCGTTGGTCGAGCTTTTTCCATGCGCCGGGATCGACACCGCCGAGCTCCGGCCCGCTCCAGGCCTGATCGGTTTCGCGCAGCCAGCGCTCGTTCGCGCGCCAGTCGGGCGTCTCACCCAGCAGCGTCGGCGCGTGCGCCGCCGCCGCGGCAATGAAATCCTCGCGCCGCTGGCGGGCCTGCTTTTTGCGCGCGGCCACTTCCGCGAAATGTCTTGCGGCGGGCGCGTAGGCCTTTTCGCACGCGGCGTCGAAGCGTTCCCAGAGCGACTTGGGCACGCCGGCGTGCTGCTGGTCGAGCGCCTTCCATTCGTTGCGCAGCTTTTGCACTTCGAGTGCGAGTTTCGGTGCCTCCGTCGTCTGTGCCGGCAGGGCTTCGGCGCGCTCGCACAGCCGCAGGCGGGCGATTCGCTGCCCGAACGTTTCCCAGCGTTCGAGCTCCGCCAGCTGCTGCGCGAAGCGGTTGAGCCGCTGCGTGGTTGGCTTGGGCAGCGGCCCGGCGGGGGCCTTGAGCATCCTGATATCGTCGACCGCCGCCCGCGCGGCCTGCAATTGTCCTGCCACCAGCGCCTGCTCGGCGGCGTGCAGCAGAGCGTGCAGACGTTGCCGCGCCGCGTTTGCCTCCTGTCGAGCGACCTCGACCTGCGCCAGCCGGCGTTGCTCGACCGTCGTCATTGCAGCTTCGAAGCGCCGCGTCAGGTCCGGCGTGCGAATGGCCCGATCCAGCGCCTGCCACCGCGACGGCAGCTCCGCGTGGTCGATGGAGGTGCCGGCGGCGAGCTGCTCGGCTTCGACCACGAGCGCTTCTGCCCCGGCGAGCGCCTGGCGCTCCTGCTCCCACAGCGCAATGCGTTGTTCCGCCTGCTCGAGCCTGGCGAGCGCAGCGCCGTCGCTTCGCTGCTGCGCCTCTTCGCGCAGCGCGGCAAGCTCCTCGCGCAGCCTGGCGAGCGCATCCGCCGTCGCAGGCGCCGCGGATCCCAGCGCTGCCATCGATTCGAGCAGCCTGCGCTCGAACTGCGCCCGCGAGCGCTGTTCTTCCTGCTCGCGATCGAAGCGTGCCTGGATGGTCTGGCGAGCCGCGTCGCAGCGGGCGAGACGGGCAGCGTCGAGCGACATTTCCGCCGCTTGCCAGCGGCGGTTGAGCCTCACCACCGCGCTGAGAATCGGGCCGGGCTCGATCGCCAGCGCTTCCAGTTCCCCGAGGATGGCGTCGGCTTGGGCTTGCTGCCGCAGGCGATCCCTGATCGCATTGATGCGCTGCCGCGCAAGCCGCGACACGCCGCGATCGGTGTCCTTTGCCGCATCGGCAAGCCTTTGCAGGCCTTCGCGCGTTTGCACGCGCTCGGCAGCCGCTATCCGTGTCTCGGCATGCTCGGCGGCAAGCGCGAGATCGACCAGCAGGCCTTCCTCGCGTA
>Ga0156229_1177_pt1 | contig 9403 bp, 11 predicted proteins | sample RifCSPlowO2_12_FD_116156 | JGI IMG/M metagenome (GOLD analysis project Ga0156229, IMG submission 116156) | Betaproteobacteria bacterium RIFCSPLOWO2_12_FULL_66_14 | reverse complement strand
CTACGCATCCAACTCCGGATACCTGCGGAATATCCCCTTCTCGTTGAATGCGAGCCGCCTCGGCGAGGCGAGGTAGGCGGCGATCCTCGGGCGCTCGGAGACGCGTTGATGCAGCGCCGCGAGCAGCGGATGCTTCGGCTCCTCGGCCGCCATGGCCTTGGGAAACGCATAACGGGTGCCCGCCACGATCTGAAACATCGCCAGATCCACGTAGGAGAAGGCATCGCCCACGGTGTATTCGCCGCCGTTACGCTGCAGCGCCTTTTCGAAATAACCGAAATATTTGGGCAGGCGACGGGCGAGGAAGTCGGCCGCGCGGCGTACCGCTTCCGGCTTCTGCTCCTCGTAATACAGGCTGCTGGCAAGCGGGTGATGGGTATCGTGCGCTTCGTCCACGTAATCCATCACGGTCAGCATCAACTGATGCGCCCAGAGTCGGCCCGCCTCGTCCTGCGGGACGAGGTTCAGGCGCGGCCCGAGATAGAGCAGGATGTTGGCGGTCTGCGCGATCACCAGCTCGTCGGCCTTCAGAAACGGCGGCGCGAACGGCGCGCGCTTCACTTCGGGGCTTTGCAGAAAGCGCATCAAGGCCGGCACGCCCATGCCGTCCTTCTCCGGCAGGCGGGCCACGTCGGCATAGTCGGCACCCGCCTCTTCCAGCGCGAGACGCACGAATTCGCCGCGGCCCTGGATGGAAGGCCAGTAGTAGAGCTCGTAGCGCATGAGGGGCTCCTCGGGTGGTCATCACGGGGGTGAGCCATCATAATGCGCCACGACGGAACCTCGCCACAGGAGGGAGCAGTGCTGGTCGTGCGCAACGCCTCGCGTGACGAGCTCGCGCTCGCGTCGACCATCATCCTCGATGCCTACCATGAATTTCGCCCGATCTTCCCTCCCGAGCGCTGGGATACGGTCTATGCCCGCTGGGGCGACGTCTGGAGCCCGCTGCTGCATTCCGAAATACTGGTAGCCGTGGACAATGACCGGCTGCTGGGCGTGGTGATCTTCTATCCGAACGGCTCGCTTTCCGGGCAGGGCGAGTGGCCCGCCGGCTGGGCCGGCATGGCAAGGCTCGCCGTCCGCCCCGAGCATCGCCGCCAGGGCGTCGGCCGGGCACTCACCGAAGCCTGCATACACCGCTGCCGCCAACGGGCCATCGCGACGCTCGGCCTGCACACGACAGACTGGATGGTGGCTGCACGAGCGCTGTACGAACGGCTGAGGTTCACCCGCGAGCCCTCGTTAGACTGGCAATTGCCGGACACGCTGGCGATGGGCTATCGCTATGATGTTGGAAGGGTACGTGCTGCGTTGAGATGAACCTCGGAAGCGCGACCTTGTCCCATAAGTCAATGAAACAGAACGGTTGATTGAATGTCTCGTCCCGCCGACCTCCTGCAGGCCGTATTGAAAGGCACCGTCCTGATCGCTGTCTTCGCTGCCGTGCTGGTTGCCTTGCTGCTCGCGTGGTGGATTGCCGCCATGGCGATCGTGGGGTGGATCGCCTACGCCGGCGTGCGCCGCTTGTTTGCCGGAAAGAAAGAGCACGAGACGCGAGAAGACGTTCCCTTGATTATCGAGGGCGAATACCGCGTCGAGCCCGAATCCCTCGCTGACTCCCGCCGCGAACATCACAGCAAGTAACCGGCGCGATTGGCAGGGTGCGGCGATCGATCAGCTACGCGATCGATCGCGATCGGCAAGACGTTCACCGCTATCGGGATCATCTACCGGCTGATCAAGTTCGGAGGCAGCCGGCGCGTTCTCTTCCTGGTGGATCGCGGCAACCTCACGGCGAGATCGACATCGTCCAGCACTGCTAGCACTCTTCCGGAGGCTTGCAGCCAAGCACGCCTTATTTCAGTCGCAGAGCGCTGTCCACGAATGATGGACAACGCCATAGGATGGACAATCATACAGAGCGAGTGGCCTAGAAAACTAGCGTTTTGTCCAATATTGACGCATGTCCACGAAACATGGACAATTGACAATTATGAACGGCGCCCCCCAAATCGCCGAACGCCCCCTGCTTGACGCCGCTCTCGAGGTGGCCCGCGCGCTGGGCCTCACTGCAGAACTCGTAGAGAAGGCGCCCGCCCTCGGCAACACCCGGGCGGACGCACTCGTGCGGCTCGCGCACGGACCCGACGCAGCGCTGTACGCGATCGAAGTGAAGCGCGCGGTGCGTCCGGCCACGCTTGGGGCAGTGCTGCATCAGATGGAGCGCCTCGGCCGGCAAGCCCTGCTCGTGACCGACTACGTCACACCGCCCATGGCAGACACCTTAAGGGAACGCCGCGTGCCGTTTCTCGATGCAGCAGGCAATGCCTACCTGGAACATCCCGGCGTGTTCGTCTGGGTAAAGGGACAAAAACCCGTCGCGCCCATCGTGCCACCGGGCCTCGGCCGCGCTTTCCAGCCCACGGGCCTGCAGGTGCTATTCGCCCTGTTGTGCAACCCGAAGTGGATCAACCGCCCCTACCGTGAGCTGGCGGCCTTGGCGGGTGTGGCGCATGGCACGGTTGGCTGGGTGATTCCGGACTTGCAAAAGCAGGGCTTCGTCATCGACCTTAAGGGCAGGCGCGGCACGCGGCGGCTGTTCGAACTCGACCGGCTGCTCGCGCAGTGGGTGGATGCCTACGCGCGGCAGTTGCGCCCACGTCTGCTGATCGGCCGCTATTACGTACCCACGCTGGAAGGCTGGCGCGACTGGCCGCTCGCGCAGTACCGCGCGCTATGGGGTGGCGAGCCGGGGGGCGCGCTGCTCACCAATTATCTGCGCCCGGGCGAGCTCACGATCTATGCCGCCAGGCTGCCGGGCCTGCTCGCTGCGCAGCAGAAGTTCCTGAAGGAGCCCGCGCCCGGGCATACCGCGGTGGTGGAAGTGCGTCGCAAGTTCTGGAATTTCCCCGACGACGCGGGGCGCGCCGATGTGACGCCGCCGGTGCTGGTCTATGCGGATCTGCTTGCCACGGGCGACGCTCGCTGCATCGAGACCGCAAAGATGGTGTACGACGCCCATGTCGCTCGACTTTTCCGGGGAGCCTGATCTGCGCGGCCTCGGGCGCCTCGTGCGCGCGCTGCGGGCGGTGGCCGAGCCGCTCGGTGTCGAGTTCTTCCTGATGGGCGCGGCTGCACGCGACCTGATGATGCGATACGCGCATGGCATTGAGACGCTGCGCAGGACCGAGGACGCGGATTTCGCGGTGATGGTGCGGGACTGGACCGCGTACGAGACCTTGCGCGAAGGCCTGATCGGGGGCGGCAATTTCGCCGCGCGTCCGGGACCGGCAGCGCATCGGCTGCGCCATGCAGAAGGTATGCCGCTCGACATCGTGCCGTTCGGCGGTGTAGAGCGTCCGGACCGCACCTTCGCCTGGCCTCCCGATCACAGCATGGTGTTTGACTGTTTCGGCGTGAAGGAGGCGTTTGCGGCCAGCGTTGCAGTTCAGTTGCCGGATGGCGTGCTGCTCAAGGTGGCGCCGATTCCGGCCCTGACGATCCTGAAGGTTTGCGCCTGGCAGGATCGCAAACATAGCGAACCGGGACGCGATGCCCGGGACCTGCTGCTATTTCTGCGTTGCTACATGAACTGCGGCAATCTCGAACGCGCGGCCGCCGAGCACGGGGATCTGTTTGAAGCGGAGGATTTCGATTATGTGCAAGCGGGCGTGCGGCTGCTCGCGCGCGACATCGCATCGCTCATCGGACGATCAGGTATCGCGCGGATGCTGAAAATCCTCGTCCGGGAGGCGGGAGATCGAGGCAGCCACGGACTGGACGGTAGCCGATCTCGACGCCGATGAGCTGGTTCGCACGGTCGACGAGGCGACTCGCCGCGGCCGTGCCGAGGACCCGGGCACACGCGATCCTACTGAGCTGCTGCGCGGATTGGGTTTGATGCGCGATGGCGTGATGCTGCGCGCGGCGGTGGTTCTGTTTGGCAAGCAGGAGCGGCTGGAGGCCCGGACGCCCCAGTGCCTGCTGCGCGTGGCCCGATTTCGAGGCGTGGACCGGACGGAGTTTCTCGACAACCGGCAACTCAACGGCAATGTGTTTCGTCTGCTGCAGCTTGCGGAGCGCTATTTGCGCGAGAGCCTGCCGGTAGCGGGGCGCGTTCTGCCCGGGCTGTTCGAGCGGGTGGACGATCCACTGTATCCGCCGCTTGCGTTGCGCGAGGCGTTGGCCAATGCGTTCTGCCACCGCGACTACAGCATCGGCGGCGGATCAGTAGCCGTGGCGATCTACGATGACCGGCTGGAGGTCACTTCGTCCGGCACGCTGCACTTCGGCCTCACCCCTGCAGCGCTGCTGGAGCCGCACGAGTCTTTGCCATGGAACCCGCTGATCGCGCGGGTGCTGTATCGGTGCGGGGTAATTGAGTCATGGGGCCGGGGCACCTTGAAGATCGTGCGGCTGACCGAAGAGGCTGGCCTGCCTCGGCCGGAGATTGAGGACGCGGGGGGCTGCGTGACGGTGCGCTTTCGGCCGACGCGCTATGTGCCTCCGCAGCGGATCGCGCACGACCTGAACGAGCGGCAGCGTGCCGTTCTCGCTTTGCTCGACGCCAGCCGCGGCGGGCTGGCGCTGCGGGAAGTCAGAGACCGGATGGCGGATCAGGCCACCGAATGGGAGGTCAAAGGCGACTTGGCGCTGCTCAAGCAGCTTGGCTTGGTTGAGTCGGTCGGTTGGGGCCGTGGCGCTTTCTGGAGGTTGACGCGACAGTGATCACTAACATTCTGTGGGGCGACCTTCCTTTCCCTCTTATTCCCTCTTATTCCCTCCAATTCCCTTTGGCTTCGCCGGCGGGTGAGATCGTGGGCGTAGGGTACTCCCCCCATAAGGAGGCCAGCGCTCCTCACAGCGCAGTCAATTCCCGCGAAGCAATTGTCGCTACTCTGCGACGACAATCGAGCCGGTCGCACTGCTGTGGACTGTGGCACGAACGCCTGCAAGCCGCCCTCATATCGGCGCAGGCACGCTTTACCGCGGATGCGGCGAGATGAACTCCGCCACCCTCGTCCAGAAACTCTGGAACTACTGCAACGTCCTCCGCGACGACGGGATGAGCTACGGCGACTACGTTGAGCAGCTCACCTACCTCCTGTTCCTCAAGATGGCGGACGAGCGCTCGCGTCCGCCGTATAACCAGCCGAGCCTGATCCCCAAGCAGTACGCTTGGCCCACGCTGCTGGAGCGTGATGGTGACGAACTGTTCGACCACTACCGCCACGCGCTCGAGACGCTGGGCAGCGAAAAAGGCACGCTCGCGCTCATCTTCAACAAGGCGCAGAACAAGTTCCAGGACCCGGCCAAGCTGCGACGAGTGATCGTCGACCTCATCAACGAGGAAGACTGGTCCTCGATGGGCGCCGACGTGAAGGGCGACGCCTACGAGGGGCTGCTGGAGAAGAACGCGCAGGACACCAAGTCCGGCGCTGGCCAGTACTTCACGCCGCGCCCGCTGATCCAGGCGATGGTGGACGCCATCGCGCCCAAGCCCGGCGAGTCGGTCTGCGATCCGGCCTGCGGCACCGGCGGCTTTCTTTTCACCGCGCACAACTACATCACGCAGCACAACCCCAACCTCACCCGCGACGAAAAGCGCCGCCTCAAGGAAGGCGCCTTCCGCGGCTGGGAGCTGGTGCAGGGCACGGCGCGGGTGTGCGCAATGAACCTGCTCCTGCACGGCATCGGCTCGGAGAAGAGCGTGCCCATCAAAGTGGCCGACGCGCTGGCGGCCGATCCCAGCGAGCGCTTCGAGGTGGTGCTTGCTAATCCGCCGTTCGGCAAGAAGTCGAGCACCATGATCGTCGGCGAGAACGGCAAGGCCACCACCGAGAAGGACATCATCGAGCGCGACGACTTTTGGGCCACCACTTCCAACAAGCAGCTCAACTTCGTCCAGCATATAAAGACGCTCCTGAAGCAACACGGCCGCGCGGCGGTGGTGGTGCCCGACAATGTGCTGTTCGAGGGCGGCGCGGGCGAGACGATCCGCAGGAAGCTCCTGCACGAGTGCGACGTGCACACGCTCTTGCGCCTGCCCACGGGCCTCTTCTACGCGCAGGGCGTGAAGGCGAACGTGATCTTCTTCGACAAGAAGCCCGCGAGCGAGACGCCCTGGACCAAGAAGCTCTGGATCTACGACCTGCGCACCAACAAGCACTTCACCCTCAAGACGAGTCCGATGAAGCGCGAAGACCTGGACGAGTTCGTGACGCTGTACAACCCGGCCAACCGCTACGAGCGCAAGGCCACCTGGTCGGAAGCGACACCGGACGGCCGCTGGCGCGTGTACGGCTACGAGGAGCTGGTGGCCCGGGACAAGGCGAGCCTCGACATTTTCTGGCTCAAGGACGAGAGCCTTGCCGACTCCGACAACCTGCCGCCGCCCGAGGTGATCGCGCAGGAAATCGTGGACGACCTGGAGGCGGCGCTGGAGCAGTTCCGGTTGATCGCCGCCGATCTCAACGGGGGGGAAACAAATGGCGCATCGGAAAAAACCTGAGATGGTGACGCAGTACCTGGAACGAATTGCCGAGCTGCGCGACTAGGCTGGCACCGCGAGCCGTACTAGACTCTCAACATGACCCGCGCTCCCGTCCGTCCTGAGCTCCTCCGCTGGGCCCGCGAGCGCGCCCGCTTGAGCACGCTCGATCTGGAGGCAAGATTCCCGAAGCTCGCCGAGTGGGAGCGGGGCGAGAAAAGTCCGACGCTGAAGCAGCTCGATGCCTATGCACGCGCGACGCGGGCACCGCTCGGCTACCTGTTCCTGCAGGAGCCGCCGGAGGAACGGCTGCCCATACCGGATTTCCGCACCATGGCTGGACGAAACGTGGTCCGGCCGACCCCTGATCTGCTCGACACGATTTATCTCTGCCAGGGGCGGCAGTCCTGGTACCAGGAATTCGCCGAGCAGACAGGGCAGGACCCGCTAGCCTTCGTCGGATCCACCACCTTTCGGCGCTCTCCTGTCGAAGTTGCGGCTGAAATGAGCCACACGTTGGGTTTCGATTTGGATGCGCGGCACGCCTGTCCCACCTGGACAGAAGCGCTGCGTCTGTTCATCGGACAGGCCGACCGCGCTGGCGTGCTGGTCATGGTGAGCGGCGTGGTGCAAAACAACAATACGCGGCGGCTGGACCCGGCGGAATTCCGCGGCTTCGCGCTCGTCGACCGTCTCGCGCCGCTGGTGTTCATCAACGGCGCCGATTCCAAGTCGGCCCAGATGTTTACGCTGGCGCATGAATTGGCGCATCTGTGGCTGGGCGAGTCGGCCCTGTCCGATACAACTGTAGCCTCAACGCACCAGAACGCCGTGGAAACTTGGTGCAACCGTGTCGCTGCAGAGCTGCTGACGCCGCTCGATGTTGTGCGCACCGAACTTGTTCCCAGGGAGCCGTTGGACAGAACCGTTCCGCGCCTCACGCGGCGGTTCAAGGTGAGCACGCTCGTAGTACTGCGGCGCTTGCTCGATGCCCGGCATTTGAGCCGCCAAGCGTTCAATCGGGCATATGAGCACGAGCTCGAGCGCCTCGCAGAAAGGCCCAGGAGTTCGGGCGGCGACTTCTATCTAACGACCGCTGCCCGGGTCAGTCGCCGGTTTGCTCGAGCCCTGCTGGAGAGCACGCTGGAAGGGCGAACCTTGTACCGTGATGCATTCCACATGCTCGGCATCTCTAAAGTCGAGACGTTCAACGAGCTGGGGCGCAGTCTGAACTTCCAGATCTGATGGCCTACCTGCTTGACGCAAACGTATTCATCCAGGCGAAGAATCTGCACTACGGTTTCGATTTCTGCCCGGCGTTCTGGGACTGGTTGATTCGTAGAAACGCCGCGGGCGACGTATTCAGCATAGAAAAGGTGAGCGACGAACTCGTGGCAGGGGCCGATGACCTGTCCGAATGGGCCGACGCGCTGGGGGCCGGCTTTTTCCTGAAACCGGACAAAGCCGTTCTGCCCGCGCTGACGAAAGTCAGCACATGGGCGAACGCACAACACTACGAGCCCGCTGCGGTTTCCACTTTCTTGCAGGTCGCCGACTACTGGCTGGTGGCGCATGCGCTCGCACATGGCCACGCCGTCGTGACCCACGAGATTCCCGCCGAGACGCTGCGCAAGATCAAGATCCCGAACGCCTGCGTGGCCCTGGGAATCCGGTGCGTCACCCCCTTCGAGATGCTGCGCAGGGAGCGGGCGCGATTCGTCCTGGGCGCGAAGTGAGGCGCGAGCAGGCGGGCCCTGGCGGGCGCACGTGCCATGCTGGGGCAACCAGTATGGCGACCCTAATCCCCTCCCTCAGCACCTGCACCAAGCGCATGACCGGCGGCGAGCGCGGCTTCGCCCAGCGTCTCATCGATAAGCTGAAGCTCCTGTACGTGGCCATGACCCGGGCGATGGAAATGCTGCTCATGACCTGCAGCCGGGAAACCGAGTTCGTGAAGCGCATCAAGGAAGCGCGCTCGCGGGCGGCGGGGTAGTTTCCCCAGTGCGAAGGTCGGGGTACAGGACCGGACTCGCCGGGGACTCGGCACAGCCTATCGAAGGGAAAGCTTGCGCTATTCGCGATTCGCGAATAAGCTAATATGATGATTCTAAAGCCTCAAGACATCGTTGTTTTGCTGAAGCTGGTCGCTTGGGGGCCACAGCCATGGACCTATCAGCGGCTTGCTGTCGAGCTCTCGATCAGCCAGTCGGAGGCGCATGCTGCCGTGCGTCGAGCGGTCGCGGCCCGGCTGATGAGCGACGCCGCCACCGCAGCCGGTCGTCCGATCATTCCCGCGCTGGAAGAGTTCCTGCTGTACGGCGTGCGCTACGCCTACCCGCCGGAACGCGGCGCGCTCACGCGCGGCATGCCCACCGGCTACGCCGCGCCCCCGCTGAACAGCGTCATCGTTCAGCCCAACGAACCTCCTCCGGTGTGGCCGTATGCGGAGGGGACCGTGCGCGGCTACAGCTTTACACCCCTTTATCCGACTGTGCCGGCTGCGGCATCGCGCGACCCGAAGCTCTACGAGTTGCTCGCGCTGCTGGATGCGATTCGCGACGGCCGAGCGCGCGAGCGCGATCTGGCTGCTAAAGAACTGGCATCGCGTCTGGCGGCTTTCGGACAGTGATGGACGATCCGAACGTCGAACTGCTTGCACGCGTAGCTGAGGCGCTCGGTGATCTGCGGGAGCGGCTCGTTTTCGTAGGCGGTTGCGCGACGGCCCTGCTGCTCACCGATCCGGCTGCGCCGCCCGTTCGGGCGACACACGATGTCGATGCGGTGGTCGCCTGTGTATCGCTGCCCGAATACCACCGCCTGGGAGACGCATTGCGTGCACGGGGCTTTTCGCAGACGCTTGTGGACGGTGAGCCACCGTACCGCTGGACGTTCGCAGGCATGAAGCTCGACGTC
>Ga0156229_1127_pt2 | contig 9474 bp, 8 predicted proteins | sample RifCSPlowO2_12_FD_116156 | JGI IMG/M metagenome (GOLD analysis project Ga0156229, IMG submission 116156) | Betaproteobacteria bacterium RIFCSPLOWO2_12_FULL_66_14 | reverse complement strand
CGGCGGCGGCGCGCGCGCGCGCCGCCTGTTCCGCTGCTTGTTCCGCCTTTATTCGTGTTTGTGCAAGGTCGTGCGCGCCGCGCTCGGCTGCGACAAGCTCGGTTGCGCGTGCTTCGGCCTCGCGCTCGGCGGCGAGCTTCGCTTCGGCCGCTGACTTCGCCTGCTGCTCTGCCAGCAAACGCTGCGACGCTGCGACATTCGCGCGCGCCGTTGCTTTACTCCGCCTCGCGATCTGTTCGAGCGCGACCTGCTCCAGGACGGCGCGCTGCCGGGCTTGCGCCTCGGCTTGAACCTCGGCTTCGCGGCGCTGCCGCTCCCGCGCCTGGGCAGCCTGCTCGGCGACGATCCGCGCCTTGACCTCGGCCGCGGCCTGCGCGTCCGCTTGCGCTCGCTGCTCCGCCATGCGCAGAGCCTCGGCCTCGCTATGCGCGCGCTGCTTCGCCACTTCGCGCAACTTGCGCTCGGCGCCCTCGCGCTGCCGCGCCTGGTTCCGCGCCTCCTGTTCTAGCCGCGCTTTCTCGGCAGCGGCCTTGGCAGCCTCGCGCTCGAGAGCCTCGCGCTTCTGCGTTTCGGCTTCGATTTGCGCCAACTGAGCCTTGGCCCCCGCGGCCTGCGCCAGCGCATGCACTTCTTCCAGCGAATACGCGGCCTGCGCCAGTGCGCGCACTTCGTCCGGCGAAAGCCCGTCCTGCGCCAGCGCGCGCACTTCGTCCGGCGAAAACATGGCGTGCGCCAGTGCGGCTGCTTCGTCCGGCGAAAGCGAATCCCTCATCCGGCGCTGCTGTTCCACTTCAGCAAGCCGCCTCCTGACCTCGGCCCAATAGCGCTCGTCCTCGGCCGAGCTCGCCTTCGCCGCAGATTTCTTGTGGCCGCCGGGAGCCCCGGCCGGCGCAGCCGGCCTGGTCTTATCCGGTGGGTTGGCAGTTGAATCCACAGTCTTGGAACGTCGCTCGCGCAAATCGCGGCGCTTGCGTTCGGCATTCTTCAGATGATCGAGCAGGCGGCTCATGCGGCGACTGCTGCGCCTTCGGCGCTCGCAGCGCGCCCGAGCTTATGCAACACCTGGTTTGCGCGGGTGATGCCATCCTCGACATCGGGCATCGGTTTCACCATGGGTCGCAATGCCGATCGAAAGCGACAGCGAACTCTGTTCATTCCGCTCGCTCCGCCGGTGATCAGGCGGGACTCGCCCGTCACGCTTTTCCGGCCTCGCGCGACAGATTGATCTGCGCCTGCGGCACGGAAGCGCGCACCACGGGCACTTCACCGGGCGCCAGCGGCTGCATCCATTTCTTGCGCGCGAGCGCCGCTTCGATAAATGGCGCGAGTTGTTCGCGCTTCTTCGCTTCCCGCGCCTCGACATCGGCCTTGAAGCCCGGCATCACCTCGGCCGCGCAAAGTTCCAGCGATTCGCAGATGTGCTGGTGCCGGTTGCGGCCTGCCTGCTGCAGGAAGATCACCTGGTCGACGCCTGCTTCCCGGAATCCTGCCAGGTGAGCGCGCATGTCCTCGGGCGTGCCGATGCCCGAACTCTGCGGCCCGAACGCGGTGTTGGCGATGATCTCCTCCGTGCGGTTGCCGCGCTTTTCCAGATATTCGCCCCACAAGTTGGTGCGCCCGGGCACCGAGTCGCGCGCCACCAGAGCGTTCATCGCGTAGCTAAAGAACTCGAAGCCTTCATGCCCGCGCCGGATCGCTTCGGCGCGGTCACGATGGATGGAGAACGACGACACCATGGCGATGTTGGCGTTCACGCTGCGCCCGATCGGCACGCATTGCTCGGAACGGATGATGCCGTAGTAGATCTGCGCCCAGTGCCGCGCCTCTTCGGGGTTGAGGAAGGAGAACGCGAGTGCGCCCACGCCGATCGATGCCGCCACCTTGATGGTGTCGCGGTTGGTGCAGGCCATCCACATCGGCGGATGCGGCTTCTGCACGGGCTTGGGAAGGACGTTGCGGCAAGGCATGGAAAAGTGCGTGCCTTCGAACCCCGGGTAGGGTTCCAGCGCCAGCATGTTGGCGATCTGCACGGCCGCCTCCAGCGCCATGGCGCGCTTTTCCTTGGCCTTGATGCCGAAGCCGCCGAGCTCCAGCCGTGTCGCGCCCTCGCCGATGCCGAAATCGACGCGCCCGTCCGAGATGATGTCCAGCGTCGCGAGTCCCTCGGCGGTGCGCGCCGGGTGGTTGTAGTTCGGGATCACCTGCCGGATGCCGTGCCCCAGGCGGATGCTCCTGGTGCGCGCGGCGGCGGCGGCAAGGAATACCTCGGGGGCGGAGGAGTGCGAGTACTCGTCGAGGAAATGGTGCTCCACCTCCCAGGCGTAGTCGTAGCCCAGCCGGTCGGCCAGCACCACCTGGTCGAGCGCCTCGCGAAACAGCCGCCGTTCGTCGTCCGGAGCCCACGGCCGCGGCAACTGCATCTCGTAGAAGATTCCGAATCGCATCGTGACGCTCCTCCCGTCCGGAGAGACCATAGGAAATTCAATCCCGCCTCGTTTCGCGCGTCGCCCCGATGGCGGCGGTTTGCTGCTGATCCAGCGCCGCCGAGCATCGCGCCCATAGGATGTTGCGCCTGCGACCGGCCGATTGCAATGCCGGTTTAGTCGAAATGGCGCGAAATCTGCGATTGACTGCGGCTGCCGGACTCGGAGATACTCTGCATGATGTCGCTGAATTCCCTATCCTTCGGTCATAGTGTCGCCGATCTAGATGCGATCGCACGGCCGCTGATCGTAAACGGCAAGGCCTGCGCGATCGCGGTCATCGGGCCAGCAACGCAAGAGTCGCGGCGAATCCGGCCGCGGCGCGGGAGACGCAATTGAAGTTTCCGAAATTGCCGGCCGATGACCGGCTGGACGCGGCGCGCAAGGCGCTGCGCGCCGAAGTGCGTGAGTTCCTGCGCAACGAACTCTCCACGGGTGGCTTCGAGCCGCAGTGCGACAGTTGGCTGCGCGGCTTCGATCGCGAGTTCACGCGCAAGCTGGGCGCTCGCGGCTGGCTCGGGATGACGTGGCCGCGGCGCTACGGCGGACAAGAGCGCTCGCAGCGCGAGCGCTATGTCGTGATCGAAGAGCTGCTCGCGGCCGGCGCGCCCGTGGCGGGGCACTGGGTTGCCGAGCGGCAAGTCGGCCCGAGCATCCTGCGCCACGGCACCGAGGACCAAAAGCAAGGGCTCGTCCCGCCCATCGCGCGCGGCGAGAGCATCTTCGGCGCCTGCTACAGCGAGCCCGACGTGGGCTCGGATCTCGCCTCGGTGAAGGCGCGCGCGGTGCGCATCGACGGCGGTTGGAAGATCACCGGGACGAAGGTCTGGACCAGCCAGGGCCATAACGCCGACCACCTGTTCGTCCTGTGCCGCACCTCGGACGGCGCAGGCGTGAAGCACCGGGGGCTGTCGATGCTGATCGTCGCCATGCCCGCGAAGGGACTTGCGGTGCGACCGATTCGTCTGCTTACCGGAGAACATCACTTCAACGAGATGGTCTTCGACGGCGTCGAGGTGCCGGATTCGATGGTGCTGGGCGGCGAGGGCGAAGGCTGGAACATCGTCACCGGCGACCTCGCGTCGGAGCGCAGCGGTCCCGAGCGCTTCATGAGCACCCTGCCGCTGCTCGGCGAGATGATCCGCAAAGCGCGCGGGGCGCCCGCGGATGCGCGCGCCGAGATCGTGATCGGCGAGCTGGTGAGCCGCTTCTGGACGCTGCGCTCGATGTCGATCGAGGTCGCCGCGTTGATGGAGCAGGGCCACCAGCCCAGCGTCGAAGCGGCGCTGGTCAAGGACCTCGGCACGCGCTTCGAGGGCGACGTAGCCCAGGCGGCACGCCTGCTCTATCCGATGGTTCCCTCGCTCGACAGCGACGAGCGCTTCGAGAACTTCGCCGCGCAGGCGATCCTGCATACGCCGGCCTACACGCTGCGGGGCGGCACCAATGAAGTCCTGCGCGGAATCATCGCGCGCGGGCTGGGACTGCGGTGATGGACGACGCGCAAACCGACATGCTGGCGGACTCGGTCGCGCGCGCGCTTGGCGACGTCGTGACGGCGCGCGGCACGGTCGAGGCCGAGGCGCAGGGCCTCGACGCGAAAGCGTGGAAGACGCTGCGCGAGCTTGGGCTCGCCGGCGAGGGTGCCGCGGCGATGAGCCTGGAGGAACAAGCGGCCGTGCTGGAGGCCATCGGCTACGCCGCGGCGCTGGTGCCGTATGCGGACAGCGAGGCGATGGCGCGCTGGCTCGCGCATGGCGCCGGCCTGGCCACGAATGCGGACGAAGTCCTGGCAATCGCGCTCGCGTCGCCGCATGCGCTGTCGGGGCGGCGCATCGCCTGGGGACGGCATTCCGCGCGGACCTTGTTCAGCTACGAAGAGGGGGGTCGAAATTGGGTGGCCGTCATGCCGAGCGCGGACCTGCGCCTGGCAAATGGCGCGAACCTCGCGGGAGAGCCGCTCGACAAGTGCGGCGTGGATCGCGCGCAGCCGACCGAAGTGCGCGAGGTTGTCGATGATTTCTCCCCGGCCGCGGTCAGCCAACGCGGCGCCCTGTGCCGCGGCGCCGCGATGCTCGGCGCGGCGAGGAAGGCGCAGGAGCTGACGCTGCAATATGCTGCCGAGCGCAAGCAGTTCGGCAAGCCGCTGGCGCAGTTCCAGGTGATCCAGTCCTATCTCGCGCAAATGGCGGGGGAGCTTTCCGCGGCGCGGGCGATGTTCGCGACCGCGCTGCGCACCGCGCAGGGCGGCGCTCGCGCAAGCCGGGCGGAAGCCGCCGCCGCAAAGGTGCGCATCGGACAGGCAGCGCACATCATCACCGCGCTCGCGCACCAGGTGCACGGCGCCATTGGCTTCACCGAGGAATATTCACTGCAGCTCTGGACCCGGCGCCTGTGGGCCTGGCGCGAGGAATTCGGCAACGAGACGGACTGGGCGCGGGAGCTGGGAGCGGCCATGATCGGGCTGGGCCCCGACGCCTACTGGGAGCGCATCACGCGGTGAGCGGCCTCGAATCCGGCGTCAGGAATCGGGCGTAATGGCTGCGCCGCCAGGGTATACTGAGCGCGCCACGCCGATTATGATCTCGCGATCAAGGGTTAAATCCCGCCCAGGCCGCTGCGCCCGCGACAACGGTGGCTGCGGTGCCGCCAGGCGTGCTGGCGGGAGATTGCGTGCCCGCCGCCCGCTCGAGGTGACGAGCGCGCAGCCGTCCCGCGTGAGCCGCGTCGCGATGCCGCGGCTCGCGGCGCTCACGAGTATGGTCTCAGCCGTCTTTCAGTCCCGGTTCCAGGTCGACGTCCATCGACTGCAGAAAACGCGACACGCAGACGTAAAAACTCGCGGTCAGCGTCAGCTCGACGATCTCGGCATCGCTGAAGTGCTGCTTGAGCGCTTCGATGCACGCGGGCGAGGCCGCCGGTCCGCGCGTCACTTCTTCGGCCAGGCGCAGCACCGCCTGCTCGCGCGCGTCGAACAGCGCGGATTGTTCCCACCCGGCGAGCGCATCGATCTGCGCCTGCGTCACGCCCACCGAGCGCGCCATCGCGGCGTGATGCACCCACTCGTAGCGGGCGCCGGACACCTGCGCGCCGCGCAGGATCAGTAGCTCGCGAATCCGCCGCGGCGTCTTCGCCTGCAGCCGCAGCGGCCAGGCAAAGTCGAGCCAGGCGCGCAGCAGCGGCGGAGCGAGCCCGATCACGCGATACACGTTGGGCAGCGCAATACCGTGCGCGCGGACTTCGTCGAACATCTGCCTGAGCGCCGGATCCTCGGAGTCAGGTGAAACCATCTGCAGCCGCGACATGGCCTGTGCTCCCGATTGCGTCGTGTCCCGAAGGGGATGCAACATCATAAGTCAAACGGCGCGGCCCCGAAATGGGTTCCGGCATCAGTCGAACGCGCGCCGCCGGCAGGCGCGCTTCGACCTGGAGATCGAGGCCGACCGCACGGTTCGAACTTTCGGCCGCGCGCGCGGCTATGTCTGTAGAATGATGACGGATCCTGTAGACGGGAGGCGCGCGTGAATCCGACCGCATATCTGCTGCTCTTGCTCGCGGCCCCGCTGGTCGCGTCTGCCGGCGGTTCGAATTACGGCATCGCGCCCGGCGCGCTCCCCGATGTTGCCGGCAAAGTCAGGGAATGGCCGGTGCCGACGCCGAAGTTCGCGCGCGACCCGGCCGCCGCGCCCGATGGCAGCATCTTCATCTCGGTGATGAGCGGCAACAAGGTAGCGCGCTTCGATCCAAGGACGCAGACCTTCAGGGAATGGGATCTGCCCTCGGGCCACCGCCCGCACGGCGTGCTGGTGGACAAGCAGGGCATCGTGTGGACCACCGGTAACGGCAACGGCACCATCGGCCGGCTCGATCCCGCGAGCGGAAGGATCACCGAGTTCAGCACGCCTTCTGGGGGCGGCGGGCCGCATACCCTGGTCATCACCGACGACGGCGGCACGATCTGGTTCACGCTGCAAAGCGGCGACAAGATCGCGAGCGTCGACACCAGGACCGGCGCGATGCGCGAGTACCGGACGTCCGGCGGGCCGTATGGCCTCGCGCTCGACCAGGCCGGCAACGTGTGGTTCTGCCGCATCGGCGACAACAGGATGGGCAGGCTCGATCCCAAGACCGGCGCGATGAGCGAAGTCGACATGGGCCGCGGCTCGCAACCGCGCCGCGTCGCCACCGCGCCGGACGGCATGCTGTGGATTGCCCTCTACGGCAACGGCAAGCTCGCGAAGCTCGATCCCGCGGCGATGAAAGTCGTCAAGGAATACGCCCTGCCCGGCGGCAACGCAGGCCCCTATGCCGTGACGGTGGACGGCGGCGGCATGGTATGGGTCAACGAAATCAACACCGACACCGTGGTCCGCTTCGATCCAAAAACCGAGCAAATGCGCGTGGTGCAGCTTCCTTCCCGCAACACCGGCATCCGCAAGATGATCGTCGATGCCGGCTGCAAGCTGTGGTACATGGGTTCGCACAGCGGGCGGCTGGGCGTGGTCGAGTGAGTTCAAGGCCGCAGTTCGACGGCGGCCGTCCGCGCGAACGGGGCGCGGGAGCACCCCTGCTCCCGCTTGGGCGAGGAAACACGCCCGCGGCTGAGACTTGAGCGGCTTACAAGGGTAAAATCGCGCGCATGAACGCAGTTGCCGAAATCGGGGACATCAAGCTCTACATGCGCCGGCTGGGCGAGCAGGCGCGCGCGGCGGCGCGCCTGCTCGCGCGCGCGGACACGGTCACCAAGGACAGCGCGCTTGTCGCCGCGGCCGCCGCGATACGGCGCGACGCGGCGCGCCTCTTGGCCGCCAACGCCGAGGACGTGGCCGAGGCGCGCGCCCGGGGCCTGGCGCCGGCGCTGCTCGACCGGCTCGCGCTCACCCCGGCCGGCGTCGAAGCCATGGCCGAAGGCCTGGAGCAGATCGCGCGCCTGCCCGATCCGGTCGGCGCCATCACCGAGTTGCGCGAGCGCCCGAGCGGAATCCGCGTCGGCCGCATGCGCGTGCCGCTCGGCGTGATCGGCATCATTTACGAATCGCGCCCCAACGTCACCGCCGACGCGGCGGGGCTGTGCTTGAAGTCGGGCAACGCCGCCATCCTGCGCGGCGGCAGCGAAGCGCTGCGCTGCAACCGCGCGATCGCCGCGCGCATGCACGAGGGCCTGGATGCGGCCGGACTGCCGCGCACGGCGATCCAGGTGATCGCGACCACCGACCGCGCCGCGGTGGGCGAGTTGCTCACGATGAACCGGTACGTCGACATCATCGTGCCGCGCGGCGGCAAGGGTTTGATCGAGCGCGTCATGGCCGAATCGCGCATCCCGATGATCAAGCACTTGGACGGCGTGTGCCACGTGTATATCGACGATCGCGCCGACCTGGCGAAGGCGATACGCATCGCCGACAACGCCAAGACCCAGCGCTACGGCACTTGCAACACCATGGAAACGCTGCTGGTCGCGGAAAGCGTGGCGGCGAAGGTGCTGCCGCCGCTGGCGCAGATTTATTTTGCCAAGGGCGTGGAATTGCGCGGCGACGAGCAGTCGCGCAAGCTCGTGCCCGCGATCAAGGCCGCGAGCGAGGACGACTGGTATGCCGAATATCTCGCGCCGATCCTGGCAGTGCGCGTGGTGAAGGACATCGACCAGGCGATGGAGCACATCGCCAAGTACGGCTCGGCGCACACCGACGCCATCGTCACCGAGGATCGGGAAAAAGCGCAACGGTTCCTGCGCGAGGTCGATTCGAGCTCGGTGATGGTCAACGCCTCGACGCGCTTCGCCGACGGCTTCGAGTACGGCCTGGGCGCGGAAGTGGGCATTTCCACAGACAAGCTGCACGCGCGCGGGCCGGTAGGGCTGGAAGGCCTCACCTCGCAGAAATACGTCGTGCTCGGCGACGGGCAGATCCGGACGTGAGCCATCAGGAAGCGACCCGGCTGGTCTGGTACTTCGATTTCGTTTCGCCCTACGCGTACCTGCAGTTCGAGGCTTACCCCGAACTGATGCAGACGGCCGAGTTGCGCCCGGTGCTGTTCGCGGGCTTGCTCAACCACTGGGGCGGCAAGGGGCCGGCGGAGGTGCCGGCGAAGCGATTGCAGACTTATCGGTTCACCTACTGGCAAGCCGGCCGGCACGGCATCGCGATGACCTACCCGCCGGCGCATCCGTTCAATCCGATCCACGCGCTGCGTCTCGCGCTCGCGCTCGATTGCCGCTTTGATGCGATCAAGACCCTATTCGAATTCATCTGGAAGGAAGGCCGCTCGGTGGCCGACGAGTGGCCGGCACTCACCGCCAAGTTCGGCCTCAGCGTTGCTGCTGCCGATGCCATGATCGCCGAGCAGCGCGTGAAAGACGCGCTCGCCGCGAACGGCCGCCAGGCGATAGCTCGCGGCGTGTACGGCGTGCCGACGTTCGATACCGGCAAGGAGCTGTTCTGGGGCTTAGATGCCACCGACATGCTGCTCGATTATCTCGAACACCCGGGCGTGTTCGATGAGCCGGAGATGCGGCGAATCGCCGATCTGCCCATCGGCGCCGCGCGCAAATTCTGAACGCGATCTGATTGAACACCTCGAACCTGAACGCCGCCGACCGGAACGCGCCGAACCTGAACGTCATCGGCATCCTCGGCGGCACTTTCGATCCGGTTCATTCGGGACATGTCGCGCTCGCCCAAGCGGCGCTGTCCGAACTGCCGCTCGGCGAAGTGCTGTGGATACCCTCGGGCAGCCCCGGACATCGCGCGCCGCCCGTAGCGAGCGAGCGCGACCGGCTGGCGATGCTCAGGCTAGTCACCGAGGGCAATCCGCGCTTTCGCATCGACGCCGCCGAGCTCGAGTCGGGCGAACCCACCTACACCGTGCATACCCTCGCCCGGCTGCGCGCGCAACTGGGGAAGACGCAGCCGCTGGTGCTGCTGCTGGGCGGCGATTCTTTCCTCAGCCTGCCGACCTGGCTGCGCTGGCGCGAGCTGTTCGATCTGGCGCA
>Ga0156229_1198_pt1 | contig 9590 bp, 9 predicted proteins | sample RifCSPlowO2_12_FD_116156 | JGI IMG/M metagenome (GOLD analysis project Ga0156229, IMG submission 116156) | Betaproteobacteria bacterium RIFCSPLOWO2_12_FULL_66_14 | reverse complement strand
GATCGCTTTGAGACTGTTCTTGGGCGCCCGGACCGAGGCGTTCCGGGTCACCACCGAGCCTTTCTCCGAAGGCGCCGATTCCAGATTGCCGAATAGGATGTCGGCCTCCTCGAGCACCGGCAGCACCTTGGCAAAAATCGTCTCCGGCTCGGGCCGCAGAATCCCGACGTCGCCTACCGCGTAAAGCAGAGTTGTTGCCTGGTCAGCCATGGTCACTCTCCTTTGCAGTCGTCAATCGTCCACCTGGTTGGCAGCTATTGCGGCCTGATCCCATTCGCTTTTCATCTCCGCCTGTTTGCCTGTCGATCACGCGCGATGATGATCCTCTTACTGCGCGGCGTCACGCCGGCGCTCGGAAAGAACAGCCGGAATCGCCTCGAGCGGCGGCGCGAGGCGGGGCGCAACGCGCCAGGCCCAGACCCCGAGCAGCACGGCGAGCGCGGAGCCTCCCGCGACGGCCGGCCGGATGCCGATGATCGAGGCGAGCCAGCCCATCGCCACGGCGCCGATCGCCGGCAGTCCCCAGGAAATCACGACGAACAGGCTCAGCATCCTCGCCCGCATGCGCGGATCGACCGCGTTCTGGATCAGCGTTTGCGAGCCGACGTTGTTGACGAGCATCGAGCCGCCCGACACCGCGAGGACAACGGCTGCGACCCAGATCGAATCGACGGCAGTAAAGACGAGCACCGCGCCGCCCATGCCGATCGCCCCGATCGCGACAATGTTGGTGAGGCCCCGCGTGCGGCCCCGCTGGGCGACCCAGATGCCGGCGCACATCGCACCAATGCCGATCGCGGAAAGAAGGATCGCGAGCCCATCGGGCCCGCGTGCGAAGACTTGCGCCGAATAGGCCGGCAACAGCTCGATGTAGGGACGGATCAACAGCCCGGTCGCGCCGGCGAGCAACATCAGGTAAAGGATGCCGCGCTCGCGGATCATGTAGCGAATTCCGTGGCCCACGTCCGAGACCACATGGCGCGAGACGGCACCTTCGTGCCTGGGCTCTTCCACCCGTATCGCCCGCAGCACGGCATAGAACAGGAAGAACGCCGCGGCGCTGATGACGAGCACCCCGCCGACGCCGAGCACGAGGATCAAGGGACCGGCAATCGCCGGGCCGACGATGCGCGCGCCGTTGAAGGTGATCGAGCCGAGCGCGATGGCCGGCGAGAGATCCCTCCGCGGAACGAGCGCGTGCACGGCAGCCATGCGCGACGGATACCCCACCGCCTCGAGGACTCCGTGCGCGAAGACGAGCAGCAACACGAGATCGATCGTGATGAGCCCGGTGAGCACCAGCGCGGCGAACAAGCCCGCGACGCAGCCCGTCGCGAACTGGGTCGCCCGCAGGATGCGGAAATAGCCCGTCCGGTCGGCAATCGCGCCGGCGAACACGGTGAAGCCGACCAGCGGCGCGGCCTCCGCGAAGGCGATGATGCCGAGCCAGCTCGTCGAACGGGTGAGCTCCCAGGTGAGCCAGCCGAGCGCCGTGCGCCACATCCAGCGCCCGATCGAGGACACGGCGTTGCCCATCCAGTAATCGCGGTAGATGCGATGGGAGAGCGCCCGGCCGATGCCGCCGAACATTGCGCTCATGCGAACCCCTGGACAGCCGCCCGGCTGACCAGCACGTTGTCGAACTGCAGCGGGGCCTAGGAGTTCAGCGCGCAGGCGCCCGGGCCGTCGGGATGCCCGCACATTCCGCACGGACCCGTAAGGGACTGCGCCGCCGCTCCCTGCGACGAGGTCGCAAACACGGAGAGCTTCTTGTGCAGCTCCTGCCCCTGGCAGGACGGGCATTTGAGCGCGTCGGTTGCGCGCACGAGCTTTTCGAACTCGGCTCCGCAGCTTGCGCATCGATATTCGTATATGGGCATGGCTACCTGGCGATCATTGGACAGGGCAATTGTACACGCAGCATCATTGCGGCCGGACTCCCGCACTCTTGAGGACAGGCCCCCACAGCTCGATGTCAGACTTGAGCAGCGCTGCCAGTCCAGCCGGCGTCGCGCGCTCCGGCACAGGCGGCACGCTACCCAGCTTTTCGAGCGTCGCTCTGAGGGCCGGATCGCGCACCGCGTCCCGCATCGAAGCGGCGACAGTTTCAAGTATCGGCCTGGGAGTGCTTCTCGGCGCGAACAGGGCGTTCCACACCACCATCTCGAAGCCCCTCAGGCCCTGTTCGTCGAGCGTGGGGACGGTGGGCAAGGCCGCGACCCGCGTCCGAGACGTGACGCCATACACCTTGAGCTTGTCGCCCCGGACCTGGCTGGTGATGTCGGTGATCCCGCTGCAAAGAACGTCCACGTGGCCGCCCATCACGTCGTTCATCGCTTGCGCCGTGCCTTTGTAAGGCACCATGATGAATTCGGCACGTGTCGCTCTCATCAGCAGCAGGCCGCAAAGGTGCGCGAGGGAGCCCACACCCGCGGTCGCAAAGCGCACGTTGTTCTTCGCGCCTTTGAGATAGGCGAGAAATTCCTTGAAGTCCCCGGATGGAAAACTGCCGCGCGCAGTGACTCCCATCGGATTCTCCGTCACCACGCCGATCGATTCAAAATCGGTGAGAGGGTTGTACGGCAGGTTTCGGTAAAGCGACGGGTTGGTGGCTATGCCGCTGTTGGTCAGCATCAAGGTGTAACCATCGGGCAGCGCTTTGGCCACCCGCTCGGCACCGATGTTGCCGCCCGCGCCGCCGACGTTCTCGATGACGATCTGCTGCTTGAGCAGCCTGCTCATTCCCTGGGAAACGTGGCGCGCCACCGTGTCGGCCGGGCCGCCCGCGCCGAACGGCACCACGATGGTGAGCGGCCTGGCAGGATAGGGTTGCGCCGTTGCCGTGCTGCCCAAAGCCAGGACGGCTGCCGCCAGGATACTCTTGACTCCCAGGTTCATATCTCCTCCGCAACGGGTTACAGGTTGGAAAGAACTCGGTCGACGCTGTCAAGGCACGCAGCGGCGCTACGATCCGAACCGCTTCAAATGGCCCGCTTAAGCGTACAGCAGAATCACATTTCTGCGAAATGAACTGTTGGGGGCGTTACTTACAAATTTGTAATCCGCCTGCCATCTCGGCGTCATTCGGGGTTCTCGAGAATGGCCGGAATCACTAACCGCGGGCAGCAAGGAGATACAAATGCGCCGTTCCAATACCGGGCAGCGAGGGCGGCTGCAGGATGGCTTGATCCGCCGTGCTTCGGTACTTAGCGAAATCGCCAATTCGGGCTCGCTTGCGCTGGGTAATGAAAAGGAAGAAGAAGAAGACCAGCGCGAGCTCGATGCCCTCGATGGCCTTGAAAGCGAAATCGACCATGCCGACGTGGAGGAATTCATGGTTGAGGTGGTCGGAGGAACGAGACTTCGCTTTTCGGATTAAGGGGATCCGCGGAACAGGGGCACGTCCCTTACTGTCCGAAATCGCTGACCGCGGCGAGCAAGACGAGACAAATGGGCGACTTCACTATCGAGCAGCGGGAGTGGCTGCAGGATGCGTTGATCCATCGTGCAGCGCTGCTTAGCTGCGAAATCGCCGACTGCCTGCCCGAGAGCCGGCTTTCCAATTCGGCCTCGCTTGCGCTGCGCAATGAAGAAGAGGACCCGCGCGAGCTCGATGCCCCCGATGACGTTGAAGCCGAAATCGACTATGCCCGTGTGGAGCAGGTCATGCGCCAGTTGCGCGAAGTGACGGAGACGCTCGCGAGACTTCGCTCTCCGGATTACGGCCTCTGCACCCAGTGCGAAGGCGAGATTCCGTTCAGGGACCTGAAGAGCGACCCGACCTTGACGATATGCCCGCTCTGCCAGCAATGGCGCGATCCGGAACACGGTCAATAAGCGCTGGTATCTCTGCATCGACAAGGCGATTCCGTGAAGAATAAAAGGGGTCAGGTTCATTTTTCCGCTGGGAAAATGAACCTGACCCCAATTATTTCCAATTATTTCAGTTTCCGGCAGGCGCTGAAATGCCGCAAGGCATCGCGGCGCTTGCCGGCGGCCTCGTAGAGCAAAGCCAGGTTGTAGTGCGCGTCGGCGAGCCGGGGGTCTTTTTCCAGGGCGCGGCAATAGCAGGCGATGGCCTCCCCGGTTCGGGACAGGTCTTCGAGCAGCACACCGAAATTGAACAGCAGCAGCGCATCGTCCGGGCAGGCGCTCGTGCCCGCGCGGTAGACCGCCTCGGCTTCATCGAGCTTGCGCTTTTCGTGCAGCAGCCGTCCGAGATTCGCATAGATGCCGGAATGGCAAACGTTCGCCGCCAGCGCCTCGCGATAGTGCGCAATGGCGCGCGCGATGTCGCTCTGCTCCATCCGGCAGCCGTTTTCGAACCAGTCTTCGGCCGACGCCGCCGGCCGGCGCTCGGTCCGCTGCAGAACCTCGATCTGGCCGCGCGGTGCGCTGATCTCGAAGGCCAGCAGGTACTGGCCGTCGTCCGCGCGCCAGGAATCGCGGCCGTCGATGACAGCGACTGAATTGCCGACGGCACAGATCCGCAGGCCCGCCGCCGGAAGGTCCCTGGGCAGCTGCTCGCGCAGTCGTTTCAGCGACCGTGAGATGCGCCGCGCGGGCAGGTTTGCTTCCGCCAGGCCTTTCGCCGCACGCAGCACCACCAGGTCCTGGAAGCTGAAGCGGTATTCGCCTCGCGGGCCGCGCGCGGGGGCGACGAAGCCCGCTGCAATGAGACGGCCGACGATCGACGGCGAAAGACCGAGGATTTCGCGGATCTGCCGGGTGGTGTAGTAGCTCATTCACTTGCGGCCGGCTTTGGCGCGCGTGGGCGTCTCGGTGGCGGCCGCGCGCCTGGCGGGCTTGCGCTCCGGCGCCTTCGAACGGGGACTGGCTTCCGAGGCGGCGGCGCGCGCCGGCATGGCGGCCGGCTTTCCGGTCCTGTTCAGGCTTTCGCGCAGCGCCTGCATCAGGTCGATCACCTGGGCGCCCCGCTCCTCGGGTCCGATGGGCGCGACCGAGATCTCCTCGCCCTGCACTTTCCTTTCCACCGCCGCTTCGATGCGCTTGCGCACCAGGTCCTCGTACTGCGACGCATCGAAGTCCTCGGCCGAAATCTGTTCGATCAGCTGCATGGCGAGCTTGAGCTCGGGTTCCTTCGCCTCGGCCGGCGCCACCTCGATTTCGGAAAACGGCCGCACTTCGTCGGCATAGAGCAGCTGCTGCATGACCAGCCCGCCTTCGGCCGGGCGCACTTGCACGATGTACTGCTTGCCGCGCGCCGCCCAGCGCGCGAGCGCGCAGCGGCCGGTCTTGCGCATCGCTTCGGCGAGCAGCGCGTAAGGCTTCGCACCGCCCTTGTCGGGCGCGATGTAGTAGGCCTTGTCGTAGTAGATGGGGTCGATCTTCTCCTCGGGCACGAACTGGGTGATCTCCACGATGCCGGTGCCCTTCTCCTCGAGCTCCTTCAGCTCTTCGGGCGTGAAGATCACGTACTGGTCCTTGGCGAATTCGTAGCCCTTCACCATGTCGGCGCGCTCGACCGGGATGTCTTCCTTGATGCAGAAGTACTGCTGCCGAAGGCGCGAGCCGCAGTCCTTGTGGATGAGATTGAACGAGATTCCCGCGCGCGCCTGGGTGGCGGAGTAGAGCTTCACGGGAATGGAGACCAGTCCGAAGGAGATGGTGAGCGAGGCGATCGAGCGGGCGGCCATTTCAATGCTCCTAGAGTCAGCCTTTCCAGAACTTGATCAAAGCTTCCAGATTCTGCTTGTTGCGCAGCGCATCGTTCCACACGTCGCCCGTACGCTGCAGCCGGTCGAGCGCGTTTTCCATGGTGTAGTCCGTGGGTTGGGCGTTCGCGAGCTCGTCCCAGGCGAGCGGCATGGACACCGGCGCGCCGGGTACGCCGCGCGGCGAATAGGCCACGTTGAGCGTTTTGGCGCGCACGTTCATGTTGTAGTCCATGAAGATCTTTCCCGTGCGCTTCTTCACGGCCCATTGCGTGGTGATGTCCCCGGGATGCTGGCGCTCCAGATGCCGGCTCACGGCCTCGCTGATGGAGCGCACGGCGTCGAAATCGAGATTGCGCACGATGGGCACGAAAACGTGCAGCCCGGTCTTGCCCGAAGTTTTCACGATCGCCTCGACGCCCAGCTCGGCCAGCAGCTCCTTCAGCCAGAACGCGACCTGCTTGCCTTTTTCGAACGCCTTCATGTTGTATTCGGGCTCCGCGCCCTGCGCTTCCTCGCCCGAGTAGATGTAGGGATCGATGTCGAACACCAGGTAGTCCGGGCGGTTCAGGATCGAGGCTTCCAGGCTTTCGAGCGAGGCTGCGTAGTCGGTGCTCGCGCCCGCGGCTTCCGGCCAGGTGCTGGCGCGCGAATGCCAGACGTGGAATTCGAGCGTGCCCACCTGCCCCAGCCACAAAAGCGTCGGCACGTTGTTGCACAGGAAATAGGTGTGAGCCTCGTCCTTGCTCTCGGAGTAGAGCGTGATGCTTTCGACAAAAGGCGGATAGGACTGGTCCCAGTGCTTCTGGAAAAAGCGCTCGCCCATGATGCCGTCCGGCATGCGGATCATGGTGAGCGGACGGTCCACGATGTGAGGCAGGAGGTAGGGCGAGACGCGCAGCAGGTAGCGCAGCAACTCCCGCTTGGTGTAGCCGCGCACGCCGGCCTTCGCATCGGCGGGCCACAGCACCTTGTTCAGGTGGGTGAGCGAGAGGCGCTCGCCCGCCACCTCGACCAGTGCCCTGTCATCCCTGCCTTCGAGAGCGGCGAGCAGCGTCCCGGTGTACGGCTCTTGCGCGGCGCTCCCGGGCGCCTTGGTCCGTTTGGACCCCGCTGCGACGCGCTCGGGTTTCGTATCATCCCGCAGCCGCAGGAACACGGGCGCACGCAGGTAACCGTCGGGCGTCCATTGCGCGAATTTGATTTCGGCCACGAGCTTCGGCTTGAGCCAGGTCGTAGGCCGGTCCACGGCCGGCTCTTCTGTGAACGGCGGCTTTGCCGTCTTCAGCGTATCGAAGCGCTCGTGCAGCGTCTTCAGCAGTTGCTCGTCGAATCCGGTGCCGACACGGCCCGCGTACTGGAGCTTGCCGCTGCGCCCCTTCACGGGCTTGCCCACCAGGAGCGAGCCGAAGCGCTCGGCGCGCCTGCCCTTGCCCTCGGCATAGCCGCCGATAAAGAGCTCGTCGGATTGCACCGCTTTCACCTTCACCCAGGCCGCCGAGCGCGTGCCGGCCTCGTAGCTCGAGCCCAGGCGCTTGGCCACCACGCCTTCGAAGCCCGCCTCGAGCGAGGCGCGGTAGAGCGCCTCGCCGTCGGCGCTCGCCTCGATCAGCTGAATGTGGGCCGTGGGCATCAGGCATTGCGCGAGGTAGCGCGTGCGGTCCCGGTAGCGCGCCTTGCGCAAGCTCATGCCGTCGAAATGCAGCAGGTCGAAGCAGGCGTAAATGCAGGGGCTCGACTGCATGGCGCGAGCGATCTCGGCCTCGGCCTTCAACTGGGCGCGATTCTGCAGGGCGTTGAAAGAGGGCTTGCCGTCCGGCCCGAGCGCAATGATCTCGCCGTCCAGCACCATCGGCAGCGGCGCCGCCTGCTCCAGCTCGCGCACGATTTCAGGGAAGGGCGCGCTCATGTCCAGGCCGCGGCGCGATTTGAGCCTGACGCCGTCCGCAGCGACGATGGCGATGACGCGGTAGCCGTCGAGCTTCGGTTCGTATCTCCACTCGGGACCGTGCGGAATCTTTTCGCCCGGCATGGCGAGCATGGGCGCAAGCTTCTCGGGCAAAGGCTCGGGGGGCCCGCAGGGGACCAGCTCCTGCGCGTTCAGCCGCGACGGGGGCGGCGCGCTTCTCATTTCTTCGATCGTCAGGCCGCAAAGCACCGAGCGCTCCTTGGCCGCAGCCGCCGCGACCAGATCGGCATGGCGGTCGCGGTGCTTGATCAGCAGCCAGTCCTTTCCCTTGGAGGTGCGCACCAGCGCATAGGAGCCCTTCAGCTTGGCGCCGAGCAGGAAAAGGCTGAGCTTTCCCTTGGCGAGCGCCTCCCGCATGCGCTCTTCGGCCTGCTCCCGGTCGTCGAATGAAAGCCTCGCCTTGTCATCGGGCGAATACAGCCCGCAGTCCCACACGATCACCGGTCCGGCGCCGTACTGCCTGGGCGGTATCACGCCTTCGAACGAGCCGTAGTCGAAGGGATGGTCCTCGGTCGGCACGGCGAGATGCTTTTCCCCGGGCGCGATCGCCAGGCCCTTGGGCACGGCCCAGGACTTCAGGACCCCGTCCAGCTCGAGGCGGAAGTCGAAATGCATGCGGCGGGCGGAGTGCTGCTGGATGACGAACAGCAGCGGCCCGCGCGCCTCGCGCCGTTCCGCGGGCGCGGGCTCGGGGGTGTCCTTGAAAGATCGCTTGGCGGCGTAGGGCACGAGCCGCCCGGCGGGTGAAAACGCGTCCGCTGGCATGGATGGGTCCTGACTCATAGACCGCCCATCCACGCCGTTGTTCGAACAGCATCGCCGGCCAGCGCTCGGTCCCGCCGGGCGCAATGGCACGTCCATGGTTGATCCGGTTAGACCTTGCTCTTCCAGGGCCCCGCCGTCCCGCACCGCGCGGTGCTAAGATCGCCAGCGTGCGTCTCCCGGAGGAGGACCATGAGGATCGCCTTGCTGCGAGTGCTGGCCGGCATGGCCGGCCTGCTGATCGGCTGCGCAGCCTATGCGCAGGCCTTTCCGACCAAGCCCATACAGATGGTCGTGCCTTATCCGCCGGGCGGGGTCGATCCCTATGCCCGGGTGATGATGCCGAAGATGATCGAGGTGCTGGGTCAGAACATCGTGATCGAGAACCGGCCCGGCGCCAACGGCATCATCGGCTCGCGCGAAGCCGCGCGCGCCGCGCCCGACGGCTACACCATCCTGTTTGCCACGTCCAGCACGCTGGTGGGCGGCGTCTTCATGATCAAGGACGTGAACCTCGACCCGGTGAAGGACTTCGCGCCCATCACGCTCATGTTCGAGCCGCAGCAGGTGCTGGCAGTGCCTGCGAGCCTTCCGGTGAACAACGTGAAGGAGCTCATCGACTACGCGCGCAAGAATCCCGGCAAGCTCTCCTACGGCAGCTCCGGCATCGGCTCGGTGTTCCATCTGAACGGCGAGCTGTTCAAACAGGTGACCGGGATCTTCATGGTCCACATCCCCTACGGAGGCACCGGGCCGCTGGCGAGGGAGCTGCTGGCTGGAAGGATCGACGTCGCTTTTCCCGCGTTGAGCAACGTGCGCACCTTTCTCGCCTCCGGGAAGGTGAAGGTACTGGCCCTTGCGGAGGCGCAGCGCTACGCCGGGCTGCCCGACGTGCCCACCATCGCCGAGATCGTTCCCGGCTTTCGCAAGGCGCCCTCGTGGATCGCCATGTTCGCGCCCGCCGGCACGCCGCGCGCGGCGATCGAGCGGCTGCACACGGCCATCGTCGCCGGCCTCAACGCGCCCGAAGTGCGCAAGTACCACGACGACAACGGCTCCAAGATCATGGCGCAGGGGGCCGAGCAGCTGAGCGCCGCGCTCAAGGGCGACCTGGAGCGGGTCGGCAAGCTCATCAAGACGCTCGACATCAAGCCCTGAAGCGCCGCTATCGCGGCGTGATGTTG
>Ga0156229_1184_pt1 | contig 9632 bp, 7 predicted proteins | sample RifCSPlowO2_12_FD_116156 | JGI IMG/M metagenome (GOLD analysis project Ga0156229, IMG submission 116156) | Betaproteobacteria bacterium RIFCSPLOWO2_12_FULL_66_14 | reverse complement strand
GCCGCCGGTGATCATGGACGCGGCGGCGAGCGCGATGTCGCCCGGGAAGCACACCGCCTGCTCGGCGAAGGCGCCGACGACGCGGTCCTGCCCCGCGGGGCGCAGCGCGTGCACGAAAACCGCGGCGCCCATGTTCTCGGCGGCGGCGAAGAACGGCTCGAAGCGCGCCTCGCCGATGGAGACGCCGTCGACGTGGCTGGCGATTTCGACTCCGGAAAATTTCAGGTTTCTTACGATGAATTCCAATTCACGGAGGGCGCTGTCGATATCCTGCAGCGGCACCGCGCCCAGCCCGACGAAGCGCCCTGGCGCGAGCGCGATCATTTCCGCGATCTGCTCGTTCAGGTAGCGGATCAGCGCCCTGCCGTCCTCCAGCGGCAGCCAGTACGACAGCAGCTCGGGCATCGGCGAGAGCGCCTGGCGCGCGACCCGCATCGCGCCCATCGCCTCGATGCGCCGCGGCACGCTCCAGCTGCCGTCGGCCACGGTGCGGTACACCTTTCCGGAGATCATCACGTGCCGGTGGCAGGCGTGCGCCTCGGCCATCGCCGGCCACGGCACGTCGCGCCCCTTGCCGGCGTAGCCGGGAAAATGCTCCGGCACGATATGGGTGTGGATGTCGATGCAGTCGCTCATTCGGGTCCCTGACGGATTCGATTCAGTGCCGGATGCAGATCTTGCCGAAGTGGGCGCCGCTCTTGAGGTAGGCCATCGCTTCCTTGAGCTGCTCGAAGGGGAATACCCGGTCGACGACCGGCGCGATCCGGTGCTGCTCGATCGCCCGCGTCATCGCCTCGAAACCGTTGCGGTGCCCGACGCCGATGCCCTGCATGCGCGCCTGCTTCATCACGATGCGTCCCAGTTGCGCCGTCATGGTGCCGCCCGAGAGCACGCCGATGATCGAAATCATGCCGCCCGTGCGCACGCACATCAGCGACTGCGGCAGGGTCTTCTCGCCGCCGAGCTCGACGATGTGGTCGTAGCCGCGTCCGGCCGTGATCTCGCGGGTCGCCTTGTACCACTCCGGCGTCTTGACGTAGTTGATCGACGCATCGGCGCCCAGCGCGCATGCCTTCGCGATTTTCTCGTCGCTGGAGGAGATGACCGTGACGTGCGCGCCGCGCAGCTTGGCGAACTGCAGTGCGAACAGCGCCACGCCGCCGGTTCCCTGCACCAGAACGCGCGAGCCGGGCCCCAGGTTGTCGTAGGTCACCAGCGCGCTCCATGCGGTGAGCGCGGCGCAGGGCAGCGTCGCGGCCTGCTCGTCGCTGAGGTGCGCGGGCACCTTCGCCACGCCGTCTTCGGGCAGGACCATGTACTCGGCCATGGTGCCGTCAATCGGCCCGCCGAGGCTCAGATACGTGCTATCGGGCGGTCCGTCGATCCAACCCTGCCTGTAGCAGGGGCAAACCCGGTCGCCGGCGCGTACGCGCGTGACGTCCGCTCCGACCTCGATTACCTCACCGACCCCGTCGGAGACGGGGATCAGCGGCAGGGTGCCGGTATGCGCGCCGTAGCCCCGTTCCGGCACCAGCAGGTCGCGGTAGTTGAGCGAGGCGGCCCGCATTCTCAGCAGCACCTGGCCGGTGCCCGGCCTGGGGTCGGGGCGGGCGGCAAGTTTGAGGTGGGTCAAACCCCAGTCGTCCTGGATCTGGAAAACTCTCATGGCGCAATTGTAGTAAAGTAGAAATTGTTTGGGGTCCAAACAATCTCGGGGATGCCCCTATGAGCGCGGTGCCTGACCGGATTCACCTGAAGCTCTCCGTCAACGGCGAGGAGGCCGCGGTCTCCTTCGCGCCCTACAAGACGCTGCTGGAGGTGCTGCGCGAGGACCTGAATCTCACCGGCACCAAGCACGGCTGCGAACTGGGCGAGTGCGGCGCCTGCGCGGTGCTGATCGACGGCGAACCCCGGCTTTCCTGCCTGACGCTGGCGCTTGAATGCGAAGGCCGCTCGATCCAGACCGTCGAAGGGCTGGCGCAGGGCACCAAGCTGCACCCGCTGCAGGCCGCCTTCGCCGACCACGGCGGATCGCAGTGCGGCTATTGCACGCCCGGCATGCTGATGACGGCGAAGGCGCTTCTGGACGGCAACCCGAATGCGGACCGGGAGCAGATAAAGGAAGCGATCTCCGGCAACCTGTGCCGCTGCACCGGGTACCAGCAGATCGTCGACGCGATCGAGAGCGCCGCCGCGAATATGCGGGACGAAGTGCGGCGGGAGGCGAGCAAATGAGCGCGCAGAAAAAAAGCTTCGAGGTGGTGGGCAAGGCGCGCCGGCGCGTCGACGGCCGCGCCAAGGCGCTGGGGCAAACGGCGTTCGCCGATGACCTGGTGCTGCCGCGCATGCTCCACTGCAAGCTGCTGCGTTCGCCGCACCCGCATGCCGTGATCGAGGAAATTTTCATCGAGCGGGCGCAGAGGCACCCCGGCGTCCACCTCGTGCTCACCGGCAAGGATTTTCCGGTTCCCTTCGGCATCATGCCGGTGTCGCAGGACGAATACGCGCTCGCGCCCGAGCGCGTGCGCTACGTCGGCGATCCGGTCGCCGCGGTGGTTGCCACGGACGAGCAGACGGCCGCGGAGGCTTTGGAACTTATAGAAGTTAAATTTAAGGTTCTAAAAACCATAGCAGACCCGCAAGAGGCACTTCAAAACCCCGAGCCTCGTATCCATGACTACGGCGAACAAGGAAACATTCACCGCAACCAGTCCTACGAGTTCGGCGACGTGGACGAGGCGCTGGCCGCGTCCGACCACGTTTTCGAGGACACGTTCTTCTTCGAGGGCAACACGCACCTGGCACTGGAGCAGCAGGCCTCGCTCGCCACGGTGGAAGGCGACGGCAAGCTGCTGCTGACGACCAGCACGCAGAATCCCCACTACCTGCACCGCCAGCTCTCGCGGGTGCTGCAGATGCCGGCCTCGCACATACGCGTGATCGCCTCGCCCAACGGCGGCGGCTTCGGCGGCAAGTGCGATCCGGCGAACCACGAGATGGTGGTCTCCAAGGCGGCGCTCGTGCTCGGCCGGCCGGTGAAGATTTGTCTGACGCGCGAGGAAGTTTTCTATCAGCACCGCGGCCGGCATCCGGTGCTGATGAAGTTCCGCACCGGCGTAACGAAGGACGGCAAGCTCACCGCGCTGCACCTGCAGACGCTGCTCGACGGCGGCGGCTACGGATCGCACGGGCCGGCGAGCACCTTCTACACCGGCGTGCTGACGCCCGTGACCTACGAGCTGCCCCGCTTCAAATTCGAGGCCTGCAGGACATTCACCAACAAGCCGCCCTGCGGCCCCAAGCGCGGCCACGGCACGCCGCAGCCGCGCTTCGGCCAGGAAGTGCAGCTGGACAAGATCGCCGAGAAACTGACGCTCGATCCGGCCGAGCTGCGGCTCAATATGGTCACCAAGCCGAATTCCCTCACTTCGAGCTGGCTGCGCATCGGCTCGACGGGACTGGCCGAGTGCATCAGGCAGGTCGTCGCACGCTCGGATTGGAAATCCAGATATAAAAAACTTCCATTTGGACGCGGCCTCGGTCTCGCCTGCAGCTCGTACATGTGCGGCGCCGGCGTGTCGATCTACTGGAACAAGATGCCGCACTCCGCCGTGCAGTTGCTGCTCGATCGCAGCGGCCAGGTCACGGTGTTCTGCGGGGCGACCGAACTCGGCCAGGGCTCCGATGACGTTCTCGCGACGATCGTCGCGGAGGTGCTCGGCGTGGACACCGGGCTGATCCGCTGCGTCACCGGCGACACCGGCATCACGCCGATCGATCTCGGCTCGTACTCGAGCCGCGTCACCGTCATGATGGGCAATGCCGCGCTGCAGGCCGCGGAGCGCGTGCGCGGGACCATCGCCGATGCCGCCTCCGAGTCGCTCGGCATTCCGCCCGATCGCGTGGTGTTCTCGCAGGGGCGGGTGTTCGCGGCCGAAGACCCGGGCAAGGGCATGAGCTTCGTCGAGGCGATCGCGCTCGCGGAAGCGAAATTCGGCACGCTCTCCACGGTCGGCTCGTATGCGCCGCCCAAGGCGCCGGGAAAATACAAAGGCGCGGGCGTAGGGCCCGCGCCCGCGTACAGTTTCTCCGCCTGCGTGGTGGAGACCGAGGTCGATCCCAAGACCGGCTGGATCACCGTGCCCAAGATCTGGATCGCGCACGACATCGGACGCGCCCTCAACCCGGTGCTTGCGCGCGGGCAGGTGATCGGCGGCGTCTACATGGGCCTGGGCGAAGCGCTGATGGAAGAGCAGGTGTTCCGGCGCCTGCCGCCGAAGCTCTCCGGCGCGCTGGTGCACCGCATTCCGTCGATGCTCGAGTACAAGAGCCTCACGTCGCTCGACATGCCGGAGGTGGACGTGGCCCTGATCGAGGACCCCGACCCCAATTGCCCGTTCGGCGCCAAGGAAGTCGGCCAGGGGCCGCTGCTGCCGGTGATGCCGGCGGTGGCCAACGCGATCTACGACGCAGTGGGCGTGCGCATCGACGAAGTGCCGATCACGCCGGACAAGGTGTTGCGCGCCCTCGAGCTTAAAAAGGAAGGCAAGGACCCGAGAGTCGGGCCGGACCATTTTCCCGCGGTACCCTACCCGAAGCCGGTCTTCGTCCTGCCGCCCGGAGAGGGCGGCGACGGGAACGAGCGGAAGAGCGCCGAAGACAAACCCGAACGCAGGAAGGTGGCCGCATGATGCGGCTGCCGTGGTTTGATTACCGAGCGCCGCGCTCGGTCGCGGAGGCGGCGAAGATCCTCGCGGGCGAAGGCCCGGAGGCGATGCTGATCGCCGGCGGCACCGACCTGCTGCCCAACATGAAGCGCCGCCACCAGACGCCGAAGGTACTGGTGTCCTTGCGTGGTATCGAGGAACTCAGGAAAACCGGCAATGGTTCCGGTTTTGCCTTGGGCTCCGCTTTGACGCTTACGGAAATAACACGAAGCGAAAAGATCAAAACCGATTCAACTGCACTGTATCAGGCCGCGGCGCAGGTCGCGACCCCCCACCTGCGCAACATGGGCACGCTCGGCGGCAATCTGTGCCTGGATACGCGCTGCACCTACTACAACCAGAACTACGAGTGGCGCAAGGCGATCGACTTCTGCCTGAAGAAGGACGGCGAGACCTGCTGGGTGGCGACCGCGAGCAAGCGCTGCGTGGCCGTGTCGTCGACCGATACCGCCCCCGCGTTGATTGCCTTGGACGCAAAGGTCGTGCTGGCGGGGCCGGACGGGGAGAGGGAAATCCCGGTCGAGGCGCTCTACAAGAACGACGGCATCGACTACCTGTCGCGCAAGCCTGACGAGATATTGACCGAAATACGCATCCCTGAAAAAAAAGACTTCAAAAGTACCTACTGGAAGCTGCGCCGCCGCGGCTCCTTCGATTTCCCGATCCTGGGCGTTGCCGTTGCTCTGCAGTTTTCTTCCAATGGTGTCATCGAAAATGCCCGCGTCGCGTTGGGCGCCGCTGCGTCGAGGCCTTTCCTTGTCGAGAAGGCGGGGGCGTACCTGCTCGGCAAGACGCTCACGGACGACGTGATCGCCGAAGCCTCCGCGATGATCGCCAACCGCGCCAAGCCCATGGACAACACCGACATGGACCTCTACTGGCGCAAGGAAGTGGCCGACGACTTCGCCGGCTACGCGCTGCGCGAGCTGCGCGGCGACGACATGCGCGCGACGCGGCGGCGAATCGCGCGCTTTCTTCCCTAGAGACTCAAAGCAGTCCCGTCACCGCCCTGAAGCTCGCCTCGACGGCATTCATTTCCTGCTCCGTAAGGCGCGTGAGGGGGCCGTCAGCGAGGCGAGTGCGGTCAAGCGTTCGAGGCTGTTCCGGCATGACCTGGCAATCCTGCAGCAGCCGGTCACGCGCGGCAATGGTGACGTGCAGCGGCTCCTTCGACTTGCGGACCTGGGTCGTGAGCGGCAGCACGATAACCGTCGGTGCGCCCTGTTCGAGCAGGAAGTCGGCCTGGAGAATCAGAACGGGCCGGATCTTGCCAATCTCGTTGCCGCGATTCGGATTGAGGTTTCCGACCCAGATCTCGCCGCGCCGCATCAGCGCTTCTTCGCCTTGGCCCGGTAGCGCGCCTTCGGCTCTGTGACGCGATGGTCCGCAAGGCGAAGCGCCTCATTGTCGGTAACCAGCGCTTCCTCAGCCAGCGCGACGGCCTCGCGCGCATCGCGCTCGCGCGCTGCCCGCGCAATCTCGCCGAGGAATCGCTGCCGTTCGCGCTGCGCTAGGAACGCGGCAATCGCCTGCCGCGCCAGTTCCGACCGGGTCTGTTCCGCGAGTTCGGCTTCGCGCGCGAGTTGCCGGTCCAATTCGTCGTCGAGGCGCATGTTCAGCGTGGCCATTGGCAACATTTTGTGCTGATGATGATTTCACATAGTGTAACACAATATGTAGTCCGGACCAATGAGGCGATCGCGCGCGAGCGGGCGGCGGCCGCTACCCAGGCGAGGCGCGCACCGCGCAGACCTTGTACTCGGGGATTTTCGCCACCGGGTCGAGCGCGAGGATGGTGAGGTTGTTGACGTTGCCCGCGTCGGGGAAGTGGAAATTGCCGAACACCACGCCCTCGGGGACGCGATCGGTCACCCAGGCGCGCGCCTCGAGCTCGCCGCGGCGCGACGCGAGCCGCAGCGGCTCTCCGTCCCGCAGGCCGTTGCGCCGTGCGTCCGCGGGGTTGATCTCGACTTGCGGTTCCGGGCAGAGCGAGGTGAGTCCGGGCGAGCGGCGCGTCATTTCACCGCCGTGCCAGTGGTACAGGACGCGGCCGGTGGTCAAGAGCAGCGGATAATCGCCGTCGGGTTCCTCCCGCGGCGCCAGGTGCTCCACGAGGTGGAACTTGCCGAGGCCCCGGGTGAAGCGCTCGCGGTGCAGGATCGGCGTGCCGGGATGCTCGGGTCCGGTGACCGGCCAGTGCAGCGTCTCGCCCCGGTCGAGCCGGTGAAAATCGATCCCGGCATAGGAAGGCGTGAGCGCCGCGACTTCGTCGAGGATCTGCGCGGGCGAGGAATAGTCCCAGCCGGCCCAGCGTCCCGCCGGCGCCCGGTTCTGGAGCGCGAGCAGGCGCGCGCCGAGCTCGGCGACGATCGCCCAGTCGGGCCGCGCCTCGCCCGGCGGCTCTACCGCCTCGCGCACGCGCTGCACGCGGCGCTCGGTATTGGTGAAGGTGCCGTCCTTCTCCGCCCACGCCGCCGCCGGCAGCAGCACGTCGGCGAATGCCGCGGTCTCGGAGGGAAAGATTTCCTGCAGCACGACGAATTCGGCGGCCTCGAGCGCTTTGTGCACATGGTTGAGGTCGGGATCGGTCATCGCCGGGTTTTCGCCCACGATGTACAGGGCGCGCAGGCGGCCTTCGCCCGCGGCGCCGACCATCTCGGTGACGGTAAGCCCGGGGCGCTCCGACAAGCGCACGTCCTCGCCGCCGGAGAGCGCCCAGGCATCGGCGAACTTCTTCCGCGCCGCCGCGTCGCCCACCGCCTGGTAGCCCGGGAACAGGTTTGGCAGCGCGCCCATGTCGCAGGCGCCCTGCACGTTGTTCTGCCCGCGCAGCGGGTTGACCCCGGCGCCGGGCACGCCGAAATTGCCGAGCGCGAGCTGCAGGTTGGCGAGCGCGAGCACGTTCGCGACGCCGGTGGTGTGCTGCGTGATGCCCATCGCCCAGACCACCGCCATCGGTTTGTTGCGCGCGAGCAGCTCCGCCGCGGCGTGGATCTCGGCCTCGGTGAGGCCGGTGATCGCGGCGACGCGCGCGGGTGCATAACTGCGCAGCTGCTCGCGCAGCGCCGCGAATCCCTCGGTGCGCGCGGCGATGAAGGCCTCGTCCTGCCAGCCGCGCTCGAAGATGATGTGCAGCAGGCCGTTCACCAGCGCGATGTCGGTCCCGGGGCGCTGCCGCAGGTGCAGGGTCGCGAATTCGGCCAGGTCGATGCGGCGCGGGTCGGCGATGACGAGCTTGACGCCGCGCCGTTCGACAGCGCGGCGAAGCATGGCGCCGAACACCGGATGCTGCTCGGTGGTGTTCGAGCCGATGACCAGGATCGCCCTGGCCTGCTCGGCGACGTCGCGCATCGTATTGGTCATTGCGCCCGAGCCGAGCGCGAGCGCGAGCCCGGCGACCGTGGAGGCGTGGCACAGGCGCGCGCAGTGGTCCACGTTGTGCGTGCCGATCGCCTGGCGCGCGAGCTTCTGCACCAGGTAGTTTTCCTCGTTGCTGCACTTCGCCGAGGAAAAAAAGCCGATCGCATCCGCGCCGCTTTCCCTGCGTACCGCCTCGAGGCGCCGCGCGACCAGGCCGAGCGCGGTGGGCCAGTCGGTCTCGACCCACTCGCCGCGCGCATCGCCCGGCGCGCGTCCGGCGCCCTCCAGCAGCTCGCGGCGCACGCGCGGGCGCAGCAGCCGGTCGGCATGGTGCACGAAATCGAAGCCGTAGCGGCCCTTGACGCACAGGTGCATGCCGTTCACGGGCGCGTGCGCGTTGGAGACGACGCGCACCACTTGCCCGCCGCGAACCGCGAGATCGTAGCTGCAGCCGACGCCGCAATACGGGCAGACGGTGGTCACGAGCTCGTCGTGCTCTCGCGCCGTGCGGACCGAGCGATCCTCGAGCGCGCCGGTGGGACAGAACGCCGCGCAGGCGCCGCAGGATTCGCAGCGCGCCTCCAGCATGGTCTGGCCGAGGCCCGCGACCACGTGGCTTTGGTCGGCGCGTTGCGCGATTCCCCACACGTGCCGCGCCTGCAGTTCGCCGCAGGCGCGCACGCAGCGCGCGCACAGGATGCAGCGGTTCAGGTCGACGCGGATGTAGGGATGCGGATCGGCATCCACGGGATGCGGGCCGGGCGCGCGCAGGCTTTCCGGCGCCGCAGCGCCGTAGCGCCGGCACCAATACTCGAATTCGCTGCCTGGTTTATCCCGTGTGCCCCAGTCCGGGTCGTGATAGCGAACCAGCAGCATCTCCAGCACCGCGCGGCGCGACGCGGCGATGCGCGGCGTATCGGTGTGCACCTTCATGTCCGGCGCCACCTTCACGGCGCACGCCGGCGCTTCGGTGCGCCAGCCCTCGATTTCCACCATGCACAGGCGGCAGTTGCCCGAGGGCGCGAGATCGCTGTGGTGGCAAAGGCTCGGGATCAGGATGCCGTGGCTGGCCGCCGCATCGACGATCAGCGTTCCGGGCCGCGCGCGTACCGCCTTGCCGTCGATCCGGAGTTCGACCAGCGCTTCCTCGCCGCGTAGCTGGGGGCTCCCTGCCGCTTCGGGACGATCTGCCATGGCCTGCGCCGAGTGTGACGGGCGCGCATCGCAGGGGCTTGACCTCGATCAAGCAACGCGTCAATCGAGCGCCGCGAGATCCTCCGCAGCGAGCTGCACGGCTGCCGCGGCAACGTTCTCCTCGAGGTGCAGGGTCGATGCGGTCCCCGGGATCGGCAGCATCACCGGTGATCTCGCCAGCAGCCAGGCGAGCGCGACTTGAGAGGCTGATAGCGTCAATTTCCTGGAAATTCCAAGAATCCTTTCTGAACGAAGAACCGCCCCTGCGCCGAGCGGATACCACGGCAGAAACGCGATTCCCAGCCGCTCGCATGCCTTGAGCACCTCCTCCGAGGAGCGGTCCTCGAGGTT
>Ga0156229_1084_pt1 | contig 9660 bp, 9 predicted proteins | sample RifCSPlowO2_12_FD_116156 | JGI IMG/M metagenome (GOLD analysis project Ga0156229, IMG submission 116156) | Betaproteobacteria bacterium RIFCSPLOWO2_12_FULL_66_14 | reverse complement strand
CCACCACCACCTCGACCCAGTACAAGATCCGCGTCACGCCGAAAACCCATGCCAATATGCCGGCGCCTCCGGGGGCGACCTATTCCGTCACCGCAAAGATCGACTCCTGGACCAGTACATTTTCGCAGGCAGGCTCGGACACTGCCGGCACGACTGTGAGCATAGACAATCTCTCGCCTGCCAACGTGAGCGCCGCTGCCTGCACGGCGGGTACGGGAGAAGTGGCGCTCAGCTGGTCCAATCCGGCGGACGCGGATTTCGACAGCGTCCTCGTTTTGCGACGGACGGCCGCGGTGGCGGACACGCCCGTGGAGGGAACCACGTACTCGGCGGGCAACACCGTCGGCGCGAGCACCGTGGCCTGCGTCAGCTCGAGCACCAGTTGCACCGACACCGGGCTGACGGTCGGCACTGCCTACCACTACAGGATTTTTGCAAGGGACAGCAACGGAAACTATTCCGCCACGGGTGTCGTGCCATCCGGCTCGCCATGCACACCCGCAGCTTCCTTCAACGTGGTGGAGACCGGCGGGGATCCCGCGACGGGAAGGATTTTCACCAAGATCGCCGGCCAGGACATCGCGGTGGACATCGTCGCCATCGACGGCTCGGGTGCGCTCCTGACCGGGTTCAACGACGCGGTCGCAGTGGAGCTGGTCGACAATTCCGGCGGCGGCGCCTGCGCCAGCCTGCCGCTCATCAAAACGCTGGCCGACCAGAAATTCACTGGCGGCGACAAGGGCAGGCACCCGCTGAGCTCCGGACAATTTGAAGCGGACGCGTGGCGCGATGTGAAGTTCCGCATCAAGTATCCGAGCGTTTCGCCCACCGTGACGAGCTGCTCCTCGGACAATTTTGCGATCAGACCTCTGCAGTTCGTAAGCGTCCAGGTGCAGGATGCGGATCGAACCACGGCGGGCACGACCAACACACTGAACAACACCTCCAATCCCGGTACCGGCACGGTGCACAACGCCGGCAGGCCGGTCCGGATCGACGCCACGGCGCAGAACGGGGCGGGCACGCCCGCGACCACCACGCTGTACGTCCCGGACGCGGGCCAGCCCGTCGCGGTGCTCGCGCAATGCGGCGTCGCGGTGGTCTGCCCGGCGGCACCCGGCACCCTGAGCCTCGGGACCTGGTCCCTGTCGAGCGGAGTCATCACGACCACTACGGCGAGCTACAACGACGTGGGCGCATTCAACCTGGTGCTCGAGGACCAGAGCTTTGCGAGCGTGGACGCCGGTGACGGCACCGCGACCTCGGTGCGCTACATCAGCTCCGCCGCCCTCACCGTGGGCCGGTTCGTGCCGGATTACTTCACGCTCGAAGCGGGCTCGTCGATCACGCCGCGCTCGGACATCGGCGCCTGCTCGGGCTCCACGTTCACCTACATGGACGAGGGAATGGACCTGGTGTTTATCCTGACGGCGCGCGCGTTCGGCGGGGCAGTGACCCCAAGCTACGCCGGCACCACACTCGGCGCGCTGGCGCTGAACAGCCCTGCCTCGTACACCTTCGGCGCGATCGATTCGGCCGTGCCGACACCGCTCAGCTCGCGGCTGGACCTCACGCTGATTTCCGGCGTGACGGCCACGTGGTCGGCCGGCTCGGCGAGCGTGACCGCACCGCTCGCGCTCGCCCGCGCCGCAAACCCCGACGGTCCCTATGCTTCGTTGAAGCTCGGGATCGCCCCGAGCGATCCGGACGGTGTCACGCTGCAGTCATTCAACCTGGACGCGGACAACAACGGTTCGCCCGAACGCGCGCAGATTGGCGGCACGACGGCGGTGCGCTTCGGCATGCTCAAGCTGGACAACGCCTATGGTTCGGAGCTGCTTCCCATCCGGGTCCCGGTGCGGGCGATGTATTGGAACGGCACGACTTGGCAGACCAACAGCGCGGACAACTGCACCAGCCTGCCTGTCAACTCGCTGGTGCTCGGCAACTGGAAACCCGCCGGGTTCAGCACCTCCATGGACTCGACCCACCTGCCAGCCTCGCCCATCGTGCTGAGCGGCGGAACCGCCACGCTCACCGTGACGAAACCCTCACCCGCAGCGATCGGCAGCGTGGACCTGGCGATCAACCTGGGTGCGACCGCGGGCGATGCGAACTGCATCGGTGCCGGCATGACGGCGACCGGAGCAAATCAACCCTGGCTGCGCGGCAATTGGTGTCCGGCCGGTTATGTGAAGGACCCGAACGCGCGGCTCACCTTCGGCACTTCGCGCAGCCCCTTCATCTTCCTGCGCGAAATGTACTGAGACGGCACTACAGCGCAGCGACGGGAATGCCTTTCCTGCCTTCCAGCTAAGTTCCGGCGATCAGCAGGTATCCCAGCACCACCGCCACGTAGAGGCTGCCCGCGACGATGATGCCGCCCCACAGCTTCGGCGACGAGACGATCCACCGGTCCGGGGCGAAATTCATGATTTCGAGCGGCTTGGTCGCGCGCCGTCCGGAATAGCTGCGATTGGCCCAGGCGTCGGCCGCTCGCAGCAGCCCCGGCCGCGCTGCCAGCAGGATGCCAACAATGAGTCCGGCGACGGCGCCCACGGTGATGATCCACCAAGCAACCGGCAGGAGCGACTCCACCCATATCGAAGTGCGCACCTGGAACAACTGTGTGGCCGCCCTGAGGTTGTAGTTGAAGAACGCGAAGTACAGGACGAAGCCGGCACCGATCGCGAGCAGCAGGCCGATCCAGCCGTGCCAGCGGTACAGGTGAGTTTCAATGCTTCTCGGAACGTCCAGCGGCCGCATTGCCTCGCGTGTCGACACCCAGCGCTTCATGCGCTCGTTCAGCCAAAATACCCAGCGGTTCCCCAGGAACAGCGACACGCCGAACACCAGCGAAAACAAGCTCCCCAGGAACAAGACGACCAGCATCGCCTCGAGAGCGATATCGGAGGACAGTTTGAGTGCGGGGCTCACGTCTTCGCTCCCCCGTCGAAAATCATGGCAGCGCCTTAAACCGCTGCTCGACATAGCCGGCAAGCTCGGGCGTAAGCGACCCGGCCGATTTCGCGCGGCGAAAAGCCTCGCCCGCCTCCTTGGCGCGGCGCTGCGACTCGAGCGAAATCCCCAGGCCCACCCACCAGGCGCCGGACTGCGGCGCAATGCGGAGCGCCTTCTGGTATTCCTCGCTCGCCTCCTTGTGGCGGCCGAGTCGCTGGTAAAGCGCTGCGACAAAACCATGGTATTCGGCGTTGTTCGCGGCCGCGGACGAATGCCTGTGAAGCAGGGCAAGCGCACCGCCCACGTCGTTGCGCTCCACCATGATCCGCGCGAGCAGCATCGCGAAAGTGACGTTCGCCGGGTTGAGAGCGATGCCTTCCTGCAAGGAGGTCGCGGCCTCGTCCATGCGCCTCGCGTCGAGCAGCAGCGACACCTGCGTCTGGCGCGCGGTTTCATAAGTAGGATCGAGCGCCAATGCCGCCCTGAAGGCCTCCATGCCTTCTGCCATGCGGCCCTGGTTGACGAACGCCACGGCGCGGCGAAACTCCGCTTCGGCGCGCTCACGGGGCGTGCTGCTGTCCCGTCTTTCGATTTCGCCCGATGCCGGTGACCCGCGGACGCTCTGCGGAGACGCAGCCGGCGGTTTCGGAAGCGGTTTTGCACGCGGCTCGGCCGCCGGGGGCGCAACGGCTACAGCGCGTTGTGAAGGCGGAGGCTTCACCGCGGCCACACTCTGCCTCTCTATGCTCGGTGTTACGGGAGCGGCCCGCGGGATTCGCTCCTTGATCGGCGTGCTCAGCTCACGCGCCAGCATCAGCGTTTCGGGACGAGCGGCTCCTGCCTCAGCGGCCGGCGCACTTTCGGCTGTTGGCGGTGCTGTCGGCATGACGGCCGGGGCGGCCCCGGTCTGAGGCGCCGGCTGAACCGGTCGCGGCCGACCCGCGGACTTGAGGGCGAGCTCCGTCACGTTGGATCGCGGCGCCAGTTGCAAGATGACCCAGCCGAGCCAGCCGAGCGAGACCAGGATCAGCAGCGCAAGCACGCGCCAGAACCATTCGGATCCGACCACGGTCTGGCGCGTGGGCCGGATGCTCTGACCAAACGCGGAGCTTGCGCTGGCATTGATCTGCGGCTCTGCGGCGTGGCGCCGATCGAGCTCCTGCAGCATTTGATTGACCAGGCTCATCGCAACAGCATCCACCCCAGGCCCGAACCTGCGATGCACAGGAGCGCCAGCCATATCCAGACCGGCGACAGCGTATAGGCCGATGGAGTGTCGGCCACGGCGGCGCGCGCGCTCCACCAGTCGACCTGCCGTCTGCCCTTGCCGTAAGCGAGCATCATCGCCTTGTTGGCGAGGATGTTGATGAGCCGCGGAATGCCACCGCTTGCCCGGTAAATGGCTCGCACCGCCGGGCGGGTAAAGAGGCGATCGCCGCCGTAGCCCGCGACCGAGAGTCGATGCGCCAGATAATGGTCGGTTTCCCGCCGCGTAAGCGATCCGAGGCGATGCTGGAAGGTGATGCGCTGCCTGAGCTGGCGGATGGACTCCTGCCGGAGCTTGTCTTCCAGCTCGGGTTGCCCGAACAGGATCACCTGCACGAGCTTGCGCTTTTCCGTCTCCAGGTTGGTGATGAGCCTCACCATCTCCAACGTCTCCAGCGGCATGGCCTGGGCCTCGTCCAGGCACAGAAGGACCCGCTTTCTTTTCCTCGCAAACGCGAGCAGCGTGAGATTCAGCGTCTTCATCAAACGATGCTGGTCTATGCCGCTTTCCACCTGGATGCCCAGCTCTTCGGCCAGGGCAAGCAGCAGCGTCCGGGGCTCGAGGTTGGGATTCGGAATGTAAGCGGTGACCCAGTTGTCATCGAGCGCGGCGAGGAACTTGCGGCAAAGAAGCGTCTTTCCGGTTCCCACTTCCCCGGTGATCTTGATGAAGCCCTCGCCGTTCGCCACCGCCACCAGCAGCGTGTTGAGCGTTTCCTGCATGCTGCGGCAGGCGTAGAAGAAGCTCGTGTCCGGGGTGATGCCGAACGGCGGCTCCCGCAGGGTTAAATGGGCGAGGTAGATCATCCTCTATCGGGCCGGGATTCCCGGCTCGGCCATGTTGAGCACCCTGTCCCGGGTCTCGCGCAAGTCGTCCACCCACTCGCGGTCGCTCTGGATGACGGTCGGCTTGATCAGTATCACCAGCTCCTTCTTGACGGCCGTGCGCTGCTCGCTGCCGAACAGGCGTCCGACGCCCGGGGCATCCTGCAGGCCCGGCAGGCCGGAACGCTGGTCGGCAAGATCGAGCTTCATCAGCCCGCCGATCGCCACGATGTTCCCGTCCCGGACCCGAACGACGGTATCGGTTTCGCTCACGGTGCTGCGCGCGAGCGGCAAGGTGATCTGACCGCCGAACACCGCGCCCAGGTTCACGACCTTGTCGTCCTGCTGCACATTGCTCACCGACGGATGGATGTGCAGCACGATGTTCGACCCCTCGTCGATCTGCGGCGTCACGTCAAGCGCAACGCCGGAGAAGAAGGGCCGCAACGTGAGGGTGGGAAAGCTCGTGGTCCCGCCGGTGGTAAGACCGGTGGTCGTCGAACCTCCCGCGATGTTGGTGATGAAGAACTGGTCGGTACCGACTTTCAGCACCGCCTTCTGGTTATTGACCGTGGCGATGCGGGGGCTCGAGAGCACCTGCAGCGAGCCCTGCGATTCAAGGAAATTGAGCAGCGCGGTGAAGTTCTGCGTCTGGAACGCCAGCCCGAACAGCGCGCCTCCCGGCAGGCCCGGTATGAGCGCACCGGCGGTCGCGCCCGCCAGGAACGACGCCGATCCGGGTTGCGGATTGACCGCCAGGCCGCCGCTCACATTCGCGCCTCGGGTGCCGAGGGTGGTGTTCGGCGTGATCACACCGAGCGAGCTGCGCCCCGAGCTGGAGAACAGCGCCCAGTTGATTCCGCTCTGGAACTGCTCCGAAAGGGTCACTTCAACGATCTTCGCTTCCAGCATCACCTGCCGTTCGACCGAGAGCCGGATGGCGCGCAGATAGCTCTCCACCTGCCGCAGCTCCTCGGGCATCGCCCGCACCACGACGAGGCCGGCTTGCGCGTTCACCACGATGCTGCGTCCGCCCTCGCGGCCGACGATCTGGGTGAGCGTCTGACGCAGCTCGTCCCAGAAGTCGTTGCGTGTGTTGGTCTGGATCCGGCTGCTGTCGCTGACCGTCGCCGAAAGCGAGGGCGCCGCGCCGCCGCCCGCGCCCGGGGGGAACGGCAGGCCCGTCACGCCCGGCAGGCCCGGCGCCGCGGCACCCGCGCCGGCGCCCGCAACATCCGCTACTGAACCTGAAGTGACACGCAGGTCGCTGCGTCCCACCCGCTGGCCAATCAGATAATTGACCTGGAACACGCGCGTGCGAATGGAGGGCGACTGAACCAGGATGCGCGTGCCCTCGATCCGGTAGTCATAACCGTAGAGGTCGCGCAACGAATCGAGCGCCTCGCGCACCGTGACGTCTTTGAGGTTGACCGTAATGCTTCCGCTGATGTCCGGGTGCACCAGCATCGAGTAGCGCGTGCCCGTGACGATCGACATAAGCACCTGCACAGCCGGCGCATTGTTCACCGACAAATCGAACCGCGGCTCGATCTGCCTGCCCGCGCTGGGCCGATCGAGCTTCAGCGGCGGGAGCAGCGCCTCCTGGACTTCGCTTTCCGTGACCGGAGCGGCCCGGGGCTGCTCGATGGCCTTGTCCAGCTCCGCGGCGATGCGATTGTCGATTTTGGTCGGGCGGGGGGGCGGTGTGATGGCGCAACCCGCGACCAGCATTCCAAGCAATGCCGCCAGCAATAGTCTCATGGACGTTCCCTTCCGCGAGCGGATCCGGGCGGCGGCGGCCCGCCGACCATTGTTTTTTGAAGAGTCGGATACAGCTTGAGGACCTTGGTGCCGGCCGAGCCGCGCAAAGTGACTTCGTTGATCGAGATGGCGGCGATGGTGGCATTGCCCAGCTTGTCGCCCTGCTGATAGGTCTTGCCGTCGATCAAGGCGAGCCTTCTTCCCTCGGAGAGGATGACTGACTGCAGGAGCGGACCGCTTGGAACTGCCGCGGCTCCCGCGCGCGCCGACCCTTCAACGGATGCGGGCGGCTCGGTCGGATCGCGCAAAGCCTGTCCGAATGCCGGCGTGTCGAGCCAGCATGCGGAGGCGAGCAGCACAGCAGCCAGGTTCGCGAGGCTCATACCTGTATCCATGCCTTGTACAGGCTCACAGTGTAGAGCGTGAAGCGCATTGCTATCGTAGGGTGCTCGAGCACCGTCAGCTCCAGCTTGTCCCAGTACAACCTTGCCGGCAGTGCCTCTATCTGCTTCAGATAGGCGAGCAGATCGAGATATCTGCCGCGCACGGTAAGCTGCACGCCGTGCTTGTAAAGAGTCGCAGTCTGCGCGCGTTCTCCGGGCGCCTCCGGCGCCTTCGCTGCGCCAGCCGGTTTCTGCGCCTCGCCTTCGAGCGTGATGGTCGATTGCGGCAGCGTCTTCAATTCCACCAGCTCCAGTCCGGGCCGACTGGCGAGAATCTGCTGCAGCACCGTACGCATGCGCTGCGCGGAAATAAGCTGCAGGGAATGTTCCTTGGCTTCGGATTCGAACTCGGCGATCTTCTGGCGCAGCGCTTCGAGCTGGGCGCGTTGGGGCGCATCCGGATCAACCGTTTTGCCCCTCGCCAGGGCGTCGAGCTGCGGGCTGAAAATCTTGATTTCGTTCTGGCGCTGACTGTACTGGTCGAGCGCCGCCTTTCGCCGTGCCAGCACGGGCGAGACCAGCAGGGTGTCGATGAACACATATGTGAGGACGAGGATGCCGGCGAGGATCATCGCGCGTTCCCGCAGCGTCATCTTGGCTACCCGTGCGCAGAGGTTGTTCCAGTACTGGATCATCGGGAGCCGCCCGCATCGGCCGCTTTGGCCGCGCTGCCGATGGAGAATTCGACGAAGCGAACGGCCGCAGCCTTGCCGCCCGGCGAGGCTTTGCCTCCCTTGCCCGCGCTTTCCGAGCGCGCATCCTCCTTTTCGGCGATGTTCAATTGCCCGATCGCCCTGCCGCGCAGCGCCTCTTCGCGGTTCAAGAGCTCGATGTAGCCGCCGAGCAACTCCGGGCGAACCATCCTGCCCTGAAGCGCGAACTCGCCTGCCTCGCTGACGGCAATGCTGGTCAGCCAGACGCCCTCCGCGTGCTGCTTCGCGAGCGCCTCGAGGAAGCGCGCATGACCTTGGGTGTTCCCGATGCCGGTGCCTTTCAGGCGATCGACGAGCTGCTGCCAGTTCCTGACCGTCGTTTCGGCACGCGCGATTTCATCCTGAAGCGCCTTGTTGGGCGCGCGTGGCTTCGTCGCGCCGAGCTGGGTCAAGCGGGCCTGCAACTGCTTCAACTGCGCGTTCGCGCTTTCGGCCTGCGCCTGGACCACTATTAGTTGACGCTTTGCGTACTGCTGGTAACCGAGCAGCGCGGCGACCAGGACAACGAACGCAATCACCATGGTCGCTGCGTCCAGCGGCGGCCGGCGCGTTCGCAGGCTGGGATCGAAAAGGTTGATCTGCTGGCTCATTGGACGGAGGTTCCGTTTCTCAAGGAGCAGCCGATCAGATGAAAAAGGCGCCATTGTGCCGGCAGATCGAGCTCGCGCCGCGGCGGCAGGTCTATGACTTGAGGCAGGTCCACCCGCTCGACCTTTATCCCCAGGTTCGCCACCAGGTAGTCGAGCAATCCGCTGTCCTCGGGCTCGGGGCCGAGCATGAGCTTGCCGATCACCACGAAGCTGAACTGGCGCTCGAAATTGTCCAGGGTGCGCTGCAGTTCCACCAGTATCCGGTTGAAAAGATCCTCGCGCGCCTGGCCTTGCGTGTTGCGCACCTGGTCGAGCGAAATGTCGAGTCGGCGCGCCAGGTACAGCTCGCCCCCCGAGCTCACCGTGAGCAGACCGTCCGCGTCGTCCAGATAAAGCAGCGCGACGGCACGGTTTTCCTCTTCGTAGAGCGCTGCAATGTTGCGCTGCGCGGTCTCGGGAATGTCGATCACGCTGATGGGCAAGCCGGCTTTATCTAAGCGATCCACGTAGCCCTTCAGGATCGCCTTCTTCGCGGCGATCGCATACACGCTGTGTCCCTGCGCCGTTCCGCGCCGATCGGCCGGAAGATCGAGGATGTCGTAGCCCGCCTCCTCCACCGGGAAGTCGATGATTTCCTTGAGCCGCCACTTCATCGCGGCCTTCAGCTCGCCCGGGGGGACGCTGGGGGCTTCCAGCATGTGGATTCGGTAGTCCGACTCGTTGAGCAGCGTCGCGCGTCGGTTTGAGCGGGGGATGCGAAGCTCTTTCGCCGCGCGGGCAAGGTCTTGTTTTTGGCTGACTGCCGTCTGGCCGAATGCCAGGACGCGGGGTTTGCCGGACTTGCCGGCGCTGCCTTGGACGTAGCGTAATTGCCCGCCTTCAGCCGCGATAACCGTCCAGGCGGACTGTCCGGAGGAGCGAAAGCGGGACAAAAAGGTCATCCGGATCCCTGAAAATTATTTAAATAGTTTAAGTTACGTCATTAACTCATTGTCGTCAATAATGTTTTTTGGTGTGAGGCAGTGGTGCCGTGGAAGAGCGAATGCCGTGGTGCTCCCTAGGCCTTCGCAAAAAAAATATTTATATTACAGAGACTTATAT
>Ga0156229_1015_pt1 | contig 9835 bp, 21 predicted proteins | sample RifCSPlowO2_12_FD_116156 | JGI IMG/M metagenome (GOLD analysis project Ga0156229, IMG submission 116156) | Betaproteobacteria bacterium RIFCSPLOWO2_12_FULL_66_14 | reverse complement strand
GGGATCGATGCCGGGCACCGGGATGTGCGCGCCGATGCGGAACACCACCAGCGCGCCCAGCATGAACAGCAGCCGGCGCTTCAGGTCGCCGTACTTCGCGCCCTTGCCGACGTTCGGAAGTGCGGTCGCCATCAGGCGTTAGCGCCCTGCGGTTTTTTCTTCAAGCTCTTTTCGACCGGTTTCGGCTCGACGATTTCCACCTTGCCGCCCGCGCTTTCGATGGCGGAGCGCGCCCCCTTGGAGGCCTTCACGTCGCCCTTGATATTGAGCTTCTTCGACAGCTTGCCCGACAGGATGATCTTCGCGCCGAGCGCTTTCTTCGACACGATGCCAGCGGCCTGAAGCGCCGCGAGGTCGACGTCCGCGACCTGCAAAGCTTCCAGTTCCGAGAGGCGGACCTCGGCGATGTCATCGCGCGTGAGCGAAGTGAACCCGCGCTTCGGCAGCCGCCGGTGAAGCGGCATTTGCCCGCCTTCGAAGCCGATCTTGTGGAAGCCGCCGGAGCGCGCCTTCTGGCCCTTGTGGCCGCGGCCGGCGGTCTTGCCCCAGCCCGAGCCCACGCCGCGGCCGACGCGGTGGCGCTGCTGCTTCGAGCCGGCAGCGGGCTTTAGCGAGTTGAGACGCATGTCCTTATCCCTCGATGCGAACCAGGTAGTTGACGCGGTTGATCATGCCCCGCACTTCCGGCGTGTCGGCGAGCTCGACCACGTCGTTGATGCGCTTCAGGCCCAGGCCGCGCACCGTGTCGCGGTGCCCCTGCTTGCAGCCCGCAACGCTCCTGAGGAGCTTGACCTTGATCTTGTTCATCCGGTGATTTCCTCGACCTTCTTCCCGCGGCGCGCGGCGACCTCGGCCGGCGTGTTCATCGCCTGCAGGCCGTTCAGCGTGGCGCGCACCACGTTGTAGGGATTGGTGGAGCCGAAGCACTTGGCGAGCACGTTGGTGACGCCCATCACTTCGAACACCGCGCGCATCGGTCCGCCGGCGATGATGCCGGTGCCCTCGTGAGCCGGCTGCATGAGCACGCGCGCCGCGCCCCACCGCCCGGTTACCGCGTGGTGCAGCGTTCCGTTCTTGAGCTTGACCTTGAAGAGCTTGCGCCGGGCCTCTTCCATCGCCTTCTGCACGGCGACCGGGACCTCGCGCGCCTTTCCCTTGCCCATGCCGATGCCGCCGTCGCCGTCGCCGACCACGGTGAGCGCCGCGAAGCCGAGCACGCGCCCGCCCTTCACCACCTTGGTGACGCGGTTGACCGCGACCATCTTCTCGCGCAGGCCGTCGCCCCGCTCTTCCGACTGCTGCATCCTCGGTTGAATCTTCGCCATAGAGCCTCTTTAGAACTTCAATCCGCCGTTGCGGGCGGCTTCGGCGAGCGCCTTGACGCGGCCGTGATAGCGGTACCCGGCGCGATCGAACGCCACCCTTTCGATGCCGGCCTGTTTAGCCTTCTCGGCGATGCGCTGCCCCACCATCTCGGCCGCCTTGCGGTTGCCGCCGTGCTTGAGCTGGCCACGCACTTCCTTTTCGACGCTGGAGGCGGCCGCTAATACCTTGTCGCCCGCCGGCGAGGTGATCTGCGCGTAGATATGGGCGTTGGTGCGATGCACGGTGAGCCGCACGGCGGCGTTGTCGCGGATCCGGATGCGCGTCTGGCGCGCGCGCCGCAGCCTGGAAAGGTTTTTCTCGCTCATACGGTCCCCTTACTTCTTCTTCGTCTCTTTGAGCACGATCACCTCGCCGAGGTAGCGCACGCCCTTGCCCTTGTAGGGCTCGGGCGAGCGGTAGGCGCGCACTTCGGCGGCCACCTGCCCGACGAGCTGCTTGTCGATGCCCGTGATGACGATCTCGGTCTGGGTGGGCGTGGTCACCTTCACGCCTTTCGGCATCTGGTGCACCACGGGATGCGAGAAGCCTAGCGAAAGGCTCAGCTTGTCGCCCTGCGCCTGGGCGCGGAACCCCACGCCGACCAGCGCCAGCTTGCGCTCGAAGCCCTTGGTCACGCCGGCCACCATGTTGGCCACCAGCGCGCGCATGGTGCCCGACATGGCATTGGCATGGCGCGAGTTGCCGAGCGCCTTGCACAGCAGCTGCTCGCCGTCCTTTTTCACTTCGACGTTCGGATCGGCCGGGCGCGCAATCGTGCCGAGCGGCCCCTTCACCGAGATGTTGCCTGCGGCGAGGTTGACGTCGACGCCCTTGGGCAGGGCGATGGGATATTTGGCAATACGCGACATGGCTCGTCCCTTACGCCACGATGCAGAGCACTTCGCCGCCGATGCCGTCGGCGCGCGCCTTGCGGTCGGTCATGACGCCGCGCGAGGTCGACAGGATCGCCACGCCGAGGCCGTTCATCACCCGCGGAATGTCGTCGCGCCCCCGGTACACGCGAAGGCCCGGCTTCGACACCCGCTCCAGGCGCTCGATCACCGGGCGCCCGGCGTAGTACTTGAGGGCGATGGCGAGCTCCTTGCGGGCGCCGTTGTCGCGCAGCGCGAAGTCCTCGATGTAGCCCTCTTCCTTCAGCACCTTGGCGATGGACACCTTCAGCCTGGACGCTGGCATCACCGTTTCCGTATGCCCCACCATCTGGGCATTGCGGATCCGCACCAGCATGTCCGCAATCGGATCGCTCATGCTCATTCGATTCTCCTTACCAGCTCGCCTTGATCACGCCCGGCACTTCGCCGCGCAGCGCGAGCTCCCGCAGCTTGTTGCGGCCGAGGCCGAACTTGCGGTAGACGCCGCGCGGCCGGCCGGTCAGCGCGCAGCGGTTGCGCAGCCGCACCGGCGAGGCGTCGCGCGGGAGCTTCTGCAGCTTGGCGCGCGCTTCCTCGCGCGCTTCGTCGGAGGCGCGCGAGTCGTTGATGATGTCGAGCAGCGCTGCTCGCCGGGCCTTGAACTTCTCCACGATCTGACGGCGCTTCTGGTCGCGTAGCTTGAGTGCGAGCTTGGCCATGCTGGTCTCTTTCAGTGCTTGAACGGGAAGCGGAACGCCGACAGCAGCGCCCTCGCCTCGTCGTCGGTTCTCGCCGTGGTGCTGATGGCGATGTTCATTCCGCGGAGCGCGTCGATCTTGTCGTAGTCGATCTCCGGGAAAATGATCTGCTCCTTGAAGCCGAGGTTGTAGTTGCCCCGGCCGTCGAAGGCGCGGTTCGATACGCCGCGGAAATCGCGGATGCGCGGCATCGCGATGTTCACCAGGCGGTCGAAGAACTCGTACATGCGTGCGCCGCGCAAGGTCACCATGCAGCCCACCGGGAAGCCGGCGCGGACCTTGAAGTTGGCGATCGATTTGCGTGCCTTGGTGACCACCGGCTTCTGGCCGGCGATCTTCGTCATGTCGGCCACCGCGTTGTCGAGGATCTTCTTGTCGGTGGTGGTCTCGCCGACGCCCATGTTCACGGTGATCTTGCGCAGCCTCGGCACCTGCATCACGGTCTTGTAGCCGAACTTCTGCATCAGATCGGGTACGACCTTTTCCTTGTAGTACAGGGCAAGACGCGCGGGCGGCGCCGGAATTTCCGGGGCGGCGCTCTTCGGGGCGGCGGCCGCTTCCTTCTTCGGCGCGGCTTCCTTCTTCGGCTTTTGCGCCTGCTGCTGCGGCTGCGCCGGCTTCTTCTCCTGCTTGGGCTTTGCTTCCTTGTCCTTGGCCATGTTAAGCGTCCACCTGCTCGCCGTTGTCCTTGAACACCCGGACCTTGCGGCCGTCGTCGAGCGTCTTCACGCCGATGCGGTCGCCCTTCTTGGTCGCGGGGTTGAACAGCGCGACATTCGAGATATGGATGGGCAGGTCCTTGTCGACGATGCCCCCCGTCAGGCCCTTCATCGGGTTGGGGCGCTGGTGCTTCTTGACGCGGTTCACGCCCTCGACCACCAGGTGCTCGGCGTCGATGAGGCGCAGCACCGTGCCGCGCTTGCCCTTGTCGCGCCCGCAGAGCACCACGACTTCATCGCCTTTCCTGATTCTTTGCATGTCAGAGCACCTCGGGTGCGAGCGATACGATCTTCATGAAGCGCTCGGTGCGCAGCTCGCGCGTCACCGGCCCGAAGATGCGCGTGCCGATCGGCTCCATCTTCGGCGTCAGCAGCACCGCGGCATTGCGGTCGAAGCGGATGAGCGAGCCGTCGGCGCGGCGCACGCCCTTGGCGGTGCGCACTACCACCGCGTCGTAGATCTCGCCCTTCTTCACCCGGCCGCGCGGCGCGGCGTCCTTGACGCTCACCTTGATGAGATCGCCGATCGAGGCATAGCGCCGCTTCGACCCGCCCATCACCTTGATGCACATGACTGCGCGCGCGCCGGTGTTGTCGGCGACGTCCAATACCGTTTGCATCTGAATCATTTAGCTTTCTCCACTTCCAACTTGCACCGCTCTGCGGGCAGTTTTGGACCCCGTCCGGGGACCGCGATTCTAGACGGCTTTGGACTTCTCCACAAGGCGCGTCACGCGCCAGGATTTCGTCCTGGAAATCGGCCGGCACTCGGCGATCTCCACCAGGTCGCCTTCCTTGAACTCGTTGGTCTCAGTGTGCGCGTGGATCTTCTTCGACAGGGTGATGATCTTGCCCATCAGCGGGTCCTTCACGCGGCGCTCGACGCGCACCGTGACCGTCTTCTGCATCTTGTCGCTGACTACGCGGCCGACCAGCTTGCGCTGGTTCTTCGCGGGACTGGCTTGCTCGGTCATTTGGCGGCCTTTTCTCTCATGACGGTGCGCACCCGCGCGATATCGCGCTTCACCTTCTTCATCTGGCTGGTGTTGCTGAGCTGCTGGGTGGCGAGCTGCATGCGCAGGCCGAACTGGGCGCGCAGCAGGCCCTCCAGCTCCTTCTGTAGCTCCTCGCCGCTCTTGCCGCGTAGTTCGCTTGGTTTCATAGGGTTACCCCAGCAAGCGCTGTACAAAGATGGTGCGGAACGGAAGCTTGGCCGCGGCGAGCGCAAACGCCTCCTTGGCGAGCGGCTCCTGCACGCCGTCCATCTCGAACAGCACCTTGCCCGGCTGGATCTCGGCCACGAAGTACTCCGGATTGCCCTTGCCGTTGCCCATGCGCACCTCTGCGGGCTTCGACGAAACCGGCTTGTCCGGAAAGATCCGGATCCAGATCCGGCCGCCGCGCTTGATGTGGCGCGACATCGCGCGGCGCGCGGCCTCGAGCTGGCGCGCGGTCAAGCGGCCGCGGGTCGTGGCCTTGAGGCCGAATTCGCCGAAGGACACCTTGGCACCGCGCGTCGCGACGCCGGTATTGCGGCCCTTTTGCTGCTTGCGGTACTTGGTTCTTGCTGGCTGAAGCATCTCTACTCCTTCTTCTCGCCGCCGCCTTCATCCTTGGCGACGAGCTTCTTCGGCTTCTTGACCGTGGTCTTGGGTGGGACGGCATCCGGCTTGGCGGCCGCCCTCTTCTCGCCGTCGGGCCTGGGCCTGGCCGGCCCGCCGCGCTCGCCGCGCTTGGCACCCGGCCTGGGCGCAGGCTTCTTGGCCCGCTTCGGCTCGGCCGGGGCCTCGGGCTGCGGGATGGCCGGAGCGCCGATGGCGGGCAGGCCGGGCATCTCGCCCTTGGGCATGATTTCGCCCTTGTAGACCCAAACCTTGATGCCGATGACGCCGTAGTTGGTCTTGGCCTCGCCCATGCCGTAGTCGATATCGGCGCGCAGCGTGTGCAACGGCACCCGACCCTCGCGGTACCACTCGGTGCGCGCGATTTCGATGCCGTTCAGGCGGCCGGCGCTCATGATCTTGATGCCCTGAGCGCCCAGGCGCATCGCGTTCTGCATCGCGCGCTTCATGGCGCGGCGGAACATGATGCGCTTTTCCAGCTGCTGTGCGATCGAGTCGGCGATCAGCTGCGCGTCGACCTCGGGCTTGCGGATTTCCTCGATGTTCACATGCACCTGCTGCACGCCCATGATGCGGCGCAGCTCGGCCTTGAGGTTCTCGATCTCCTCGCCCTTCTTGCCGATCACCACGCCCGGGCGCGCCGAGAAGATGGTGATGCGCGCGTCCTTGGCGGGGCGCTCGATGAGCACGCGGCCGACCGAGGCGTGCGCCAGCTTCCTCTTCAGGAAGTCGCGCACCTTGATGTCTTCGGCCAGCATCGGCGCGAAGGCGCGCTTGTTCGCGTACCACTTGGAGCTCCAGTTGCGGTTGACCGCGAGCCGGAAGCCGACCGGATTGATCTTCTGACCCATTAGTCACCCACCGTAATGAAAATGTGGCACGTGTGCTTGAGGACGCGGTTGCCGCGGCCCTTGGCGCGCGCCTGGAAGCGCTTGAGGAACATTCCGCGCTCGACGTGAATGGTCTTCACCTTGAGCGCATCGATATCGGCGCCGTCGTTGTGCTCGGCGTTGGCGATGGCCGATTCCAGCACCTTGCGCACGATCGCGGCGCCTTTCTTCGGCGTGAAGGCGAGGATGCTCATCGCCTGGTCCACCGGCTTGCCGCGGATCAGATCCGCGACCAGGCGGCCCTTCTGCGCCGACATGCGCGCGCCGCGAAGTATGGCTCGGGTCTCCATTTCGCCTCCTTACTTCTTCGCCGGAGCCGCGGCCGGAGCCGCCGCCGGTGCCGCCGCCGGTGCCGCGGCGCCGGGGGCGCCGGCGGGCGGCCTGCGATCGCCGACCGCTTCCTCGGTGCGCTTGCCGGCGGCCGAGTGGCTCTTGAAGATGCGCGTCATGGCGAACTCGCCGAGCTTGTGGCCCACCATGTTTTCGGTGATGTACACCGGCATATGCTGCTTGCCGTTATGCACGGCGATGGTGAGGCCCACGAAGTCGGGGATGATCGTCGAGCGCCGCGACCAGGTCTTGATCGGACGCTTGTCGCTCGAGCCGCGTACCTTTTCGACCTTCGCCATGAGATGGTGGTCGACGAAGGGGCCCTTCTTGATTGAACGTGCCATGGCCTATTCCTTATTTCGTCCGCCGGTCGCGGACGATCATCACCTGCGTCCGCTTGTTGCGACGGGTCTTGAATCCCTTCGTCTGCACACCCCATGGCGAGACCGGGGGCTGCGCCGCCGCCGTGCGGCCTTCGCCGCCGCCGTGCGGGTGGTCGATGGGGTTCATTGCCACCCCGCGCACGGTGGGCCGCACGCCGCGCCAGCGCTTGCGCCCGGCTTTGCCGATCGATTCGAGGTTGTGCTCGGCGTTACCCGCCTCGCCGATCGTCGCGCGGCAGTCGATATGCACCTTGCGGATCTCGCCGGAGCGCAGGCGCAGCTGGGCGTAGGAGCCCTCGCGCGCCAGCACTTGCACGCCGGAGCCGGCCGAGCGCGCAAGCTGCGCGCCCTTGCCCGGCATCATTTCCACGCAGTGCACCGTCGTGCCGACCGGGATGCTGCGTAGTGGCAGGGCGTTGCCGGTCTTGATGGGCGCCTCGGCACCGGACAGCACCTGGGCGCCGATCTGCAGGCCCTTGGGCGCGATCATGTAGCGGCGCTCGCCGTCCACGTACAGCAGGAGCGCGATATGCGCGCTGCGGTTCGGGTCGTACTCGATGCGCTCGACGCGCGCCGGGATGCCGTCCTTGTTGCGGCGGAAATCGATGATGCGCAGGTGATGCTTGTGACCGCCGCCCTGATGACGCATGGTGACGCGGCCGTGGTTGTTGCGCCCGCTGCCGCGGCGTTGCTCCTCGGTGAGCGGCCAGTGCGGCTCGCCCTTGTGCAGCTCGGGCGTAACGACCTTGACCAGCGCCCGGCGTCCGGGCGAGGTGGGCTTGACTTTTACGAGTGGCATGCTTACTCCGTCGCCGCGAAATTGATTTCCTGGCCCTCGGCCAGGCGCACGTAGGCTTTCTTCCAGCTGCGCCGCCGCCCGATGGTGCGGCCGAAGCGGCGCTCCTTGCCCTTGACGTTGGTCACCGTGACGTCATCCACCTTGGTCTTGAACATCAGCTCCACCGCGGCCTTGATCTCGGGCTTCGTCGCGTCGTCGGCCACACGGAAGACGTACTGGCGGTTCTTGTCGGCGACGAAGGTGCTCTTCTCCGAAACCACCGGCGCCAGCACCACCGTCATGAGGCGGTCGGTCGCGTATTTTCTGCTGGCCGTCATTTGAGGATCTCCTCCAGCTTCGCCAGCGCCGCCTTGGTCAGCAGCACGTTCGGGAAGCGCACCAGCGCGACCGGGTTCGCATGCCGCACCGACATCACTTGCACGTTGCGCAGGTTGCGCGAGGACAGCAGCAGGTTCTCGTCCATCTCGTCGGTGATGACCAGCAATTCCTCGAAGCCCATGGACTTCACCTTCTGGGCGAGCAGCTTGGTCTTGGGCGCGTCCAGCGTGAACTGCTCGACCACGCGCAAGCGGTCTTCGCGGGCGAGCTGCGAAAGTATCGAAGCCATACCCGCGCGGTACATCTTGCGGTTCACCTTGTGCGAGAAATTCTCGTCGGGCGAGTTGGGGAAAATCTTGCCGCCGCCGCGCCACAGCGGGCTCGACGTCATGCCGGCGCGCGCGCGGCCGGTGCCCTTCTGCCGCCACGGCTTCTTGGTCGAGTGCCTGACCGCGCCGCGGTCCTTCTGGGCGCGCGAGCCGATGCGCGCGTTCGCCTGGAAGGCGACCACGATCTGGTGCACCAGGGCCTGATTGAAATCGCGGCCGAAAACGTCGTCGGCCGCGTTCAGCGTCCCGGCAGCGCCCTTGCTATCGATGAATTTCAGTTCCATGGCGGCGCTCAGCTCTTCTTGGCGACGGGTTTCGGCGTCTTCACCGCGGGCCGCACGATCACGTCACGGCCGCTGGAGCCGGGCACCGAGCCCTTGACGAGCAGCAGCTGGCGCTCGGCGTCGATGCGCACGATCTCGAGGTTGGAGATGGTGCGCCTCACGTTGCCCAGATGGCCGGCCATGCGCTTGCCCTTGAACACGTGTCCCGGGCTCTGATTCTGACCGGTGGAGCCGGGCACGCGATGCGAGATCGAGTTGCCGTGCGACGCGTTCTGACCGCCGAAATGATGGCGCTTGATGACGCCGGCAAAGCCCTTGCCGATGGTCACGCCCTGCACGTCGACCTTCTGGCCGACCTTGAACAGCTCGACGCCGACCTTGCCGCCCACCTTGAGCTCGGCCAGCTGGTCGGGCTGAGCGCGGAATTCCTTGAGCACCTGGCCGGCTTCCACCGCCGCCTTCGCCAGATGTCCCGCGAGGGGTTTGCGCACGCGGTTCGCGCGCCGCTTGCCGAACGCCACCTGGACGGCGGTGTAGCCGTCGTTCTCGGCGGTCTTGATCTGCGTGATGCGATTGTCGGAGACGTCGAGCACCGTGACCGGCAGCGTGCCACCGTCGTCGGTGAAGATGCGCGTCATGCCGACCTTGCGGCCGACAAGTCCTATCGTCATACAGTCCCTCTTCTGGTTGGCCCGGCCCATCTGTCAAATGAGTTTCCGGGTGCCGGCTTCAGTTGGCCAGCCCTACACCTATAACTTCGTGCTACTGAACCTTGATCTCTACGTCGACCCCGGCGGGCAGATCGAGCTTCATGAGCGCGTCCACCGTCTTGTCGGTCGGGTCGATAATGTCCATCAGCCGCAAATGCGTGCGGATCTCGAGCTGGTCGCGCGACGCCTTGTCGATGTGCGGCGAGCGCAGCAGGTCGAAGCGCTGCTTGCGCGTCGGCAGGGGGACCGGGCCCCTGACCACGGCGCCGGTACGTTTGGCCGTATCGACGATCTCGAGCGCCGACTGGTCGATGAGGCGGTAGTCGAACGCCTTGAGGCGGATACGGATTCGTTGGCTCTGCATTTTTCTGCTTCTGTATCTCTATTCGATTATTCGATGATCTTCGCGACCACGCCGGCGCCGACGGTCTTGCCGCCCTCGCGGATGGCAAAGCG
>Ga0156229_1111_pt1 | contig 9894 bp, 10 predicted proteins | sample RifCSPlowO2_12_FD_116156 | JGI IMG/M metagenome (GOLD analysis project Ga0156229, IMG submission 116156) | Betaproteobacteria bacterium RIFCSPLOWO2_12_FULL_66_14 | reverse complement strand
CGACGGGCTTGAGGCCGGCGAGCGCCATGCCGACCGCGGCGCCCATGATGGTGGACTCGGAGATCGGCGTGTCGATGACGCGCGCGACGCCGAACTTCTGCTGCAGGCCGCGGTACTGGCCGAAAATCCCGCCGCGGCCGACGTCTTCGCCGAGCGCCACCACGCGCGCATCGGCCGCCATCGCGCGCTCGAGCGCCGCGCAGGCCGCTGCCGCGTAGCTCAGCCGGGCCACGTCGCTACTTCCATCGGCCGCTCCCGGTGTCCTGGATGTCGGTGTACGCGCCGCTCTTGTCCGGCCAAGGCGCCGCAGAGGCGGCGCGCAGCGCGCCCGCGACCTCGTCGTCCGTCTCCTTTCGAATTCGATCCAGCTCGGCTTGCCGGGTCCCGGCGGCCAGAAGTTTCTGCGCGAAACCGGAAATCGGATCGTTGTCCAGCGCGCGCGCCACTTCTTCGCCGTCCCGGTACGTCGCCGGATCCACCGAGACGTGGCCCTTGAACCGATACGTCACCGCGTGCAGGAATTTCGGGCCTTCTCCTTCACGAATTTTTTCAATCAGGGAAAACGCAGCAGAATCAACCGCAACGACATCATTGCCGTCCACTTCCACCCCGTCCACGCCGATGGCTTTCGCCCGTGCGAGCGGGCCCGCGCCGGCGGTCATCGCGTCGGTGGCAGTCGTCGCCGACCAGCGGTTGTCCTCGCATATGAACAACACGCCCAGGCCATGGACCTTGGCCCAGTTGAGGCCTTCGAGGAACGGGCCGCGGTTCACGGCGCCGTCGCCGAAGAAGCAGGCGACCACGTTCTTCCTGCCCTGCACTTTCAGCGCGTGCGCCGCGCCCACCGCGATCGGGATGCCGGCGGCCACGACGCCGTTCGCGCCGAGCATGCCCACGGAAAAATCGGCAATGTGCATCGAGCCGCCCTTGCCGCCGTTGAACCCGGTGGCGCGGCCGAACAGCTCGCACATCATTTTCTCCATCGACGCGCCCTTGGCGAGCGTGTGGCCGTGCCCGCGGTGCGTCGAGGTGATCAGGTCTTCCCTCGCGAGATTGATGCACACGCCGGACGGCACCGCTTCCTGTCCGGTGGAAAGGTGCAGCGGGCCGCGCACCCGTACGTCGTTGCTGAGGACGGCGCCGAAAGCGGAAACGCCGCCTTTCGATGCCTCTTCGGCGGCATTCTCGAACGCGCGGATGCGCGCCATCGTGCGGTAGAGCGCGAGCGCGCGAGCGCTGGAAACGGGAAGACCGGAACTCAAGGAGGCGCGAGTTTAGCAGAGCCCGTCAGAAATAATACCGCATGCGCAATTCGATCCGCCGGTCATTCTGCTTCTCGCCGAAATCGGTCAGCCGCGCCCCGTGGAGCGCAAAAAAGCGCAGGCGCAGATCGAGATTCGTCACACCGGTGTAGGCCAGTTCGGGGGCAAGCGAGTAGCTGTGATCGTCTAGGTTGAAAATGGCGGTCACGGCAGGCGTGAAGTAGAGGATGTCGAACGGCTCCTTCTGGCTTGCCCGCACGTACAAATACCGGCGCATCGGATTCGCGCGTCCGTACGAAGTCTGTAGTGCGCCGGCGCGCTCGAGCGCGGCGCTGTTCCCCGTGGCGAGGAACTGGTCGTAGGCACTGTGAGCGAATGAAAGGTACGTGCGCATCTGCTCCTGCGAGTAGCCGGTGCCGTTGCGGTAGTACTCGACGATCCACGTCGTCTCGCGTTCCGTGAGATAGCGCAGGCCGATGAGATAGCTCGTGACGTCGCTCACCTGCAGCGTCCCGGCGCCCCCCGCCCCGAGCACCGGCTTGGCGGCGCCGCGGATGCGCGCCCATTCGCCGTGGATTTCGAGGTTCGTGGACAGATTCCGCGCAAAGTCGAATCCGTAGCGCGCGCCGCGCGCGCCCTGGCCGAGGATCATGAAGTCGATGTCGGTGTCGCGATACAGCACGGACAGCCGGGCAGCGGGGTTCGCGTGATTGCCGGGGCCGAAATCCTTGTTCATCTGGCGGCTCGTCGGCACCAGCAGCGGCGTGAATGTCACCGTCTGCAGGGGACCATCGAAGCTGCGGGTGAAGCTCCCCCCGAGCACCGCAAATCCCTCGCGCGAGAGCTCCGGATCGTTGGGATCCTTCGGCCGCTCGATGAAACCCACGGGGTTCCAGGCGTAGCCCTTGCCCCAGCGCAGCGCCCGCTTGCCGGCTTCGAACCGCACTCCCGTGGAAGGTTCGAGCGTGAGGTAGGCCTCATACATCCGCGCCCGGTCGCTCGATTGCAGGTCGTCGCGCGACACCTCGCCGTGCGCGGTGGCATTGAAGGTCGCTATGCCGTGGCGATAGAGACCGGAGATCTCCAGCGCCCCGGTCGTGCGGTCGAGGCGCGTGCGCGCGCTCTGGTTGTAGAAATTGAGCTTGTAAAGCGCCCCGTCCCGGTTGAGCCGGTAGCTCTCCGGGCGCAACTCGGCGTAGCCGCTCAGCTCGAACGGCTGCTTTTCGAATTTCCCGATGTCGAAGCTGTACTTTTCCTCGGCCTCTGCGATTGCGGAGCCGGCCAGGCAGGCGGCCGCGCACGATGCGAGCAGGCGCGCACGCATCGCGCGGCCTCAGCGCAGCTCTCGCGCGCGCGGCAGGTAGTCGAGCGTGAAGACCTCGTCCGGCAGGTCGCGCCGGCCGATATTGGCGTAGATCAGGACCGATTTGTAGCCCTTGTACAGCGGGCTGTCGGTCTCGAGCACCGAGGGGCGCCGGATGCCCTTGCCGAAATCCTTGATGTCCTTGAAGTGGAGCGTCTTGATGAGCAGACCGCTCGCCGCGTACGCCTCGATCTCGGTGGGAAGCAGCGTGGGGCCGTCTACCTTCATCTTGAGCCGGTCATAAGCAACCGCGCCAGTGCGCGCCTTGAGCTCCAGATAGTGGCCGCCGGGCCGTTGCTCGTACTTCTCGACCGCGTACTCGGCGCTGTAGTCGAGGTTGAAGATATCCGCGTTGTTGAAGATCCCGCCAACCACCGACTGCAGGCTGGTGATGCGGATCGGCTTGCCGACCTCCGGGATATAGAGCCACATGTTGTCGCCAATGCGCAGCGTCGCGCGGCCCTTCTCACTCGGCGGATCGAGAAACAGCGCGATCATCTTGTCGCGCCCCTTCTTCACGCTGTAGAGGACGAACTCCTTGCGCCGCCCGTCCGGCTCGATATTGATGAGCTTGCGGTACATTTCGTAGGACTCGGGGTTCAGGTTGCGGTCCACCTTGCGCAGCAGTTCGTCGCCGTCGATCGCGGACGCCGGGAGCGGCAGCAGCAGACCGAGGATCAACGCCGCGAACTTGTTTGTACCTGTCATGATGGCTCCTAGACGTGCCGCAGCGCCGTGATCGGGTCCATGCGCGAAGCCTTCCAGGCCGGCTGCAGGCTCGCGGCGACCGCCACCGCGAGAACGATGCCGTCGATCATGAGCACGCTGGAAGCGGAAACCGACGGCGCGAGCTGGATGATCTGGCGCGCGAAGGCGAAGTGGACCGGCCAGATGTTCAAGGCATAGACGATGCCGAGGCTCAGGGCCGTGCCGATCGCCGTGCCGATCAGTCCAAGCAGCAGCCCTTCAGCGAGAAACAGCCCGAGGATGCGCCGCGGCGGGGTGCCGATGGCGGCGATGGTGCCGATTTCCCGGATGCGCTCGTACACCGCCATCATCATCACGTTCATGATCGAGATCAGCACGATGCCGACCAGCATGACGCGGATGAACAGATCGAGCAGGTCGATCATGCGCGCGATATTGGCGAACGGTGACAACCCTTCCCAGGTGTGAACCTCCAGAGCCGGCTGGCCCTGCGCATTGCGGATGCCCGAAAGCGCCTCCTCAAGCTGCATCTTCCCCGCCCCAAGCTGTCCCAGGCCCTTCAGGCGCACGGCGATCTCGCTGACCTCGGGCTCGGCCATGCGCAGCAGCTCACGCGCATCCTCGATATGGAGATAGCCGTCGCGGCCGCCCGGCCCGGTGACGTCGCCGAGCACGCCCTGGACCGTGAAAGTCTTGCCGTTGACCGATCCGTCCAGGTTGGTGGCGACGAGCACGATCGTGCCGCCCGCCTTGATCTTCATGCCTCTGGCCAGGATTTCGGGGACGAGTACCTTGCCGCGCTCGAGGAGCCCGTTGGCGATGCTGCCCTGAACCAGCCGCCCCGCGAGCATCGGCATCGCCGCGGCTTCGCGCTCCGGGATCACGCCGTTCAGGCGGATATTCGTGGTCTCGGTGAAATTGCTGAACATCGCGCCCAGCTTGACGCGCGGCGACCAGGCAACAACCTCCTTCATGCCTCCGAGCGCCTGCTCGACCTTCGCGACCGCCGCCGGCTTCATGTTCAGGTTGAGCGGCAGGTTGTCGATCGAAGCGACATAACCCCTGCGGTGCACCTGCAGGTGCCCGAGCATCGAATCGGTGATCTGGCCGACGATCAGGCTCTTGAAGGAACCCGACACCGAGACGAAGAGCAGCACGGCAACGATGCCGAGAATGATCAGCCCCGACGTCAGGACCGTGCGGCGCCAGTAGCGCGCCAGGTTGCGCGCCGCGAGCTTGACGACCTTAAGCATGGGCGCCTCCGCCGGCCGCGAGCCTGCCGTCCTCGAGCGTGAGGATCACCTCGGCCTCGCCTACGATCTTCGGATCGTGGGTGGAGAAGATGAACGTAGTGCGGAATTCGTCGCGCATTTTCTTCATCAATTCGATGATGCGGTAGGCGGTGTCGTGGTCGAGGTTGGCGGTCGGCTCGTCGGCCAAAACCAGCTTCGGATGCGTGGTGAGGGCGCGCGCCACCGCCACGCGCTGCTTCTGGCCGCCCGAGAGCTGGTCCGGGCGCTTGCCGGCCTGCTCCGCCATTCCCACGGCTTCGAGAAGCTCCGTGACGCGCGCGCGGCGTTTGTCCGCGGGCCAGTCCTGCACCATCAGCAGCGGATACTCGATGTTCTCGTGGGCCGAGAGCACCGGGATCAGGTTGAAATCCTGGAAGATGAAGCCGATGTTCCGGCCGCGGAAATCGGCGGCCGCCCTGCGATCGAGCGCCGCCACATCGGTATCGAGCACCGCAAGCCGGCCGCTGCTCGGCTTGTCCAGGCAGCCGACCATGTTCAGCAATGTGGTCTTGCCGCTGCCCGACGGGCCGACGAAGGCGACGAACGAAGCCGGTTCTATGGAAAAGTCGATGCCGCGCAAGGCAGGCACGTCCACGTCGCCTACGCGGTAGGTTTTAGTGATTTCATTTGCGACAACGAGAGACACTTCCGCTCCTGGAGGAATCCGCTATCAAGTCTCCGCGACGGCGAGATTCAGGGCTTGACTCAGATCAATTCGGGCGGAAAACGAGGAAATACTGGTTCGGCAGGAAGCCGTGCTCCCGATCCAGTACGTAGCCGGCTTGATTGAGTTCGGATTTCACCTTGGTCGGCGCCACACGTGCGGCTTTCGGCGGGCCTTCCGGAGAATCCATGCGGAAATCGATGACCGCGATGCGGCCGCCCGGCTTGAGCGAATCGCGCAGCCTGCCGAAATAGCGCTCCCGGTTTTCGATGTGATGGAACACGTCCACCAAGAGGATGAGGTCCGCCTTCTCCGGCAGACGTGGGTCGCCGGGAGAGGCTTGCACCGAAGTGACGTTGCTCAAGCCCTCGCGCTTCGCGCGCTCGGCGAGGTATTTCACCATGTCGGGCTCGGTATCCACGCCGTAGACCCTGCCCTTGGGCACCATGTGCGCGAAGCGCATGGAAAAGTAGCCCGTGCCGGAGCCGATATCCGCAATGACCGCGTCGGGTTTCGGCGCCAGCGCGCTGATCACTTCATGCGGCTTCTGCCATGCGTCGCGCTTCGGATCGTCGAAAATCTTCGCCCAGTGCTCGGATCCGGCGAAACTGTGATCGCGGGTATGCGGGGTCTGTGCCGCCGCGGGCCCCGCCAGCAAGGCAGCGTAACCCAACACAGCAAGACCTAACGTGAGAAGCGAGATTCGCTTCACTTGCGTTGCGCCGAACCCATCATGTTCGCTCTCATGCCGCGCATCATCGCGACCATGCCCTCGCGCGCCAGTTCGCTGACCTCCAGCGCATGCGCCTGGAGTGCCGCCACGACTTCCGCATCGTCGGAAGTCTGGACCACGATGACCCCTTTGCCGGTGGTCTCGACCTTGGTGCGGATCTTGTCCTTCTTCGCGAACAGGACGGGCAGCGTGGGACTGAACAGATTGAAGACACGCCCTTCGTCGAGCCGCTTCTCCATGCTCGCGACGTGGGCCGCGATCGATTGCGCCACCTGCGCGTCGTCGGATTCCGTAACCGTGCGGATGCCGTCCGGCAGATTGGTGACCGTGCGCTTGATGCGATCGTTATACCTCAGCATCTCGTGCACAAGGCGCATGTCGGCGGCGAACGCTTCGTCCTGCTGCATGCGTCCGCCCATCATCGGGCCGCCGGCCATGCCGCCGGGCCCCATTCCGCGCATCATTCCCGGCCCCATGCGCCCCTCCATTCCCTCCGGGTGGGCATATACGGCGGCTGCGGTGAGGGCGAAACCCAGGGAAGCAATGAACCCTGCGGCAAGCTTGTGTGAACGTTTCATCTCAGATTTCCTCTGCAAGTTGGTTCGTGTCGACAACGTGTCGCGAAGGGACGGTCATTTGCATTCGTTGTGAAGCTTCCACTTTTCCTCGTGACCCGGGGCCTTGGCGAAGTCGGGCACTTTGCAGCGCTCGGCCTCGGCCGGATTTTCAATGGATCAGATTCTCCGCCCGTGTACCCACGTACGGTATGATCATGATCATATGAAACAGCCAGATCAACGTAACAGTTTGTTACCGCTGCAAAGCTTGCTGCCTGCCGTGCTCAGGCGGCTGTGCACGCAATCGCGCTCCGTGAAGGGGGATATGCTGTTCAGGCAGGGAACCAGACCTGAGCGCATGTTTTACGTGGCCGGCGGCGAAGTGGTACTGCAGCGCCCCGGGTCGCACGGCGAAAATGTCGTCCTGCAGCGGGTGCGGCAAGGCTTCGTGGGCGAGGCCAGCCTGCAATCGTCAAGGTACCACTGCGACGCCGTGGTAACGGTTTCCGGCGCCGTCGTCAGCCTTCCAGTCGACTCCATCAAGCAGGCGCTTCTGTCCGATTCCGCTTTTGCCATGCGCTGGATCGGAATGCTGAATCAGGAAATGAAGCGTCTGCGGGCTCAATGCGAGCGCTTGTCCATCAAGGGAGTCAGGCATCGTTTGCTCCACCTGATCGAAACGGAAGGCCAGGGCGGGAGGCTGCCACTGGGCGCCGGATTGAAATCGATGGCCGCGGAGCTGGGCGTCACCCATGAAGCCTTGTACCGGACCGTCGCTGAACTGGAAAAGCGGGGCTTGCTAATTCGTGAAGACGGGCAGATAGGTATCAGCTAGCCGTCAGGTCATTTCCAGCGCCAGCGCGATGCCCTGCCCGCCGCCGATGCAGAGCGTGACGACGCCCTTCTTCAGGCCGTCGCGCCGCATGGAATGAATCAGCCGCGTCGTGAGGATCGCACCGGTGGCGCCGATCGGATGGCCGTGCGCGATCGCCCCCCCTTCCACGTTGACGACGTCTTCGGCCAGTTTTAACTCGCGCAGGCACGCCAGCGCGATCGCGGCGAACGCTTCGTTGATCTCGATGCGCTGAACGTCGCCGACCTTCCACCCAGCGCGATCGAGCGCCTGGCGCACCGCCAGTACCGGTCCGATGCCGAACATGCCCGGCTCCACCGCGGCCACGCCGTAGGACGCGAGCCTCGCCACCGGCTTGAGTCCGTTCTTCTCCGCCCAGCCGCGCTCGGCGACGATCATCGCGGCGGCGGCGCTGTTGAGCCCGGGCGCGTTGCCCGCAGTGATGGTGCCGTCCTTGCGGAACGCGGGCTTGAGCTTGGCCAGGGTTTCGGCCGTGGTCTCCGGGCGGTTGTGCTCGTCCTTGTCGAACACGACCGGACCTTTGCGCCCGGGCAGCTCGAGAGGGACGATTTCCTCCTTGAATTTTCCGGCCGCCTGCGCCGCGCCGAAGCGCTGCTGCGTGCGCAGCGCCCAGCGGTCCTGGTCGGCGCGCGTGACGCCGTATTTCGTGACCAGGTCCTCGGTGTGCCAGCCCGAGTGCTGGCCGCTGAATGCGTCGTTCAGCCCGTCGTGCAGCATCGCGTCGTAGATCTGCGCATTGCCCATGCGGTAGCCCCAGCGCCCGCCGTACATCAGGTACGGCGCCTGGTCCATGTTCTCCATGCCCCCGGCGATGGCGCACTGGATCATCCCGGACCAGATTTCAAGGGCGGCGTTCGCAACGCCCTGCGCCCCGGAACCGCAGACGCGGTTCACGGTGAGCGCCGGGACCTGCACCGGCAGCCCCGCGGCGATCGCTGCCTGGCGCGCCGGATTCATCTTGACGCCCGCCTGTACCACGTTGCCCATCACCACGGCCTCGACCTTGTCCGGCGCGAGCGCGGCGCGCTTCAGCACCTCGCGGATCGCCGCGGCGCCAAGCGCAGGCGCAGGCGTGTCCTTGAGCGCACCGCCATAGGTGCCGATCGCGGTGCGAACGGGATTGCAGATAACGACCTCGGGCTTGCTCATGCTCAGCTCCTGTCTGGAATATTGTCCATCTTCGCGCTGCAACGTTCCCCGATATTGACGTGGGTCAATCCGCGCAAAACGGTTCGCAGCAACGGGGAGGCCTATCCTCCGGCGGGATGAAACGGCTGGACGCAGCCGTGATCGAGACCGCCGAACTCTATCTGGATCGTCGGATGATTGATCGCGAAGCGATCATGCAACGCCCGCGCGAGCGCCTCGAGAAACGCATCGCCCGGATGCCCGCCGGGCATCACCAGATGGACGCTCAGCGCGATGTCCGAGGTGCTCATCGCCCAGACATGCAGGTCATGGACGTCCGCGACCCCCGGCTGCGACCGCAGGTGGTCCTGCACCGCTTCCAGGTCGATCGAATCCGGAACGCCGTCGAACATCAGGTGCAGCGACTGCCGGAACAACTTCCAGGTGCCGATGACGATCACGACAGCGATCGCGAGGCCGGCGAGGGGATCGAGCCAGCCCCATCCGGTCCAGAGGTACAGCGCGCCGGCCGCAACGACGCCGAGCGACACGAGCGCGTCTGCGGCCATATGCAGGAACGCCCCGCGAATGTTGAGGTCGGTTGACCTGCCGGACGCGAACAGCGCCGCGGTGGCGCCGTTGACGACGACCCCGATCGCCGCAACCACGATGATGGTGAGGCCTCCGGTCGGTCTCGGCGCGTTCAAGCGCGCGATTGCTTCCCATCCGAGAGACCCCATGGCGACGAGCAGCAGGATCGCATTCGCAAAGGCGGCGAGGATCGACGCACGCCGCCAGCCGTAGGTGTGTCGATGGTCGGGCGCGAAACGCCCCGCTACCGCGCCGGCCCAGGCCAGCACCAGCCCCGCCACGTCGCTGAGATTGTGCCCCGCATCGGCGAGCAGCGCGAGGGAGTCCACTTGCAAGCCATAGATGACCTCAACGGCGACAAAGCCGACATTCAGCGCGATTCCTGTGGCAAACGCCCGGCTGAAGTTGTCCGGGGCGTTCACGCGACCGTGGCTATGCATTGCGGATTTCGTAATCCAGCACGCGCGACGCATCCCGTCATCGGCGGTGCTTCCCCAGTTCGGGCCGAAGTTGTGTCAAGCGATATAACGCAGTTCAATCGTGTTCCATCAATATAAGTAATGTTTTCCCGGAGCCGTTGATATTCGTCAATCGGACGTCGGAGCCGAAACCCGTGCGCCGGAAGAAAACAACAATTGAAATGACCATGCTTTGATCGTGGTCAATCCGTCGCCACGAGAAACTCGTAGATTCCTGCGTATCCGCTATTCGCGAGCAGCCTA
>Ga0156229_1310_pt1 | contig 9972 bp, 14 predicted proteins | sample RifCSPlowO2_12_FD_116156 | JGI IMG/M metagenome (GOLD analysis project Ga0156229, IMG submission 116156) | Betaproteobacteria bacterium RIFCSPLOWO2_12_FULL_66_14 | reverse complement strand
TCGATCGAGTCGGGCTTTACGTCCCCGGCGGGCGGGCGGCGTATCCCTCTTCGGTGCTGATGAACGCACTGCCCGCCAAGGTGGCCGGCGTGGGCGAAGTGATCATGGTGGTCCCCACCCCGGGGGGCGAGCGCCATCCGCTGGTGCTGGCGGCCGCAGCCCTGGCCGGTGTGGATCGCGTTTTCACCATTGGCGGAGCGCAGGCGATCGCGGCGCTCGCCTACGGCACGCAAACCGTGCCGGCCGTGGACAAGATCGTCGGGCCGGGCAACGCCTACGTTGCCGCGGCAAAACGACGCGTGTTCGGCGTAGTCGGTATCGACATGGTAGCCGGACCCTCCGAGATCCTGGTGATTTGCGACGGTCACACCGAGCCTGACTGGATCGCCATGGATCTGTTCTCGCAGGCCGAGCATGACGAGGCGGCGCAGGCGCTGCTGTTGTCGCCCGATGAAGCCTTCCTCGGGCGCGTTGCCGCCAGCATCGATCGGCTGATCGGCGCGATGCCGCGCCAGGCCGTCATTCGTGCCTCGCTCGAACGGCGCGGCGCTTTGATCCACACTCGGGACCTCGGGGAGGCGTGCGAAATCGCCAACCGCGTGGCGCCCGAGCACCTGGAGCTCTCGGTTGCCGAGCCCGAGCGCTGGCTGCCGAACATCCGCCATGCCGGCGCGGTGTTCCTCGGGCGCTACAGCTCCGAGGCGCTCGGCGACTACTGCGCCGGACCCAACCATGTCCTGCCGACGGCGCGCACGGCGCGCTTTTCCTCTCCGCTCGGTGTGTATGACTTTCAGAAGCGCTCCAGCATCATCCAGGTGTCGCGCGAAGGCGCGCGCACGCTCGGGCGCGTCGCAGCAGCGCTCGCCGAAGGCGAAGGCCTGCCGGCGCACGCCCGTTCGGCGCAGCTCAGAATCGACGAGCCATGAAGCCGCGCATCGGGCCGGACAGCGTCGTGCGGGCGGACATCCGCGCCCTCTCGGCGTATCACGTTCAAGACGCCGCCGGCCTGGTGAAGCTGGACGCCATGGAAAACCCCTACAGCCTTCCCGAGTGGCTTTGCGCCGACATCGGGCGGGCGGTGCAGCGGGCGCCGTTGAACCGCTATCCGGACCCGGACGCGCCCGCTCTGAAGGCCCGGCTGCGCAGGGTGATGGGGATCCCCGAAGAGCTCGGGCTGCTGCTCGGCAACGGGTCGGACGAGATCATTTCGATGGTCGTCAACGCCGTCTCGGCTCCAGGTGCGGCTGTTCTTGCGCCTACGCCGAGCTTCGTGATGTACAGCATGAGCGCCATCATCGCCAAGGCGCGCTGGGTGGGCGTTCCCATCGAGCCCGATTTCTCGCTGTCCGCGGACAAGATGCTCGCGGCCATGCGCGAGCATCGGCCGGCGGCCATTTTCATCTCGTACCCGAACAACCCCACGGGTAACCTGTTCGACGAAAAGACGCTCGAAACAATCATCCAGGAGGCGCCGGGGCTGGTGGTGATCGACGAGGCATACCAGCCCTTCGCGGGACGCACGTTCATGACCCGGCTGCAGGACTTTGCGAACCTGCTCGTCATGCGCACCCTGTCCAAGCTCGGGCTGGCCGGCCTGCGCCTGGGCTACGCGGTGGCGCGCCCGGAATGGATCGGCGAGCTAGACAAGGTGCGCGGGCCCTACAACGTCGGCGTATTGACCCAGGTGGTGGCCGACAAGGTCCTGGAACACCCCGAGGTGCTTGATGCGCAGGCCGCCGCCATCCGGGCCGAGCGCGAGCGGCTCTACACCGAGCTTTCGGCTATGAAAGGCGTGCAGGTCTTTCCCAGCGCCGCCAATTTCCTGCTGCTTCGCGTGCCGGACGCCCAGAAGATGTTCGAGGGCTTGAAAAAGCGCGGCGTCCTGGTGAAAAGCCTGCATGGCGCAACACGGCTGCTCGACCAGTGCCTGCGGATCACCATCGGGACGCCCGAGGAGAACCGCTTGCTCATGCGGGCGTTCGGGGAGGCGTTGCAGGAGCTCTAGATTCTTTCTCTTGTTATTCAAGCGATCACGCTAGAATTGAGCGTCATAGGTCTCGCTGATTTTGATAGTGACGCGTTGATACGCCCCACCTTGGACGAAGGTTCAACGCGTCACTATCAAAATCAGCGAGATTCAGTAGAAGCTCGCACCCGGCATTGAGCAAATTCGAGAGATTACGAGGATGTCGCGAAAAGCCTCGATCACGCGCAACACCCGCGAAACGCAGATCAGCGCGTCGCTGGACCTGGACGGCACCGGGCGCTCGTCTGTCGCGACCGGGGTGGCGTTTCTCGACCACATGCTGGACCAGGTGGCACGCCATGGCATGGTCGATCTGGAGCTCAGCGCGAAGGGCGATCTGCACATCGATGCGCACCACACCGTGGAGGACGTGGGCATTGTCCTGGGCCAGGCGCTCGCACAGGCCGTTGGCGACAAGAAGGGCATCGCGCGCTTCGGCCAGGCCTACGTGCCGCTGGATGAAGCGCTGTCGCGCGTGGTGATCGATTTCTCGGGTCGGCCCGGGCTGGAATACCACGTCCCGTATGTTCGCCCGCTGATCGGCGAATTCGACGTCGACCTGGTGCACGCGTTTTTCCAGGGGTTCGTCAACCACGCCCAGGTCACGCTGCATATCGACAATCTGCGCGGACGAAACGCCCACCACCAGTGCGAGACGGTCTTCAAGGCCTTCGCGCGGGCGCTGCGCATGGCGCTCGCCCCCGACGCGCGTGCGGCGGGAGCCGTTCCCTCCACCAAAGGCTCGCTATAAGCCTTTCCCGAGCCGTTCGCGAGGCCGATGAAAATAGCAGTGATCGATTACGGCATGGGCAATTTGCGCTCGGTGTCGAAGGCGCTCGAGCACGTGGCGCCCGCGTGCGAAGTCGCGGTGACTTCGAACCCCGCGGCCGTGGAGGCCGCCGACCGGGTCGTTTTTCCCGGCCAGGGCGCCATGCCCGACTGCATGCGCGAAATGCAAAGCCGCGGCCTGCGGCCGGCGGTGCTCGCGGCCGCCCGGGACAAGCCCTTTCTGGGCATCTGCATCGGCCTGCAGATGCTGTTCGAAGCGAGCGAAGAGGGCGCCGTCGAGGGTCTGGGCATCCTGCCCGGGCGGGTCAGGCGTTTTCCGCGCGAGCGTATGCTCGACAGCGGCGGCCGCCGCCTGAAAGTGCCGCACATGGGATGGAACGAGGTGCAACAGGCGCCGCACGTGCTGTGGAGCGGCATTCCGGACGCCTCGCGTTTTTATTTCGTGCACAGCTTCTATGCGGAGCCGGCCGGCGAAGTCGTGGCCGGCCAGTCGGAGTACGGGATACGCTTTACCTGCGCGGTAGCGCGGGATAATATTTTCGCGGTACAGTTCCATCCGGAAAAAAGCCAGGCTCACGGCCTTCGGTTGCTCGCGAATTTCGTCAACTGGAAACGCTGATTACGCGAGCGCCCATCAAGGATGACTGCACGAGGCCATACGCCGCCTGACAGGCAGTCCCAGCAGCCCCCTCCCTCCATTCTCCGGCGCATTCCATGCTGATCATTCCGGCCATCGATATCAAGGACGGGCACTGTGTCCGTCTGAGACAGGGCGACATGAATGAGGCGACCGTGTTCTCCGAAGACCCGGCCGCGATGGCGCGCCACTGGATGGAGCTGGGCGCCGCGCGGCTGCACGTGGTCGACCTGGACGGTGCGGCAGCCGGCAAGCCCAGGCACCAGGGTGTCATCAAATCCATTCTCAAAGTGACGGGCGAGCAGCTTCCCGTGCAGTTGGGCGGTGGCATCCGGGACCTCGACACCATCGAGCACTACCTCGACCTGGGCATCACCTATGTCGTCATCGGCACCGCGGCGGTGAAGAACCCGGGCTTTCTGAAGGATGCGGCGACGGCATTCACCGGCCACATCATCGTCTCGCTCGACGCGAAAGACGGCAAGGTGGCCGTCGAGGGCTGGTCCAAAATGACCGGACACGACGTGGTCGATCTGGCGCGCAAGTTCGAGGACTACGGCGTCGAGGCGCTTATTTACACCGACATCGGGCGCGACGGCATGCTGAGCGGAGTGAACATCGACGCGACGCTGAAGCTCGCGCGGCAGCTGCGGATTCCCGTCATAGCGAGCGGCGGCCTCACCAGCCTGAAGGACGTGGAGGCGCTGTGCGCAGTGCAGTCCGAGGGCATCACCGGCGTCATCACGGGGCGCGCCATCTACCAGGGCACGCTCGATTTCAAGCAGGCGCTCGCCCTGGCTGAAAAAAACGCCGGGGGATAAGCCGGGCATTGCAGCCCCGGGAGCCGCCATGGGTCTCGCGAAGCGCATCATTCCCTGCCTCGACGTCAGCGCCGGGCGGGTGGTCAAGGGCGTCAATTTCGTCGCCTTGCGCGATGCCGGTGATCCGGTGGAAATCGCGCGCCGCTACGATGAGCAGGGGGCCGACGAGCTCTGCTTTCTCGACATCACGGCCAGCTCCGATGAGCGCGATCTGATCCTTCACGTGGTGGAAGAAGTCGCCGCGCAGGTGTTCATTCCGCTCACCGTGGGCGGCGGCGTGAGGAAAGTGCACGACGTGCGGCGCCTCTTGAACGCCGGGGCCGACAAGGTGTCGATCAATACGGCCGCGGTGCAAACCCCGGCCTTGGTGGAGGAGGCCGCCGGACGCTACGGCGCCCAGTGCATCGTGGTCGCCATTGACGCCAAGAGGGTCGGGGCAGGCGAAGGCGACGAGGCGACCGGCGCGGCGCGCTGGGAGGTGTTTACCCATGGCGGGCGACGCCCGACCGGGCTCGACGCGGTGCAGTGGGCGCGTAGAATGCAATCGCTGGGAGCGGGCGAGATCCTGCTCACCAGCATGGACCGCGACGGAACGCGCGCCGGGTTCGATCTGGCGCTGACGCGGGCCGTGTGCGACGCCGTGGACGTGCCGGTGATCGCGAGCGGCGGCGTGGGAGATCTCGAGCATCTGGCCCAAGGGGTGCTGCAGGGCCATGCGGACGCCGTGCTCGCCGCCAGCATTTTCCATTTCGGCGAGTTCACGGTGCGCCAGGCCAAGCAGTACATGGCGGCCCAGGGCATAGAAATGCGGCTGTAACGCAAGCCGGAGAAAGTGATGAGCTGGCTGGACGAGGTGAGGTGGAACGCGGACGGTCTGGTGCCGGTGATCGCCCAGGAGGCGGGCACGCACCGTGTGCTCATGGTCGCGTGGATGAACCGCGAGGCCCTGGCGGGCACGGCACAGTCCGGCGAAGCCGTTTACTGGTCGCGCTCGCGCGGCCGCTTGTGGAAGAAGGGCGAGGAGTCCGGTCACGTGCAGAAGGTGAGCGAAATGCGCCTGGACTGCGACCAGGACGTGATCCTGCTGACGGTGCAACAGGTGGGCGGGATCGCCTGCCACACCGGGCGCCACCACTGCTTTTTCCGCAAGTACGTGGACGGCGACTGGGTCGTGGTGGACCCGGTGCTGAAAGACCCCGCGGATATTTATCGCAAATGAGATCGCAAATGAGCGACATCCTCGAGCGGCTGGCTGACGTCGTGGAATCGCGCAAGGGTGCGGACCCGTCCGCTTCCTACGTGTCCCGGCTCCTCGCCGAGGGCGAGGACGCGGTGCTGAAGAAGGTGGGCGAGGAAGCGACCGAGACCGTGATGGCCTGCAAGGATGGCGACCGCCGCCGCATCGTGAGCGAAACAGCCGACCTGTGGTTCCACTGCCTCATTCTGCTCGCCCATTACGGTCTGCGCCCTTCGGACGTGCTGGCGGAGCTGCGGCGGCGCGAAGGCATTTCGGGCCTCGACGAAAAGGCCGCCCGTTCCAAGGATGCGCGCCTGAAGCGCGAGCATAGGCCCGGCAGGAAGGGCCCATGATGGCGAGCGATGGCGGCTGCCTCTTCTGCCGGATCGTGCGCGGCGAGATTGCGAGCCGGAAAGTGTACGAGGACGACGATATCCTCGCCTTTCACGACATCCGCCCGCTCACGCCGGTCCATTTCCTCATCATTCCCAAGGAACACATTCCCACGCTCATGGAATGCGAGGAAGCGCACGGCCGGGCGCTCGGCAAGATCCTGCTGCTGGCCGGCCGGCTCGCCCGGGAGCAGGGCGCCGCCGATGGGTTCCGCACGATTATCAATACGGGCCGGGTGGGGGGACAGGAGGTGTATCATGTTCATGCACACATACTCGGCGGTCCGGAGAAGCTCCCCCGGATGCTGAGCCGCACTTGAAGGAGGTGCCCCCATGGGTACTTGGAGCATCTGGCACTGGCTGGTCGTGCTGGTGATCGTACTGCTGGTGTTCGGCACGAAGAAGCTGCGCAACATCGGTGCCGATCTCGGCGGCGCCGTGCGCGGGTTCAAAGACGGCATGAAAGACTCTTCCTCCGACCGGGCTTCCGACAACGGCGCGGCGCCGCAGGTGCAGGGCCGTACCATCGATGCGGAAGCGAGGAAGGAGACCAAGCCTTCCTGATGCGGCGCGCGTGAACCGCCGCAGGCGGCCTGGCGGGTATCGGCTGAGGCCGCAGCTCGCCTGATCCAGCCATGTTCGACATCGGCTTTTCCGAAATGATGGTCATCGCCGTGGTGGCGCTGATCGTCATCGGTCCCGAGCGGCTGCCCCGGGTCGCCCGCACCATGGGCCATCTTTTCGGCCGCCTGCAGCGCTATGTCAACGACGTCAAGGCGGACATCAATCGCGAAATCGAGCTCGATGAGTTGCGCAAGTTCAAGAGCGAGTTCGAGCAGGCGGCGCAGTCGGTGCAAGCGGATGTGAGCACCGGGATGCAGAACATCGAATCGTCCATCGACAGCGTTGCGAAGGACCTCGGCTCGCTCCCCGGGGACGCGCCGGCCGCGCCCGCCTTGCCGGAAAACGGCGCTGTTCCAGCCGCTGCTCCTGAAAAGCTCGCCGACGAATCGGCCTCCCGGGCGGGCGAAACCAAGCCGACCGCGTAAGGACCGCTCGCCCGCATGGAAGGTCAGGAAACGTTCATTTCGCACCTGGTCGAGCTGCGCCAGCGGCTGGTGCGCGCGCTCCTGGCGGTGGCCGTGGTGGTCCTGGCGCTGCTGCCCTGGTCGCGCGACATTTATGCAGTGCTGGCGCAGCCGCTGCTCGACTCCTTGCCCAAGGGCGGGCAGATGATCGCCACCGACGTCGTCGGTCCCTTTCTGGTGCCGCTCAAGGTCACGCTGCTCGCGGGCCTGGTGGTCGCCCTGCCCTACGTTCTCTATGAAGTGTGGGCCTTCGTGGCCCCCGGGCTGTACGCGCACGAGAAAAAGCTCGTCCTGCCGCTCGTCGTGGCGAGCTTCCTGCTGTTCCTCCTCGGCATGGCGTTCGCGTATTTCCTCGTGTTTCCCGTGGTGTTCAAGTTCATGGCGGCCGTGGCACCCGAGGGCGTCGCCTGGATGACCGACATCGACAAGTACTTCAGCTTCGTGCTGACCACGTTCATCGCCTTCGGCGTGACCTTCGAGGTGCCGGTCGTCGTGATCGTCCTCGCTCGGGTAGGGGTCGTCTCGGTGCAGACGCTGAAGCAGGCACGGCCTTACGTCGTGGTCGGCGCGTTTGTCGTCGCGGCGATATTCACCCCGCCGGACATCCTGTCGCAGTTCCTGCTCGCGATACCGCTGTGCCTGCTGTACGAGCTGGGAGTCTTCCTGGCCGGCTTCGTCGTCAAGCCGGAGGAAAATGAGAAAAATGGGGTCAGGTCCACATTTCCTTAGGACTGCTCTCCAGCTTTGGCGGCAAATGGAAATGTGGACCTGACCCCATTTTCCTACTTCGGACGCCGCGGGGCGGCCGGCCGGCGCCCGACGTCCACGGTGACGTCCAGCTCTTTCTGTTCGCGCAGCACTTTCAGCTTCGCCGATTTGCCCGGGGCGAGGGCGGTCACCAGATTCAGCATGCCGCTGGGGTCCTTCACCCGCTTGCCGTCGACCGCGACCAGAATGTCGCCGGGCCGCATGCCCGCCCGGTCTGCCGGGCTGCCGCGGATCACGCCCGCGATGAGCGCACCCTCGATGGAAGCGAGCTTGAACGACTGGGCGAGCTCGGCAGTGATCTCCTGCGCTTCCACGCCTATCCAGCCGCGGGTCACCGTGCCGTTCGCGATGATCTGCTCCATGACCTGCTTCACGCTGGAGACCGGGATGGCGAAACCGATGCCCAGCGACCCGCCCGACCTGGAGTAGATGGCGGTGTTGATGCCGACCAGGTGCCCGGTGGAATCGATCAGCGCGCCTCCGGAATTGCCGGGATTGATGGCGGCGTCGGTCTGGATGAAGTTTTCGAACGTGTTGATGCCGAGGTGGCTGCGGCCCAGCGCCGACACGATGCCCATCGTGACCGTCTGGCCGACGCCGAACGGGTTGCCGATCGCCAGTACGACGTCCCCGACGCGCAGCGCCTCGTCGCTGCCAAAGGTGATGGCGGGCAGATCGGCGCCCTCGACCTGCAGCACGGCCAGATCGGTTTCCGGATCCGATCCTACCGTCTTGGCGCGCAGCTTCTTCCCGTCGGCAAGGGCAATCTCGATCTCATCGGCCGCCTCGATGACGTGATGGTTGGTGAGGATGTAGCCCTTGGGGCTGACGATCACGCCCGACCCCAGGCTGGAAGCCCGCTGCGAGTACTCTTCGAGCCGGTCGCCGAAGAAATGACGAAACAGCGGGTCGTTCAGGAGCGGATTGCGGGGCGCCTTGATCTCCTTGCTCGTGAAGATGTTGACCACCGCGGGCTGGGCGCTGCGCACGGCGTCGCTGTAGGAGGCCGGTCCCCCCGGGGACTCGGCGAGCCCCGCAACGGGCGCCTGCTTCAGCTCCACGACCTGCGGATTGCTGCGGCTTTGCGGCAGCCACTCGGGACGCAGCGTGCCGACCACGAAAAGCACGGCCAGAACGACAGTTGCGGTTTGCGCGAAGATCAGCCAAACGGCTCGCATGAAAAAGGAGGACCCAAATATACGAAGGGGCAGCGTGAAAGAATTGTCAGTGCGACCGAGTCTAATACCGAACCTATACGCTGGATTCTCAAGGAAAAACCGTCCAGCGCCAAGCCGCCGGCCGGCCGCCGCGCATGCGCCTCTCGGCCCATGTGAGAAATATACCGCGAATTCAGACGTTTAGGCTGAAAAATTTGGTTTGCGGCCGCTGTTTCATTATAATTCGGCGTTTTGCGAAAGACGTCCCTCCTGAGCTCCCCTTACCAGAAAGCTGCTTGAATGAGCGATTCACCCGGCGTCAACAAGACGCGGCGCAACCTGATCGTCGCTTCGGCCACTGCGGGGGGCGTTGCGGTGGTGGGAACGGCCGTGCCGTTCGTCGCTTCCATGCTGCCTTCCGAACGCGCCAAGGCGATGGGGGCGCCGGTGGAGGCCGACATCAGCGCCCTGAAGCCGGGCGAAATGCAGATATTTGAATGGCGCGGCAAGCCGGTGTGGATTTTGCGCCGCACCAAGGAGATGGTCGAGGGCATCAAGAAGAACGAAAGCGAGCTGACCGATCCCTTGTCCGAAGTGCCGCAGCAGCCGCACTACGCGAAAAACGAATTCCGCTCCATCAAGCCGGACATCGTCGTGCTCGAAGGGGTGTGTACGCATCTGGGCTGTTCCCCCCAGCTGAAGGGCCTGGAGGCCAAGGCCGAAATGGGCCAGGACTGGAGGGGCGGGTTTTTCTGCCCCTGCCATGGTTCGAAGTTCGACTTGGCGGGCCGCGTCTACAAAGGCGTGCCCGCACCCACCAATCTCGTCGTGCCGCCCCATGCTTTTCTGTCGGACAACAGGATCGTGATCGGCGAAGACAAGAAAGAGGCATGACGCATGGCCGCCACGCACAAAGAGCCCGTCACAGGAGCCGGGCCGTTCAACGAGCTGCTCACCTGGATCGACCGGCGCTTCCCCCTGATGGCGCTGTGGCGCTCCCAGCTCACCGAGTACTACGCGCCGAAGAACTTCAACTTCTGGTACTACTTCGGCTCGC
>Ga0156229_1273_pt5 | contig 10056 bp, 10 predicted proteins | sample RifCSPlowO2_12_FD_116156 | JGI IMG/M metagenome (GOLD analysis project Ga0156229, IMG submission 116156) | Betaproteobacteria bacterium RIFCSPLOWO2_12_FULL_66_14 | reverse complement strand
CGCCGTATGGAGGCAAGGGCTTCGTGGTGTACCGAATTGACGCGCAATGTGTCCAGGTGTTCGTGCACCTGCGCCAGAACCTCCTGCGACTCTTCCAGATAGACGGCCACCAGCTCGGCATCGACCGATGGCACGCCCGGTTCCTGTGGTCCGGCAGGAAGAGGCTTCGTTACGGGCTCGGGCGGCTGTTCGGCGCTCGCCGCCGCCACGGGCCGCATCGCCTGGTCGAAGTCGGCCCCGCCCCGCGACAGCGCATCGAAGTAAAACCCGAGCCCCGCCAGCGTCTGGGCAAGCGTTTCGAACTCCCTCGCATCGGGCACGTTGTCCGGGGAGGCGAACCGCCGTATCTGTTCCGCGCAACGACCGAGCGCTTCGCGCGCGCGCTTTTCGCCGAGCAGTTGCAGCGCATGATCGAGCTGCTCGAGCGGGGCGGCGGCCTCTGCCAGGCGCTCGCGCCGCGCGGGCTCGCGAAAGTAGCCGTCCAGCACGCCCTCGATGGCGCGCAGCCGGGACCGCATATCGGCGAGCGTCTGCTCGACGACCAGCCGCTCCTGGGCGCGGCGCGACATTTCGTCCAGCACGGGGCTATCCATGGCGGTACGCAACAGCGTCCCGTCCAGGCAGCCGGCAAGGCGTTCGCACAGCAGCCGCGACTGCCGCGTGAACTCGGCACCGAGCGATTCGAGCTCCGCCAGGGCGCTTTGCGCGAGCAGCAGCGCAGTCGCGGTTTCGAGCGCAAGCGCCTCGTTCATGCGCGCGCCGTCCTGCGCCAGCCAGTCCCCGACGTCGTTGATGCCGGTGGCCAGTTTCGCGAAATCCTGCCGTGCCAGATCGAGCGCGCTCCGTTGGAATGCCCGGGCGCCCTCGCAGAAGTCTTTCAGGCTCGCGGCATGGCCGGCGGAAAAACGGTCCCACGCATCCTTTGCATGCGCCAGGGCGTCGCGCGCGCGCACGCGCCGCGGATCCTCCGCCGGCTCGGCCTGCGCCGGTAGCGTGCCGGCCAGCCGACAAGTTTCCTGCACCATGCGGATATGCTCGCTGGCGGGCGCTGCCCGGGCGACGAAATAAAGCGTCTCGCGCATCAACCGCTCTGCGACGTTCGGCGAGCCTTCCATGAGGCGATGGATCTGCTGCTCGACGCGGTTGCACAGACGCTTTGCCTCGGCGTCGGCCGGCAACGCGCCGTGCTGCAACGCTTCGAACACCGCCAGCGCGACCCACCAGAACGCGCGCTCCGCGATGAGCGAGTGGACGCTTTCGATCGCCGCCACGGCTGCGCGCATCTCCTCGATGCCGCTGCGATCGTTCTTCAGGAAAGCGAGCAGGCCGCGCAGATACCGCGCGCGCTGATTGCGCAGATGCTGGCGCAACTCGTCCGGGTGGAGGCTCGGTAGGCTGCGCTCGCGAGGCGGCGGACGATGCGACAGGTTCGGGAAGTACAGATCCACCGGGTCGGCGGCAGCCGCCCCTCGCGCCTCGAGAAGCGCCGAGTACACCGGGAGCAGCCGCAACGGCTGGTGCGGCGTGCCGGACATGAGCGCGTCGAGGTAGGACACGATGCCGTGGAATGCGCGCTCGGCGGCCGAAAGATGCGCCGCCGTGCGCCGCGCCGGATCGCGTTCCATGTCCCCGAGCAGCGCTTCGAGCTCGGCGCTTATCCGCGTCACGCCGTCCAGTCCGACGATCTGCAGCGCCCCGTGGGCCTGATGCAGATGCGCCTGCGCCGCTTTCAGCGGCCCCGGTTCAGCGGCTCCGGCGGCAGCGAAGGTGGCGAGCGCCTCCAGGCCGCGCGCCATGGCACCGTCGATCTCGCGCTTGACCCAGCTCAGTGGGCCGGCGTCGAACGCGGCTGAGGGACTCATGGTTCCGCCATCACCGGCGCGTTCATTGCATCCTGAAGCGCGCCACCGAGCTTTTCAGTCCCTGCGCGAGCTGCGCCAGCTGGTCGAGCGATGCCGCCGTGCGCTGCGTGCCCTGGGCGGTCTGCTGGGTGATGCGCAGGATATCCTGCATGTTGCTCGCCATGGAGGTGGCGCCGGCGGCCTGTTTCTGGGTGGCGGCTGAAACGCTTTCAATGAGCTGGGCGAGGGTTTGCGACACTTCACCGATATCGGCGAGCGCCTGTCCCGCCGCATTGGACAGTTTCGTGCCTTCCACGACGCCCTGGGTGCTCTTTTCCATCGCCGCCACGGTCTGCAGCGTGTCTGCCTGAATGGCCTTCACGATCGCGGCAATCTGTTTGGTGGCCTGCGCCGAGCGTTCCGCGAGCCTTTGCACCTCTTCTGCCACCACCGTGAAGCCGCGCCCCGCTTCACCCGCCGAGGCAGCCTGGATGGCGGCATTCAGGGCGAGCACGTTGGTCTGGTCGGTGATGTCGGAAATCAGCTCCACGATCTCGCCGATTTCCTGCGACGACTCGCCGAGCCGCTTGATGCGCTTGCTGGTTTCCTGCATCTGCCCGCGGATGTCGTTCATGCCGGCAATGGCGTTCTCGACGGCTGCGCGGCCTTTCTGAGCCGCGGCCACCGAGGTGCGCGCGACGCCGGCCGATTGTGCTGTAGAGGCCGACATTTCGTTCATGGCCTCCGCCATGCCGAGCATGGCGGCGTTCGTCTCGCCGATTTCCCGCGTCTGGTATTCCGCCGCACCCAGCAGTTGCGTGGAGGTGTCCCGGGCGGCCTCGCTGGCCGTCGTGAGGTGTCCCGCGGCCTCATTGATATGCCCGACCAGCTTGCGCAGCTCCTCTACCGTGAAGTTCACCGAATCCGCAATGGCGCCGGTGACGTCTTCGGTCACCGCGGCCTTCACCAACAGGTCGCCTTCGGCAACCCTCTGCATGTCGTCCATCAGTTGCTGGATGGCCTCCTGGGTCGAGCGGTTCTGCCGCTGCGCCCCGGCGGCCTGCCGCGTTTGCTCATCGGCATAAGCGCGCACCATCAGCCAGACCAGGGCAACCCCGAGCAGGGCGAGCACGCCCATGGCAGCGAAATTGGCGCTGCGGCCTGCCAGCTCGTCACGATAAGCGGACACGAGCTTCTGGGTACCCCCGAGCAGCGCCTCGGATCCGTCCACCACGCGACGCCCGGCGTTCTTCGCGTTCAGCATCTGCGCGGCCAGCTCTGCGAGCGTCGGGTTAGCGGTGCCGGTGGAAGGTACCGCCCCCGCGAGCCCCACCAGGTTTTTCTGCTGCGCAAGCACCAGTTGGATGTCGCGGTCGGTTTTCTCCCACTCCCGCTGCAACGTCTCGACCATCGGCATGATGGCGTCCGAGCTGGGGGGCACCACCACACCGTCCGCTTCGCCGCCTTGCGTCAGCAGCCCGAGCGACTGCACGAAGCGCTGGCGCGCGTCGGCGAGCTGGCGGAATGCTTCCTCATTGCCGAACGAGGCGGCTTGCGTCGCCTTGCCGATCCGCTGGGAGAGCATGCGCATCTCCCCGGACACCTGCACGAAAACGGTTCCGTTGCTGGCCGCCCGATAATCGAGGAACACCACCGCGGCGGCCAACACCGCCGTCAGTGCCAGCAGCGACACGAGCAGCTGCAACTGCTTTGCCAGCGGGAGCCTGCCGATCAGCGGCAACGGTGCCGGCGTTCCAGAAGGGGCCGCGCGAGCGCCCGGCGTGGACGGCTTGGAGGCTTTGTTGCCGACGGACGGCAGATTGAAGGCCATGGTCTCTCCCTGGAAGGCGTCAGAGGCGCGCGGCGCCCCCGAACCTTTCCCAATAGTCCCTGCTGTGTCGGGCGCTCAGAGCCCCGCCTGCAGGAATCCTTCGTTCTTCAGCAGCGCGCCCACGTCCAGCTCGCGCCACTCCCGCTCCAAGCCGTTGTCTTCCCGGTTCACGAACAGCGCTCCTATCCAGGCGTGAGGAGCGCGCACCTCGCGCCGCTCGAGGCCGCGCGCGGTTTTCAATCCAAGCATGCGGCTCACCACCACGCCCCCCTGGGCGCCGAAACGTTCGGCAAAAAGCACCAGCCGCGATTGCGGCGAACGAGGCGCTGGCGATTCTCCCAGAAAGGCGGCCAGATCGGCCACCGACACGAGCTTGCCCCGCACGTTGGCAAGCCCCACGAACCAGGGACGCGTCAGCGGCACGGGCGTGATATCGGGCAACGGCAGCACCTCCCCGGCGTGTTCCAGGCGCAACAGGTAGCGATGCGCGCCCGCCTCCATCCCCAGCCACACGGCGCGCTCGGTCCGCGCAGCGCTGCGCAGCCGCTCTGCAAGCGCCTCCTGGAATCGCCTGAGGTTGGTGTGGCGCGGCATTTGAATCTCCTGGGACATGATCAATTCTCGCGCCGCTAACCCATGGTGCGAATCTTTCGCACCAATTCTCGCGGGTTGATGGGCTTGAACAGATAATCCTTCGCGCCCTGGCGCAGGCCCCAGAGGCGGTCGGTGTCCTGGTTCTTGCTGCTGCACAGGATCACCGGGATGTGCTTGGTCGCCTCGTCGCGCGTGATGGTCCGCGTCGCCTGGAAACCGCTCGTGCCCGGCATGACCACGTCCATCAGGATAAGGTCCGGCGACTCGCTCCTGGATCTTGCCACCGCTTCCTCGCCGTTCTGGGCGAATACGCACTCATAACCCTGCTTGGAAAGCGTCTCCAGGAGGAATTGCCGGTCAGTGGCCGAGTCCTCGACGATCAGGATCTTGCGGATGGGCATGACTGGACCACATGCGCCTCTACGGCCTTGAGCAGCGCTTCCTTGGTAAAGGGCTTGGTGATGTATTCGTCCGAGCCAACCATGCGGCCGCGCGCGCGGTCAAACAGCCCGTCCCGGGACGACAGCATGATCACCGGCGTCTGCGCAAAGCGCGCGTTCTTCTTCAGCAGCGCGCAGGTCTGGTATCCGTCCAGCCGCGGCATGAGGATATCGAGAAAGATGACATCGGGCTGGTGATCCAGGATTTTCGCCAGGGCGTCGAAGCCGTCTTCGGCCAGGATGACCTCGCAGCCGCCCTGGGTGAGAAAAATTTCCGCGCTGCGCCGGATGGTGAGCGAATCGTCGATCACCATCACTTTGACGCCCGGCAGCGCCGGGGCTGGCGGAGGGGACTCGGCCATGGGCGAGCTCAGATCGCGACCATTTCAAAATCTTCCTTGCGTGCCCCGCATTCCGGGCAGGTCCAGTTCATCGGCACATCCTCCCATCGCGTGCCCGGCTCGATACCTTCTTCGGGCAGACCCGCCTGCTCATCGTAGATGAAGCCGCAGATCAGGCACATCCAGGTCTTGTACTCGGTGGTCGTTTCGGTCATTGCAACGGCTGCGCTAAAATAAGCTTGGAATGTTACCCGTTGCTTGCCGCTGTGTCAGTAGAAATGCTCAGGGCAACAATCACTTAGCTTGGATAACGGCGCGGGTGCGCCGCTCCGGCCGGAATTCCCAATGGCATACACGGCGCTTCCGCCGATCGTTCTGTCGTTTGCGGCCACCGACCCTACCGGCGGCGCCGGCATTCAGGCAGACCTGCTGACCCTCGCCTCACTGGGCTGCCATCCGCTCACGGTGGTCACCGCGCTTACCGTTCAAGACACCTCCGGGGTCGAAGCCATCCATGCGGTGGACCCCGAATGCGTCACCGAACAAGCCAGGCGCGTGCTCGCCGACATGCCGGTGCAGGCGTTCAAGATAGGGTTCGTCGGCAGCGCGGGGAATGTCGCCGCCATCGCCTCCCTCGTCGCGGCACATCCGCGACTTCCCGTAGTTCTCGACCCGGTGATCGCCTCCGGTCGCGGCGATCGGATGGCGAGCGAAGAAGCCATGGCGAAATTGCGCGAATTGCTTTTGCCGCGCGCAACGCTGCTCACACCCAATAGCGACGAAGCCCGAATGCTCGCAGGACCCGCCGGCGCGGCTCCCGGCGCGGAGCTGTCCGAATGTGCCCGGCGGCTGATCGGCCTGGGCTGCGAGTATGTGCTCGTCACCGGAACGCACGAAAACACTCCCAAGGTAATCAACACGCTCTACGACGCCCGAGGCGAGGTGCGCGCCGACGCCTGGGAGCGTTTGCCCGGCAGTTACCACGGTTCGGGCTGCACGCTCGCCTCGGCCTGCGCAGCGTTCCTCGCCCGCGGGAAGAACATGACCGACGCGGTGCGCGAAGCGCAAAGCTACACGTGGGCGGCGCTCGCCGCCGCCTATCGTCCCGGCAAGGGGCAGCACCTGCCTAACCATCTACTCGCGGCACGCAGCATCCACTCGGCCGCGGAGCACGGCTGAAATGGCGGGCGAAGCCGAGCGAGCTTTCCGAGCGGCCGCGCGCATGATTCACGGGCTGTATGCGATCACGCCGGAAACGGCTGACACACCGAGCCTGTTGAACAAAGTCCGGCAGGTGCTCGCCGGCGGCGCAAAGCTGATCCAGTATCGCAGCAAGGCGAGCGACGCGGAGCTCAGGCGCAGCCAGGCTCAAGCTCTGCTGGCGCTGTGCCGGGCCCGCGGGGTCCCGCTGATCATCAATGACGACGTGGAGCTCGCGCTCGCCATCGGCGCGGACGGCGTGCACCTGGGCCGCGATGACGGCGATCTCGGTGCGGCGCGCCGCGCCCTGGGGCCGGCCCGTTTGCTCGGCGCTTCGTGCTACCACCGGCTGGAATGGGCCGAGCGAGCGCTCGCGCAGGGCGCGGACCATGTCGCTTTCGGAAGCGTGTACGGTTCGCCGACCAAGCCGCATGCGGTGCGCGCGCCGCTCGAGCTTTTCAGCGCCGCGCGCGCGCGGCTCGCCGTGCCGATCGTGGCGATCGGCGGCATTACACCCGCAAACGGCGCCGAGGTCATCGCCGCCGGGGCCGATGCGCTGGCCGTCATCTCGGCGCTGTTCGATGCACCGGACAGCGAAGCGGCCGCCAGACAATTTGCACTTCTCTTTGGCAAGGAACCATGAAATCCCAGAACGAAATCCTTTTCGAGCGTGCGCAGCGTCTCATCCCGGGCGGCGTCAACTCTCCGGTGCGGGCCTTCGGCTCCGTGGGCGGAACGCCGCCTTTCATCGTGCGGGGCGAGGGCGCCCGCGTCTGGGATGCCGACTACAAGGCGTATATCGACTACGTGTGCTCCTGGGGCCCGCTCATCCTGGGCCACGCGCATCGGGAGGTTTTACGCGCCGTGAGCGAAGCGGCGGCGAAGGGATTTTCGTTCGGCGCCCCCACGGAGCTGGAAGTGCGTCTGGCCGAACAGCTCGTGCGCCTGGTGCCGAGCCTGGAGCAGGTTCGCCTGGTGTCCTCCGGAACCGAAGCCACCATGAGCGCAATCCGCCTGGCGCGCGGCTTCACCGGGCGCGATGCCATCGTCAAGTTCGAAGGCTGCTATCACGGCCACGCCGACAGTCTCCTCGTAAAAGCCGGCTCGGGAGCCCTTACCCTCGGCCAGCCTTCATCGAGCGGCGTGCCGGCCGACCTCGCGCGCCACACCATCGTGCTGCCTTACAACAACGCCGAGCTCCTGCAGCATCTGTTCGACGCCATGGGAGACCGCCTCGCCTGCGTGATCGTGGAACCGGTCGCCGGCAACATGAACCTGGTCGCCCCGCGCCCGGAGTTCCTCAGCGCTTTGCGCGAATTGTGCACGCGCCACGGGACCGTGCTGATTTTCGACGAGGTGATGACCGGGTTTCGGGTCGCGCTGGGGGGCGCGCAGGCGCTGTACGGCATCCGGCCAGACATGACGACGCTCGGCAAGGTCATCGGCGGCGGCCTGCCGGTGGGCGCGTTCGGCGGCCGCCGCGACATCATGGAAAAAATCGCGCCGCTGGGGCCCGTGTACCAGGCCGGGACGCTGTCAGGCAACCCGGTCGCGGTTGCGGCGGGTCTCGCCACGTTGCGCGTGCTGGAGGCGCCCGGCCTGTTCGAGCGCATCGTCGCGGCCGCGCGCGCCCTCACCGAAGGACTGGCTTCACTCGCGCGCGAGCGCGGTGTCGGCTTCTCGGCGCAGCACGTCGGAACGATGTTCGGCCTGTACTTCCGCGGCTCGCCTCCGCAGACCTACGAGGAGGTCATGCAATGCGATCGCGCAGCGTTCAATCGCTTCTTCCACGCCATGCTGGAGCGCGGCGTGTACCTCGCTCCGTCCGCATTCGAGGCGGGCTTCGTTTCTTCCGCGCACGGTGAAACTGAAATCGCGCAGACGCTGGGGGCGGCGAAAGAGGCGTTTGCCTTGGTGTAGGGACTCAGAGGCCTAATGCTCGGGACGATTGCGCCAAGAATTGAGGTCCATTAGGTCTGCCCGATTTGCACAGTTGCGCGGGAAACACTGGTCTCAAGGTCGAGCGCCAAACGCGCAACTGTGTAAATCGGGCAGATCATGTAAACGCAGCAATGGCACCGCCTTCGCCACTTTGCGCTAATCCAGCGTGATCTTGCGCTCCTTTATGATCTTCGCCCACTTCGTCGTCTCGGTGCGCAGCCATTCACCAAACGCTTCCGGTGTGCTGGGCGCCATTTCCGAGCCTTGAGCCTCGAAGCGGCTTCTCACCTCGGGCATCGCAAGCACTTTGTGCAAACTCGCGTTCAACTTGCTGACGATGGGTCGCGGCGTCGCCGCGGGAGCGAGCATGCCCACCCAGGACTGGGCTTCGAATCCGGGGAAGGTCTCGCTCATGGTCGGCACATCGGGCAGCACGGCCAAACGTTTCGGCGAGGTGACCGCGAGCGCGATCAGTTTTCCGCTCTTGACATGCGGCAGCGAGACGTTCATCGCCGTCACCATGGCCGGCACCTGGCCTCCGACCAGGGCGTTGATCGCAGGCGCGCCGCCCTTGTAATGGATCGCTGTGGGCTCCACGCCCGCGTAGGCCTTGAAGAGCTCCAGCGACAGCCGGCTCGATGTCCCCGCGCCCGCCGTCGCGAAGCTGAGCGCGCTTCCCTTGGAGCGGGCGAGTTGCAGGAATTCCTTCAGCGTCCTGGCGCCGGCGCTCGGATGCACCACCAGCAATTGCGGCCCTTTGATCAGCAGTGAAATGGGCGCGAAGTCCTTGACCACGTCGTGCTGCACGCCCTGATACAGATATTGATTGGTGGCGAAACTGTCGAACACGATGATGAGCGTGTAGCCGTCCGGCGCGGCCTGCGCCACCATGTTGGAGGCCACCACGCCGCCCGCCCCTACGCGGTTCTCGATGAAGAGCGGCTGGGCAAGCACCTCGGCGAGCTTGGGACCCACCAGACGTGCGGCGATGTCGGTGACCCCGCCGGCGCTGGTGGGCACGATGAGCCGCACCGGTTTGGCGGGATACTCCTGCGCCGCCACGGGGGCGGCAAAACCAAGGGCGGCGACCAATGCCGTCGTGCAGTTCCACAGCTTCATCAGCTTCTCCTATCGGCCTGTATGCCGGCTTCTTTCGTGTTCATCGAAACCCCTGCGACTCCCTTCAACTGTCCAGCAATATGTCGGCTACGCCCTGCGGATCGGTCACCATGGCGTCGTGGCCCGCCTTCAGTTCATGATAGTGCCAGGCTGGATCATGCCGCACTTTCGCGATGAATTGATTGAACGTCCCGGTCGCGGAATGGCAGTTCACAAACGTCCTGGCGATCGCGCTCCGCGCGGCGTCGTTGCGAAGAGCGAGCGGTTGCGCCATGGTTTTGTAAGGCTGCTTCGCGAGCCTGGGTGCGACCCAGGCGATGTCCTCCGGCCGGCTCACTCCGAGCGCGGCGAGCGGCATGGGATCCAGCGTCCCGCTCTCTCGGGCGAGCTCCTGCTGGTGCGCTGCACGCTCGGGCGGGAGGTAATCGACCAGCGCCTTGCCGTTTTCCGGAACGAAGGCGTCCAGATAGACCAGGCGCCGCAGGCGTGAGGGCGCGCGGTCCGCCACCCCGGTAATGACCATGCCGCCGTAGCTGTGACCCACCAGGACCACCTCGTGCAGGTCTTCCATTTCAAGCAGCGCCACCACGTCCTGGACGTGCGTGTCGAGGTCGATTTCGCGATTCAGCAGGTGCGCGCGCTCTCCCAGGCCGGTCAGAGTCGGCGCGAAGACCTCGTGCCCCGCCTCAGCCAGCAGGCGGACGACACGCCGCCAGCACCAGCCGCCATGCCAGGCGCCGTGGACCAGT
>Ga0156229_1045_pt1 | contig 10108 bp, 11 predicted proteins | sample RifCSPlowO2_12_FD_116156 | JGI IMG/M metagenome (GOLD analysis project Ga0156229, IMG submission 116156) | Betaproteobacteria bacterium RIFCSPLOWO2_12_FULL_66_14 | reverse complement strand
GACGGGATTATGCTCGAGCAGGTCATCCTCAACCTTACGCGCAACGGCATCGAGGCGATGCAGAAAACTCCGCCGGACGAGCGCGAATTGACGATACGTTCGCGCGTCAATCACGGCGGAGCGATCGAGATCGAGATCGCGGACACCGGCTGCGGGATTCCTGCCTCGATGGCCGGCGCAGCGTTCGAGCCTTTCTTCACCACCAAACCCGACGGCCTGGGCATGGGACTCAGCATCTGCCGCTCGATCATGGAGCTGCATCACGGCCAATTGTGGGCGACCCGCAACGCCGGGCGCGGCAGTACTTTCCACCTGACGCTGCCGGTGATGCAGACGTGACCGAACTCGACCCGCCGCTGGTGCACGTGGTGGATGATGACGCAGCGCTGCGCGATTCGCTGCGCTGGCTGCTCGAGTCCGCCGGACTTCGCGTTGCAACCTACGCGAGCGCCGAATCGTTTCTTGAAGCTTATGCTGCCGCGCAGGGTGGATGCCTGTTGCTCGATATTCGCATGCCCGGCATGAGCGGGCTCGAGTTGCAGGACGAACTCAAGCGCCGCGGCTACACGATCCCGATCGTTTTCATCACCGGACACGGTGATGTGCCGATGGCTGTGAACGCGGTAAAAAAAGGCGCGCTCGAGTTCATTGAAAAACCCTACAACGCCCAGGCGCTGCTCGTGATGGTCGACCATGCGCTCGATATCGATGCCGAGGCGCGCCGCGTGGCGGCGCGCCTCGGCAGGTTGACGAAACGCGAACGCGAAGTGATGGAACTCGTCATCGCCGGCAAACGCAACCAGGACATTGCGGCCGAACTCTCGATCAGCATCAAGACCGTTGAGGCACACCGCGCCGGAATGATGTGGAAGATGGGCGTTGACTCGCTCGCCGAACTGGTGCAGCTCGTCGGTTAATTGAGCAGCAACTCGAAGCTGCCTGCGCCGCGTTCGATGGCGATCAGGCGCAGCAACGGCGCCAACTGCTGCTGGTGCTGCGGCGAAACACGCGCGTTGCCCTGGAACACGGGGTTGCGTCCGCTTGTCCAGGAGCCCTGGCCCTCGAGTTGAAGCGGCCCCTGCAGCGTGCGCAGCGACGCCTTTACCGCGGCGCCGTCGCCTTCGAGGCGCAGTTCATAGTCGCCCAGAGGCGAGACGCGCGTGAACGCCGAGCCGGCGCCACGCCATTGCAGCGTGGCGTTGCCATGGATCGAGCCGCGCCCGAAGGCAAGCCGCGCAATGTGCACCAGCATGTCGCCGGTGAGCCCGAGCGGCGCCAGCTTGGGCACGCCCAGGCTTAGTGCCGCGGCCGGCAGGTTGATGTCGGCGTCCGCCACTTCGAGCCGTGACAGGGAAATCGTCAGCGGAAAATGCTGGACCGCATGGTCCAGTGTGATTTCGTACCGCAGCTTCCCCTGCAGCAGATAGGCGGGCCGGACACGCCAGGCGATGCTCTTTGCGATTCCGCTGCGGCGGTTCGCATCGCGGACCTCGATCTGTCCCGTTCCCGACCACAGCGTACCGCTGGCTGCGGCGAGGCGCAACCCGCCGCCGCTCGCTTGCTGCAGGCGGGCGTCGATCAAGGTCGCCGGCGCAGCGGCAATCAGTCCGAGCGCATAGGCCGCGATGCCGAGGCCAATCAGCCGCCAACGACTCACTGCGATTTGGCGCGGGTGAGGGTGGCCGTCACACTCACCAGTCCCGGCGTGGTCAGGGCTTCGATGCGGCTCGTGTCAAGGCGGATATGCTGCGCCTGCAGGGTCGCGACCCAGGCGAGCCAATCCGCGAACGCGACGGAACCGAATACCACCTGCACCTGATCCGCGTCGCGGGCATCGATGCGCAGCAACGCGCGCGCGAGTCCGGCAGCGCCGGCCTGGGCCTGCACCTGCGTGCGCAGATCGGTCTGCGGTGCGGGAGCCGCGGGTGCCGCGCGCGCGCGCGTGAGCTCGTTGGCATCCGCATCCAGACGCAGCGCCTGTGTACGCAGCACGGACACGGACGAACCCAGTTGGGCACGCGCCCGATACGCCGACTGTACCAGCGACAGGTACAGTACAGTGCCCACGACCGCGGCCAGCACGGCGATCAGCACTCGATCCCGCGGCGAGCGCGATTCCCACAGCTTGCGCAACCGCGCCTTCATGACGAACGCACCGTGATGATCACGATTCCGCTTCCGGAGCGGGCTGAGGCGGGCGCAGCTTCGGCTCCCTGGTCCACGTGTAACCCGGACTGCAGCAGGCGCGCCACGATGCGCTGAATGCCCGCGCCTTCGACGCCGGCGAGTTCGAGCGTCATGCGTCCGCTCTCGTAGGACGCGACGCGCAATCTGCCCTGCGGCACCTGCTTCAGTGCAGCCGCCACGTTCACGACCATCGGCAGGAAGTCGCCGCTATCGGGCTGGCCGACGGCATGGCGCGCCTCGGCCAGCTTGCGCCGCATTTGCAGCGCGGGGTCAGCTACCGCCACCGCTTCGGGAAACGCGGCACGAAAACGCGCTTCCATGCGCGCGCGCAAGCTGCGCTGCTCGCTGGCGAGCCGCGTCCAGTCGACGACGAGCGCCAGCGCATGGACAGTCAGGGCGACGCCCACGATCCATGCCGCGGGCCGCAGGCGTGCCAGGGTGCCGGGGGGCAGGCGCCAGCGCGCGCGCGCCTGCGCGAGGCTGATACCGGCCTCGGGCGGCGCCGTGCGCCAGTCCCAGGGCTCGGCAAGGCGCAGCGCCACGCCGAGTGCGCGTTGCCACGCCTCGATTTCAGGTGACGAGTCCGGATGCGTCGCGTGCACGGCGATCGACGCCGGCGCCTCGCCGCGCGTTTTCGCCTCGTCGAGCATCAGGCGCAGCGACAGCGGCGGCGAACCGCTGTCCCCGCAATCGGTCGCCGTGCCTTCGAATTCCGAGGTGCGCACGAATCCCTCGCGGCCGTTCCAGGCGAGGCTCCACTCGCCCACCATCCACGGCAACATCAGGGTTTCGCAGTGCACCTCGTAGCCGCGGATGCCGACGGCGTCGAGCGCATCGTGCCAGGCTTTGAGCCCTTGGCGGTCCGCAACGGCGAGTACATCGGTGTCTGCGGCGGAGCCGAGCCAACTCACCTGATTGGCGTCGGGGTCACCCACGGTTTCGTCTTCCACGGCATAGGCGAGCACCGATCCGGCGCGGCGCCTGGCCGTTTGCGGCAGGCGCGCGCGGGTGATCAGGACTTCGGCGGCGGGAAGCACCAGTTGCACGCGTTCGGCACGCTGCGGCAACTGCGTCAGCGGACCGTCTCCGATGACTGATTCGCGGGCGTCGCCGATCAGCGCCCATTGACACCGTTGCGGCGCGTCGCGCAAGGAACAGTAGATTCGCAGCAAGCTCATAGCGTAGTCCTGATAGAAGTGTTCATAGAAGCTTGCGCCATACGATAGCAGGCCAGCCCACGCCTTGGCGCGCGAGCAGGGCCGCGCCGCGTGCCTGCGCGCCGCCGATGGTCACGCGCAGTGTCGCCACAAAAAAATTGCTGCTCACGCCGACGTCGCCCTCCGCCGCCTTCACCCCCCGCGGAAGCCGTCTGAGGAAGTCGTCGCGGTCGCGATAATAGGCCCGGTCCCTTTGCGCGACCAGCAGCTGCGCGCCGCCAAGGTCCAGGCCATCGATCACCGCGGCAAGCACTTCCGCCGGGGCAGTATTCGCATTGATGGCGGTGAAAACGGGCAGCGCCGTTACGTAAGGGCGCAGGCGTGCGCGCACGTTGTCGTCGAAGCCGCGTACCAGCCCGAGTTCGGCCACGTCGATCAGCGGCTGGTTGGCGGCGAGGTAAGGCGGATCCAAGGCAAGATAATAGGCGTCCTCGGCTCCGTCGCGCGGCTGCGGCCGGCTGTCCGCGTCGATCCAGTCTGCGAGCGCGTCGGCGAGTTCATCGGGCAGGCCCAGAGTCGCCAGCAGGCTGCGGAAATGCGCGAGCTGCGCCAGGTTGATCTTTCCCTGCGTGACCAGGTTGTTGACGTTGAATGCACCCTGCTGATCGTCGATCTGGCCCACGAGTTCGCCGTTCTCAACCGGCATCGGCGGCAATTTCAACGCCCAGGGTTCGCCCAGATGATCGACGTTGCTCAGGCGGCGGTCATCGGCGAGCACCGCGCGCGCCCAATCCGCGCCGGCCAGGAGCACAGCGCGCGCCTGGATGTGGTCGGTGGTGAGTTCGACCTGACGTGACCACGTGCTTTGCGACACCATGATCGCCGCCGCAGTCACTGCGGCAAGCGCGACCACGCCCATGGCGAGTACGATGGCGACGCCGCGCTGTCGTGTTCTCATGACTGCAGCACGAATACGCGCACGATTTCCTCGTTCGAGGTGAGCACGATGCGCAGGCGCACGGCGCGCGGGATAGGCAGGTCGGTCGGCGACGTGGGCCAGGCGTCGACCCACGCAAGAGCGGGATTGAGATACTGTAGCTCAAATGTCTTCACTCCGGCCAGCACGGGGTAGCGCGCGGGCAGCGTGTCGGGCGCGACATCCAGCCCCGGCCACAACCACAACTCGATCTCGTGTTCCTCGTTCAGCCGGTAGCCAATCCGGCGCGCGGTGTCGACGCCCTCGGTCGAGGCGAAGCGGCTGAATTCCAGGTATGCCTCCGCTGTCGCAGCCGGCGCGCCGCGCCATGCCGGCGCAGGGCCGTCGGCGGTGCGCACCGGACGCGGCGCCGCGAGTCCCACGTCACGCTCGAAGCGCGCGAAGAAAGCCGTCACCCGCCGCCATTTATCGGTCTCCTGCTTGACGTGTTCGCGCGCGTCGAGCACCGCACCCAGTCCGCGATAAGACATCAGCGCGAGCAGCGACAGCACCAGCAGCGCGGTCATGAGTTCGATCAGCGTGAAGCCGCGTGCGGATTTCATCTGGCCGACCCCGGCGCATTGACGATGAACCCGGCGAGGTGCGCGAGGGAATGCGATTCTTCGGCGGTCGCGAACACCCGCACATCGACGCGGCGGAAGGCCGCGTTGGGTGTGGCGATGACTTCCTCGCGCCAGGCGAAGTCGAGGCCGCCTTCGCGTGAGGTGCCGCGCTGTATGCCCAGCGGCAGCCAATCCGCGCGGGCACGATGCTCGGCCAGCAGGTTTTCCGCAACCCAGCCCGCGAGCAGGCGCGAGCGCAGTTCGTCGACATTGTTCGTGCCCTGTCCGGCCGCGCGCAGCGCCGACAGCAGCGCGATCGAGACGATGGCGAGCGCGACCAGCACTTCGATCAGCGTGAATCCTGCGCGCCTACCGCAGCGCCATTTCGCCATTGGGTTTTCCTTCGCCCTGCACCACGCGCACGTCCCCGATCGGAGATCCGGTGATTGCATAACGTTCTGCGCCAAATGACATGCCGATCGCGAATGCCAGCGGCGAGCCCTGAGGGGTAAACTCCAGGCGCATGGCGCCCTGCGGCCGCATGTTTTCGACGCGGAAGCCGGAAACCGCCATGCCTTGCGGCAGGGTTCGCGCGCGCAGCAGTTCGCTGTCCTGGATTTCGGACCAGCCGGCATCCTCGCCGGAGCGCCAGAAGCGGTAGCCTGATTCATCGGCGGTCCAGGCGATGGATTTTCCGGTGAGCTGCGCTTCCGTGGCGGCGAAGTCCACGAGCTGCGCCAGGCGCTCGGCTTCCAGTTGAAGCACGGCGCGATCATCCGGCCGCGTGATGGTGCTGACCAGTCCGATAAGCAGGCCCATGATCATCAGCACCACGAGCATCTCGATGAGCGTGAAGCCCCGGCCTTTTCCCGTTCGTTCACCCTTCACGCATTCACCCTTCACCTTCACCCTTCACCCTTCACGTCTTTAAAGGTTCCAGGATCCGATATCGGCGTCGTTGCCCTCGCCGCCCGGCGCGCCGTCGGCGCCGTAGCTGAAAACATCGATCTCGCCGCGCACTCCGGGATTCAGGTACTGGTAGAGACTGCCCCAAGGGTCTTTGGGCAGCCGCTCGATGTACCCGCCCGGCTTCCAGTTGGGCGGGATCGGTGCGGTCGTCGGCTTGGCGAGCAGCGCCTGCAATCCCTGTTCGGTCGTTGGGTAGCGCTGATTGTCCAGCCGGTAGAGCTTGAGCGCCTGCATCAGGCTCGCGATGTCCTGTCTTGCGGCAATCACCCGCGCCTCGTCCGGGCGGCTGATGATCTTCGGAACTACCAGGGCGGCGAGTATGCCGAGAATGACGACGACCACCATTACTTCGAGCAAAGTGAAACCCCGTTGCCCGCGAAACCCGCTCAGCATCGCCCAATGATCCATGTCAATAATTGATGTTTCCGCGCCTCGGAAGCGACACCTTCCATTATATAATGCTTCAATAGATGCATCTGGCCGCCTCGAATACAACGGTTTCCATTATATAATGCTTCCATTGATGCATCCGGCCGATTACTGCGCCCGGCCTGCAATATTTCCAGCGCGCGAATGACGATTGACGAAGAATGCAGGCGCTCCCGTTTGGTCGATCCGGTCTTGCGCAAACAGTCCTCATATCCTCGCTGACGCTGGCCGCGGTTGTGCTGCTTGGCGCGGTGCTTGCATACTGGACCTGGGCGTGGTTTGCGCCGCGCGCCGAGCCGCGCTTGGAGGCGATTGCGGCGCAAAGCGGCAGCGTGGCCTCCGCCGGCGCCTTTTTCGGCGACGTGCCGCGCAACCCGGAGACTGCCGCACCGACCGGAATTGCGATCAGACTGCTCGGCGTCGTGGCCGCCTCAGGCGGCCGCCGCGGCTACGCGGTGGTGCAACTCGAAGCGAAGGAGATTCTGGCGGTGCACCAGGGCGAGGATGTCGCTCCGGGCATCCGGCTTGCCGAAGTTCATGTGGATCACGTCATCCTGGAGCGCGATGGGGCGCGCGAAACGCTCGCGTGGCCAGAGAAGAAGCGGGCCTCTGCGTTGTCTGCTCAGCAAGCCGCGGTATCCGTCGCCCCGCGTGCCGTACCACCGGCAGCGCCACGCGCCAAAGGATCCGCTGCTCGACGAAGTGACAGTGATTAGATTAGAACCCGCCATTTTCAATTGATGCCGCCATCGCTTATTCACGGCGCGCCCGAGGATCATCTATGAAGCATTACTGGTTACGAACTGGTTATCTGTGCCTGGCCATCGTCGTCTCGAGCGGCCAGTCGTGGTCCACCGACACTGCCTCCACCGGACGCTCCGGCGCCAACGCGGCAACGCGCCCGAGTGGCCCCGATCTCGTCACGCTCAACTTCGTCAACGCCGACATCGAAGGCGTGGTAAAGGCGGTGAGCGAAATCACCGGGAAGAACTTCGTTCTCGATCCGCGCGTCAAGGGCACGGTCAATATCGTCTCGGCCAAGCCGATGTCCCGGGCACTCGTTTACCAGGTATTTCTGTCGGCGATTCGCTTGCAGGGCTTTGCCGTAGTCGAAGAGCGCGGCATGGTCATGATCGTTCCCGAGGCTGACGCCAAAGTGCACCGCAGTCCCACGCTGGGACCGCAGGAGCGGCCGCGCGCCGGGGGGGATACTATCCAGACGCAGGTGTTCAAGCTGCAACACGAATCGGCGGCGCAGATCGTGGCGGTACTGCGCCCGCTGATCACCCCCAACAACAGCATCACCGCCTACCAGAACAACAACACGCTGGTGGTGACGGACTACGCGAGCAACCTGCAGCGCATCGATAAAATCATCGCATCGATCGACCGGCCGCACGATTCCGACTCGATCATCATTCCGCTTCAGCATGCCTCCGCGCTCGACGTGGCGCAGACCGTCAACCGCCTGCTCGCCGAGCCGACGCAGGCGACGGACCCGACTCACCGTTTTACGGTTGCCGCGGATGCCCGCTCGAACAGCGTGCTCGCCCGCGCGAGCGATCCGTCGCGATTGTCGCGGGTGCGCCAACTGGTGGCGATGCTCGATTCGCCCACCAGCGCCGGCGGCAATATTCATGTCATCTACCTGAAGAACGCGCAAGCGGTGAAAATGGCAGAGATCCTGCGCGCCATGCATACGGGGGAATCCGCGCCGAGCCGTCCGGCCGCGACTCCGCCCACGGTGCCGCTGGGGCAGGCGCAGACGCCGGCGCCGGCGCAAAGCGCTTCCTTGGCGCCCGGCATCATCCAGGCGGACGCAGCCACCAACTCGATCATCATCATCGCTCCCGATGCGATCTACAACAATCTGCGCGCCGCGGTGGAAAAACTCGATGTGCGCCGGGCGCAGGTGTATGTCGAAGCGCTGATTGCCGAGGTCACTGCCGAGAAGGCCGCGGAGTTCGGTATCCAGTGGCAGAGCTTGGGCGGGCTTGGCAGGACCGGTACGGAGGCGTTCGGCGGCACCAATTTTTCTGGCACAGCAGCAGCTTCGACCAACATCATCGGCCTTTCCGGTAATCCGATAACGGCGGGACGAGGACTGAATATCGGCGTGGTGAAGGGCACGATCACGCTTCCGGGTGGCGCCCAGATTCTGAACCTCGGCCTGCTGGTGCGCGCGCTCGAGGCCGACTCCAACGCGAACATCCTGTCGACCCCGACGCTGCTGACGCTTGATAACGAGGAAGCAAAAATCGTGATCGGCAAGAACGTCCCGTTTGTCACTGGCCAGTACGCCGTTACGGCGGCGGCGACCACACCGACGCCGTTTCAGACGATCGAGCGCAAGGACGTCGGTCTCACGCTGCGGATCAAGCCGCAGATCTCCGAAGGCGGCGCGGTCCGGCTGCAGATCTTTCAGGAGGTGTCCAGCGTCACTACGGACCCCAATGTCCAAGGGCTGGTTACCAATAAACGTTCGGTCGAATCGGCGGTGCTGGTCGACGATGGCCAGATTGTCGTGATCGGCGGCCTGATTCAGGACTCGGTCACGGATGGTCTGGAAAAAGTTCCCGGGCTCGGAGACCTCCCCTTGATTGGCGGCCTGTTCAAGTACAACACGCGCTCGCGCAGCAAGACCAACCTCATGGTGTTCCTGCGGCCGACGCTGCTGCGCAGCGCCGAGCGCGCCGATGCGCTGACCAGCGACCGTTACGACTACATCCTGGGCGAGCAGTTGAAAGCCAAGCCCGCGCCGAGCGTGCTTCCCGATTTCGGATCGCCCAGTCTGCCGCCGCGCCACAATGATCAAACCGGCGGTTCCTTATGCCTTCGCCAAGGCAAATGGCGTCGTCGTCACCGGTTTGAGCGATGGCCTGGCGCAGGTGGCCGTGCGCAGCGGCGCGCACGCGGGCGCGCTCGCCGAAGTGCGCCGCGCGCTGGGCGTGCCGCTGCACGCAAGGCGCATCGGCGCCGACGAGTTCGACGAATTGGTTGCGACCCTCTACAACGCCGCCGACGCGGGCGCGGCCGCCCTTGCCGATGACCTCGCGCAGGACCTCGATCTGTCCCGGTTGCTGCAGGACATCCCCCGCGTCGAGGATCTGCTCGAAAGCCAGAACGACGCGCCGCTGATCCGTTTGATCAACGCGTTGTTCACGCAGGCGCTGCGCGACGGCGCCTCCGACATCCACATCGAACCTTTCGAAACGCGCTCGGTGGTGCGGTTGCGGATCGACGGCACGCTGCGCGACCTGATCGAGCCGGCGCGCGCGCTGCACGGCGCGATCGTCTCGCGCATCAAAATCATGGCGCAACTCGACATCGCGGAGAAGCGCCTGCCGCAGGACGGGCGGATCACGTTGCGGGTGGCGGGCAAACCGATCGACGTCAGGGTGTCGACGATTCCAACCGGGCACGGTGAGCGTGTGGTGCTGCGCCTGCTCGACAAGCAGGCGGGGCGGCTCGACTTGTCGCGGTTGGGGATGGACGATGCGACGCTTGCAGCCATGGACAAGCTCATCCGCGAGCCGCACGGCATTGTCCTCGTAACCGGTCCGACCGGTTCAGGGAAGACCACGACGCTCTACGCTTCGCTCTCGAGGCTGGATCCGAAGGCGCTCAACATCATGACGGTGGAGGATCCGATCGAGTATGACCTCGACGGCATTAGTCAGACTCAGATCAACACCCGCATCGAAATGAGTTTCGCGCGTGCCCTGCGCACCATTTTGCGCCAGGACCCGGACGTCGTCATGATCGGCGAAATCCGCGATCTGGAGACGGCGCAAATCGCGGTGCAGGCGAGCCTGACCGGCCATCTG
>Ga0156229_1089_pt2 | contig 10323 bp, 12 predicted proteins | sample RifCSPlowO2_12_FD_116156 | JGI IMG/M metagenome (GOLD analysis project Ga0156229, IMG submission 116156) | Betaproteobacteria bacterium RIFCSPLOWO2_12_FULL_66_14 | reverse complement strand
GGCGCTTTTCCTTGGCCTCGAAGTCAAAGATACCTCCGCAGCTCGGCCGACTGCGTCTGCAGTCCGGCGAGCGTCGAGGCGATCTGGTTGACGCGTTCGGCTTCCATAAATCATTTTCGTTTGACGAATTATATCGGCAGCGGGCAATCGCCGCGGAAATGACAAGAAGGAATTCGCGCTGCACGCCGGCAATGCCGATCGTCCGGCGCTTTCGTGCGCCGTTACGCCTGGATCTCGAGCAGCCGCCATTCTCCCGGCACGCCCTTGAGCGCATGGAGCCCAATGTCGGAAAACCGCAGGCCGGAGCCGGCAACCAGGTCCCGGACCGTGCTGGTAACCAGCACTTGGCCCGGGTGCGCACTGGCAGCGACGCGGGCGCCGATGTGAACCGCCAAGCCGGCCAGCTTGTCGCCGGCGATCTGACATTCGCCAGTATGCACACCCGCGCGGGTGCTTAGGCCGAGGGTTACGACTCGGTCACGGATCGCGGTGGCGCATCGGATTGCCCGCGCCGGACCGTCGAAGCTGGCGAATACGCCATCGCCCGCGGTGTCGATCAGCCGTCCGCGATGGCGGTCGAGTTCCTGGCACACGGCTTGATGGAACGCTGCCAGCAGGTCACGCCAGCGCGCATCGCCGAGCGCGACGGCCTTCTCCGTAGAGCCCGCGATGTCCACGAACATTACCGTAGCGAGCGTCGTCTCCTGTGCCGTGGGTGCCCGCGCCCCGGTGAGGAACTCCTGAATCTCGCCGAGCACGGTCTCGCTGTCTCCCAGAAACACCAAGTGATCGTCGCCCGGGAGCTCTACCAGCCTTGCGCCCGGAATGTGCCGCGCCATGTAACGGGACGCCTCGACGTTGATCAGCCGGTCTCCCGAGCGATGCAGCAACAGCGTGGGCACGCGGATCGATGGCAGCAGGCTGCGGATGTCGATCTCGAAGTTCATGCGATACAGCGTAACGCCTGCGCTGGGGCTTGCTCCCATGCGCAGGTAGCGCGCCCACCAGTTGCGGTAACGCTCGTCCGCCGAACTGGTCGGCGCGACGGTCTTGAATCCGATTGGAGTACCCCAGCCGCGCTCGAAGGCGGCTGCCGCCGCCTCGTGCTGCTCACGCGTCATCGCCCATGGGCAGTCGTCATCGCGGATCCAGCGTGCGTAGCTGCCGCACATGATGAGCGCCGCCGTGCGATCTGCATGCGTGGCGGCAAAAAGCGCGCACATCGGCCCGCCCTCGGATATCCCCATCAGCGCGCTACGTCGCGAGCCGACCGCGTCCAGTACCGCGCGCATGTCATCCATGCGCTGCTCCAGCGTCGGCAGCTCGTTCTCCGCGACCCTGTCGGAAAGACCGGTGCCGCGCTTGTCGAACAGGATCAGCCTGCTGAAGCCCGCCAGGCGTTCGAGAAAGCGCGCGATTGACGGCTCGTCCCAGTTCAGCTCGAGGTGCGAGACCCAGCCGTGGACGAGCACAAGGTCAATGGGACCATCCCCCAGCACCTGGTAGGCGATATGCACGCTGCCGTTCTTCGCGTATTTGATCGGTGGCGTGGTCATCGGCGTGCGCCGGCGGTTAAACGCGCCGTCCCGTATATTCCTCGTCGATCTTGTCGTCGAAGAAAGCGGTGGGGTTGGGTGCCGCCATGAAGCGGCGGTAGACCTCGGGGTAGACCTTCGGGTACTGGTAGACCTGCCCGTTGGACATTTCGACTTCCAGCGTCATCGTCTTTTCGTCGTAGCCGACCGAGCGCAGCTTCGAGGAGTTGATGCGTTTGCGCTCCATGGCGCTACTTCGCGGCGCTCCAGGCGGCCGCCTTGAGGCCGCCGCCCTCGACCGTGCCCTCGATCGACCCGCCTTTGATCAAGCCGGTGAAGTCGTAGGTCTTGCCGCCCAGCGCGAGCTTGAACGTGAAGCGCTCGCCGCGCAACTTGGCTTCCTCGAGCAGCACGTCCCTGCCGCCGACGCGCGCGCTGCCCGCGACGCGGGTGATCTGCTGCCTGAGGTTCATGCGTACCGGTTGCTTGCTCAGGTTGGCCGGCAGCCGGGCGCTCCAGGCGCCTTCGGCGCGCGCCGGGACCACGTACAGGTAGATCAGCGTCGTGGTGACGCCGGTGACCGCGACCTTGTCCTCGAGGTCCATCTGCACGTACTTCTCCGGGATCCAGCCCGACAGCGGATAGTCGTGCGACAGGATGCGCGTGCCCGGATTGAGCTCGGCGAGCAGCTTGTCCTTGAGCATGTTCACCGTGTTGGGCAGCAGGTACATCGTGAGCACGGTGGCCTTGCGGATGTCGGTCTTGAACAGGTCCTGGATGGTGAAGCTCGCCCGGTCGGCGATCCCCTGGAGCTTGGCCGCCTGGTTTGCTTCCCTGACCAGCTTCTCGTTGATGTCCACGCCGAAGCCGCGCGCGCCGAACACCTTGGCCGCGGTGAGCACGATGCGCCCGTCGCCCGAACCCAGGTCGATCACGTAGTCCTTCGGCCCCACCTCGGCGAGCGTGAGCATGTCGGCGACCACGCTGCTGGGGGAGGGGACGTAGGGGCCCGCGTCGACCGGCGCTTTGTCGGCGGCGTATGCAAACGAAGCGAATGCGGCGAAGAGGAACGAAAGGGCGTAACTCATGAAAGGACTCTGCAATTGAAGGGGCATGCCGAAGAGGCGGCGAATGTAGCGCAGAATCGCATGTGAGGAAAGGGAGCCCGGCGGCTAGCGCGGCGCGGGCTCGACGTTCTCGATGGTCAGTTGCGCGCGCTTCAGGCCGTTGAATTCGTTGACGCTGACGCGGTAGGCGGCGCGCACGCGGGAAGGCAGCGGGTCGAGCGAGTTGAAGCGCATCGCTTCGAGCCGACGCCCGTCCTTCAGGAGCCGCAGCTTGAGGTGGCGCTCGCCGACCATGCGCTGGCCTTCGACGACGAAAGTGTCGCAGAACAGCGGCGGCGGAAAGCCCTGGCCCCAGATCTGCGCCTCCAGCAGCTGGGCGACCTCCAGCGAGTGGTAGCCGGCCTCCAGCTCGCCGTCGGTTTCCACCACGCGCATGCGAGCCGATTCGGGAAGGATTTCCGCCGCTGTTTTTTCGAATAAATCCTGAAACAGCTGCAAATCCGTTTCCCGGATGGTGAGGCCCGCCGCCTGCGCATGTCCGCCGAAGCGCAGCATCAATCCCGGCATGCGCTTGGAAACGAGATCGAGCGCGTCGCGCAGATGGAAACCCGGGATCGAGCGGCCCGAGCCGCGCAACTCATTTGAACTCGCTTTTGCGAAACAGACAACAGGCCGGTGAACGCGTTCCCGCACCCGGGACGCGATCAAGCCCACCACGCCCTGGTGCCAGCCGGGCTGGAACATCGTTACCGTCGCGCCCGTTGGCTCGGCCAGCCCCTCCAGCGCCGCACTCGCCTCGTCGAGCATCTCGCCTTCGATCCTGCGGCGCTCGCGGTTCAGGCGGTCGAGTTCCTGCGCGCAGTTCGCGGCGCGCGCCTCGTCGTCGGTCAGCAGGCACTCGATTCCGAGACCCATGTCGGCGAGCCGGCCCGCTGCGTTCAGGCGCGGCCCGAGGATGAAGCCCAGGTCGAAGCAGTTCGCGCGCGCGACGTCGCGGCCGCCGGCGCGCGCGAGCGCGGCCAGGCCCGCCTTTCCCGCGCCCGCGCGCAGGCGCTTCAGTCCCTGCGCGACGAGAATCCGGTTGTTGGCGTCCAGCGGCACCACGTCGGCCACGGTGCCGAGTGCGACCAGGTCGGTCAGCGCGGCGAGGTTCGGCTCGGTTCGTCCCTCGAAGGCCTTTCTGTCTCTCAATTCCGCCCTGAGCGCGAGCATCACGTAAAACATCACCCCGACGCCCGCGATCGCCTTCGACGGGAAGGCGCAGCCGCGCTGGTTCGGGTTCACGATGCACTCGGCATCGGGCAGCGCGTCGCCGGGCAAGTGGTGGTCGGTGATCAGCGTGCCGATCCCGAGCTGCCTTGCGCGCGCCACGCCTTCGACGCTCGCGATGCCGTTGTCCACCGTGATCAGCAGGTCCGGCGTCCGCCGCGCGGCGATGTCCACCAGCTCGGGCGACAGGCCGTAGCCGAGCTCCATGCGGTTGGGCACCAGGTATTCGACGCGCGCGCCGAAGCTGCGCAGCGCGCGCACGCCCACCGCACAGGCGGTGGCGCCGTCGGCGTCGTAGTCGGCGACGATGAGAAGTTTCTTCTGCTGCGCGACGGCGTCGGCCAGCAGGCGTGCGGCGCGGTCGGCATTGGTCAGCGCCGAGGGCGGGATCAGGCGCGAAAAATCCTGGTCCAGCTGGTCCGCGGAAGCGATGCGGCGCGCGGCGAACAGCCGCGCGAGCAGCGGATGCACGCCGGACTCCACGAGCCTGCGGCGATCCGCTTCGGCGTAGGGCCGCGTGACGATCTTCATGCGTGCGCGCCCATCACGGGAGCGTGATCCTATACGAAGCGAGCGGCCGCGGCCGGCGCCAGAAGCGGCGCAGGTCGGCGCGCACGGTTTCGAACGAGGCCGCGGCGTCGGGCACATGCACCGTCACCATGCCGACGCGGCCGGCCTTCAGCGCCGCGTGCAGCGGCGCGAACCAGCCGTCTTCCAGCGCCTGCAGGCGGCGCGCGAACGCCTCCAGGTCGCCCGGCGCCCGCGCGCTGCGCAGGCCGTCGAGCACCACCAGGTGCCGGCCGTCCTCGGGCGCGCGTCCCAGCCATTCCTCGGCGCCGCTGCCCGGGGCGCGGTGACGTATTGCGGCGAGCCGGGCGAGGCCGAGCGCGACTGGATCATCGGCGCTGACCGATTGCCACGCGCTGCGCGCCGCGGCCGGCTGGGTTCCCGCGCCCCAGAGCCAGAGGCTGTTGATCGCGGGATCGCCGCGCGCCTCGCGCGCCGTGTTGACCGGATGCGCGTGCAGCGCCATCTCGAGTTCGGTCAGCAGCGCATGCCACTGCTTTGCAAACAGGTGCGGGTCGATGCTTGCACCGGCGATCTCGATCGGCGCCTCGGCGCTGGCGTCGCTTTCGTCCGGATGCTCGATGCGCAGGCACCACTGGTCCGGTTTCGGCGTGTACAGCGTGAACTTGCCGGCCAGCAGCGGCGCAAGCTTGGCGGCGAGGGCATCGGCCTCGGCACCGGTCACCGCGAACGCCTGGTTCGGAACCAGCACCAGGTGGTCGCGCGCCGCGCGCAGGTGCACCGGGTCGGCGCGCAGCCAGCGCCGGGTTCCCGGATCCAGGCCGTGCGCGAGCGCGGTGAGCGCGCCTGCCGGAACGCCGCTCAAGCCGAAGGCCCGGCAGAGCCAGCGCTCCAGGCTCGCCGCGTCGCCGGGCTTTCCGCGCCCGCGCGCGAGCAGCATTTCCAGCGCCGGTGCCGCGGTCGATGGCGCCTCGTACGCCGGAAACAGCGCGGGGACGACAAGCTCGAGATGCATCAGTGGAGCCGCGCGCCCAGCTCGATCACCCGCGCGCGGCGGCGTGCGAGATGGCGCGCGAGGATCCGGTAATGGTCGAGGTCGAAACGCGGCCTGACCGGTCTCTCGAGCAGCCCGGCGACCTCGGACTCCGAATTCACGGTGCCGAGCAGGCACCAGTTGTCCACCACGTGCACTTCGGCGGATTCGCGCTCGCGGTCTTCCTCGACGATCCCGATCGGGCCGCGCCAGGGCCAGGCGGCGGTCTTCAGCGCGGCGAGCGCCGCCGCCGCGCGCGCATGGTGCACCCGCGCGCTCTCGCGGCCCGCGCAGGCGCCCGCGCAGCGCCTGATCTGGTGGCGGAAGCAGGCGCCCTTGCCCGCTTTCTCGAAACCAAGGGTGCGCAGGCAAAGCCGGTGCTCGTCCGCCAGGCCGCGCAGCGCGTCCAGCGCGGCGCGCTTCGAGCGGAACACGCCGCAAAGCAATGGAATGGTTTCTGAATTGATTTCTTCCTTTTGCACAAGATTCAACTTGCCTGAATCAAACAGGAAACCACACAGGTCGCTTGCGCGCCGCAGCTGCCTGTTGAACACCGGCAGCAACTCCTTGACCAGCCGGGCCTCGCGCAGCAGCGCGCCCAGCTCGCCGCAGGTCCGCTGCCATTCGATGCGCCGGATCTCGCGCGCGATCTGCGCCTCGCGCGCGGAGTGCACGTCGGCGGCGAAGTGCTGCAGCACGCGGCTGCGCATGGCGACGCTCTTGCCTACGTAGAGCGGGGTGTGGCTATCGCCGTAGAACAGGTACACCCCGGGCGAATCCGGAATCGCATCCACCGTCGCGCGCTCGATGTGGGCGGGCAGGGCGGGCAGCCTGGAGAGCTGGCCGGCCGCCTGCGCAACGGCTTCGCTGCCGCGCTCCTCGGCCGCAACGCGCAGGAACTGCCACACGGCCTGCGCGTCGCCCAGCGCGCGGTGGCGCGCACTGCACTGCAGATGGTGGCGCTCGATCAGGCTGTCGAGATTGTGGCGTGCGTGGCCGGGATACAGGCGCCGCGAGAGCGTCACGGTGCACAGCGTGCGGGCCTGGAAGCGCAGCCCGGCGCGCTCGAATTCATGGCGCAGGAAGCCGTAGTCGAAGCGCGCGTTGTGCGCGACGAACACGCGCCCCTCGAGCCGCTCGTAGAGGCCCGGCGCGAGATCCCCGAACGCGGGCGCGCCGGCGACCATGTCGTCGGTGATGCCGGTGAGCGCCTGGATCGCGGGCGGGATGCGGGTGCCCGGATTCACCAGCGTCGACCACTCGGACCGCACTTCGCCGCCCGCGACCTCGACTACCGCGATCTCGGTGACGCGGTCCCAGGCCGGGTGCGTGCCGGTGGTCTCCACGTCGACGATCGCGAGCGGCGCGTCGAGCAATGGCTTCATTTCGAGGGAAGGCGTGGCAGTGGATATACGTCCAGTAGGCCGGACTTTACCGCAAAACCTGCGCCAGCTGCCAGACCGCGAAGCCGAGGATCGACAGCCCCGAGACGTTGTTGATGGCGCGGAACAGCGCGGGCCCGATGCGGCCCCGCAGCCAGCCGGCGCCCGCGGCAAGCACCAGCCACCACGAGGCCGAACCGAGAAACACGCCCAGCACCACCAGCGCGGCGGTGCCATAGTCATCGGTGACCAGGCCGAGGCCGGCGAAGATCGCGGCAAACGCGAGGATCGTCGGCGGATTGGCGAGTGTCAGTCCGAGCGTCGAGAGAAATGTCTGGCCGAGGCCTGTTTTCTCCTTCTGGCTTTCCTGAACCGGGACGGGATTCGCGGTCAGGCATTTGATCCCGAGATACAGGAGAAAAATGCCGCCGATCAAACCGAGCCAGAAGCGCTGATCGAGAAGAAAGCCCGAGATCGCGGTGAGGCCGAATGCGGCCACCGCGCCGTACAGGCCGTCGGCGACCGCGATGCCCATGCCCGACACGAATCCGGCGAGCGCGCCCTGTGCGACGGTGCGGCGAAAGCACAGCACCCACATCGGGCCGACCGTGGCCGCGAGCAGGAAACCGAACAGCAGGCCCTTCGCGAAGAACGTCATCCGGAGCGGGCGCCGCGCAGCCCGCGCCAGCGTTGCCAAAGGAACAGGCCGAGCCCCGCGATGCCGGCAAGTGCGCAGGAAAGGTAGAGCGTGTCCACGTGCACGAGAAACAGCAGCGCATTGTGCTCACTCCAGGGCGCGAGGGGACGCATGTCCAAGTGCATGAAGCTATCAAGAAAGACATGGCTCCAGCCGCCGATCAGCCCGCCCGTCACTGCAGCGATCCACGATATCTTGGCCGGAACCCCCAGCCAGCGCGCCTGCGCCGGCGAGAGCCGCGAGTTCCACGTTCGAAGGGCCCACTCGCAGGGCGCCTTACCGGCGACGATCGCCACTCCGCCGGCAAGGGTTGCGCCGAAGTAGGTGTGGAGGAAGCGGTGAATGTGGTCGTCGCCTGCCAGCATGTACCACGCCGGCTCGAGGTCGATCAGCACCTGCACGAAGCAGAACAGCGTGAAGCTGAACCACCTCCCGGTGACGGTCTTGAGCGCAAGGCCGGGCCCGAAATGCAGCGGTGTGAAAGGCACGGACGGATCCTATTCGCCGGCCGGGACGCAGCCGGCAAGTGCGCCCTGCTCGATGTCGGGCCTCACAGCCAGCGCCGCACCTTCGAGCGGTATGCCGCGAACTCACCGCCGAACAGGGATTCGAGCGCCTTTTCTTCCGGTGCGACCTGGAAGCGGTTCATGTACGCGACGAAAAGGAAAAGTACCGCGAGCGACAAAGGGTTGGAAAGAAAGATGCCCCAGCCGAGCAGCGCGAGCGCGAAGCCGAGGTACATCGGATTGCGGCTTATCCGGTAGATGCCGCCGGCGACCAGCGAGGTTGCGTTCCCCGGCTTGAGCGGATTGGTCGTCGTCCGCGCGCGGCGAAACTCGACCACGCCCGCGAGGGTGATCAGGAGCCCCGTCAGCGCGGCCAGGATGGCGGCGGGCGTCCGGCCGGGAAGCGCCAGATTCAACGCGGGAAGCAACCATGCGAGGGCCCACATCAGGCAGGCCGTCACGGCGACCACCAGCACGGGCGGAATCCTGAGTTCGAGAAACGAAAAATTCATGTGCCGGGAACAGTCACGATCCAGCCTTCCACGGAATCAATCTTGTCCGGCAATCCATAGCGTCTCTCTCTATTTCTCCATCCCCAGGCCGCCTGGAGCGCGCAAATCACCGAATCAAGCCGGTCTCCCGTCGCGTCAGCGACAAGCGATCGAGTAAGGGAACGCGATGCATCGAGTCGGATTCCAAGGGGCGTGCCCGCGCATATGCGCTCGACAATCAGCTTGCGGTTATTCTCTCGCTGGGGTGTCTGCTTGCGGCGCTCGTCGTTCTTGTACGAAGCGATGCGCAGTTGCGCCTTGGTCAGGTATCCGGGATATGCTTCAAGGGCGATTCGATTGCTCTTGTTTTCGCGCAGCACTGGAATATTTATACCCGAGCGCGCCAGCCTTTGAGCACCCTCGAAAAACATGTAGCCCACCGGAACTTGGTGCAGGCGCACTGCCGGGGACGACCCCGCAATCCGGTCCCCCGATCTGTAGCGGTATCTCTTGCCCGGAGGCCTCGCGATTCGATCCTTGTTCAGCCGGTCCGCGAATCGGTTTCGCCCGAGACGGGCGCAATGGCCGACCATGTCTTCCCAGGTACCCGGCCAACGAAAGGCGTTGAGGGCATCTCGGGGAAGTCCAAATGGAAAATCAAATCCAGAAATCCACGGTCCCGGACGGTGAAGAAATTCCTCGAACGATTCAAATGAATTTATTGCTTCGATCCGTTCAATGGTCAGGACGTTTCCTTCAAGATAACCATGGGCCGCCGTGATCGGCTTACGGGGAGTGGGGACCGATGTGAAGTCAACGCCGTAGATCCTCATGGCCGCCTGAGCGTGACCCAGAGAATCGCGTCGAACGGCAGCTTCGAATCGGGCGGCACCGGGGCGCCGGCGGGCAGCGACAATTGCGCGGCCGGCACGATGAGCACCTTCTCGACCGAGACGCCGGCGACCTGCCAGCGGTCGAACAGGACGGTGAATTCGGGCATGCCGCGCAATGCCGCCGCGACATAGGCGTTGTCGGATCCGGCGTACGGCTTGCCCGCGGCGGGGTTCCAGCGGCGCGAACTCGAGGCCTGGCGCGCGAGCAGCGACGACAGCCACGGATAGCGCTCGATGCGTCCGAAGGAGAGCGTAAGCTCGCGCGCGTCGCGTTCCTGCGCGAGCAGCGCGCGCACCGCTGCATGCGTCGAGCCGTAACCGATCTCGCACGCGGGGCGCAAGCGCAGCACGGCGCGGGCTTCGGCGCAGCGTTCGAAGGACACCTGGCATTCGGGTGCCTGGAACGCGCCGAACGCGGCGGCGATCAGGATTTCGAGCACGCGGCGAGTTCCGCGGCGGAGAGGTTCTGGATGCGCCCGAAGCCGGCGATGAAGCGCGCGTCGCGCGGCAGGATGCGCCAGAAGGAGAAATCTGAGAGCTCGAAGTTGATGGCCTGTTCCGGGAAGCGGGCCAGCCACCGGCGCTTCAAGTCCGGCTGTTCTCCCTCGAGTATTTGCGCATTGCCCCTGACGGAAACTCTCTTGAAAGTAAAAGGATCGGAACGGCCGTCATCCGCCTCGGCAATCGACAGCGCGACGCGCGGGTCCTGCGCCATGTCCTGGGTGTGCCAGGCGAGGCGGCTGACGTGGACGTTGAAAGCGCCGAATCCCTCATCGGGCAGATAGAGGGTCATCGAGGCCATCGGCGCCCCCTGCCTGAGCGTGGCAAGGTGGGCGACGCGTTCCCTGCGGATCAGGACGGCGAGGTCGTCGGAAAATTCCACCGCATCGATTGTAGTATTCTCGCGCCACCGTGCGTTACG
>Ga0156229_1328_pt1 | contig 10382 bp, 10 predicted proteins | sample RifCSPlowO2_12_FD_116156 | JGI IMG/M metagenome (GOLD analysis project Ga0156229, IMG submission 116156) | Betaproteobacteria bacterium RIFCSPLOWO2_12_FULL_66_14 | reverse complement strand
CCCCCGGCATGGCGGCGGCCGCCTGGGCGGGCGCCACGGCGCCGTCGATCGCCGAGCGCAAAAGATCCAGCGCCTCGAAGCAGCCGTTGGATTGCGGGCTCACGCGCGCCACCCCTAAGCCGAGGTCACGCATGGGGCTGAGCTCCCCGACCAGGTTGTAGACCGAATGCGACAGGGTCTGGATGCCGTTCAGCACCATGAACTGGTTGTTCTCGCGCGTCGCGAGCACCAGGCCGTCGCCGTAGTCCACGCAGGCGATATCGCAGGTGTCCTTCTCCAGCCCGCGGCGGCGCGCGGTGAAACAGCGCGCCGAAAAAGCGAGCGGCACCCGCCCCAGCACGAAGAGCTCGGTCTCCACGGGCGGCTGCTGGCGCTCGACCATCCCGGCAAACGCCTCGCGCGAAAGCTCCATGGGCATGACCCAGCGGCGCGCGCCCAGGCGGCACAGCAGCCCGAGGGTGGCGGCGTTGTACACGTTCAAGTGCGGCCCGGCGACGAACGGCAGGCCGCGCTCGCTCAGCACCGACACCGCGCCCATGTCGTTCGCTTCCACGACGTAGCGGCCGTTGTCCGCGATGCGCCGCAGCAAGCGCAGATCCGCCTCGGCTTCCATGAGCGCGAGCGTCGAGAGCACCACCTCCTTGCCGGCCGCGGCGAGCCGGCCGCCGATGTCCAACCAGTCCTCGTAGCGCAGCGCGCCCCGCCGCGCGCACACCACTTCTCCGAGGTAGACGATATCGACCGGCGAGGCCGCCGCGCGCTCGTAGAAATCGAACAGCGCCTGCCGCGTCCATCCATAGAGCACCGGCCCGAGCGCCAGCTTCATGGCGCTATCTCCAGTGCTTGTTGAACGCGCCCAGCGTGTGCTGCTGGCCTTCGGCCAGCCGGCCGAGCACCGCGCGCCACTCGTCGCGCACCGCAAATGCCGAAGGCCGCTCCAGGCAGGCGTCGATGGCCGCACGCCAGGCGCGCGTCACGTCGCGCACGTAGGCGGGGCTGCGTTGCCGCCCTTCGATCTTGACGGCCGCGACGCCCAGGCGCATGAGCTCCGGCAGCAGCTCCATGGTGTTCAGGCTGCACGGCTCCTCGATCGCGTAGTAGGTCTCGCCATCCACCTGGTAGCGTCCCTTGCACAGCGTCGGATACGCCGCCTTCTCCGCCGGGCCGTAGCGGTCCACCAGCACGCCGTTCAGCCGCGACTCCAGGCCGCGCGGCGTGGACTGCCAGGTGACCGCGGACGCCGGCGAGCACACGCCCGACATGTTGGGCGATTGTCCCGTGGCGAACGACGACAGGGCGCAGCGGCCCTCCACCATGACGCAGAGGCTGCCGAAGCCGAACACTTCGATCTGCACATCGGTGGACTGCATGAGCCGCTCCACCTGCGCGAGGGTGAGCACCCTGGGCAGCACCGCGCGCTGCACCTTGAAGTGCCGCCGGTAGAAATTGATCGCCTCGTAGGTGGTCGCCGAGCCCTGCACCGACAGGTGCAGGCGCAGTTGCGGATGCCGCCTCGCCGCATAGTCCATGAGCCCGGCGTCGGCGACGATGACGGCATCGGCGCCCGAGCCGGCGGCGCGATCGATGGCGGCGCACCAGCGCTCGAAGGCGGCGGCCTGCGGATAGGTGTTGATGGCGATGAACACCCGCCGGCCCGCCGCGTGCGCGTAGCGCAGGCCGTCTTCCAGCTCCTGCGCGGTGAAATTCAGGCCGGCGAAATTGCGCGCGTTCGTGGCGTCGCGGTAGCCGGTGTAGACGCAGTCCGCGCCGGCATCGACCGCGGTCTTGAGCGCGGCCAGACTTCCGGCGGGGCAAACGAGCTCGAGCGGCGTTGTCGCCCTTTCACAGCTCAGCATCGCGCGCGACAGTCCTGTGGGTTGGGGTATCGGGAGCCTCGCCGCGACGGGCAGGCGCGCGGCGCCCCGCCCCCGCAGCGTGGGGGGTCCCTAGGCTAGCGCGCCTGCGGCCCCGGTCTTTGACCCGGATCAAGGATTCCGGGGCGCGTTCTCCTGCGTGCGCACCGCGTCGATCATGACGAAGGCGAGCCGGCACATTTCGCTGGAGCGGTTGCTCCAGGCATGCCGGGTGCCGCGGTGGATGAGGATGTCGCCCGCCTTGAGCAGGGTTTCCTCGCGATCCACGACGGCGTAGATCTCGCCGGCCAGCACGATGACGTAGTCGATGGAATCGGTCCGGTGCATGCCCGGATGCCGGTTCGGGCCGGAGGCGCGCTCAGCGTCCCTGAAGGTCTCGAACGTCGCCCGCATGCGCCGCTCGGTCTCGGTCAGGTCGCGGGGCTCGGGCGGATAATCGAGGATGCGCAACACCGTGCCGGCGAGCGGCGGCATAATGGCCTGTACCTCGCGCGCGCGGTCGACGTCGCGCACATAGGCCGGCGTGCCGAGCGTCGCCCAGAGATTGACCACCTTGAATCCGGGCCGCTCCGGCACGGTGCGCACCACCGTGGGTGGGCCGTCCTGCTCGATGAAGGATCGCCCCGCGTCGTCTTCCGACACGACCACTCTGCGAATAGGGGGAAGTTGGGCCATGGCTCCTGTCTGCTCCTTCGTTCGAGCCGAACCGCAAATGCGAGCGATCAATCTAGGCGGCGCGACCCGAGCGATCCTTGATCTCCGTCAAAGAGCGGCCAGACTGGAAATTTGCAGCCGGGCACAGCGCGGGTAAATTCCTGAATTCCGTAGTGTGAGAGCGGCCCCTGCCCGCGCTGGAGAACATCATGCGATTCGATGTCATTGCCGTCGGCGGAGGCTTCGCCGGACTGATCACCGCCAACCGCTGCGCGCAGCTCGGGCTGCGCGCAGCCGTGCTGGAGAAGCAGCAGGGCGAGCGTTATGCGTGCAACTCGCGCTACAGCACCGGCATCAGCCACATCCTGTTCCAGGACATGCGGCTGCCGGGCGAGGCGCTGGAGCGCGTCATGACCGAGGCGACCGGCGGGCGCGCCGATGCCGCCCTGGTGAAAGCCTTTGCGCACACCTCGAGGCGCTCGATCGACTGGCTGCGCGAGGAAGGCGCGCGCTTCATCGAAATCAACACGCCCACCGGGCGCAGCCTCTGCCTCGCGCCGCCGCGGCGCTTCAAGGAAGGCCTGGACTGGGAAGGCCGCGGTCCCGACGTGCTGCTGCGCAGGCTGGAAGATAACCTCAAGAAACGGGGCGGCGAGCTGCTGCGCGGCGTCCAGGCCGAGTCGCTGCTCATGAACGAAGGCGCTTGCGTCGGCGTGCAGGCGCGCCAGGGCGGCGGGACGACGCGCTTCGAGGCCGACTCGGTGATCATGGCGGATGGCGGGTTCACTTCGAATCTGGACATGATTCGCCGCCACATCACCCCGCGCGCCCATCGCCTGCTCGTCCGCGCCGCCGGCAGCGCGAGCGGCGACGGGCTGCGCATGGCCGAGGCCGCCGGCGCGCAGCTCACCGGCTTCGGCAAGTTCTACGGCCACCCGGTGCACCGCGACGCCTTCACGCTGCAGAACGGCGAGCTGTGGCCTTTCCCCATGATCGACGCGCTCACCCAGTGCGGCCTGGTGGTGGCCGATGACGGCAGGCGTTTCGCCGACGAAGGGCGCGGCGGCATCGCGCTCGCCAACGCCATGGCGCAGCTGCCCGATCCCCTGTGCACCACGCTCGTGTTCGATGACGCCGTCTGGAACACCGTGGGCAAGGACGGCCCGACCGGCAACCCGATGATCGTCTCGCTCGGCGCCACGCTGCACAAGGCGAACGAGGTGAGCGCGCTCGCGGAGCAGGCGCAGCTCCCGCCGGCCCATCTTGCGGACACCGTCGCCCGCTACAACGACGCCATTGCGCGCGGCGCGACGGCCGAGCTCGATCCGCCGCGCTCCATGAAGCCGCTCGCCGCGCAGCCGATCGCCAAGCCCCCCTTCTATGCCATGCCGCTGTGCTGCGGCATCACCGCCACCATGGGCGGCATCGCCATTGACAGCGAATGCCGCGCGCTCAAAGCCGATGGCAGCGCCATCCCCGGACTGTACGCGGTGGGGACGACCGTGGCCGGGCTGGAAGGCGGGCCGGGCTTTGCTTACCTGGGCGGACTGTCCAAGGCGTTCATCCTTGGGCTGCTGGGGGCTGAAGCGATTGCGCGACGCGCGGGGAAAGGTTGATCAAAACCAATCACTAAAGACCTGACGACCTCGCCAAGAATTGCGTTTACCAGGTCTGCCCGATTTTGATAGTGACGCGGAAGGCGCTGGTGCGAAGTGGAGGCGTTTTACGCGTCACTATCAAAATCGGGCAGATATATGTAAACGTGCCCCTGGCAAGGACGTCATTAGTATCACGGTCGTAAAACCTGTTGTTTCGCTTTAGGAGGAGCTTGATGCCCGCCGCCCCGCTCGATGAACACCGCGTCTGGGAAGCGCTGCGCACGGTGAACGATCCCGAAGTCGGGATGAACGTCGTCGAGCTCGGCCTCGTCTATGGCGTGCACGTACAAGCCGACCGGGTGCGGGTGCGCATGACCCTCACCAGCGCCGCCTGCCCGATGGGCGCGTCCATGGTGGAGGAGGCGCGCGAAGCGCTGGCGCGGGCGCTGCCCCCGGCCGATATCGACGTCGAGCTGGTGTGGGATCCGCCCTGGACCCCTGCGCTCATGTCGCTTCAGGCGAAGCAGAGCCTTGGCTGGGAGGAGTGACCTGCCGCCCGCGGCCCGGGTGCCGCTGCTCGCCCTGGGCTTTGTCGCGCTCGTCCTCGGCATGGCAGGCGGCCTGGCGCGCCTGGGACTGCCGATGGAGCCGCAGGCCGCCGCCGCGTATCACGGCGCGCTCATGGTCGGGGGGTTTTTCGGCACGGTGATCGCGCTGGAACGGGCGGTGGCGCTGGGCGCCCTCTGGGCCTACGCCGCGCCGCTCGCCGCCGGCATGGGCGCGCTTTTTCTGCTGGTCGGAAGGCAGGCTGCGGGCGCGGGCCTGCTCCTGCTCGCGAGCGTGCTGCTCGCGGCGGCCACGCTCGCGGTGCTCGCCAGGCAAAGGGCGCTCTTCACGGTCACGCTTTCGCTGGGCGCGCTCGCGTGGGCGGCGGGCAACGTGCTGTGGCTGCTCGGCGCGCCGATCGCAACGGCGGTCCCCTGGTGGATCGGGTTTTTCGTGCTCACCATCGCCGCGGAGCGCCTGGAGTTGAACCGCCTGCTGCCGCCGAAGCCGCGCGCGAAAGCGCTGTTTGTCGCCATCGCGGCGCTGCTCCTGCTCGGGCTCGGGGCGAGCCTCGCCTGGCCGCAAGCAGGTGTGCTCGTGCTCGCCGCGGCGCTCGCTGCCATGGCCGTGTGGCTCGCCATCAACGACATCGCGCGGCGCACGGTGAAAGGCCGCGGGCTGCCGCGCTACGTCGCGGTGAGCCTGCTCTCGGGTTACGCCTGGCTGCTCGCCGGTGCGCTCGCCATCGCCGCGGCCGGGGGGCTTGCCGGCGCCGGCCCGCTCTACGATGCGGCGCTGCATGCCATCCTGCTCGGGTTCGTTTTTTCCATGGTGTTCGGCCACGCGCCCATCATCTTTCCGGCGGTGCTGCGCATTTCGATACCGTATACGGCGTGGCTGTATGCGCCGCTCGCCCTTTTGCATGTCACGCTGGCGCTGCGCTGGGCGGGCGACTTTGGCGCCTCGCCCGCACTGGCGCGAGCAGGCGCGCTCGGCAACGCGAGCGCGGTGCTGTTGTTCGTGGCCGTCATGGCCGGCACGGTGATCCTGCAGCGCGGGTTGCAGCGTGACCGCTCGGCTTGATCTGGGTCAAAGCGCGCGCAGCACCGGCCGGTAAGGTCGGGGGCATGACCAGTCCGATTCACATGAAGATTTCCGAGCCCTCCGTCCCGGGGCCCGCCCCGCGCCGTGTCGCGCTGTTCAACCTGGGATTCCGCCCGTTCTATCTGCTGGCGGCGCTGTTCGCGGCGGTCGGCATGCTCGCCTGGATGGCGGCCCTGGAGGGTGTGGGCTGGGAAGGCGAGATGTCGCCGCTCGCCTGGCACCAGCATGAAATGGTGTTCGGCTTCGCGCTCGCCGTCATGGCCGGGTTTCTTTTGACCGCGGGGCAGGTGTGGACCGGGGTGCGCATGCCGCACGGCTGGACGCTCGCGCTCATCGCCGCGCACTGGCTGGCCGCGCGCGTGCTGCTGTTCACCGGGCCGCCGCTCGTGGCCGCCGCGGTGGACGTGGCGTTTCCCTTTGTCCTGGCGGCGGTGCTGGGCCGCGCCATCATCGCGGCGGGCAGCCGGCGCAACTATTTCGCCGTGGCGCTGCTCTGCGCGCTCGGGCTCGCGAACCTTGGGTTCTATCTCGAGCAGGTGGCCGTGGGCGGCATTGTGCCCGGCCTCTCGGTGCAGGCGGCGCTCTACCTGGTGATGCTGATGGTGGTGGTGATCGGCGGCCGCGTGGTCCCCTCCTTCACGGCGAGCGCGCTGCCGTTGGCGGGGGTGCGCGTTCGCAATCCGGTGCTCGACTGGAGCGCGCTCGGTTTCACGCTGCTCGCTTTCGCCGGCGCGCTGGCGGCGGCGCCGGCGTGGTTCGTCGCGCCCGCGGCTGCCGCCGCAGCGCTGCTGCATGCCGTGCGGCAATGGCGCTGGGCGCCCTGGGCGACGCGGCACCGTCCGCTTCTGTGGATCCTGCACGTGTCGCACGCCTGGATTCCGCTGGGCCTGGCGCTGCTCGCGCTCGCCTCGCTCGGCTGGGTGGCGCCGGACGTGCCGCTGCATGCCTTCGGGGCCGGGGCGATCGGCGGCATGATCATGGGCATGATCACGCGCACCGCGCTCGGCCACACCGGGCGGCCGCTGCAGGTGGGCTGGCCGGAAATCGCTTCCTACGTGCTGGTGCACGCCGCCGCGCTTGCGCGCGTCGCCGCCAGCCTGCTACCCGCCGATGCCTATGCAGCGCTCGTCTCGGCCGCGGGCCACCTCTGGGCGCTCGCCTTCATCCTCTATTTCGTGGTGTACCTGCCGCGCCTGGTGTTGCCTCGCATCGACGGCAAACCCGGCTGAGCAGGATCGTTCGGCGGATGACGGCCGCCGGCCGGATTCGCAGTTCTGATTCCCAACCATGACTCCATGGGCGATGGGTGAATCGGCGCGCTGCCAGGAAGGTGCGCACCGAGCGCGATAAACGGGGTCAGGTTCACATTTTCCTCGCGAGAATGTGAACCTGACCCCAATTCCCCAATTGCCGGAAAATGTGAACCTGACCCCAATTACCGTCCTGGAGGATGCACATGTTTTCGACCCACTGGCAGACGTCCAAGCGCGAGCACAACGTTGTCATCGAGCGCAATATCGAGATCCCGGTCGGCGACGGCATCACGCTGAAGGCGGACCTGTACCGTCCCGACAAGCCGGGCAAATACCCGGTGCTGTTCACCCCCAGCCCCTACTCCAAGGAAGTGCAGGGCGCCTCGATGATGCCGAACGGCTTCACCTACGCGCGCGGCTGGATCGAGTCGGGCGACTACAACTTCTACGTGCGCCGCGGCTACGCGATGGTGATCGCGACGCTGCGCGGCGCGCGCGGCTCGGGCGGCTACTTCGGCAACATCGAGCCCGACCCGCGCACCGTGCAGGACGTGTACGACGCGATCGAGTGGCTGGCGAAGCAGCCCTGGTCGGACGGCAACGTGGGCATGAACGGCGTGTCCTACTTCTCCATGATCGCCAAGCGCGCCGCGGCGCTCAAACCGCCGCACCTGAAGGCGATGTTCTCGCCCTACGGCCTCTCGGACGGCTACCGCGACCTGCTCTACCGCGGCGGCATCCTCGCCGGCGAGTTCACCGAGTACTGGATGCGCCGCCAGGCGCCGTTCTTCAGGATCGAGAACGCGCTGAAGAAGAAATGGGGCGAGGAGCGCTACAACGCGGCGCTCAAAGCGGCGCTCGCCGATCCGGAAATCACCCTGAACCCGCTGCTCGCCGCGGCGCTGCGCGACCCCGACACGGGCGGGAACCCCTTGCTGGTGGAGATCCTGCTGAACCCGCTGTGCAACGAGTACTGGAAGGAGCGCCGCGCCAATTTCGAAGCGGGCTGCGAAGTGCCCGCCTACCTCGGCGCCGACTGGGGGATGTTCGGGCTGCACCTGCCGGGCGACGTGCGCGCCTACGAGCAGTGGAAGGGTCCCAAGCGCCTCACCATCGGCCCGCCCATCTACCTCGACCGGCCGGTGTACCAGTACGACTACGAGTCGCTGCGCTGGTTCGACTACTGGCTGAAGGGTGTCAAGAACGGCATCATGGACGAGAAGCCGGTGCAGCTTTTCATCGAAGGCACGGGCGAATGGAAGGAAGCCGACGACTGGCCGGTGCCCGGCACGCGCTGGACGCCGTTCTTCCTGCACCAGAACGGCCTGCTCTCGGAGCACGAGCTCTGGCCCAACGAAGGCGCGAGCACCTACGAGGACTCGCCCTTCAGCCACGGTGAAGTGAGATTCTGGTCGCCGCCCATGGTGGAGGCGACCGAGCTGTGCGGTCCGGTCGCGCTCAACCTGTACGGCTCGACCACCGACAGCGAAGTGCTGTGGTTCGTCTCCCTCCTGCACCAGGACGCGGCGGGCAACGAGCGGCTGCTCACGCGCGGCTGGCTGCGCGGCTCGCAGCGGCGCATCGACGAAAAACTCTCCAAGCCCTGGCAGCCCTACCACCCGCACGACAAGCGCGAGCCGCTGAAGCCGAACGAGGTGTACGAGTTCGCTATCGAAGTGCGCCCGATCGGCATCCAGTTGAAACCCGGCGAGCGCATCGGCCTGAGGATCAAGAGCGCCGACAACGAGGAGCCGAAGAGCATCATCGAGCACATCGGCCAGGGCTGCATCAGCCGGCCGCTCGCCTCGCACGTGACGGTGCACCACAACGCCGAGCGGCCTTCGCACCTGCTCCTGCCGGTGACGCGCGGCAACCGCATCGGGACTTATATCTCCGGAGGAAAACTGCCGCCGCTCGCCAAGCCTTGACGTTATGCGCGCACGAACCGGCCCTGCAGCCGGCCGTTTCGCGGTGTAGGATAGCCATCTGAATTGCTATCTGGAGCCCGCATGGAGAAGAAGTATTCGATTGCCGAAGCGCGGCAGCGCCTGCCCGCCATCGTGCATGAGGCGGAGCGTGCAGGCGCAATACTGATTACGCGCCGGGGTCAGGTAGTCGCGCGCGTGCTCGCAGAGCATGAATTCCAGCGCCTCACGCGCGGCACCCGGCGCATTGACTGGGGCACGAGGCTGATCGACACGCGCGGCTACAAATTCAACCGCGAAGAAGCCAATGCGCGCCGCTGAAAGTGGCGCCCGGACGCTGCTTTTCTTTCTCGACACCAACATCCTCATCTATTCGTTCTCCGGGCAGGACGCCGCCAAGCGCGAAATCGCCCGGGCGCTTGCCGAAGCCGACGGTGCCCGGGTAAGCACCCAAGTGCTATCGGAGCTCGCTCACGTGCTCACGCGCCGGTTCGGAGTCCCGGCGAAGGGCCGACCGCGAGAACTATGCCAGGGTGGTGAAAATCGTCGGCCTGAAGCAGCAGTGACGCCCGCAAAAATTCTTGCTGGCGCGCCCTGAACCCGCAGCGCGCCCACCTGGCAGCGCACCCGGCTGGTCCGCATCGATACCGCTGATTACCGCGACCGGTCGATTGTTCCTCATGACGACGAGCCGGTCCACCGCTGCCCTGGCAGTGAAATAGCCGCACCCCTGCTTGGCCTGTAGACGCGCGAAGCGGTATAACGCTGCCATCCCGGTTCCCTCCGCCGCCGATGTCTCCCGAAAAATCGCCCGATCAGATACCATGAAAACCGTTCCGTCGAGGAGTTTCCCCATGGCCACCGTGCAGATCGACCTTCCCGATGCGCTTGCCCGGGAGGCACAGCGCGCAGGGCTGCTCACGCCCCAGGCAATCGAGCAGATGGTGCGCGAAGCCATTCGTCGCCGCGCGCTCGATGAGCTCAAGGAGGCAATGGACCGGATGGCAGCGGTCAAGGGCCCGCTGATGACCCCTGACGAGGTTCAGGAAGAGATCAGGGCCGCGCGAGCGGAACGACGCGCCCGGGACGCGCGTGCGACTGGTGCTTGACACGAATACGGTCGTTTCCGGCCTGCTTTGGCATCAGGCGCCTTCCCGATTGATACACGCCGCGCTGAACGGACAAATCGAGCTTTTCACCAGCGAAGCGCTGCTCCTTGAACTGGGGGATGTGCTTCCGCGACGCAAGTTTGCCCGCCGCGTCGCCGCTTCCGGTCTGGCGGTTGCGGAACTGGTGGGGCGCTATGCGCTGCTCGCGCAAAGCACCACGCCCGCAGCGATCGGACGCGTTTCCGCGGATCCGGACGACGATCATGTGCTCGCCTGCGCGCTCGCGGCAAACGCCGATCTCGTTGTTTCGGGCGACTCT
>Ga0156229_1213_pt2 | contig 10384 bp, 8 predicted proteins | sample RifCSPlowO2_12_FD_116156 | JGI IMG/M metagenome (GOLD analysis project Ga0156229, IMG submission 116156) | Betaproteobacteria bacterium RIFCSPLOWO2_12_FULL_66_14 | reverse complement strand
ATTTCCTGCAACGACTGGCTGCGGCCTTCCAGAATGGCGTCGGCCACGCCGCGCGCATAGAGCCTGATCGCGCGACTGGAGTCGTCGTTTCCCGGTATGACATACGTGATCGGGTCGGGAGAATGATTGCTATCGACCACGCCGATCAGCGGGATGCCGAGCTTCTGCGCCTCGGCCACGGCCCCCTTCTGATAGCCGACATCCACGATGAACAGCGCGTCCGGGAGGCTGTCGAGGTCCTTGATGCCGCCGAGGCTTCTCTGCAGCTTGGCGATGTCGCGTTGATGGCTGAGCGCTTCCTTCTTCGGCAGCCGCTCCATGGAACCGTCCTCCACCATGCTTGTCATTTCCTTCAGCCGCTTGACGGACTGGCGCACGGTCTTGAAGTTGGTGAGCATTCCGCCCAGCCAGCGATGATCGACGTACGGAGAGCCGCAGCGTTGCGCCTCCTCCCGGATGATGTCGCGGGCCTGGCGCTTGGTTCCGACGAACAGTATCGTTCCCTTGTTCGCGGAAAGCTGGCGCACGTGCTTGAGCGCCTCCTCGAACATGAGCATGGTTTTTTCGAGGTTGATGATATGGATCTTGTTGCGGTGGCCGAAGATGAAGGGGGCCATCTTCGGATTCCAGTAGCGGGTCTGGTGTCCGAAATGGACGCCCGCTTCGAGCATTTCTCGCATGGTGACGGGCATGATTCGCTCCGTTAGGGTTGATCCGGCCGCCCCACCCACCGACCTCCATGCTTGCCAGGAGGCACCCTAACGGGGGAGCGGCAAAAAATAGGCCAAGTCGAATGCCTGGCCAGTCGAAGATGATACCATGCAGCTGCTGGAGGAGACAAGTTTTCCTAGTCCAAACAGTGAATTAACCAGTGGAACATCGGTACAACCGCGCCGGCGCCGGGATGGCCCCTTGGCGAAAGCCGTGCGGCTGCTGAGGAATTGCGCCTGGCCGAGCGTTGCAATATCCTCGCCGGCCCGATGCTGAGTTGCTTCCTGACACAGGCCCCGAATGCCGATCCAGATCAAGACTGCCGAAGACATCGAAAGAATGCGCGTGGCCGGGCGCCTGGCGGCCGAGCTGCTCGATTTCATCACCCCCTACGTGAAGCCCGGCATCACCACCGGCGAACTGGATCGTCTGTGCCACGAGTACATGCAGAATGTGCAGGGCACCGTGCCGGCGCCGCTGCACTATGCGCCGCCCGGCTACAGGCCCTACCCCAAGTCGATCTGCACTTCCGTCAATCACCAGGTGTGTCACGGCATACCGGGCGAGCGGGTGCTGAAGAACGGTGACATCCTCAACATCGACGTGACGGTGATCAAGGAGGGGTTCCATGGCGACACCAGCCGCATGTTCTATGCCGGTGAGCCTTCCATCCAGGCGCGCCGGCTTTGTGAAGTGACCTTCGAGTGCATGTGGCTCGGCATCAAAGCGGTGCGCCCGGGCGGCTATCTGGGCGACATCGGCGCGGCCATCCAGCAGCACGCGGAGGCGAACGGGTACAGCATCGTGCGCGAATTTTGCGGCCATGGCATCGGCCGAAAATTCCACGAGGAGCCGCAGGTGCTGCATTACGGGCGTGCGGGGACCGGTCCGCGGCTGGAGCCCGGGATGATCTTTACCGTGGAACCTATGGTGAACGCCGGCCGTGCGGCGATCCGCGAGTTGGCCGACGGCTGGACCATCGTCACCAAGGACCATAGCCTTTCAGCGCAATGGGAGCACACGGTATTGGTGACTCCAACCGGCTACGAAGTGCTGACGCAGTCGCCGGGCACCCGGCCGGAACCGGCGGTGCTTCCGGCCAACGCGGACAGGGCTGGTGCTGTCGCCGCAGGCTGAGCTCAGCGCCGCGGGCGCCGGGCTCACGGGTCTACGGGGCACCCTGGAAGTCAGGCGCGCCGCGCTCAAAACGGCCTTCGCGCGGGACGGCAGAGCCTCGACGCTGCTATCGGCCCATCGCCGCCTGGTCGACACGGTGATCTGCACGGCATGGCGGGCCCTGGGCATGCCCGCAGAGCTTGCCCTGCTGGCCGTGGGAGGCTATGGCCGGGGCGACCTCTTTCCGCATTCGGACGTCGATATCCTCGTTCTTCTTCCGAGCGGGCCGGATCCCGCGCTCGCCGCCAAGCTGGAAAACCTGATCGGGCGGCTCTGGGATCTGGGGCTCGAGGTCAGTCATAGCGTGCGCACCATCGAGCAGTGCGTGGAAGAGGCCGACCGGGACGTGACCGTGCGAACCGCGCTGCTGGAGTCGCGCCGGGTCATCGGCAGCCGCACGCTGTTCCAGGAGTTCCATCGACGGACCCGCGAACATTACGACCGGCGGGCTTTTTACGAGGCAAAGCGGCTCGAACAGGAGCAGCGGCACGCCAAGTATCAGGACAGCCCTTACAGCCTCGAGCCGAACATCAAGGAGTCCCCCGGGGGGTTGCGCGACCTGCAGGTCATCCGCTGGATATCGCGGGTTTGCGCTCTGGGCGAGGATTGGGCTGAACTGGCCAGCCGTGGTTTCATCACTCCGGGTGAAGCGCGTGAAGCGGCCCGCCGCGAACGATTCCTCCAGCGGCTGCGCATTCGCCTGCACTACGCGGCCGGCCGGCGCGAGGACCGGCTGCTGTTCGACTACCAGGACCGCATTGCCCGTGAACTGGGTTACCGCCCGAGCGCGACCCGCCGCGCCAGCGAGCAGCTCATGCAGCACTACTACCGCACGGCCAAGGCGATCACGCAGCTGAACACGCTGCTCATGCAAAACCTCGCGGCCGCCATTTTCCCGAGCCAGGATGATCACGTCGAAGCCATCAACCCGCGCTTCCGCAAGGTGCGCGACCTGCTCGACGCGGCAACGGAAGATCTTTTCGAGCGCGATCCGCACGCCATCCTCGAGAGTTTTCTGCTCATGCAGCAGCGCCCCGATCTGACCGGCATGACGGCGCGCACGCTGCGGGCCCTGTGGCGTGCGCGGTCACGAATCGATAAGGCTTTCCGGCGCGATCCGGTGAACAAGGCGAACTTCATATCGATCCTGCAGCAGCCGCGCGGCATCGTGCACGAGCTGCGGCGCATGAACCAGTACGGCATCCTGGGCCGCTATCTGCCGGCCTTCCGGCGCATCGTGGGGCAGATGCAGCACGACCTGTTCCATGTCTATACCGTGGACCAGCACATCCTCACCGTGGTGAGGAACCTGCGGCGCCTCACCATGGTGGAGCATGCGCACGAATATCCGCTGTGCAGCCGCCTCATGGGCGGCCTGGAGCGTCACTGGCTGCTGTATGTCGCGGCCATTTTTCATGACATCGCCAAGGGCCGCAGAGGCGACCATTCCCCGCTCGGCAGGAGCGAAGCGAGGCGTTTCTGCCGCTCTCATGGCCTTGCACCGCAGGACACGGAGCTGGTGGAGTTTCTGGTGGAGCACCATCTCACCATGTCCTCCGTCGCCCAGAAGCAGGACATTTTCGATCCCGAGGTGATACGCCGTTTCGTGGAGATCGTGCAGACCGAGCGGCGTTTGACGGCGTTGTATCTGCTCACCGTCGCCGACATCCGCGGCACCAGTCCGAAGGTCTGGAACGCGTGGAAGGGAAAACTGCTGGACGACCTGTACCATGCGGCGCACCGCCTGCTGCGGGGCGAGGAGCTCGGCTCGGACGACGACATCCGCGCCAAGCAGGAGGAAGCCATGCGACTGCTCAGGCTCTACGGGCTATCGGACGGCGTGCAGGAATCGCTCTGGAAGCAGCTGGACGTCGCCTATTTCATGCGCCACGACGCGCAGGAAATCGCCTGGCAGACCCGCCAGGTGCATTACCGCGTAAACTCCGAGAAGCCCGTGGTCAAGGCACGCTTCTCGCCTGCGGGAGAGGGTCTGCAGGTCATGATCTACACGCCGGACCGTCCGAAGCTGTTCGCGCGCATTTGCGGTTACCTGGGGAGCATCGGCTGCACCATTCTCGATGCGAAGATCCATACCACCCGGCACGGTTATGCGCTGGACACTTTCCAGGTGATGGGGACGACCCGCACACCGCATTACCGCGAGATGATCGCGCTCATCGAGCACGATCTCGCCGACGCTTTGGCGCCCGATGCGCCCCTGCCGCCACCCATCCGGGGACGGATCTCGAGGCAGTTGAAGCATTTCCCCATCCAGCCGGAGGTGCATATCCGGCCCGACGAGCGCGGGCAGTATCACCTGCTCAGCATCATCGCGGGAGATCGGCCGGGATTGCTCTACAACGTCGCCCGCGTGTTCGGCCAATACGGCATCAACCTGCATACCGCCAAGATCGCGACGCTCGGCGAACGCGCGGAGGATGTGTTCGTGGTGAGCGGCGAGGCACTCGCCAACCCGCGCGCCGTGCTGCTGCTGGAACAGGATCTGCTGGAGATGCTGCATTAGCCATGGACGGCTTCAACTACGTAGTACGTTTACATATGTCTGCCCGATTTTGACAGTGACGCGTAAGGCGTTCGCGCGAAGTGGAAACGTTCTACGCGTCACTGTCAAAATCGGGCAGATTCAGTGGACCGTTCTACGTAGTCGGGACGTTGGCGTAAGTAACGACCTACTCGTCCCTGACATCCTGCCCGGGGAAAAGTACATCCACGAAGCCCAGGCGCGAGAGATCCTTCATGCGCATCGGGTACAGGATGCCATCCAGGTGGTCGCACTCGTGCTGGACCACGCGCGCATGGAAGCCCTCCACGGTGCGCTCGACGGGTTGGCCGCGCTCGTCGGTTCCGCGATAGCGCAGCCGCCTGTAGCGCGGCACCACGCCCCGGAGCCCCGGAACCGAAAGGCATCCCTCCCAGCCCTCCTCCATTTCCGTGCCGATGAAATCGATTACGGGATTGATGAGAACGGTGTCAGGCACTTCTTCGACGTCCGGATAGCGTGGGTTGGACTGGACCCCGAAAACCACCACGCGCAACGCTGCGCCGATCTGCGGCGCGGCCAGTCCCGCGCCGTTCAGGTGCGCCATGGTTTCGCGCATGTCTTCGATGAGCGTGCGCAACTCCGGCGTGTCGAAGGTCTCCACTTCGGCGGAGCGCTGCAGCAGGCGGGGGTCGCCCATTCGCAACACGTCGCGAATCATGTCTTCCCCGCCAGCTGCTCGATCATGCGTGCCACGCGCAGCATGCCGTTTCTCAGCACCGCGTCGATTTCGTCCAGGTTGATGCGCGACCGGCTGTCGCCGCGGCCCGCCGCGAAATTCGCGACGACCGCGATGGCCGCGTAAGGAAGCTCCAGTTCCTTCGCCAGGGCCGCCTCGGGCATGGCCGTCATGCCGACGATCTGCGCGCCGTCGCGTTCCAGGCGGTCGATTTCGGCGGCCGTTTCGAGCCTCGGCCCCTGGGTGGCTGCATACACCGCGCCGTCCACCACGGGCTCGTTGCAGGCGAGCGCAGCGGCGAGGATGTCGGCACGCGCCTCGGCGGAGAAGGGCTCGGTGAAATCGATGTGGGTCACCGGGGCCTCGCCCTCGAAAAAGGTGTGCCTGCGTCCCCAGGTGTAATCGATGATCTGATGGGGAACCACGACCGTTCCCGGAACGAGGTCTTCACGGATGCCGCCGACCGCGGCCACGGACACGACGCGCGTCGCCCTGAGCTCTCTCAAGGCCCAGAGGTTGGCCCGGTAATTGATCTCGTGGGGCGCGATCGTGTGGCCGTAGCCGTGACGCGCCAGGAACGCGGCGGGCCGCTCCTTCAGCGTCCCGAATGTGACCGGGCCCGACGGCTCTCCGTAAGGCGTGCGCATCACTTCCCTGCGCTGGAATTCCATGCAGGGAAGTTGCGAAAGACCGCTGCCGCCTATGATCGCCAACATCGGGCTCGATCGCCTCAGTGGCTCTTCAACGCGTAAATTTCCGGCAAGTTGCGCCAGGCTCCGGAGACGTCCAGCCCGCACCCGAAGACATAGCGGTCGGGCAACTCGATGCCGACGAAATCGGCCACGGCTTTTTTCTCCCGAACGGTCTGCTTTTCCGTGAGCACGGCCACGAAACAGCTCTCGGCGCCCATGGCGAGCACGCGCGAGCGGATGGTCGCCAGGGTTTCGCCGGCGTCCAGGATGTCATCCAGCACGAGCACGCAGCGGCCGCGCACCGATTCCGGAGGGTGCATCTTCCATTCGAGCACGCCGCCCGAGGTGGCCTCGCCGTACCGAGTCGCATGCACGTAGTCGAGGTCGAGCGGGAAGCGCAGCAGCGGCAACAGCTGCCCGGCGAAAAGGATGGCGCCGCGCATGACGACCAGCACCAGGGGGTTGCGTTCGTGGAGCTTCGCCGAGATCTCGCGGCCGAGGCGTTCGATCGCCGCATGCACGCTGCGAGCGTCGCACACGAGATCGGCCTCGTTCAGGACCTTCCAGGCTTCGTGCGGCAGCATTCGATAAGGCTCCTCCCGCGCGAGGCAGGACGCTTCAGGACCGCTCCATGAGGGCGCTCAGCAAGGCCTCGAATTCTTTGCCCACTTCCGGGTGCTTGCGGCCGAACGCCACCGTGGCCGCCAGGTACCCCAGTTTGGAGCCGCAATCATAGCGTGTCCCCTTGAACCGATAGGCGTAAGCGTCATCAGTCTTGATCAGCGCCGCGATGGCGTCGGTGAGCTGGATTTCGCCTCCGGCACCGGGCGTCAACTGTTCGAGATGCACGAAAATCTGCGGGGTCAGGATGTAGCGTCCCACCACGGCGATGCGCGAAGGGGCCCGCCGGGGATCGGGCTTCTCGACGATGGCACGGATGCGGTCCAGCCGGTCCTCCATAGGGACCGGGTCCACGACGCCGTACTGGCGAGTCTGCTCCGGCTCGATCTCCTGCACCCCGAGCACCGTGCCCTGCAGGCGCTCGTAGACCTCGGCCATCTGCCGCAGCACCGGCGGGTTCCCGTCGATAAGATCGTCGGCGAGCAGCACCGCAAACGGCTCATTTTCGATCACCGGTTTGGCGCACAGCACGGCGTGTCCCAGACCCAGGGGCTCGGGTTGGCGGATGTAGATGCAGTTGACCGACTTGGGCAGCACACCCTGGACCAGCTGCAGCAGCTCGAATTTGCCGCGCGCCGCGAGCTCGCTCTCCACTTCGTAGGCCTTGTCGAAATGGTCCTCGATGGCGCGTTTGTTGCGCCCGGTGATGAAAATCATGTGGGTGATGCCGGCGGCGACCGCCTCTTCCACCGCATACTGGATGAGCGGCTTGTCGACGATGGGCATCATTTCCTTGGGACTGGCCTTGGTGGCGGGCAGGAAGCGGCTGCCCATGCCTGCCACGGGGAAAACCGCCTTGGTGAGCCTCTTTTTCATTCGTGTTCCTTCGAAGCGGTCCGGGCTGGACCGGGCTCGTGTTTTGACCTTCCCCCCAGGAGCTTGTTCAGGCCCGCTTCATCGACCGTGGTGATGCCCAGTTCCCGGGCCTTTTCGAGTTTGCTGCCCGCGTCCTCGCCCGCGACGACGTAGTCCGTGTTGCGCGATACCGAGCCCGACACCTTTCCCCCGTGGCGCTCTATCAACGCCTTGGCCTCGTCCCTGGACAAGGAAGGCAACGTGCCGGTAAGAACGAACGTCTTTCCAGCCAGGCCCCCTGTCCTGGGAACCGTCGCCGGTATCGGCCGCACCGCTTCAGCCAGCGCCGCTATGACTGTCCGATTGTGAGGCTCACCCAGGAACATGGCGAGGCTTTCCATGAGCTCAGGCCCTATGCCCTCGAGGATTTGCGGCTCGGCGGGTTCTCCCCGGCGCTTGCGGGCGGCATTGTCCTTCTGCACGATGCGCTTCTGTTCGGCTATCTCGCTCCAGTCAGCGCTCAGCAACGCCTCCAGGGTTCCGAAATGCCGGGCGAGTATCTTCGCGACTTCTTCCCCGACGCCCGGGATGCCGAGCGCGAACACGAACCGGGCAAGCGGCCTGCCGCTCGAAGCGGCGATGGCCTCAATGACGTTCTGTGCCGATTTCTGTCCCATGCGTTCGAGCTGCGCAAGGTCCTCCCAGCGCAGCCGATAGAGGTCGGCCGGGGAATCCACCACCTTGCGCTCCACCAGCTGGTCCACCAGCTTGTCGCCCAGTCCTTCGATGTCCATGGCGCGCCGCTGTGCGAAGTGACGAAGCGCCTCCTTGCGCTGAGCCGAGCAGAACAGCCCGCCCGTGCATCGCGACACCGCTTCGCCCTCGAGCCTTACCACCGGCGAAGCGCACACGGGGCACTTTTTCGGCATGGAAAAATGGTCTTCCTTGGCACGCGGGCCGGGTTGAGCCACTCGCACCACTTCCGGGATGACGTCGCCCGCCCGCCGCACCACCACCCGGTCGCGACGCCAGATGTCCTTGCGGTGGATCTCGCCTTCGTTGTGCAAGGTTGCGCTGCTCACCGTGACACCGCCCACGTTCACCGGGCTGAGCCTTGCCAGGGGCGTCAGTGCACCGGTGCGCCCGACCTGAACGTCTATGTCGAGCACCTGCGTGACGGCTTCTTCGGCCGGGTACTTGTGCGCGATGGCGTAACGTGGCGCGCGCGCAACGAAGCCCAGGCGCCGGTGCAGCGCCATATCGTTCACCTTGTACACCACGCCGTCGATATCGAACGGCAGCTGGTTGCGCCGCGCGCCCAGCCTGCGGTAGTAGTCCAACAGGCCTTGCACGCCCACCACGACCTCGCGCTCCGATTCCACCGGCAGTCCCAGGCGCTCCAGCCAATCGAGAAGCGAGGACTGAGTGCGCGGGACGGCACGTTCTTCCACTTCGCCCAGCCCGTAGGCGCAGAACCGTAACGGACGGGTAGCCGTGATTCGGGAATCGAGCTGGCGCAAGCTTCCGGCCGCCGCGTTGCGCGGATTGGCAAATTCCTTTTCACCCGCCGAGCGCTGCCGCTCATTCAGTCTCAAGAAATCCCTGCGGTACAGCAGCACTTCGCCCCGGGCTTCCAGCACCCGCGGAGCTTTTTCGCGCAGGCGAAGCGGAATGCTGCGCACGGTACGCAGGTTTGCCGTGACGTCCTCGCCCGTCGCGCCGTCTCCTCGCGTCGACCCCTGCACCAGCACACCCTGCTCGTAGCGCAGGCTCACGGCGAGCCCGTCGAACTTGGGCTCCGCGCAGTACTCCACTTGCGACACACCGGCGGTCTCCCGAATGCGGCGGTCAAACCCCGTCACATCCTCCTCGGTGAAGGCGTTGTTGAGCGAGAGCATCGGCAGCGCGTGCGCGACCGGAGCGAACTGCGAGAGCGGCGCCGCGCCAACGCGCCGAGTGGGAGAATCCGGCGTAGCGAGCTCCGGATGGTCCCGTTCAAGCTGTTCCAGCTCCCCAAACAGGCGGTCGTACTGGGCGTCGCTTATTTCGGGATCGTCCAGAACGTAGTAGCGGTAGTTATGGTGCTCGATCTGGCTGCGCAGGCGCTCGGCGCGCTCGCCCAGTGCGCTCGGCCCGGACATGCTAGGAGAACAGTCGCAGGGCGAGCGGGCTGCCCGCGGCCAGGCCCTGCGCTTGCATCGATTCGTAGACCGGCTGCAGTTGTGCGGCGATCGCCTCGAAGGAGGCCGCTTTCAACACGGAGCGGTTGTCATCGACCAGCGAACCGCCGAGCGCCGAGGCGGCATGCAGGGCGAAGTCCCGGAACCTGGCAAAAGCGGCCCCCGGCGCCCGCGGCACATCGAGCTCCACGAGCAACGCCGTCGTTTGCAGCGCGCGCATGCCAGCGGCGCTGAACGGTGCTGCCGCTGCCTCGTTTGCGAGACTGAAAAGAGCGCGCCCCTGTTCGTCCCTCAGCCGGAATCGGCCATCCCGCTCGAGCGACAGGCCGGCCGCTTCGGCGAGCGCGCGCACGTTCGTGCCCTGGAACGGCTGCTCGGCCGGGATGACATGAACCGCAATCTGGATATCGACTTCCCCGCAAAAGCGGTCGAGTGAGGCCGCCGCGCGCAGCGCCGCGCTGAGCTCGGGCGGCGCGACCCGGGCCCGGACAGTGCTGGCCGCCTGCGTGACACCCGCCTCAAAAGCCTCCAGGTCCTGCTCGCTCACCGGCCCCTTGCGGTCCACGAGCTGCATGCCCGCCCGCACGCGCCCATACCAACCATCGGGGCGAAGCGCTTCCCACCCCGAACCCGAATCGCCTTCCCAGTGCACCGATTTGGCGGGCCGGCCCGATTGAGCCGTAGCAGCCGCCAGCAAAGCTGCGCCGCGCGTCGGTGGATCCGCTTCCATTTCGACGATGAAGTCGATGGCTTGGGAAAGCACCGCCGAACCGGGTGGAGCAGGCGTCATTTCGCCGGGCGGCACGATGTCAGGCAGGGTCGGTTCGTCCGCCTCGAGCGTGGGCTCGCGACGCCCGGCGGCGGGCACGGGGCTGCGCAGCAGGACGTCCTCACCCGGCCGGTCGATATT
>Ga0156229_1285_pt3 | contig 10473 bp, 10 predicted proteins | sample RifCSPlowO2_12_FD_116156 | JGI IMG/M metagenome (GOLD analysis project Ga0156229, IMG submission 116156) | Betaproteobacteria bacterium RIFCSPLOWO2_12_FULL_66_14 | reverse complement strand
GGCAAGCTTTCGTTCGGCACCTCCGGCATCGGCACGAACCACCATCTGTCGGCCGAGTTGATCCGCCAGCTCACCGGCATCGAATGGGTGCACGTTCCGTACAAGGGCGGCCCGCCGGTGCTGACCGGCGTGATGACCGATCCGAGCCAGGTCGGTTTCTCGATACTGGCCACGTCCACCCCGATGATCAAGGCGGGCAAGATCAAGCTGCTCGGGATAAACAACAACGAGCGCTATCCGCTGCTGCCGAACGTGGCCACGGTCGCCGAGCAGATTCCCGGTTACGAGCGCCCGCCGGGCTGGATGGCCTATTTCGGCCCGGCCGGTGTGCCCGACCCGATCGTGCGCAGGCTCAACGCCGAAATCGTGAAGATCATGAACGCGCCCGAAGTCAAAGCGAAGGCCGAAGCCATCGGTTTCGTGTCGAGCACCAGCACGCCCGAGGAGCTGACCGCGATGATCAAGCGCGACCTGGTGGTGCTGGAAAAGATCATCAAGGCCGCAGGCATAAAGCCGGAATAAAGCAAACAGGAGAAACGCGGGATTTACAGCGCCATCGGCGGCACGCGTTTATGCCAGTCGGTGACGCGCTGGTAGGCGTCCGCCACCCGCAGCAGCGTCGCTTCATCGAAATGGCGGCCGACCAGTTGAAACCCGATCGGCAGACCGTTCGAGGAAAAACCAGCCGGCACGGCAATCGCGGGCAGGCCCAGGTAGTTGATGGCCCGCACGCAATGCGTGACCGCATCGATCGCGCGCGCCACGTCCGCCGGTGAGCCGCCGCTCGTTTGCTCTATGGTGGGAACCGTGACCGGCACGGCGGGCAGGTGCAGCAGGTCTGCGCCCCGCATGGCGACCGAGAGGTAGTCCTGCGCGATCTTTGCGCGCAGCGCGAGCGCCTCGGCATAGCGCGTCGCGGGGTAGCAAAAGCCGGGCTCGATGCGCGCACGCACCTGGTCCGCATAGTCCTGCGGCCGCTCTGCCAGCCAGCGCCGGTGCAGCGTCGCGGCCTCGACCGACATGACCAGTTGCATCATCGCATTGACGAGCGCCATGTCGGGCGCCGCGGTTTCCACGATCACGGCACCCTGCTCGCGCAGCACCGTAAGGCTTTGCTCGAGCGCCCGGCGCACTTGGTCGTCGACAGCATCGTAGTAATACGGCTTGGGGACGGCGATGCGCAGCCCGCGGATCTTGCCGTTCAGGCTTTCCTCGTAATCGGGAACGGGCACCGGCAAGGCGTGCCCGTCGGCCGGGTCGGCGCCGGCGATCACCGACAACAGCCGTGCGCAATCGCGCGCGCTGCGGGCGAGCGGTCCGACGCAATCGAGCGTCCAGGCGAGCGGCATCACCGCGGCGCGCGAAACGCGCCCGTAGGTGGGCTTGAGCCCGGTGACACCGCACATCGCGGCGGGATAGCGGATCGAGCCGCCCGTGTCGCTGCCGAGCGAACCGAACACCAGCCGGGCGGCGACCGCCGCGCCCGAGCCGCTCGACGAGCCGCCGCTGCAGTGAGCGGTGTTCCAGGGATTGCGGCCGTGGCCGTAATGCTCGTTGTAGCCGGTGGGGCTGAGCGCGAATTCGCTCATGGACAAAGCGCCCAGATTCACCGCGCCGGCGGCTTCGAGGCGCGCGAGCACCGTGGCGGTCCGGCCGGGCACGAAATCGCGCCGGATTTTGGAGCCGCTCGCGCAGACGCGCCCGGCCCGGTAGAAGACGTCCTTGTGCGCGAGCGGCACGCCGCCCAGCCGCCCGATGTCCTCGCCGCGCATCTGCGCAAGATCGATCCTGCGCGCGGCTTCCAGCGCTGCAGCGGCATCGATGGAGACGATGGCATTGAGTTCGGGCCCGAAGCGTTCCAGACGGGCAAGGCACACCCGCGTCAGTGCCTCTGAAGAAATGGCTCCCTGGGCGATGTCATCGGCGACCGCGCACAGCTCGCCGTGCACCACCAGTTCATCGACAGGTGCGTTCACGCGGCTGCGGACCTCGAGAGCAGCGCGGCGAAATCGGCCGGGTGGTCATCCAACGCGAGCCTCTGCAGGCTCGCCGCGGCGATCCGCTCGTTGACCGGGAGCGCCACGGCCGCCGCGCGCTCGATGCGCTCGCGCGGCAGCTCCAGGCCCTGCAGAGCGGCGCCGAGCGCCGCGAAAAGCTCGTGATCCACGGTGTGCCCCCCCTTTGCGATCGGCGAGGAACGCCGCTCAGCGCTTCAAAATGCGAAGCAGATTGTAATAGTCGTCGGTGAACACCGGCAGATCGTTGCGTTCCGGCGCCGGCTTCGCCGCGCTCTTGATGAGTGGCGACTCGATCAATTCTGCATTGCGTGTCACGATGACCTGGTCGGTCCCGGACAGCCAGTACTCCGGACCCTCGCTGTAGTCGGGACCGTCTGCGACGTGCGCCGTGTAAAGCCCGGCTTCGTCGGCGAGACGCCGGATCACCGGCAGGATGTCCACGAAGCGGTTGGTCGCCTGGAACACGAGCACGCCGTCCGGCTTGAGGTGCTTCAGGTACACCTGCAGCGCTTCGCGCGTCAGCAGGTGCATGGGAATGGCGTCGCCCGAGAAGGCGTCGATGGCGAGCACGTCGAAATTGCGAGGCTTCTCCCGTTCGAGCGACAGCCGGCCGTCGCCCAGGACGATCTCGGTCCGGGCCGCGCTCTTGCTCAGGTACGTGAATTCCTGCTGCGCCACGCGGATCACCGAAGGCGCAATTTCGTAGAACACCCAATGGTCTTCGGGTTGCGCATAGGCGGCGAGCGCCCCCGCCCCCAGGCCGATGACGCCGACGTGCCTCGGGCCGGGCGGCAGGCTCGCGAACACCAGCCCGTAGCCGCTGCTCGGGCCGAAATAGCTGGTGGGCCTTTTCTGCAGCGCCGGATCGAGCAGCTGTCCGCCGTGGTTGATGGCGCCCTGGTACACGGCGCGGAAGGGAAACACTTCCATGCGGTCCTTGGTGCGCACCACCCCGTAGAAATCGCGCTCCATCACCCGCACGTCTTCGCGGTACGCCTGCACCCCGGCCCAGGCGAGCCACACCACGAGCACCGTGACGGCTGCGCCGGCGCTGCGCACCACGAGCGGCGTATCGATGAGCCGCGCCATCGCAAGCACCGAGAGCAGCACCAGGGCAATCTGCATCTCGTAGTAGCCCGAAAGGGCGAGCGGCGCGCCGATGGCCACCACCAGGGCGCCCAGTGCGCCGCCCAGCGCCACCATCAGGTAGTAGAGCGTGAGGTGATTCGGATCGGGCTTCAGCCGCGCGAGCTCGCCGTGACAGAACATGCAGCCGACGAACAGGCCCGCGGCGAACAGCGGCGCGGCGATCTGCAGGTCGAGCGAATCGGTCATCCACGCCATGAGCGGCACCGCGATCCCGAGCAGCGGCACGAACAGCGCGCGGCGGTACCAGCGCGGATGGTCGAAGCAGATGATGAACGTGAGCAGGTACAAAGCGAGCGGCAGCACCCAGAGGAAAGGCACAGAGGCGATGTTCTGGGTGACGTGATTGGTCACCGCGAGCAGCAGCGCCGATCCCATCGCTGACAGCGCGAGCCACAGCCCCAAGGTACCGAGAGCGAGCGGCCCGGTGCTGCCGCGGGCTTCGGCCGGAGCCGCCTGCACTGCGTGCGGCGTCGCTCGAGCAAGAGCGCGCAGCGATGCAAAGCCCGTCAGCGCACACACCGCGACGAACAATCCATACGCGAGCGACCAGTAATGCGCGGCTTCCGTGCCGCCGAGCCAGGGTTCCACCAGCACCGGGTAGCCCAGCAGCGCGAGCAGCGACGCAAGATTCGAGAGGGCGAAAAGCCGGTAAGGCACGACGGTGCGATAGCTGCGCCAGTACCACGCCTGCAGCAGCGGCGTAGTCGCAGACAGCATGAGATACGGCAACCCGATGGTCGCCGCGAGCAGGCCGAGGATGCGCAGGATCGGCTCCTCGGAGCCGGCCGGCTTCCACGCGCTATCGGCAATGATGGGCAGCCAGGCGAGCGAAGCGGCGAGCAGCACCGAATGCAGCGCAAACTGCTGCTTCGGCTTGAGCCATCGCACGGCGGCGTCGGCATAGGCGTAGCCGGCCAGCAGCACTGTCTGGAAAAACAGCATGCAGGTGGTCCAGACTGCGGCCGACCCGCCGAACCAGGGCAGGATCTGTTTTGCGATCAGGGGCTGTACGAGGAACAGCAGGAAGGCCGACAGAAAAATGGTGCTGGCGTACGGAAGCAATGCGGTGTACCAGAAGGAGGACGGGGGATTGTATCAAGCCGGAACGGCCCTTCGCGGACCCGCCGCCTGCTCCAGGCGGATTTTTGACGAACCTGGGCCGGATTTTGTAACCAATTGTTCGTTGTCCTGCAGCAACGAAACCGCCCCCCGCGCGTAAGGGTCGAACTGCCATGCGGACGATTGCAGCGCTTCTGCTTTCAGCCTTCCTTGCGGCCGGGTGTGCCACCCTTGAGCCGGGACCGCCGCCGCTCAACTCGCAGGAGATCATCGCCCTGGCAAAGGCCGGCGAGTCGCCTGAGGCCATCATCCAGAAGCTGGAGGAGAGCAGGACCGTGCTGCTGCTGTCGGCGTCGCAGATCGTGCGACTCTACCAGGCCGGGGTGCCGCAACAAGTGCTCGACCATCTGCAGCGCGTCCAGATCGAAGAAATACGGCGCCGCGAAGCCTTTGCGCAAATGCGCCCCTGGCCGCCGTTCTACGGAAGTTACTGGGATTGCCCCTGGCTCTACCGTCCCTATCCTTTCGGATGGCGTGCCAGGCCCTATTGGTGGGGCTGCTGACGCCGCGGCGTTCTAGTCCTGCGCAAGGGGACGTACCACGGTTTGCGAAACCGTGGTACGTCCCCGGTTTTCCTCGAGCACGACGGGCGCAACCAGGGCATGAGCGAGCCCGGCCCGGCTCATGAAGATCAGGCCGGCGTGGGGTTCCCCGATGCGGGCCGCCTCGTAGAGGAAGGCGAAAAGCTCGTCGGCCCGCGCCTCCTCGACCAGAGCCACGAGCACGTCCTTCTGCTCTGCCACCAGCACCCGGCGCCGCCGCATCGTCCCCATGCCCAGACCGCGCGCATGATGCGTCGTGGCCGACAGCACGCCCCGCTCGCGCATGAGGCGATTATGGACTTCGCGCGCGCCCCCGGCGGGCATGATGCAGGTGATGGTCTTGTGTCTCGGCTCAGGCTTCATGGCTGCCGTAGCGGGCTGCGATCTGGTGGGGAATGTAAGTGGCCATTTTCTCGATGGGCGTGGTGTAGATGATGCCCATGCCCGGCGTATCGAGCTTGGCGGCGACAAAGATGCGCTCGAATACCCGGTCCGCCTGATCGTCCGGGACGACCACATAAACGATTTCCTTCTCGGCATTGACCGTAAGTCCGAGCAGGCCGAGGTGCTTCTGCCGCACGCCGGTTCCCCGGCCGTGAAAGATGGTCGCTCCCTGTGCGCCCGCTTCATGGGCGGCGTGCACCACGGCATCGGCGGCCCCGCGCTGCACGATACAGGTGATCAGCACCGCATGGGTCAGCACCAGCATTTCCTGTCTCATCATTCCTCCCCGCGGTTCTTTCTGGCGGTCTTGAACCGCACCCACAGACCCGCGCTCAATACCGAAACGATCGGGCCCACCGAGGCCATGGCGAGAATGCCGAAGCCGTCCCGCGCGCCGGTCGCCTCGCCCAGCCCGGTCCCCAGGGCCAGGATCAACGGCACGGTCACCGGCCCGGTGGTGACGCCGGCACTGTCCCAGGCAAGGTTCACGTATTCTTCGCTCGAGGCGACGGTGAGGGCCAGAGCGACGACGTACCCCGCAAGTATCAGTGCAAAGATCGGCCACTGGAAGATGATGCGCGCCACGCCCACCGCGGTCCCGAGGCCCACGCCGACCGCCACGGCATGAATCAGCACGCGCTTGCGAAACGCGCCGTCGGTGATGTTCTCGACGGTGGTGCCCATCGCCGCCAGCGCCGGTTCGGCCACCGTGGCGCCGTAACCGAGCAGCAGGGCGAACCCTAGAATGAGCGCCACGCCCAGCGCAAAGGGGTAGAGACCCCGGGCTCCGCCCGCGGCGCCTATCGCCAGCGGAATGCCGCTGCCGGCCTGGTCTCCCAGAGCGACCAGCCCGGTCGTAAGACCGAGGTTGAATACCGCCATGCCGAGGATGGCAAGCACGACGCCGTAGGCAAGCACATTGCGGTTGTGCAGCCGCTGCCGCAGACCGACGCGCTGCACGAACCACAGAAACAGCACCAGAGGAACGATCGCCCGCAGCGCGCCCAACACCTCGGCGATGGGCGACTGCGCCAGAGGATCGATGGCCTGCGGAACCGCAGCGGCCACGGCGCCCGCGTTGGCCGCCTCGCCCTTGAGCATGAGGCCCAGCGTCAGCACCGAAACGACCGGGAAAAGCGAAGCCAGGGTCACCAGGCCGAACCCGGACAGTGGGCTTTCGCCGCGGTCAGCGGCCGCCGCGACGCCGATGCCGAGCGCCAGCACCAGCGGCACCGTGACGGGACCCGTGGTAATGGCGCCGGAGTCCCAGGCGAGGCCCAGCAGCGGCTGCAGCAGCGGGTCGTTTGCCGCAAACAGGGTGAGGCCCAGGCACGGCACCATCGTCAGCATCACCAGTCTTTTCAGCGTCCAGCCGGCCACGTAGCGAAGCGTGCCGACCGCCACCGCGAGGCCCACGCCCACCCCGACGGCCGCCACCAGCGCGCCGGCGCGCTCGTTCAGCAGCAGATGCAGCAGCGGGGCGTCGGCGCGATCGACCCGGGCGCCCGCGGCCTTGAGCGCGCCCACGGCGGGCTCGGCGAACGTCGCCATGGCGCCCAGGATCAGTGCCACCAGCATCACGACCGGTGTCCCCGCCCGCTGCGGCAGCGCGTAACCGATGTGCTCGCCAAACGGCATGAGGCCGTGCTTCACGCCCTCCATGAAGAACATCAGCCCCGCCATCACCATCAGCAGACCGATGCTCACCGATCCCCCCTCGCGGATGTCGCTGCGCAAGAGCACGGTGAGGAAGACGGCCAGCATCAATGCGAGCGGCGTGACGGCGCGCAGTTGCTCGTAGAAACGGACCGAAAAATAAGGGGTGAGCAGCCGGTGCAGGTCCACCAGCCGCAGACGCGCGCGAACGCGATCCTGTCCGACGGCATAAACCTCGCCGTAGCTCACCAGGCGTTGTCGGTGGCGGACAGTGCTGAGAAATTCGCCGTAGCGAAGGCGTCCTGGATCGCGGGAATCCGGCATCTTTTTCTTGTGCTCGACGTAGGAGCCACGTTAGACACGCAGCATTGTACCGGCGGCCGTGCTGAAGCAGGGGTAGCAGCACCTGGTGCCGCTCCGCGGATTGACCGAAGCGCTTCCTCCCCCGGAAGCGCTCCAGGATCACTTGGCGATGCTTGCCTCCTCCATCAACAGCGGATAGGCGTAACCGGCGCCGAAATCCTTGTCGAGCACCACGCGGCCGGTGACCGTCACCCGGTCGCCTGTATTGGCGGTCTGTTCGCTGGTCACGGTAAGGTCGTTGGTGTTCTTGCCTTTGTCTCCCGTGCCGTCCTGAACGTGCAGGAAGTTACGGCCCATGATGCCGTTGTTGACCTTGACGATCTTGCCCTTCACGCTCACGAGCTGGCCGGCCAGGGCCGCTTTTTGCTGATACAGGGCGGCGACTGTCTTCAGTTTGGCTTCGGCGGCGAACAGGCTCGATGCGCCGATTCCGAGAACCGCGGCGAGCACAACAGCTGGCATTTTGTTCATGGACACTCTCTGCAATTGAATGAAAGTCTCCAAGGCCTTATACGCGGGAAGAACGGGGCTGGCATTGTGATAAATCAAACTACCCGCTATTGCACCGGAGCCTGCTCCGAACGTTGAGGCGAGCGGGCCCGGGCGGACGTGCCGGGCGCGAGGGCGATGAAATCCGCGCCGCGGCGCGAGGTCTTCGCCGCATGCCATGCCGCATGCGCCTCGGTCGATGTCCAGACCAGGAAATGCAGCGCGGACAGGGCGAACGTATCGCGCAGCAGAGCGTTTTTCTGCCGGTCATTCAGGCTGGCGGGTCCGTTTTTCAATGCCTCGGCGACCAGCCGCTCGCGCGCAGCGCGCGACGCGGGCGGCTCCTTCAGGCGCGCCACGCCCGAAGCGCAGATCATCGCATTGGTGAGCGGATCGACCACCGCATCGATGAATCCCGGCAACTGCGCGGGCCGCGCGATGCTGCGGCCCACCGAGCGCAGCTCAACGGGGGGCGAGGTCTCTTCGGGAATGACCAACAGCCCCGCATCGCGCGCGGTCCGGCCGATCGACACGCGGCTGGAATACACCGAGATGGGAATTGAAACGATGAGCGCGCCCACCACCGGAAGCAGCCACCACAGGTAGGCGGGATTCAACCAGTACACGCCCGCCGCCCAGGCCACGCCGATGAGGCTATGCAGGCCATGGCGCGCGAGCGCCTCGCTCCAGCCCGTTTCAGCGTCTTCACGCGGCGGGGAACGCCATTGCACCTTCCAGCCGAGCAGCGACGAGATGACGAATTCGGTATGAAACAGCATTCGCACGGGCGCGAGCAGCGCCGAGAACAGAAGCTCCAGGAGCATGCTTGCCGTGACGCGCGGCGCGCCGCCATAGCCCCTGGCCCCTGTGGCGAGGATCAGCATGATGCTCAGCACCTTCGGCAGAAACAGCAGCACCGCCGTCGCGCTAAACAGCCCCAGCGCCCATCCCAGGTGCCATTCGGGCCACAACGGGAACAATTGCCCCGGCCGCACGAAATACTCGTGCGGGACGAGCGTATCAACGGCCAGCAGCGCCGTGGACAGCAGCAGGAACGCAAACCACAAAGGCGCCGAAAGGTACGCCATCACCCCGGTCATGAACACCGCGCGGTGCGCCGGGTGCAGGCCTTCGGCAAAAAACAGCCGCGAGTTGATGAGATTGCCCTGCGCCCAGCGCCGGTCGCGTTTGAGCTCGTCGATCAGGTTGGGCGGCATTTGTTCGTAGCTGCCCGGCAGGTCGTAGGCGATCCACACGCGCCACCCGGCGCGGCGCATGAGCGCCGCTTCCACGAAATCGTGTGAAAGGATTTCGATCTCCCCGGCGCCGCGTGCCGGAAGGCGCCCGAGCGCGCAGTGCCGGATGAACGGCGCGACGCGAATGATGGCGTTGTGCCCCCAGTAATGCGATTCGCCCAGCTGCCAGTAATGCAGCCCGGCGGTGAACAGCGGTCCGTACACCCCGTTGGCGAACTGCTGCACGCGCGCGTACAGCGTGTCGCGCCCGGCCGCGCGCGGCGCCGTCTGGATGATGCCGGCGTTCGGATTCGCCTCCATCATCCGCACCAGCCGGGTGAGGCATTCGCCGCTCATGACGCTGTCGGCGTCCAGGATGACCATGTAGCGGTAATTGCTGCCCCAGCGACGGCAGAAATCCGCGACGTTGCCGCTCTTTTTCTTGATGCGATGCTCGCGGCGGCGGTAGTACGCCCGGCCGAAATCGCCGATATGGCGGCACAGGTCGAGCCACGCGAGCATTTCGGCCACGCGCGTATCCGGGTCGGCGGTGTCGCTCAACACGTAGAAGTCGAAATGCCGCAGCTCGCCGGTGCGCGCGACCGACTCGTAGGTGGCGCGCAGTCCGGCGAACACGCCCCGGACGTTCTCGTTGCAGATCGGCATCACGACGGCGGTGCGGGCACGGGGATCGATGGGCGTCTGGGACGGGACCGTGCGGGAAATCGCGAAGCGGTCTCCCCGCTTCAGCAGCAAGAAGAATCCCATCATCGCCGTCCAGAATCCGGCCGATATCCAGGTGAACAGGACCACGAACAGGCCCAGCACGGCCATCTCCAGCGCCTGAGTGCCATGGTATGGGAGCACCGCGGTCATGAAATAAGCGGCCACCGCGGTCTGGCCGACGATCAAAGCGAGAAACAGCACGCGGCGCACCACGGCCGCCCAATACCATGCGCGGCCTTTCTCGCGCGACGAAGGGGTTGCATCCGGCTCGTGCTCCTTGCGGGTGACGAAGCGCCCGCGCGGCTGCGCGAGGCGTTCGCGCACGCCGCGCAGCAGGCTGACGGCCGGGCTGAGCGGCCACTCGCCCGGAGCCATGGAACTGCGGCTGAGCGGCGGCGTGGTGACCAGCCGCACGCGTCCCTGCCGGTCCCGCGTGATGGGCGGCCGCGCGTTCGGCGCAAGCGTGCCCAGCGCCTGCTCCAGCCGGCGGCGCAGCGAAGCGTAGACCCGGTCATCGAGCAGCGCTTCACGGCGCCCGGGCTCCGCCGCGAGGCGTTCCACATAGTCCTCGCACGGCGCCTGCGCGGTTTCGATCCTCAATTGGGAGGAAGGATGTAGCTCCATGTTTCCGACAGAATGGTGCTGCCGTTGCGCAACAGGGCGCGCAACTCCAGCGGTTTGTTGTCGTCCAGTCGCCGCAACCGCAGGTTCAGGCGCCAACCGCCCGTCACG
>Ga0156229_1275_pt3 | contig 10501 bp, 12 predicted proteins | sample RifCSPlowO2_12_FD_116156 | JGI IMG/M metagenome (GOLD analysis project Ga0156229, IMG submission 116156) | Betaproteobacteria bacterium RIFCSPLOWO2_12_FULL_66_14 | reverse complement strand
ACCTCATTGCACTGCTTTCCTCATTCAGCTGCAGGCGCGCCGGCCCGTATCGGCGCGCGAAGCCGCTCAAGCTTTCGTCTCGGGCTCTTTTTCAGGGTCGGACACCAGCCCGGCGGCGCGGATGCCGCGGATCGCACAGATCTCGTCATTGTCCGAGGTGTCGCCGCTGATGCCCACCGCGCCGATCACGCGCTTTTCCGAGTTGCGGATGAGCACGCCTCCGGCCACCGGCACCAGCCGGCCGCCCGAGGCGACGGCGAGCGCGTTGACGAAGTGCGCGCGCTGCTGCGCCATCTGTTCGAACATCCGGCTGGGGCGCCCCATGCCGAGCGCGCCCCACGCCTTGCCGAAGGCGATTTCGAAACGGAGTATCCCGGAATTGTCCTCCTTCTTGTACGCGATCAGGTGGCCGCCCGCATCGAGCACCGCGACGGTCATGGGCATCATTTTCATGGCGCGTGCCGTTGCAAGGGCTTCGTCGAGAATCCTGGACGCCTGCGCAAGAGTCAATACGTTAACGACCTCGGCCATCGCTTGCTCCTCCATCGAGAAAAATTGAAGCCGCGGGGGATGAATCGAAAGGCCGCGGCGCCTCGCGGCGATATTCTAGCAGCCGGCCGCCGCGTGGCTTAGGAACAGGCATTCGTCTAAGCTTCGCATCTTGAAGAAACCGATATGACCTGAATCGTGCCGCCCACCGCCTTTTCTCGCGCGCCCCTCGACGCCAGCGCTGCATCCCTGATGGTGCTGCTCACCTTCGTCTGGGGTTTCACCTTTATCGTCACGAAGCTGGCGGCGAACGACGTCACGCTGGTCATGCAGAGCGGCATCCGTTCCATCATTGCCGTCGCTTTCCTGCTGGGCTGGGCGCGCTGGCGCGGCATCCCGGTGTTCGGCCGGGACAAGACCTGGTGGCCGGGGCTCGCGGTCGGTGCGCTTTTCGGCGGCGAGTTCCTTTTCATCTACGCGGGGCTGGAACACACCGGCGCCTCGCGCATGGTGGTGTTCGTTTATCTGGCGCCGGTGCTCACCGCGATCGGCGTGCACCTGTTCGTGCCGGGCGAGCGCCTGCATCCGGCGCAGTGGCTGGGGGTCGTCGCCGCCTTTCTCGGCATCGTCGTCGCGTTCGGCGAGGGCTTCGTCGCCGCACCCGCGGTGCTGCTGGGCGATGCCTTCGGCATCATCGGCGCTTTTTTCTGGGCAGCCACCACGGTCGCCATACGCGCCACTCGTCTCAGCCACGCCACCGCCTCGAAAGTGCTTTTCTACCAGCTCGCGGTCTCCGCGGTCATGCTGCCATTGGCCTCGCTCGCCATGGGAGAAGCGGGCGTCGTGAGAGTGAGCGCCGTGGCGATCGCGAGTCTCGCCTACCAGGGTGTGCTCGTGTCCTTCGCGACCTACCTCGTGTGGTTCTGGCTGCTGACCCGGTACCTCGCCGGCAGGCTCTCGGTGTTTTCGTTCCTCACGCCGCTGTTCGGCGTGATTGGCGGCGTGCTGGTTTTGAACGAACCGTTGCGGCCTGCATTTGTCTTTGCGGTCGTCCTGGTCGGATACGGGATCTTCCTGGTAAACCGCCCCTCCCCGGGGAATATCCGTTCGACTGAATGACGCGAATGCATATCTGGGTCGACGCCGACGCGTGTCCGGCGGTCATCAAGGACATACTCTTTCGCGCGGCAAAGCGATTGCGGATTCCGATGACGCTGGTCGCGAACAAGCCGCTGCGCACGCCGCCGTCGTGTTTCATACGCACGCTGCAGGTGCCGCGCGGCTTCGATGTGGCTGACAATGAGATCGCCAAGCGTGTCGAGGCGGGTGATCTCGTCATTACGGCCGACATTCCGCTTGCGTCCGATGTGATCGACCGCGGCGCGCATGCGCTCGATCCACGCGGCGAGCTCTACACGGTGAACAACATTCGCGAGCGGCTGCAGATGCGCAACTTCATGGAGGAGCTGCGCGCGAGTGGTGTGCAGACGGGCGGCCCGGCGACGCTGGATCAGGCGGATCGGAAGCGATTCGCGGATCAGCTCGATCGCTTTCTCAGCCGAAAGTCGTGAAGCTGTGCCTAGACGGGGCGTCCGCCCGCGTGCGATGACAGGATCGTGAGACGGAAGCCGGAAGGATCGGTCAGCTCGAACCAGTCGTGGATCCTCCCGCGGTGCATCTTCCCGGGCGCCATGCCTTTGCTTGCACACTCCTCGCGCGTGGCCTCCACGTCGTCGACGATGAGATCGAACGGGGCCGGTGTACCCGCCTCGATTTTTTCCTTGGCCTTCGCAAGAATGATATGGGTGCCGCCGCGCACCTCCATGACCGCGAAATCGCCCCGCTTGAAGATACGCCGCACGCCCAGCGCTTCGTACCATTCCACGGCCTTCGCCACGTCGGCGACATGGTGTTCCACGTGGCCGATGGCCACCGGCGGGCGCGCATCCTTGGGCGTTTTGGTAGGCATGCAGTGAGAATAGCACCGCATCCGGCGTGTTTCCCGCCGTCATTTCGATGGTTTTGATGCTGCGGTCTGATGCAGATGGCGCGGAAGCTGAGCGAGCTCGAAGCAGCCGAGCTGGCCGAGCGCCTGCTTGAGCTCGATCGACAATAGCTCCACAGCGTGGTCCGCGCCCGCTTTACCCAGGGCGGCGACCGCGAACATGAACGCGCGCCCGAGGAACACGAACTCCGCCCCGAGCGCCAGGGCCCTCACAACGTCGAGCCCCGAACGAACGCCAGAATCCACCGTGAGGCAAAGCGAGCCCCCGACCGCGTCGCGGATGCGCGGCAGCGCGTGCAGCGGGTTGAGGAGCGCCTCCGACTGGCGTCCGCCATGGTTGGAAAGGACCAGTCCCTGCACGCCGATGGCGCGGCACACCTGGGCGTCATGAACGCTGAGCGCGCCCTTCACGAGCATCGGCCCCTGCCAGGCCGCACGCACCACTTCGAGCCCCTTCTCGTCCGTGCCTTGCGCCATCAGCGTCCGGGTAAGCGCCGAGACGCCTGTGATGTCGGCGTCCTTGGGAAGGTACGGCAGCAGGGTTTCGAACCGCGGCATGCCGGCGCGGGCCGTGGCGGCGAGCCATTCCGGATGGCCGAACATGCGCAGGATGTTGTGCGCCGATAACCGCGGCGGCACGGTGAGGCCGTTGCGCTGATCGCGCAGCGTGCGCCGCCCGGCAGGCGTGTCGACGGTGACGATGAGGGTCGAGAAGCCAGCGTCCCGGGCGCGATCGAGCACTGCCCGTGTGACGCCGGCGTCGCGCAGCGGATAAAGCTGGAACCAGGCGTTCGCTCCAGCGATTCTGCCAATGCGCTCGATTCCCGTCGTGCCGACCATGGACAGGCAGAACGGTATGTTTGCCTTCTTCGCGGCGGCGGCGAGATACTCGGCCGAGCGCGGCCAGATGAGCCCGTTCTGTCCTATGGGCGCCACGCCGAACGGGTAATCGTAGCTGCGCCCGAACAGCATGGTGGCGGTTTGCGGGGGCTTGCGCGCGGGAAGGTAGTGCGGAATGAACCGCACGGCGTCGTAGGCGGCCCGATTGTGAAGGAGCCCGCTTTCGTCCCCCGCGCCCCCGGCGAGGTAATCCCAGGCGAACTTCGGCAGGCGGCGCCGCGCGCGCGCTTCCAGGTCGGCGATCGACGGGTAGTCGTTGATCAGCACGCTTGCGGGGGCTCCGCGAGCAACCGCGTTGTTGGAGGGATGGGCGGCGAGTCTAGCACGCGGCGAACGCGGGCGAGACCATGGTCCGGGAGTTCACCCGTATCGGGCAGGTCAGTCGAACAAGCTGCCGGTTTCGAGCGCGAAACGCGATTGAGAAAGCGGACCGCCCGCTCCGAAATATTCGATGCGCTTCGACTGCGGAAATACGATCCAGGCCTCGAGTGCGCCGGCCGCAACATACGCCTCCATCTTTTCGTGGAGCTCCTTGAGCGAATTGGACGGCGAGGCCACCTCGATGCAAAGCTCAGGTGCCTCAGCGAGCGGAGTTTCGGTGCCGTGCCTGCGCATGAAGTCTCCGGAGGCCCAGGCGACATCGGCGACGAGCACACCCAGCGATGTGCTGATCGCCGCTTCAACGATGGATTGACCCTCCAGGGCAAGGAGCCGCTGCACCAGGCGCGATTGCAGAATGCCGTGGTAAGTGCTTGCCGGACTCATCAGCATGCGCCCCCACAAATCCAGCTCGATCTTTCCCGGCAGATTGGCAAAGCGCGGATCGGCGCACAGCTCGCGATAGCGCTCGCCCAGCGCCTCGCGGGTCAGCGGTCCTTCGATGACTTCGGGATTGGCACCCATACCCCATGCTCCGCAATTGCCGGTGCATCGTGCGCGTATATCAGTCTAGCACGAGGCGAAGAGGGGCAGAGAGAAGGGCTCGAAGCATTCCTGCACCAGGACTATGGCGGCGATTCCGTCATTGCTTCTTCAACACCTCGGGGTTCACCACGTTGATCGGCTTGCCCGCGGCGAACGCGAGGATCTGCTCGATCGTGGTCTTGTAGTAGGACTCGTAGTTGTCGCCCACGACATAGCCCAGGTGCGGCGTCGCGAGCACGTTGTCCATCTTCAATAGAGGATGCTCTGCGCCCAGCACGGGCTCCTCCTCGAACACGTCCACGGCGGCGAAGCCCGGGCGGCCGTTCTTGAGCGCCTCCACCAGCGCCCCTTCCGCAATAATGGGCGCGCGGCTGGTGTTGACGATGAGCGCCGAGGGTTTCATGCGCGCCAGGTCGGCGCCGGTCACGATGCCGCGGGTTTCCGGGTTCAGCGGCAGGTGCAGCGACAGGACGTCGGCCGTTGCGAAAAACGCGTCCCTGCTCGCCGCGGGCGCGAAGCCGGCGTCCCGGGCGCGCTTCAGCGAGCCTTCCCGCCCCCAGCAGATCACGTTCATGCCGAAGGCGCGGCCCACGGCTGCAACTTGGCTGCCGATCCGCCCGTACGCATAGATCCCGAGCGTGCGTCCCGCGAGGCCCACGCCCAGCGTGGACTGCCAGCGGCCGCGTTTCAACTGCTCCGCTTCATAGGGGATATGCCGCAGCGAGGCGAGGATGAGGCCCCAGGTGAGCTCGGCGGTGGGAGCGGGATTGCCGCCGCCGCCCGCGCTCACCACGATGCCTCTTTCGGTGCACGCGGCCACATCGATGTGCGCGGTATGCGTGCCCGTCTGGCTGATGAGCTTGAGCTTCGGCAGCCGTTCGATGACGGTTCTCGGAAAACGCGTGCGCTGCTGGGTGAGCAGCACCGCCTCGGCGCCGGCCGTGTCCAGGCGCTCGGCGATGCGCAGCGGATCCCTTTCAGGATCGTTGAACACCACCACCTCGTGATCCCTGAGCAGCGGGAAGCTCGTCAGTTTGCGGAACGCATCCTGATAGTCGTCGATGACCGCGATTCGCATGGCGCACCTCGTTCGGTAAGGGCGTTATTGTGACTTGCCAGCCGGGCGCACGCCAGGCGCCGCAGCCTCGCGCGCGCCCGGCACGCCCTGTGATAAAGTGATTCGAGGCGAAATCGGGTGCGCCCGTTCCGGGAAGGCACCGCTAGACACCCCATTCAAGGAGACCCTGATGTCCGCCGTCATGGAAAAGGAAAAGTTCGACGAACGCCTGCTCCACCCCATTTCCACCCCGGAGCTGGAGCGGCGCTGGGTGGCGGCGCGCAAGCAGATGCGCGACCTGGGAGTCGAGGCGCTGGTGGCGCAGAGCGTCAATGCGCAGTCCGGATGCGGATACTTCCGCTGGTTTACCGATGCGGCCAACGGCGGCTCCAATCCCATGACAGTCATATTTCCCATCGAAGGCTTGATGACGCTGGTTCACCAGGGGCCGTGGGGCAAGGAACGCAAGTTCGACGGCAAGACGGCGCCCAACCGCGGGATCGGCAAGCGCGTGTTTGCGCCGAGCTACCCGTCGGTGCAGTACACCGGCTACTACGACGCCGAAATCGTGGCCCGCGAAATCCTCAAAGCCGGCTTCAAGTCGGTGGGCATCGTCTGCCCTGGGACCATGTACCACAGCTTCGGCGAGCGGCTGAAGGAGCTGCTGAAAGGCGTGAAGCTCGTGGATGCCACGGACGCGATCGACAAGGTGAAGTCGGTAAAGAGCGCCGAGGAAATCGAAATCGTGCGCCGCACCTGCGCCATGCAGGACGAGGTGATGAAGCGCGTGGCGGGGTTCATCAAGCCCGGCATGAAGGACTTCGAGGTCTATGCCTACGCTCAGTACCAGGGACAGTTGCTGGGGAGCGAAAACGGCATCTTCCTCGGCTCTTCGTCCACGCCGCCCGAACCTGCCAGCTACCGGCCGCGCTCCCAGATGGGCCGGGAAATCAGGAAAGGCGACGCCTTCATCCTGCTGGTGGAAAACAGCGGTCCCGGGGGCTACTACACCGAGCTCGCGCGCCCGTTCTTTCTGGGCAAAGCGCCGCAGCAGTTCAAAGACCTCGCCGCGCTGATCGTGGAAGCGCAGCAGAACACCGTCAGGCGGTTGAAGCCCGGCGCCTCATTCCCCGAGATCTGGGACGCGCACAACGCTTACATGAAGAGCAGGGGCAAGCACGAGGAGGAGCGGCTGCATGCGCACAGCCAGGGCTATGACCTCGTGGAGCGGCCGCTGGTGCGACATGACGAGACGGCGATGAACGTGGAGGCCGGCATGTACTTCGCCTGCCACCCGGAAGTCACGACCGAGAAGGAATTCATGACCATCTGCGACAACTTCCTGGTGAAGGCGGACGGAACGCAGGAACGCCTGCACAAGCTTCCGCAGGAATACATCGAGGTGTGACCGCCATGCGTACACCGGCCTTGTTGCTTGCCGCAACACTCCTTCCGGGCCTGGCGTTCGCACAAGCCTACCCGGTGAAGCCGGTGCGCGTCATCGTCACTATTCCGGGCGGCGGCGCCGCGGACGTGATCCTGCGCACCGTCGCGCCGAAGATCGGCGAAAACCTGGGCCAGCCGCTGGTCGTCGAGAACCGCGCCGCCATGAGCGGCGTGCTCGCCGCGGAGGCGGTCGCAAGGATGGAGGCGGACGGCTACAACCTGCTGTTCACGACGCCCAGCTCGCAGATCACGGTGAAATTCATTTCGAAGAACGTGCGCTACGATCCGGAGAAGGACTTCACGCCCATCACGGCTTTCGTCGATCCGGTCTCCACGCTGGTGGTGCATCCGTCGCTGCCGGTCAACGACCTCAAGGAGTTCATCGAGTACGCCAAGCGCAATCCCGGCAAGCTCGCGTACGGCTCGGCCGGCGTGGGATCGGTCTTTCATCTCACCACCGAGGCGTTTCTTCAAGCCACCGGCATGCGGCTGCTGCATGTCCCGTACAAGGGCGTCATCAATGCCGTGAACGACCTGGCGGGCGGCCAGATCCAGATGGCGCTCAGCGCCTTTCCCAATGTCCGCCCGTACGTCGCCTCCGGCAAGCTGAAACTGCTGGCGTGGATGGGTTCGAAACGCTTTTCGGCCTATCCCAACGTGCCGTCCGTGGGCGAAGTGGTGTCCAACTATGAGCAGCCGCCCTCCTGGTTCGGCATGTTCGGCCCGGCGGGCCTCGCCCGCCCCGTCGTGCAGCGCCTGAACGGCGCCATGGTGAAAGTGCTCACCGAGCCGGAGATGAAGGCGAAGGTCGAAGGCATGGGGAACCACGTCGTCGCGAATTCGCCAGAGGAATTCGCCGCCCAGATACGCAGGGGCGTGCAGATCTTCGGCAACGTGGTGAAGCAGGCGGGACTGAAGCGCGAGGAGTAGACGGCGGAATCACCGCGCCGCTCGTCATGCTGGGCGTGCGACACGCCCAGCCATGTGAGGAGCTCACGCAGGAGATACCGCACGGTGCAGGCTTTGGAATTGCAAGAACGGCCACAGTCCCCCGGAGAGGAAATCGCGAACAGCGTTAGCCATGGCCTCGGCTTGCTGGCGGCGTTGGCTGGCTTGCCGATTCTCATCATAGCCGCGCACCAGCGAGGCGACGCGGCGGGAATCGTGGGTGCGAGCGTGTTCGCGACTACGATGGTGTTGCTCTATCTCACATCCACGCTCTTTCACGCTTTGCCGAGGTCCCGCGCGAAGCGCGTATTCCAGATCCTCGATCATTCGGCGATCTATCTCCTGATCGCCGGCACCTACACGCCGTTTACGCTCGGCGTGCTTCGCGGTGATTGGGGCTGGACGCTATTCGGGCTCGTGTGGGGCCTGGCCGTTGTCGGTACGGTGCTGAAGGCTTTCGGCGGCGTTCGGCACACGACTGTATCGACGTGGGTGTATCTCGCGATGGGTTGGCTGATCCTCATCGCGGCCAAGACGGTATGGACCCTTGTACCGACCTGGGGGCTTTTCTGGCTACTTGCGGGTGGTGTCGCTTACACGGGGGGAGCGGTCTTTTTTATGACAGAACGAATCAGGTACTTTCACTTTGTGTGGCACCTGTTCGTTGTCGCGGGCACCGCATCTCACTTCATCGCAGTTCTATGGTACGCGGCCTAACGAGGCGCTGCAGCCGACTGCTTGAAGCGGCGGCCCCCAAGGCATCGACGCAGCTTGCCTCGACCTTGTATTTGAGCATGAGCAGCGCGCGCAGCTCCTCGCGCCGCGCCTTGCTAAGGGCGTCACTGCGCGTGCAGACCTCGAACCGACCCTTGATCAACCCGACCACGACCACAAGGTCGGCGCCCGGCGATCAGCTTCCACACGCGATCGTCGCACTGGACCGGACGTTACAAAATCTCAAGAGGACCCCGGCAGACAATGTCCGCGGAAAAAGCGCAGCATCTCCCGGCTCGCATCGGGCCCTTTGGGATCGGTATAGGAGCCGTTGGAACTGCCGCCTGACCAGCTATGCCCGGCCCCGTGGATCAACCAGTGCTCCATGATGGGCTTCCCGTCGGCATTTTGGTAGGTGGTGCGCGTGTAGGCGTGGCCTTTCGGTACCCGCCCCCGCTCCACCTGCACCCGTCTTTCGGCCTGGCGCGATTGACCGCTCCGCGTCGGCGCACATTGCGCGATCACGTGATCGCCGTTGCCGGGATGCACCGTTGTATCCCGGTCCCCGTGGAAAACGATGGTCGGCACCGCCGGCCGCCCACCGGGAATCGCCGGGGCGTGCCGACCGGCTGCGACTGCGCCCCCCTGCATCATCATGAGGGCGGAGGGCAGATCCTTCGCAGCGCCATGGGGAAGCCCGGAATGGATTCCCACCGCCGCGTACAGATCCGGATAGGTCATCGCCATGGTCAAGGCCATGGCGCCACCGGCCGACAGTCCGGCCACGTAAACTTTTTGCCGGTCCACGTGGTAAGTGGCCAGTATCTCCCGCGTAATGCCGGCGATGATGCACGGCTCGCCCTGCTCCCGATGCTGATCGGTGGCCTTGAACCAGTTCCAGCATTTCGACCCGTTGGCGGCGGGCGTCTGGGCTGGATAGACGACCAGGCACGGCTGCGCCTCAGCCAGCTCGTTCATGCGGGTGCCGGCAGCGAAATCGTCGGGGTCCTGCGTGCAGCCGTGGAGCATCACCACCAGAGGCAGCGGCTGTCCGTGGTAGCCCCGGGGAATGTACAGCTTGTAGCTCCGGGTACCGGCCCGATTGCTGTAGGAGCCGGTGACAAATCGCCCTTCCTCCTGGCCGATGTCGCGACCGGGCGGGGAGATGATTTCGGCTGGCGGCCCGGGCAATAAATAGCGGCGCCATGTCTGCCCCGGGGCGGTGCCGACGTCGACGTGTGCCGTCCCGGTGTCGGCTGCTTTCGTCGAAGGCAGTCCGTCGCCAAGGGTGCGTTGAATTGCCGCTGTCGCCTCGAGCAAATGCCCGGCCCGGGTCAAGCGCATGGCGTCGACCATGCCGAGATGCAATCTTGCGTTCATTTCAGACTTTCCTTGATTACCGCAATGCCAGTCAGCGGATCCGGTCCGCCAAAGCGGCCTTGACCGCCGGACTGGCCTGCAGGGCGCCCAGCACGACCACGGAATCGATGGTGGCCAAGGCGAGCTCCGGGGATACGTCCTCGGCAATGCTGACCAGGCCCAGGACCTGGATTTGCAGTTTCCGACCGGACGCCTGGACGGCCTCGAGATCGCGGCGAGTGTAGTGCTGCAGGCCGAGAATGAAGGTCTTGCGAGCCACGGTTTCCCTGACCACGTCGGCATGGGTGGCCAGCTGGTTGCGGATCGCCGTGCGGATCAAGTCGGTGCGATTGGAATAGAAGCCTTCCTGCACTAACAAGTCGATCTGCCCGAGATCGACAAACCCCAGGTTTATCGTGATCTTCTCGGTGGTGTCGCCGGGCTTCGGCTTAAGCTCATATACGCCCACTACCATCTCTATACCATCTGTATGGATGGTAGTATAGGCTATATGGTGATCCTGTCAAAGAGCGTATTGAGCTGAAGGCCTGTTGGTTGGGACGAGGGGCCAATCGACCAACCAGCAGCGCGGGGCGCTTCGGCCCGCTAATGGTTCTTCGCCGCTGCACCTTTCACTTCAATTCGCGCGCCTTCCTTCA
>Ga0156229_1235_pt1 | contig 10810 bp, 10 predicted proteins | sample RifCSPlowO2_12_FD_116156 | JGI IMG/M metagenome (GOLD analysis project Ga0156229, IMG submission 116156) | Betaproteobacteria bacterium RIFCSPLOWO2_12_FULL_66_14 | reverse complement strand
AGCGCCACGCCGAGCCCGAACAGCCACGGCGCCAGCTGCTGCCACAGGCGAACCGGAACCTGGAACACCAGCATGGCTGCCAGCATCGCAATGGCCAGAAAGGCGGCGTGCCGCACCAGGAAAAAAGCGGCGCGGCCGGACGTGAAGCGGCTCGCTTCGGCCATCGCGATGGAGGCCGAATAGACCATGACCAGACCCAGCGCGAGCAGTACCATGACCGACCAGAGCAGGCTCGCGTCGTATTCGGGCGGGGCCGTGCGGCCGAGGCGCATGAATGCGGATTTCATGGCTGACCGCCTGGGGGCTGCCCGCCAAGTCGCTCGACCGCCGCGCGGAATACCGCACCGCGGTGCTTGTAGTCGCGAAACATGTCGAAGCTGGCGCAGGCAGGCGAAAGCAGCACGGCATCGCCGGGGCACGCTTCTTCCGCGGCTGCGTGCACCGCATCGTCGAGAGTCGCGGCGCGGCGTATTTTTGCGCCGCCCCGTAACGCACGTTCGATGGCCGGGGCATCGCGGCCTATCAGCACCACGCAGCGGGCGGCGCGCTGCACGGGTTCGGCGAGCGGCGAGAAATCCTGGCCCTTGCCGTCGCCGCCCGCGATGAGCACCACCTTCGTACCGGCGCCGGCGAGGCCGGCGAGCGCAGCCGCCGTCGATCCGACGTTCGTGCCCTTGGAGTCGTCGTAGTAGCGAACGCCGTTCGCCTCACGCACGAGCTCCACCCGATGCGGCAGGCCGGGAAAAGCGCGAAGCGCCTGCAGCAGCGGCGCGAGCGGCAGGCCGATCGAACGGCACAAAGCGAGCGCGGCGAGGGCGTTCGCTGCGTTGTGCAACCCGGCAAGCTTCATGTCGCGCACCGCGATCAGCGGGACGGCGCCTTGCGCAAGCCAGTGTCCACCGTCGTGCTTCACCAGGCCGAAATCGCCGGCGCCCTCGGGCGCCTCCAGACCGAACCTGACGAAGGCACGGCCCCCGCGCCGCATGGCAAGCGAGCGCGGGTCGTCGCGATTGAGCACCTGCACACCGGCCCCTTCGAATACCCGGGCCTTGGCGGCGCAATAGTCCTCGAGCGTCGCGTAACGGTCGAGATGGTCTTCACTGATATTCAACACCGTCGCGGCGTCGGCTCGCAGCGATTGAGTCGTTTCCAGCTGGAAGCTGGAGAGCTCGAGCACCCAGACACTTGGAAGGAGGCCAGCCTCGGTGCGGCGCTGGAGTACTTCCAGCACGGGCGGGCCGATGTTGCCCGCCAGCTCGCTGTCGATGCCTGCAGCCAGGCACATGGCGCCCGCGAGCGCGGTTACCGTGCTTTTTCCGTTGGTGCCGGTGATGGCCAGTATTCTGGGCGGTTCGGCCTGCGCTTCGGAGCGAAGCGCCTGCGCGAACAGTTCGATGTCGCCCACAACGGGGAGTTTGCGCGACGCGGCGCGGGCCAGCGCCGGTTCGCTGAGCGGAACGCCCGGGCTGGCGGCGACAAGCTCGACGTTCTCGAACAGCTCGTCCCGGAAGGCCCCCAGCTGAACCTCGACGCCGGGAAACGCTTCCTCCAGTTCGCGCCTGCGCGGCGGATCGCTGCGGCTGTCGGCTGCGCGCACGCGCGCACCACGGCGCGCCAGCCAGCGAGCCATCGACAGTCCGGTATCCCCAAGGCCGAGCACCAGCACCTTTTTGCCCTTCACTTGCACTGTCTTATCTCAACTTCAACGTCGACAAGCCGAACAACACCAGCATCATGGTGATGATCCAGAAGCGCACCACCACCTGCGTTTCCTTCCATCCTTCCTGCTCGAAATGGTGGTGCAGCGGCGCCATGCGCAGCATCCGCCTGCCCTCGCCGTAGCGAAGCCTGGTGTATTTGAACCAGGCCACCTGCACCATCACCGAAAGCGTTTCGGCGACGAAGACGCCGCCCATGATGAACAGCACGATTTCCTGGCGCACGATCACCGCCACCGTGCCGAGCGCGGCGCCGAGCGCAAGCGCCCCCACGTCGCCCATGAACACCTCGGCCGGGTAGGCGTTGAACCATAGAAAGCCGAGGCCCGCCCCGGCGAGCGCGGCGCAGAATACGAGCAGCTCGCCCGCGCCCGGGATGTAGGGAAAGAGCAGATATTTCGAGTACACCGAGCTTCCCACGACATAGGCGAATATCCCCAGCGCCGACCCGACCATGACAGCCGGCATGATGGCCAGGCCGTCCAGGCCATCGGTGAGGTTTACCGCGTTGGATGAACCGACAATCACCAGGTAAGTGACGACTATGAATCCCCACACGCCCAGCGGGTAGGCGATGTTCTTGAAGAACGGCACGATGAGGTCGGCCTTGGGCGGGAGATCCATTTCGAGGCCGCTGCGCACCCAGGCGAGGAACAGGTCCAGTATCTGGATGTTCCCGGGCGCCGACACGGCAAAGGCGAGGTACACCGCGGCAATCAAGCCGATCAGCGACTGCCACAGGAACTTTGCTTTGGCCGAGAGGCCTTTGGGGTCGCGGTGCACCACCTTGCGATAGTCGTCCACCCAGCCCACCAGCCCGAACCCGAAGGTCACCAGCAGCACCACCCAGACGAACCGATTGGTGAGATCGGACCACAGCAGCGTGGTGATGAGTATCGAGATCAGCACCAGTGCGCCGCCCATGGTCGGCGTGCCCGCCTTCGTAAGATGCGTCTGCGGGCCGTCCAGGCGCACCGCCTGGCCGATCTTGTAGGTCGCGAGCTTGCGGATCACCAGCGGCCCGGCGACGAGTGATATGGCGAGCGCGGTAAGGCAGGCGAGCACCGCGCGCAGCGTGATGTAACCAAAAACATTGAAAGCGCGCACGTCCTGCGCGAGCCACTGGGCCAATGCGAGTAGCATCAGTGCAACCCCTCAAGCAGCATCAGTGCTTCCCTTTCCGTTCTTGCTGTGTGCCGACCAGAGCATCGACCACGCGTTCCATGCGCATGAACCGCGAGCCTTTCACCAGCAGCGTCGTGCCTTCCCGGTCCCATCCCGACACGAGGCCCACCAGCTCCTCGAGCGAATCGGCATGCGTCGCCGACACACCGAACGCCTCCACGGCGTGGCGCGCGAGCATGCCCAGTCCGAACAGCGCGCTCACCCTGGCCTGTCGGGCATACGCACCGATTTCCCGGTGGAACTCGGGCCCCTGGCCACCCACTTCGCCCATATCTCCAAGCACGAGCACCGTCGGCTCCGCACACGCGGACAGCACATCGATGGCGGCGCGCACCGATTCGGGATTGGCGTTGTAGCTGTCGTCGATCACCACCGCGCCGCCGCGTCCGGTCTTGCGCTGCTGCCGGCCCTTGAGGCCGGAGAATCCGCCGAGGCCCTGCTCGAGCGACGCGAGACTGGCGCCCGCGGCGGTGGCAGCGGCCGCCGCTGCCGCTGCATTGCGTGCGTTGTGCGCGCCGGGCAGCGCGATGGTGAAATCCGCTTCGCCTTCGGGCGTCTGGAGCCGGATGTCGCTCGCATATCCCTTGGGGACGTAGCGACCCGAGACGCTCGCAGCATGCTCCAGGCCGAAGTCCCTTACCGTCGCCCCGACACCGGCGGCGGCCTTGCGCCACAGGGGCGCGAAGGCATCGTCCGCGTTCAGGACGGCGATGCCACCCTTGGGCAGCGCCCGGATGAGCGCTGCATGTTCTTCGGCCACCTCGGCGACGCTCTTCATGAATTCCTGGTGTTCCCGGTGGGCATTGTTCACCAGGCCGATGGTGGGGCGTGCAATGGAGGCGAGGTGCGCCGTTTCGCCGCGATGATTCATGCCGATTTCAACGACGGCGGCGCGGTGCGTTGAGCGCAGCCGCAGCAGGCTGAGCGGCAGACCGATGTCGTTGTTGAGGTTGCCCTCGGTCGCCAGCGTCTGCGCGGCGCCGAAGTGGGCACGCAGGATCGCAGCGATCATTTCCTTAACGGTGGTCTTGCCGTTCGACCCGACCACGCCGATCAGCGGCAACTGTTGCCTCGCCCGCCAGCTCGCCGCGAGAGTCCCCAGTGCGCAAAGTGTGTCCGGCACCACCACCAGCGGCAGCCCGGGCGGCGCTCCGGCGTCGCGAGACGCCCGATCGATCATCGCGGCCGCGGCGCCGGAGGCTTTGACATTTTCCAGAAACCGGTGACCGTCGTGGCGTTCGCCGCGCAACGCGACGAACAGCGCACCCGGCGCGATCGTACGGGAGTCGGTGGAGACCGACGTAAAAACCACGTCATCGGCAATGAGCTGTCCCGACACTGCGGCCGCTGCCTCGGCGAGGGTCATCATGGCCAGCACCGTTCCAGCGCCTTCTGCGCTTCTTCGGGGTCGGAAAAGGGAAGCTGGCGGCCCGCGATCTCCTGATACGTCTCGTGGCCTTTACCGGCGAGAAGAATGACGTCGTTGGCCGAGGACGAGGCAATGGCCTTCGCGATCGCTTCGCGCCGCTCGGTCACGCGCTCGTGTGGAATCGTCACGCCTTCGACGATTTCATCGATGATGGTCTCGGGATCCTCGCTCCTGGGGTTGTCGCTGGTGATGAGGATGGCATCGGCATAGCGCGACGCGACCGCGCCCATGAGGCGCCGCTTGCCGCGATCGCGGTCGCCGCCGCAGCCGAACACCGCGAGGAGCCTCCCGCCCGACTCCTGTGCCGCTTCGCGCAGCGCCCCCAGCGTTTTCTCCAGCGCGTCGGGACTGTGCGCGTAATCCACTACCACCAGCGGGCGGCCCGAGCCGCCCAGCCGCTGCATGCGTCCGGTGATGGGGTGAAACAGCCGGACGGCAGCCATGGCGGCCTCGAACGGCACGCCCGAGGCGAGCATCATGCCGAGCACACCGACCAGGTTCCCGGCGTTGAAGCGTCCGAGCAGCGGACTTTCGACCCGGTCAGCGCCCCACGACGAACGCAGATCGAACGCGATGCCGCTCGCCGAAACGCGCAGATTCTGCGCTTCGATGTACCCGTCCAGCCCGGCGCGCAGCGCCACGCCCTCGAAGCAGCTGTAGCCGATGCGGTTGATGCCGCTCTGCGCAAGCATGCGCGCGAGCTGTACGCCCTGTACGTCATCCAGGTTGAGCACGGCATGGCGCAACCCCGGCGTCTGGAACAGCCGTTGCTTGGCACGGGCATACCGTTCCATGTCACCGTGGTAATCGAGGTGATCGCGCGACAGATTGGTGAACAAGGCCGCGCCAAACGCGATGCCGTTCACTCTTCCCTGATCCAGGCCGATGGAAGACACTTCCGTGACGACGCCCTGCGCGCCCTCGCGCGCAAGATCCGCCATGGAGCGATGCAACTGGACCGCGTCCGGCGTGGTGTTGGCCAGTGGCCGCAGGCGCGCGGGCGGCTCGCCCGGCGGCGACGGAAACCCCAGCCCCAGCGTGCCGATCACCGCGGTGCGCGCGCCCGCGGCGGCGCAGCCCTGGGCGATCCAGTGGCTGCACGAGGTCTTGCCGTTGGTCCCGGTAACGCCCATGGTCCAGAGGTGCTCCGAGGGGCGGCCATACAGTTCGTGCGCGATATAGCCGGCCTGTTCGCGCAGTCCTTCGACCGGAATGTTCGGCACCTGCCACGCCGGACGCCACTCGAAGGCTGCACGCTCCCACAGGACCGCGGCGGCGCCGCGCTCGAGCGCCTGAGCGATGTGCCGGCGGCCGTCGTCGCGTTCGCCCGGATAGGCGAGGAACACGTCTCCCGGCTTTAGCGCGCGGCTGTGCGTGGCGAGCGATGTCGCCATCACACCGCTTGCCCGCAGCCCGTCGAGTATCTCTTTTGCCTGATCGGCCACCTGCTCCAGCCTCCCGGACCCGTTTGCCTCGTCCAGCACTTCCCCGTTCACCCTGTCAGATGCTTTCCTGTACCTGCTCGCCCTCGGCGGGCAACTGGATGGGCTTCATCGGCGCATCGGGCGCTACGCCCACCATGCGCAGCGCGCTCTCCATGACGCGGCCGAACACCGGCGCCGCCACGTCGCCGCCGAAATATTTTCCGTTCGAAGGTTCGTCGATCATCACTGCGACGACGAGCCGCGGCTGGCTCACCGGCGCGAAGCCGACAAACGATGCACGGTACTTTCGACGGGCATAGCCGGCGCCTTCCTGCTTGTGCGCGGTTCCGGTCTTGCCTGCCACGCGATAGCCCATGATCTGTGCCTTGGGCGCCGTTCCGTCCGGCCCGGCCGCCGCCTCGAGCATGGCGCGCACCGTGCGCGCCGTTTCGGCCGAAATTACCGGACGGCCTGCCACGGGGCCCGCGGTCTTGAGAAAAGACGCCGGGAGCAGCTCGCCGTCGCGCGCGAAAATGGAATAGGCGCGGGCCAGCTGAAACAGCGACACCGATACGCCATAGCCGTAGGCCATGGTGGCCTGCTCGATCGGCCGCCAGATCTTGTACGGGCGCAACTTCCCAGGCACCGCCCCGGGAAAGGGCACTTCGGGCGCGGTTCCGAAGCCCGCCTTGGAGAACAGAGCCCACATCTCCTCGCGCTCCAGCGCAAGCGCGATCTTGGCGGCGCCGACGTTGCTCGATTTCTGAATCACCTGCGCCAGCGTCAAAGCGCCGAGCGGGTGTGCATCGCTGATGGTCGCGCGGCCGATGACGAACCTCCCCGGGGCCGTCTGGATGACCGTGTCGGCGCGCATCATCCCCGATTCAAGCGCGAGGGCGACGGTGAACGGCTTCATCGTGGACCCGGGCTCGAAAGTGTCGGTGAGCACCCGGTTACGCAGCTGGCTGCCGGCCAGCCTGGCGCGGTTGTTCGGGTTGTACGAGGGCAGGTTGGCGAGCGCCAACACCTCGCCGGTGGTCACATCGAGCACCAGGATGCCGCCCGCCTGGGCCCGATGCTGCGAGATCGCCGCCTTCAGCTGCGAAAAAGCAAGGGTCTGGATCTTGGCGTCAAGCGAAAGCACCAGATCCTGGCCGTCCTCGGCCGCGCGGATCGATTCCAGGTCCTCGACGATCTGGCCCACGCGGTCGCGTATCACCCGCCGACTGCCCGGCCTGCCCGCGAGCCGCTGCTGAAATGCCAGCTCGATGCCTTCCTGTCCGGCGTCGTCTGCGCCGGTAAAGCCGAGCACGTGGGCCATCACTTCGCCGCCAGGATAGTAACTGCGGTATTCGCGATTTTGAAACAGGCCGCTGATATGCAGCTCCGCGACCCGTTCTGCAGTCTCGGGAGGAACTTGCCGCTTGATGAAGACGAAATCGCGCTCGGCGCCATCGATGCGCTTCACGACGTCGCCGGGCGGCATTTCAAGCAGCGCCGCGAGCCGCGCAAGCTGATCTCCCTCGAACCGCACTTCGCCCGGGATCGCCCAGAGCGACTTCACGGGCGTCGAAATGGCGAGCGGTTCGCCGCGGCGGTCAACGATGCGGCCGCGAGTCGCAGGGATCTCCATGACACGGCTGTAGCGCGATTCGCCTTTGGCCTGCAGGAACTCGTTGTTCCAACCCTGCAAATAGGCGGCACGGGCGGCGAGCGCCGCAAAAGCGCCGAAAAACACCACCAGCAGCAACCGGGCGCGCCACACCGGAAGGCGCAGCGCGAGCACGGGGCTGGTGGCGAATTTCACTGCGGTTCTCCGGCAGCGCCGCGCGGCGCGACGACCTGCACGCGGCTTGCGTCGGGCGCGCTCATGCGCAGGGCCTGCGTGGCGATCCTCTCGACGCGCGAATGCAGGGCCCAAGTGCTTTGTTCCAGTTGAAGCTGTCCGAACTCGACCTCCAGACTGCGCGCGCGTTCCTGCTCGCGCTCCAGCTCGACGAATAATTTCCTCGACTGGTGCTGCGACGTCACCAGCCCGAGCGCGCAGACCGTGAGGACGGCAAGCAGCAGAAAATTCAGCCGAACCACGGGCTGTTCCTCTTCAGTATCGTGAAACATTCCGGCAAAGAGGCGGTCGAATTCGGGCAGCCCGATGAATTCATGCGAGTTTCTCCGCCACCCGCAACACGGCGCTGCGTGAGCGCGGGTTCGCATTCACTTCTTCGGCGCCCGGACGTACGGGCTTGCCCACCAGGCGCAGTTGCGGCTTGGGCAGCTCGGCGGCCCGCACCGGCAGCCGCTCCGGAAGCGCCCCGGGGCGGGCGTGATCGCGCATGAAGTTCTTCACGATGCGGTCTTCCAGCGAGTGGAAGCTGATCACCGCCAGCCTGCCGGCCGGAGCGAGAACGGCGAGCGCCTGGGGCAGCACTAACGACAATTCCGCAAGCTCCTGATTGACGTGAATCCGTAGAGCTTGAAAGGTCCGCGTCGCCGGATCCTGGCCGGGTTCACGCGTCCGGACGGCCTCACCCACGATGTCGGCAAGTTGCCGGGTACGGGTGAGAGGCCGTCCTTTCCGAGCAGCAACAATCGCCTTTGCAATCTGTTTAGCAAACCGTTCTTCCCCATAGCGCGCTATGACCTCCCTGATGTGGTCCTCGTCCGCCCGCGCCAACCACTGCGCTGCCGTTTCTTCACCGCTTTCACCTGCGCTTGCGTCCATGCGCATGTCGAGCGGACCGTCGGCGCGGAAGCTGAACCCGCGCGCCGGATCGTCGAACTGCGGCGAGGACACACCGAGGTCCAGCAAGACCCCGGCCACCGACGCATATCCGCGCTCGCCCAGCGCGGCCTGGAGACGGCCGAACCGCGCGTGCACCAGCTCCAGGCGGGGGTCTGCGATCCCGCGCCCCGCAGCGATCGCCTCGACATCCCGGTCCAGCGCGATCAGCCGGCCCTTCGGACCCAGCCGAACGAGAATTTCCCTGGCATGCCCGCCGCGCCCGAATGTCGCGTCAACGAACACGCCGTCGCGGTGCGCTTCGATGGCCAGCGCCTCGACGGCTTCGCGGGCGAGTACCGGTACATGCGTCACAGTGAGAAGTTTTCGGTGCCGGGCGGCGGCGCCGAGGCGGCCTGCGACTTTGCCTTGGACAATTCTTCTTCCCAGGCCGCGCCGTCCCAAAGCTCGAAATGACTTCCCTGCCCCACCAGCATCACCTCCCTTTTGAGCGAAGCGAACTTGCGAAGTGCGGGTGAAATGAGGATCCGGCCCGAGCCGTCCAGTTCCAGCCCTTCGGCGAATCCCACCAGCAATCTCTGCCAGCGGCGCGCTTGCTCGTTGAAGGACGACAGCGACTGGATGCGCTCGCCGATCGGCTCCCAGGCGACGAGCGGATAGAGCAACAGGCAACTGTCCGGGTGCGCAGTGAGCACTACCGAACGTCCGCCCGAGAGCAGGGCATCGCGATAGCGCGTGGGGACGGCCAGGCGCCCCTTCGCATCGAGACTGAGTTCTGTCGCCCCCTGAAACAAGTGTCCCCCTCTTATGGGGAAATGGCAGGATTTCCCACTTTTTGCTACTTCCCCCCACTTTAGGGCATCAAAGTGGGCTGGTCAAGGTGGGCGACTGTTTTTTTCAGTGATGACAAAGACTTATGCGGGTGACAGGCCTTTTCTAATGAAATTTCAAAGGAATTAACATGCTACACGATATATTGAATGTATTGCTTCAGCACTGAGGGCCTAACCGCCCGGTTTGCGACCGAGCCGGCGCGCTCCTCAGGCCTTGTGTTACGTTACGCGGGGCCCGCCGCAGGCGGTCGAGAAGAATATCGATTCCATCACCCAGGAGGGGCAATGAGTCAGTGCAAGGGCGTGCGCGAAGTCGGCTATTTCGACTGCGCAGGAGGCGGTCAGGTCATGGTGGATGGCCACTACGCCTATATCGGCCACATCAGCGCGCCCCACGGCACCACCGTCGTCGATGTGAGCGACCCCAGGAACCCGCGCAGGCTGGCGGAGCTCTCGATCGAGCCGGGACTGCACTCGCACAAAGCGCGCGCCGCGAACGGCATCATGCTGATCAATTACGAGATCGATCCCGCCGTCAAAATCCCGGCGCTGCACAATCTGCAGGGCAAAGGCGGCTTGGGCATTTACGACGTCTCCAATCCGAGCAAACCCGAAAAAATCTCCTTCTGGAAGGCCGCCGGCACAGGCGTGCACCGCTTCACCTTCGACGGGCGTTACGCCTATATCTCTCCGGAGATGGAGGGCTATCGCAACAATATCGTGGTGATCCTGGACCTCGCCGATCCCGCGGAGCCCCAGGAAGTGGGGCGGTGGTGGATGCCCGGCCAGTGGATCGCGGGCGGCGAGACGCCCGCCTGGAAGGAACGCGGGCCGCGTGAGCCGCGCTGCCACCATCCCATCCGCCTGGGCGATCGGCTTTACGTCAGCTACTGGCACGGCGGCGGATTCATACTTGATATTTGCGACCTGTCGAAGCCGAAGATGATTTCGGCCGTCGACTGGAGCCCGCCCTTTCCGTGGCCCACCCATTCAGTGGTGCCCGTGCCCTTCCCCATCCACGGCCACCGCTGGATGCTGGTCGCCGACGAGGACGTGCTGCCCAAGGAATACGACGTGAAGCTCGAGATGCCGGCGAGCCTGTGGATGGTGAACATCAGCGACGAGAAGAAACCCATTCCCGTGGGCAGTTTCCAGGTGGAGGGTCTGGACGGGAAGCTCCACCCGCAGCAAACGGCATGCCATCAGCCGGTCGAGGAGATCCGCACGACCGAGGTGCCGTGCGCGTGGTTCGCTTACGGTCTGCGCATCCTCGACATATCGAATCCGCACACCCTGCGCGAAGTCGCCTCTTACATGCCCGATCCCGCGCCCGGTGCGAAAAAGGTGAGCAGCAATGACGTGTTCATGGATGACCGTGGGCTGATCTATCTGATAGATCGGATACGCGGGATGCATATCGTGGAGAGGATTTAGCAGGTCATTCGGAAGTCTTTCACCAATAGTGTGCCGCACCTAACCCC
>Ga0156229_1256_pt2 | contig 10904 bp, 13 predicted proteins | sample RifCSPlowO2_12_FD_116156 | JGI IMG/M metagenome (GOLD analysis project Ga0156229, IMG submission 116156) | Betaproteobacteria bacterium RIFCSPLOWO2_12_FULL_66_14 | reverse complement strand
GAGAACGCGCTGGAGTATGTGCCCCTGGCGAATCAGGCCAATCGGCTGCTCTCGCCCGCCGAAATGGGCGAGCTGTTCAAAGCCGTCGCCTTCACCAAGGGATGGGGCGAACCGCTTCTCGGTTTTCGCAACGGCGACCGCTCAGGCTCGCTCGGCTGACGCCTACGGCGCCGGCACCGCCATGCCGCGCTGCACGGCAGGTCGCGTGCCTACGGCGTTGAACCAGCGCTTGACGTTCGGATAGTCTTCCAGCTTGGTGATGTGCCACTCGTAGCGCGACACCCAGGGATAGGTCGCGATGTCGGCGATGGAGTACTCGCCTGCCAGGTACTGCGCCTCGCCCAGCCGTTTATCGAGCACGGCGTAGAGACGGTCCTTTTCCTTGATGTAGCGTTGGACCGCGTACGGCACCTGCTCCTTGGCCGAGCGTACGAAATGATGCACCTGGCCGAACATGGGGCCGACGCCGCCCATCTGGAACATGAGCCACTCGAGCGCTTTGTAGCGTTCGCGCGGCACCCGCGACAGAAACCTGCCGGTCTTGTCGGCGAGGTAGATCAGGATCGCCCCCGATTCCATCAGATTGATCGGCTTGCCGTCCGGACCGTCGGGGTCGACGATGGACGGGATCTTGCCGTTGGGATTGATCTTCAGGTATCCGGGAGAAAACTGCTCGCCCTCACGGATGTTGATCTTGTGCACCTTGTACGGCAGAGCGCACTCTTCCAGCATGATGGAGGCCTTGCGGCCGTTGGGCGTTCCCCAGGTATAAAGCTCGATCACATGTCTCTCCATGGCGCCGAACGCTAGCGGCGAAGTCTACAATGGCCGCCTTCTCAGGGAAGCGGAAATGTTGAAGTGGCTCATAGCGCTTGCCGTCGCGCTGGTGGTGCTGACTGCCGTCTCGCCATGGCTCGCGCGCTATGGGCTGGGGCGGCTGCCCGGGGACGTGACGGTGCGTTTCCGCGGCCGCGATTATCATTTGCCGTTCACCACGACGTTGCTGCTGTCTTTGGCGCTTACGTTGATCATGCGGCTGCTTTGAGGATGGCCACGAATCGCCCGATTGGCGGATTACGCCTTCGGCTAATCCGCCCTACGAGGCTGTCGACGGCGAAAGTGCGTAGGACGGATTAGCGCCGCAGGCGCGTAATCCGCCGTAACCGTGATCACCGCCCTCGCGCGCTGTGCCTAAGCGCAAACCAGTTTTCGATCTCCTCCCTCGTCAGACGGCCATTGCGGTCGGAATCGATGCGCTCGAACTTTCCCGCCATGCGCGACAGCCCGGCCTCGACTTCAGTCCGGCTTAGCGCTCCATCGCCGTCGAGATCAGCTAGGCTGAAATAGCGATCGAAGCGCCGTCCCGCGGGCGTGCGGCGCGACGCTGCTACGGCTTTTCTCCAGGCGCGCACTTCCTCGGCCGAAAGGCGAGCATTGCCGTCCCGGTCTATGGCGTCGAAGTGTGCGGCCAGGCGCGGTATCCGGGCGGCTTCGCTGCGCGAGAGCTCGCCGTCGCCGCTCGCGTCCGCCTTCTGCCATTGCTCGAAAAGCCGCGACGAGCGCTGGGCCGGGGCGGACGCCGCCGCTACGGTATGAGCAAGGAGCAGGACCGCGACCACGATGGCGCGCATACTCGAAGCAACGGACGGGCGCGCCGGGGGTTGACTGCGAACGCAAGCCCGCTTCAGGACGACGGCGGCTTCGGCCGCTCCAGCGCTTCGAGCTTCGCCTTTATTTCCGCTCCCAGATGAAGCTGCGGATTGGACGGTTCTTTGCCCTCGCTGCGCTCGCGCTGGCTGATCGCCTCGCGCGCCTGCCCGAACGCGGCTACGAACGAGCCTGTCGATCGGAGAGCCTCATTGAAATAGGCCTGGCCGAACCAGGTGATGTGGCTCTCGAACTCGCAGCCGAAGGAAGAACGGGAAGCCTCGGCTGCGGTGATGATCAGGCTGTGGTCGTCCTTCAAGGGCTCGATGAACCCGCCGGAGTAGCAGGCGGAAATCACGATGATCTTCCACTTGATGCCGCTGTCGGCCAGCATGCGCGCGAGCAGGGTGGGGTTCAGCTGAGCGAGGCTCAAGGGCGGCATCTCGAACGCGAGCCGCCCGTCCTCGTAGCCGTGGGTGCTGATGAACAGCATCACGACATCTTCCTCGGGATTGATGGTACGGCCCAGATGGTCCAGCGTAGCCTTGAGGTTGCTCGCCGTGGCGATCGGCACCGTGGCGAGGGTCGAAACATGGTTCACCAGGGCGATGGAGCGCTCGCCCGTGCCGAAGCGTTCGGCCAGCAGATCGTTCACGACGCCCAGTTCCTTGAGAAACGTTTCCTGCAGTCCGTACGTCGCCGCACCGACGAAGTAAAGGTCGGGGATGCCGGGCCGCTCGGGTGCGAGCGCGGCAAGTTGTCTTTCCAGCAGCGTCCCCTGCAGATGGAACAGGTCTTCGCGCAGCAGTCCCTGCACCGGTTGCGGCGTTTCTTCGCTGACCGCGGTCCACAATTCGGCACGCGGTACGGCAAAGACGAAAAAGCCGAGCAGAGCGGTAAACAAGCCCGCAGCGCCCAGGGCCCGCGGCATCGGCCACCCCGAGACCAGAACCTGCGCGCGCAGCGTGACCACCAGGGCCCACAGGATGAACAAGACGTTCATCCAGCCGGAGTACGGCGCCAGACTCTCCACCAGCGCGGCATAGAACAGCACGACCGCGAACAGCTCGAACAGCGGGTCCGACGCAGTAAACAACAGCGCAAAAGCGAGCGTGAACGACGTGTTCCGCAGCAGCGTTGCGGCAAGCAGGCAGACGACCAGCACGATCGGGATCTGCGCCAGCGCGAGCGTGAGCGCGCCGCTGTCCAGGGTTCCCGGCACGCCCTGGCGCAGCATGCCGCCGAGCAGCCAGGCGGCGAAACTCGCGCCCACCAGCATGGCGTAGTGCCCGGCCGATAGGCTGAAGTCGGCAGCGCGCACCGGCATAAACAGCCCAAGCCGCGCGCCGGCAGCGATATTACGGGCCAGAGCGCTCCACAGACCGCTCACGAGCTGCGCCCTGCCTCGCGGAGATAGGTCCTGATGGCGTCCTGCCGGGCAAGACGAAGGCGCGCGCCTATGTCGCCCCCCTCTTTCGCAATGGCGGCCCCGTCCACGGCGGCCGCGGCGGCCAGCGCACCGTGCACCCCCTGCCGCGGCGCATGATCTGCTTCGCGGCCGCCCCGTTGGCGGCCGCTTTCGGCTTCGGCGGCGTTCATCAGCTCCTCGAGCCGCCAGGGACGGCGAAAGGCATCGCTCGCGTCCAGCAGGAGGAGCAGCTCGCCCGCATCCGGTGAAGCAGCATGCACAGCGCGCTCCATCTGGCGCGCGGCCAGTACGGCGAGGTCGCGGCACTCGGAAGGCGCTTTCATTTTGGCGCAGGCCGATTCCAGAGCCTGCTCGTTGGCGCGCGCGCCGCGCGTCATGATCGCGAAACGCACGTTGAGCGAAAAGCCCGCGCCAGCCGCATAGCGCAAAGCATCGGCCACCACCGCGGTGGACTCGTCCGCGGCGCGCCCGTTCCGCAGGTGGATCGCGAGCTCCGGCAACCACCGGCCGAGCAGGCCGCACTCGGCCAGCACCTGCAACATGCGCCAGGGATCCCGCTCCATCAGGCCGCGCGCGAATTCCTGCCAGACGCGTTCCGGCACCAGTGCGTCGGCCTCGCCTTGCTCCACCATCGAGCGCATGAGCCGAGCGGTTGCGTCGGCGATCGTGAAGCCGAATCGGGCGGCGAAGCGGGCGACGCGCAGAATGCGCACCGGGTCTTCGGCAAAAGCCGGGCTGACGTGGCGCAGCACCCCGGCCTTCAGATCCGAGGCGCCGCCGAACGGATCGATCAGCGCGCCGGATTCGTCCTTCGCCAGGGCGTTAATGGTGAGGTCGCGCCGGGCCAGGTCCTGCTCGAGCGTCACATCGGGCGAGGCGTACACCCGGAAGCCCCGGTAGCCGCGCGCGACTTTGCGTTCCGTGCGCGCGAGCGCGTACTCCTCCCTGGTCTCGGGATGCAGAAACACAGGGAACTGGTTGCCCACCGGCTTGTAGCCCAGCCGTTCCATTTCTTCCGGCGTCGAGCCGACGACCACCCAGTCCCGGTCCTTCACCGGCAGCCCGAGCAGCTCGTCACGGACGGCTCCGCCGACGGAATAAATACGCATAGGACGCAGGTTACCCGGAAAGAATGACAGCGAGTGGTGCGCAAAGCCGATGCTTCCCACCGGCTTCGCGCCAGGGCGCACGACGAGGACCGGGTTACCCTGTCAGCGGCCCGCTTTCCAGCGCAGCCGGTCCATACGCGGCATGCGCTCAGGGGCCAGGTACGCGAAGGCCGCGCCTTCCATCGGGCGCGGGCGCAGACCGAAGGGAAACTCGGTGTGCCCGATGCTATCCACCTTCATCGAGCTTACATTGTCCCGGGTGAGGAGCTTCCCGGGCAGCATTTCCAGCAGACACGCCTGCATATAGGAAAGACCCGGCGGGAGGCCGACGATCGGCCGGCGGTGTCCGATGGCCCGACCGGTGAATTCGACCAGCTCCCTCAAGGTATAGACCCTGGGACCGCACAAGTCGTAGTTGTGCCGGCAGGCATCCCGATTAAACAGGCTCTGCGCGACGCATTCGGCCACATCGAACACGTGCACTGGCTGAAACTTCGCGTCCGGGCAAGCGAGGAAAATGACCGGCAGCCAGCGGTTCAGGCGGGCGAACGTGTTGAGGAACCGGTCCTCGGGACCGAACACCACCGACGGCCTGAACACCGTGGCGGCAATGCGCTCGCGAGCGGCCAGGATGGCTGCCTCGCCGGCCGCCTTGGAACGCAGGTATTCGCTGGGGGCGTCCGCCGCAGCGCCGAGCGCGCTCATGTGGATGAGGCGCGGCACGCCGAGCGCCACGCAGTGCTCCACGAGACGGGCCGGAAGCTCCACATGCGCGCGGGCAAAATCCGGGCCGTAGGGCGTGCCCGGGCGGCTGTGCAGCACGCCGACGAGGTTGATGACGGCGTCGCAGCCACGCACCAGTTGCGCGAGCGCTGCGTCGTTGTGAATGTTGGCTTCGACTACGTCCACGGTGGGCAGCAGATAGAGATGCTTGGCGCGCTGACGCTGGCGCGTGGGCGCCACGATGACGTGGTCGTCCTCGACGAGACGATTGACGACATGGCGGCCGATGAAGCCGCTTCCTCCCAGCACACAGATTCTAGCCATGACTTGGTTGTAACAACCTGGATTCTCGCCGGCGAGCGGCTCGCCGGTCTCGTTATGGAGTATCCCTCGCGGCCAGGGCTGCGCGCTGCCCGATCCATCCCAGCCGGGCCTTCAGCGTACCCGGGTTGTCGCCATGAACCGCCGCGTAAAACAGCGTGTTGACCATGACTTTCTTTACGTAGTCGCGGGTCTCGTTGAACGGGATGCTCTCGATGTAGACCGCGCCTTCGAGCGGCCGGTCGCCCATCCACTTGCGTGCGCGACCCGGCCCGGCATTGTAGGCCGCAGCGGCGAGGACGTGCTGGCCGTTCAAATCATCGAGCACCTGCCGCAGGTAATACGTGCCGAGCGCCGCATTCACGTCCACGGACCTCACCTTGGCCCACGAGAAGTCTTTCATGCCCATCTTCCTGGCCACCCAGCGCGCCGTGGCCGGCATCAGCTGCATGAGACCCGAGGCGCCGGCCGAGGAACGGGCCGCCGAGATGAAGCGCGACTCCTGCCGCACCAGCCCGAGCACCCAATGCTCTTCCAGCGAGCGAGCGCGCGCATTGCTCGTGAAGACATCGCGATGCGGCGCCGGATAACGCAGCGAGAAGTCGTGCAGCGCCACCGTCCGGTCCGCCGTGTTGATGGCGCGATCCCAGATCTCGCGGCGGCGCGCGATCTCGGCCGCGCCGATGAGCTCGCGGTCTGCCATGGTGCGCACGGACCAGTTCCATTCGCGCACGGCTTCGGTGCGCATGTCCAGCCGGAAAAGCGCGAGCGAGCGCTGGATGCCCGGCACGGAAAGCGTCTTCGCCAGCTCCGCCTCGGAGGGCGGCTCCGGGCGGGGCGGCAAGGCAAACGGCACGCCCAGTTCTTCGGCGGCGAGCTGGCCGTAAAAATTGAATTCACCCGAAATAAGCGTGAGAAGCGGCGCCGCCTCTTCCGGGCGCCCGAGCGCCTTCAGCGCGCGCGCGCGCCAGTACACCCAGGCGGTTTCGATGCGCGCGGGCCGGCTCATCTGTTCGATCGCGGCCAGGACCTGCGCCCAGTCGCCGGTGCGCAGCGCGATGCGCAGGTGCCAGGCGCGCTGCTCGTCGCTCAGCTCGGCGTCGCCCGCGGCGATGAACCACTGCAGCGCCTCGGGCATGTGGCGCCTGGCGGCCGCCGTGGCGATCCGTCCCCAGACGTAGCCCTGTTCCTCGGCTGAAAATTCATCGCGCAGCCCCTCGGTAAAGCGCTCGGCCGCGAGCTGCGGCTCGTTTTTTGCGATCTGGGCGAGCGCCAGCATCGCCAGTTCCTTCGCGGGGCGCGTCCTGAGGGCGCCGGAGATCCGCAGCAGATGCTTCATCGGCGAAGCGAGCGCCTGATCGATGCTCTTGGACTTCGGCACCTCGCGGGCAGGCAGATGATCCAGCAGCTTCTTCGCCGCGGGCAGGCGCCCGGCCTCGGCCAGCACCCTGAAACGCTGCCAGATCTCTTGGCTCGCGTACCGGCCGGTCTGCAGCAATTGATCGGCAAGCGCTGCGCAGCCGAGCGGCAGCTCCGCCGGCGAGAGCCAGACCCGCTTCAGCCCCGCGGCAGCAGACACTTCGCCGTTATGCCAGCGGTTGATGAGGCCGTAGCAGTGGATGTCGGTGTCATCGTTGACCAGCCGAGCGTGCTCTTCGCGGAAAAGCTCCCACTCGCCTTTCCTTCCCAGCACCTTCAACCATTCGGAGCGCAGCTGCTCGGCCGCGAGCGATCCCTCGTAGGTTTGCAGGAAGGCGAGCACCTCCTCCGCGCGCACCTCGTCCAGCTTCAGTCTGAGCTGCCATTGCTGAACGTAAGGCTCGAGCACATGGCCCTTCGCGCGGGACGCCGCGTGTGCGAGCTTGGCGGCGTTGCCCTGACGGAAAGCGTCTCTGGCGAGCAGAAAAGCCTGGTCGGCGGGGTCCTGCTGCGGCGTCGCGCCCGCGTGCGCGAAGGCAGGCAGCGCGAGCAGCAATGCTATAGTCCAACGCATACCCATGGTGCGCTGAAGAATAGCATAGAGACTTTTCATTCAGTCTTGATTTGCCCCCGGGAAATGGCGGACGTCCCTCATGACCTCACGGCCTGGCGCAAGACGCAGCGCGCGGCCTTGATCGCGCGGCGCGAGGCCATCGACGCCGAGACGCTGGACCGCTGGCGCCGGGCGATCGACCGCCACCTGGTGCGCGGATTTCCGGGGCTCGCGAAGGGGATCGTGGCCCTCTGCTGGCCTTACCGCAATGAATACGACGCGCGCCACCTGGCCGCGCGCCTGCGCCGCTCGGGCGCCACGACGGTTCTGCCGGTGGTCGTTGCGCCGCGCCAGCCGCTCATCTTTCGTGAATGGCATCCGGGAGTTGCGCTGGTGCGCGGCGCCCTGGGCATCCCCTACCCGGTCGATACGGCGCAGTTGCGCCCGGACGCGGTGCTGTTGCCCATGGTGGGGTTCGACGCCGCCGGATACCGCCTGGGCTACGGCGGCGGTTACTTCGACCGGACGCTCGCTGCGCTCGATCCTCGCCCGGCCGTGATCGGGGTGGCGCACGAGCTCGCCCGGCTGGAGACCATCTTTGTGCAGCCGTACGACGCAGCGGTGGATTACCTGGTCACCGAGCGCGGCATTTACCGGCGGGACGTCAGCGCCGAAGGCGCGTCGCTCGTCTTTCTGGAGTGAAAAAAGTGAAAAATGGGGTCAGGTTCACATTTCCTTTCGAGACCGAAGCTGCAGTGCCGTCCCAGGGAAATGTGAACCTGACCCCATTTTTCAACGCACTGCGTAGTCGGCTCTCTATCCGAGAAACAACCGGTAAGCCGGGTTTCCGGTTTCGTCCTCGTAGGGATAACCCAGCGTCGCCAGGAAGCGTTTGAACTGCGGCACTTCGCCGGGCGGCACCTGCATGCCGACCAGCACCCTGCCGTAGTCGGCGCCCTGGTTGCGGTAGTGGAACAGGCTGATGTTCCAGTCGCTGCGCATGCTCTCCAGGAACCGCATCAGCGCACCGGGCCTTTCAGGAAATTCGAAGCGGTACAGCCGCTCTTGGGGCGCGTCTTTTTTGAGCACCTGCGGCGCGCGACCGCCGACCATGTGGCGCACGTGCAGCTTGGCCATTTCGTTGTCGGACAGATCGAGCGTCTTGAGCCTGTTGCGCTTGAGATTGCGGACAATGCGCCCGGTCTCTTCACGGTCGTGCACCGCGATGCCGACGAACACCTGCGCTTCCTTGACGTCGCCGTAGCGGTAATTGAATTCCGTGATGCTGCGCTTGCCGAGCATGGCGCAGAACCTTCGGAAGCTCCCCGGTCGTTCAGGGATGGTCACGGCCAGTATGGCTTCGCGATGCTCGCCCACTTCGGCGCGCTCGGCGACGAAGCGCAACCGGTCGAAATTCGTGTTCGCGCCGCTCGCCACGGCCACCAGCTGCTTGCGGTGAATGCCGCGGCGCTCCACGTACGCCTTGGCGCCGGCGATGGAAAGCGCCCCGGCGGGCTCGAGCACCGTGCGCGTCTCCTCGAACACATCCTTGATGGCGGCGCAAATCTCGTCGGTGTCGACCAGAAGCACGTCATCGACGAATTCCTGGCAGAGCTTGAAAGTGATCTCACCGACCTGCTTGACCGCCACGCCCTCGGCGAACAGGCCCACGTGCTCCAGCGCCACGCGGCGGCCCGCCTTGAGCGAGCGGTACATGGCGTCTGCATCCACCGGCTCGACGCCGATCACCTTGATTTCCGGCCGCAGCCGCTTGATGTAGGTGGCGATGCCCGAAATCAGGCCGCCGCCGCCGATGGGAACGAACACCGCATGAATGGGGTCGGGGGTCTGGCGAAGGATCTCCATGCCGATGGTTCCCTGGCCCGCGATCACGTCGGGATCGTCGTACGGATGAACGAACACCATGGAGCTGCGCGCCTCGAGGCGGCGGGCGTGCTGGTAGGCGTCCGTGTACGTGTCCCCGTACAGCACCACCTCGGCCCCGCGGCCCTTCACCGCGTCCACCTTGATGCTGGGCGTCGTGACGGGCATCACGATGAGGGCACGGCAACGCAGTTTCTGCGCCGCCAATGCCACGCCCTGCGCGTGGTTGCCGGCAGAGGCTGCCAGCACGCCGTGGCGCAGGCTGCGGGCCGGAAGCTGAGCCATCTTGTTGTAGGCGCCGCGCAGCTTGAACGAGAAAACGGGCTGCATGTCTTCGCGCTTCAGCAGCAACCGGTTGTCCAGTCGTGCCGAGAGGTTGTGGGCGGGCTCCAGCGGCGACTGCACCGCCACGTCGTACACGCGTGCCTTGAGGATGCGTTCGAGATAGTCGTTTTTCATATTTTGTGGGGGAAGCCGACGGGCTACTCTACCACCCTGTCCCTTCGCTACAATGCCGTTCCGGACCTGATATGACTAAAGTCAAATCCGCGCCAAGGCGCGTCTATCGCCGCACCCGGCCTTCCTGGGAGCGCGGCTACTACGCACACGGCTACTGGCTCGGCAAGGAAAAGCTGGGCAGTGTGAAACTGGGACCACGCCCGGATTGGGACGGGATTTACCGCTGGCAGGCCGGCCATTACGCGGGCGAGGCCTCCACGCTGGACGAGGCCAAGCGGGCCGTCGAGGCGGCCGTGCTGCTCGGCACGAGCCAGCTTCAGCTGTTCGGCGATTAGGTCACCTTCTCCCAGAGGATGCGCCTGAAGCCGCCCGCAGCGTCGGGCGGCGTGCTGAGCGTGAGCGTATTGCCGTTCCACTGGAAGACGCGCACGTTGGTCGTGCCGACCCAGTTCGGAAAGAACGAGACATCCACGTGATGCAGCACCCGGTCGCCCTGCACTTCATAGCGGCCGGCGTAGGCCACCACCCCGTCGGCCGCCGCGGCTTTCTCTGCCGCAGTAGCGCCCGACCAGTCGTTCCCTGAGACATGGCTCGGCAGCCGCGGCCGGTCGGCGGGCGTCGAAATGACCATGACCGTCCCGTCCGACGCATACACGAGCCGGGCTGCAGCAGGGCTTGCTCCGACACGCGTTACGGTGCCGTCGGCGGCCACATATTCCTGGCCCCGTCCCCGGTAAGTTCCAACGAACTGCTCCGCTTCCACTACTCCTCCCGCTGCCAAGTGTCCAGGCGGCGCGTGGCGGACTATTGCTTCTGGATGCCCGCGGCCTTCACCACGTCCTCGTACGCCTGCCGGTCTTCCCTGATGAAGGCGGCGAATTTCTCCGGCGACGTGCCGCTCATTTCGTCCTCGAACACGCCCACCGCATGCAGGTATTTCTGCCGGAACGTCGCGTCGGCGAGCGCGACGCCGGTCGCGCGGTTAAGCCGCTCGATGATGTCCTTCGGCGTGTTCCTGGGGGCGAACAGGCCGATCCAGTTGCGGAATTTCAGGTCGACGCCCTGCTCGACGGTCGAGGGCACGTCGGGAAGGACGTCGGCGCGCTTGCTTGCGACGATGGCGAGCGCGCGCAGCTTCCCCGCCTTGACCAGCTTCGAGCCCTGCCCGACCGCATAGGCGACCACGTTCACGTCTCCCGCCACCGTGGCCATCAGCGCCTGCACGGTGCTCTTGTACGGAATCATGTAGAACTCGGCGCCCGTGTGCTTCCTGAACCAGCCGATCAGCAGCGGACCGACGCTCGTCGTGCCGAGCGTACCCCAGGTAATGGCGTTGGGCTTCGCCTTGGCGAGCGCGATC
>Ga0156229_1309_pt1 | contig 11160 bp, 9 predicted proteins | sample RifCSPlowO2_12_FD_116156 | JGI IMG/M metagenome (GOLD analysis project Ga0156229, IMG submission 116156) | Betaproteobacteria bacterium RIFCSPLOWO2_12_FULL_66_14 | reverse complement strand
TTCGCACGACCGAGCAACATCGACACGCTGCGGGAGACGTTCGGTCGGGCGAGCGTCGCTTCATCGCGGCCCTGAGCACGCCCCTCGAGCGCACCCGCTCTGGTACCTTTGCGGCATGGAATACTGGAACCTCGTGATTCTGGCCGGGACTGCCCTGTTGCTTGTCAGCATCGTGGCAAGCCACATCTCCTCGCGCATGGGCGCTCCCCTCCTGCTCGTCTTTCTCCTTCTGGGAATGCTGGCCGGAGAGGACGGCCCCGGCGGCATCCGGTTCGATGATTTCGAGGTCGCATACCTCGTCGGCACGCTTGCGCTCGCCGTGATCATCTTCGATGGAGGTTTGCGCACCCGTCGCGAGACCTTCAGGGTAGGACTCGGACCCGCGGTCAGCCTGGCCACTGCCGGCGTAGTCATCACCGCCGCCCTGGTTGGGCTGCTGGCCGCTGCAGTTCTGGGCGTCACCTTGCTGGAAGGATTGCTGCTCGGCGCCATCATCGGCTCGACCGATGCGGCCGCGGTATTCGCCACGCTGCGCACGCAGGGCGCGGCGCTCAAGGAACGGGTTGCCGCCACGCTGGAAATCGAATCGGGGAGCAACGATCCCATGGCGGTCTTTCTGACCATCGGATTGCTCGAGCTCATTGCAGCGGGTCGCCCGAGCGTTGATGCGTCTCTTGCCTTGTCGTTCCTGCGGCAGTTCTCCATCGGCGCCGTCCTGGGCCTTGCCGGCGGCCGCCTACTCGTCTGGCTGATCAACCGCCTGACCCTCGTCACGGGGTTGTATCCTCTGCTCGCCGCTGCGGGAGGCGTTCTCATCTACGCGGGTACCGCCACGGTGGGCGGCAGTGGATTTCTCGCGATATACCTCGCCGGCGTCGTGGTGGGCAATTCGCAGCTGCAAGCGGCGCAGAACATACTGCGAGTACACGACGGCCTGGCATGGCTGAGCCAGATCGCCATGTTCCTCATCCTCGGTCTCCTGATCACGCCTTCGCAGCTCGTCGACGTCGCCTGGCCGGCCCTGGCCATTGCCTTTTTCCTCATGCTGGCGGCGCGCCCGGTGGCGGTAGCGCTCAGCCTGCTGCCGTTTCGCTTCCCCTGGCGGGAGCAGGTCTACATCGGATGGGTGGGCCTGCGTGGCGCTGTGCCGATCGTTCTTGCGCTCTTTCCCATGATGTACGGGATCGAGAATGCGAGGCTGTACTTCAATGTCGCGTTTTTCGTGGTTCTAGTGTCGCTCCTCGTGCAAGGATGGAGCGTGTCAACCACCGCCCGGTGGCTCGGGCTGGAGCTGCCGCCGCCGATCGAGCCGGCCCAGCGCGTCACCCTCGACGTCCCCGGCCACTACGAGCACGAGATGATCTCGTTCCGGGTCGATTCCGGCAGCATGGTGGCGGGACGCGATCTGGGAGAGTTCCGCCTGCCCGAGACCGCCCGCATCATGACCGTGCTGAGAAACGGCATACCTGTCGCTGATCATGGCATACGGCTGGCCGAAGGGGACTATGTATGTCTTCTCGCCCGCCCGAAGGATGTGCAACACCTCGGGCAACTCTTCAATCCTCACACCGCGCCGGCGCACCTCGAGGTGCAACGCTATTTCGGAGACTTCACGCTCAACGGCGACGCGCTGGTCGGTGATCTTGCCAGTGTCTACGGTCTCGCGGTATCGCCCCAAATCGCCCAGATCAGCCTGGAACAGTATCTCTCGCGCACCTTCCACGGCAGGGCGAGCATAGGGGACACCGTGACAATGGGTGCAGCAAAGCTCGTTGTTCGCGAAATGCAGGACGGCAAGGTCACCGGTGTCGGCCTTCGGCTTCCGCTGCCGTCCCCGGACAACGAACAAAGCGGGAGCGCTCAAAACTAGTGCATCAATACCGCACTAGTTCGATCACGGGGTCGTGACTCAGGAGCCTAAAGCCCGACCATCACCGACTTGAGCTCGGTGTACGTTTCCACGCCTTCGCGCCCGTTCTCGCGCCCCCAGCCGGATTGCTTGTAGCCGCCGAACGGCAGCGCATTGTCCAGCCCGCCGCCGTTGATGCGCACGAAGCCCGCTTTGATTTTGCGCGCCATCTTGTGCGCCGTGCCCAGATCGCGCGTCCAGATGTAGGCGGACAGCCCATAGGACGTGTTGTTCGCTTCTGCCGCGATGCGATCGAGGTCCTCGTCGTCGAACGACATGGCGCACACCACCGGCCCGAAGATTTCCTCGCGCACCACCGACATGTCCGGCGTGGTGCCGGTGAGGATGGTCGGCTGCACGAAGTATCCCGGGCGCTCGACTTTCCCGCCGCCCGTCACCGCGCGTGCCCCGGCCTGCTTTCCCGCATCGAGAAAACCGGTCACGCGTTCGAGCTGCTCCTGCGACACCACCGGCCCGAGCTCGGTGCCGGCCTCGATGCCGGCGCCGATCTTGAGCTTGCGGGCGCGATCGGCCATGCCCTCCACGAGACGGTCGAACACCTTTTTGTGCGCGTACAGGCGCGAGCCCGCGGCGCAGACCTGCCCGGTATTGAAGAAGATGCAGCGCGCCGCGCCCTCGATCGTCTTGTCGATGTCGGCGTCGGGGAAGACGATCACCGGCGACTTGCCGCCCAGTTCCAGGGTGACGCGCTTCAGATTGCCGCGCGCGGCGCCGAGGATGATCTTGCCGACTTCGGTAGAACCGGTGAAGGACACCTTGTCCACGCCGGGGTGCTCGGTGATCGCCGCCCCGGCGGTTTCGCCGAAGCCCGTGACGATGTTGATGACGCCCTCGGGGAAGCCGACCTCCTGGACGAGCTCGCCCAGGCGGATGGCCGAGAGCGGCGTCTGCTCGGCGGGCTTGAGGATCACGGTGCAGCCCGCGGCCAGCGCCGGCGCCATCTTGGTCGCGGCCATCATCAGCGGGAAGTTCCACGGCACGATGAGGCCGCACACCCCCACCGGCTCGCGCAGGGTGTACACATGCCAGTTGCCGGGCATGGACACGTCGATGGTGTTGCCGGTCAACTTGGTCGCCCAGCCCGCGTAGTAGCGGAACTTCTCGGCGGTCCCGGCGACATCGATCGCGCGCGCGAGATTGAGCGGCTTGCCGTTGTCCAGCGTTTCAATGAGCGCGAGTTCGTCCGCGTGCGCCTCGATGGCATCGCCCAGCTTCCAGATGAGGTTGGCGCGCGCCTGCGGCGTCATCCTGGTCCAGGGGCCGCGGTCGAACGCGGCCCGCGCCGCGGCGACCGCCAGGTCGACGTCGGCCTTGTCGCCGTCGGCGGCCTGCGCAATGACCTGTCCGTCGGCGGGATTGAACACGGGAAACGTCTTGCCGGATCGGGCATCCACCCATTTGCCCCCGATCAGGTGCTTTCTTGGCGTGGCGAAGAAGCTGGCGGCGAGCTTTTTCATTTCGGTTTCGGTTACGGCAGTCATTTTGAGTGCTCCAAACGTGGAAACGGATGTTGAGGCGGGCGTGGGGATTCATTGTGCGACCGCGTGATTGCGGCCGTCAACGCGCCTAGCACTGTTCGCCGCGACGCCACTCGTGCATCATTACCACCCCGCCGTCGAGAAGCACGGCGCGCGACGGAGGCCTGTTGAAATGAGCGTCAAAGTGCTGTTCGATCTGTCGGGACAGGTCGCCCTGGTCACCGGCGGCTCCAGGGGTCTGGGCCTGCAGATGGCCGAGGCGCTGGGCGAGATGGGAGCCAGGATCGCCATCACGGCCCGCAAACCCGCAGAGCTCGAGGAAGCCTCGGCGCATCTTCGGGGCCAGGGCTACGAAGTCCTCACCCACGCCTGCGACCTGTCGGACCCATCGGCCAGCGTGCCGCTGGTGAACCGGGTCACGGCTCACTGGGGAAAAATCGACGTGCTGGTGAACAACGCGGGCACCACCTGGGGAGCGCCGATGGAGAGCCACCCGCTGGATGCCTGGCAGAAGGTCATGAATCTGAACCTCACCGCGGTGTTCGTGCTGACCCAGTCGGTGGGCGCGCTCAGCATGATTCCGCGGCGCTCGGGCAAGGTGATCAATATAGCTTCCATTGCCGGGCTCGCGGGGACCGAGCCGAATTTCATGTCGACCATCGGCTACAACACGAGCAAGGGGGGCCTCATCAACTTCACCCGTTCGCTCGCGTGCGAGTGGGCACGCTACAACATCCACGTGAACGCCATCGCCCCCGGTGTATTTCCGAGCAAGTTGGCGCACGACATGATCGAAAGAACGCGGAACTATATCCTGGAGCGCACGCCGTTGAAGCGGCTCGGCTCAGACCAGGACCTCAAGGGCGCCACGGTATTGCTCGCTTCCCGGGCGTCCGACTTCATCACGGGCGCGGTGATTCCCGTGGATGGCGGATTCAGCGCCCTGTAATTGGGGTCGGTTCACATTTTCCGTCGCTTGCGCGAGCGGCGCGAAACCGCGCCGATCACGATGCCGAGCGCGAGCGAAACGCCGAGCGGCCCGATATCGGCCCATGAAGCGCTGGCCGGCTCGTTACCGGAGGCGCGCCCGCCCGGACACACCACCCGCGCGAGCTCTTCAGAACTGATCTGGGTCATCTGCGGGATCTGTTGCACACCGTAGACGCAGATTTCGCCGCTGGGAAAGGAGCAGAAGCGCTCAGAGGGACATTGGGTGAGGATGTTTTTCGGCACGCCGGGCCCGCATCGTCCTCCGGCCCCCTGCAGCACCTGGAGAGTCACTTCGGGATGCTTGGAAATCTGTTCGGGCATGAATCATCTCCTTCGCCTCCCTCGGTTGACCTCTATTCAACACCTCAGCGCACGCCGTACTTGGCGCGGTAATGCTTGCCGAGGACCTTGCGGGTTTGGCTCGGAAGCTGCGGATTCGGCGCGCGTTGCAGCCCCGGGCGCCGAGGTTCGGGCCGCGGGACCGGGCCGGGTTTGGCGGAACGTTTACGGACCATCGGACGATCGATTCGGAGCCTGCAGAATAGCTAGTGTACGATGAACATGGCAGCTGCATCGAGCACCGACCAAGGAGCCTGCCATCGCCCCATCCGCCCATGCCTGGCTCGAAGCATCGGAAATCCACCCGATGTTTCCCACGTGCGTGTGGCAGCTGCAGCTGACGCCGGAGGTCTACGAACCGGCCAACGCGCGCGTGCTGGAGCTGATTTCGCGCCTGCGCGGTGGCGTCACCGAGTTGGCCCCCGGCGCCGCTTGGCAGTCCGCGCACGACCTGCACGAGCTTCCCGAGCTGGCCGACTTGACAGCCTGTTTCGGCGACGCGGTGCGCTCGGTGCTTCGCTTCCTGCAGATCGGCTACGAGCATTTCGCCATCACCGCGTGCTGGGCGAACGTCCACCCGCCGGAGGCCGCGCATCGCCTGCACACCCACCCAAACAACTTCCTTTCCGGCGTGTACTACGTGCGCACCGCCGAAGGGGCCGACACGATCAACTTCCACGACCCCCGCGCCCAGACCTCCATCATCCGTCCCCCGGTGAGGGCGCTCACCAGCGCCAACACCGATCAGGTGGTGATGCGCGTCGCGCCGGGCATGCTGCTCCTGTTTCCGGCGTTCCTGCCCCACTCCGTGGACGCCAATCGCAGCGCTACGGAGCGCGTAAGCCTGAGTTTCAACGCGATGTTCAGCGGCTTCGCCGACAACCTGTCGAAACCGCTGTGGGGAGACTCGACTTCGCCGGCCTAGCTCATCTGACTGCGTACTTGCCGCGGCCGACGCGTTGGAACTGGCCGCTGCGTAGGAGGGTGATGTTCACGATCTGCCGGAACGACGGTGAAGTCGTCCGGTAACCGGCTTCCAGCACCTTGCGCGTCGCCTCCTCGACTGTCATCGCCTTCCCGGCAAGAACGCGCTTGAGCGCTTCCACGAGATTCATTTCGTTGCGCGGCCTGGTAGCAGCTGCGGCTGTTCCACGTCTTGGACCGGGGATCACCTGCCCGCCAAGGGCCGCGATCTCGGAGAGAACCGCCTCTGCCTTCGCCAGAAGGCGCTCCCGGCGCCGCGTCTAGGCGCGAACGCGCGTCTGCCCGCGTGCAAGCTCGGCCTGCAGCTCTGCGGCGGATACGGCTGAAAGATCGCGGTGGCTGTGCGCCGCCCGTGACGGCTCCCGACGCGAGCCACTGGTCGATCTGCACGACCGAGCCCTCGATGATCCGAAGGCGCACGCCGGGATGCCGCCTGATATATATCTCAGGCCACCCTTCGCAGCAAGTCCACTCGGATCTGCTGCGTGAGGCTCGCGCCGCCCGGGCCGAGGTAAGTGTTGAACAGCCGCTCGACGGCCGAGCGCTGCGCCTCGCTGACGTTGCGCTCGCTGTGCGTGACCTGGAAGTGTTTCTTTTCGAACTCCGCAAAGTCCCTGTAGTGCGCCGGGGCGAGAAAAAAAATTTCGGCAGCAAGCTCGAACAGCCTGTTCTCCACGGCCCGCTGCACTGCTTCGAACGCCGCGCGACGCACCAACTCCTCGTCGTTGAAAATCCGCATGAGCTCGTTCAGCTCGCCAGCGAACACCGGCTCGGAGAGGTAGGCGCAGCCGCCCGGCTTGAGCACCCGGTGGATTTCTCGCAGCGCCTCATCCTGCAACTGCACAGGCACGTGGTGCAGCGACTTGAACATCATCACCACGTCGATGCTCGCATCGGGGAGGGTGATGGCCTGCGCCCCGAAGTCGGCGAAGGTGAGATTCGCAGGCCGCGCCAATGCGAGGTTCTGCCCGTGCTGGATACGATCCACCTCCGCCGCGACGATATTCGCGCCGGGATGTGCCCTTGCGATGTTGCGGGTGTGTTCGGCCTTGCCGCAGCCAAGCTCGAGCACGCTGGCGCCGTCGAGCGCAAGCAGCGATTCGTAGATTTCGCCTTCGTTGCAGGTACGGGTGATGTCGGGATGAGAGAGCTGCATTGCTCAAATCTCCTCCAGTGGAAATCGGGGATGCCTATGTTAATCGAGCAGCGGCACCTTCGAAACCGCCGGCCTGAGCTTCAGACGAAGCAGTGCGGCGCGAGGATGCTGTGCCCCGAGGATCTCCTCGCCGCGGGCCGCACGGCGAGCGATCGTCTACCACGAAGTGGGCGGGTTCGAGCCCGGCAAGCAGCCCGGCGAACGCGCTGCGAGCGGTCCTCGCGGATAACGAGATGCAATCCAAGCGCTTGTCGCCCGGCCATGGAGCCGTACACTGGATCAACGCTGATCCTTCAGCTCGCCGAGCGCCGCATGCGCCGCGGCAAGCCGCGCCACCGGCACCCGGAACGGCGAGCAGGAGACGTAATCCAGACCCAGGCGATGGCAGAAGGCGATGCTGGCAGGGTCGCCGCCATGCTCACCGCAAATGCCCACCTCGAGTTTCTTGCGGGTCTGCCGGCCGAGCTTCACACCCAGCTCCATCAGGTATCCGACGCCCTCCTGGTCGATTGTGGCGAACGGATTGCGCGTCAGGATGCCCTTTTGCATGTACTCGCTCAGGAAGCCTGTTTCCGCGTCGTCGCGAGAAATGGCGAACGTGGTCTGCGTGAGGTCGTTGGTGCCGAAGGAGAAAAATTCGGCGAACTCCGCGATCCGGTCGGCGATCAGCGCCGCGCGCGGCACCTCGATCATGGTCCCGAACTGGTAGGGCACTTTCATGTCCTGCTCCTTGAGCACTTTTTGCGCTTCCTCCTCGAGCAGGGCACGCTGCAACTGCAGCTCCGCGCTGGTGGAAACGAGCGGAATCATGATCTTGGGCTTGACCTTCACGCCCTCGCGCACGCACTCGCAGGCGGCTTCGAGGATCGCCCGCATCTGCATGCGCACCAGCTCGGGCATGTGAATGCCCAGCCGCACGCCCCTCAACCCCAGCATGGGGTTCTGTTCGCGCATGGCCTCCACGCTGTCGAGCACTTTGCGTTTGGCCCGAAGCTCGGCTTCGAGCGCTTCGGGATCGCCGTCGCTCAGGCGCAGCCGGGTCTCCAGCTCGACGATCGCCTTCTGCAGCTCGTCATGGCTCGGCAGGAACTCGTGCAGCGGCGGGTCGATCAGGCGGATGGTCACGGGAAGGCCGTCCATGGCCTTGAACAGGCCGACGAAATCGCCGCGCTGCATGGGCAGCAGCTTTGCCAGATGCTGGGCGCGCTGCTCGGTGCTGCGCGCGAGGATCATGCTCTGCACCACGGGCAGGCGCTCGGCTTCGAAGAACATGTGCTCGGTGCGGCACAGGCCGATGCCGGCCGCGCCGAACTTGCGGGCGCGCTCGGCGTCGCGCGCATAGTCCGCGTTCGCCCAGACGCCCAGGCGGCGAAACCCGTCCGCCCAGGACAGGAGCTCGACGAAATAGGGGTCGGTCACGTCCGGCACGACCGTGGCGAGCTCGCCCGCGTACACTTCGCCGGTCCCGCCGTCGATGGACAGCCAGTCGCCCTCCTTCAACACTTTGCCGGTGGACGTGCGCATCTGGCGGCGCTGCACGTCGACTTCGAGGGACACCACGCCCACCACGGCCGGTATGCCGAACTGGCGCGCCACCAGGGCGGCGTGACTCGTCCTTCCGCCGTGGCTCGTGAGCACGCCCTGCGCGGCGAGCATGCCGTGCACATCGTCGGGCCGGGTCTCCGGACGCACCAGGATCACTTTTTTCTTCAGCTTCTGCGCCCAGTGCTCGGCCACGTCTGCGTCGAACACGATCTGGCCGATGGCCGCCCCCGGCGAAACATTCAACCCCTCGGCGATCAGGGTTCCCTCTTCCTTGGCCGCGCTGCGCGCGGCCGCGTCGAGCTGCGGATGCAGGAAATAATCGATGTGCTCGGGGGTGACGCGCCGCACCGCTTCGGCCTTGCTGACGAGCCTTTCCTTCGCCAGCTCGACGGCCAGCCGTATGGCCGCCTGCGCGGTGCGCTTGGCGTCGCGCGTCTGCAGCATCCACAGTTTGCCGCGTTCGATGGTGAACTCGATGTCCTGCACGTCACGGTAATGCTTTTCCAGCGTGCGGCCGATGCGGCGCAGTTGCTTGTCCACTCGCGGCATCAGGCGCGCCAGCTCCTCGATGTGCAGCGTGGTGCGCGTCCCCGCCACGACGTCTTCCCCTTGAGCATTCATGAGGAAGTCGCCGTCGAGCTTGTTTTCGCCGGTGGTCACATCGCGCGTGGTCGCGACACCGGTGCCGGAATCCGCCCCCTGGTTGCCGAACACCATGGCGACGACGTTCACGGCGGTGCCCAGGTCGTGAGGAATGCCGGCGGCGTTGCGATAGTCCTGGGCGCGCTTGCCGTTCCAGGAGCGGAACACCGCCATGGTGGCGAGCTTCAACTGCTCCAGGGCATTCATGGGGAACGCCCGATGCGCCTGCTCCTGGACGATGCGCTTGAACCCCTCGGTGATGGCCTTGAGGTCTTCGGCGGGAAGGTCGGCGTCGTTCCACACGCTGCGGCGCGAGCGGTACTCGGAGAGCAGCTCCTCGAACGGCTTGTCCGGCACGTCGAGCACGACCGTGGCGTACATCTGCACCAGCCGCCGGTAGGCGTCGAACACGAAACGCTCATCGCCCGTGAGCCGCACCAGGCCTTCGGCGACCCGGTCGTTCAAGCCGATGTTGAGCACCGTGTCCATCATGCCCGGCATGGAGAATTTCGCCCCCGAGCGGCACGAGACGAGCAGCGGGTTGCCGGGGTCTGCGAACCTCTTGCCCGTGGCCCGCTCCAGCGCGTCGACGGCTTTCAGCACCTGTTCCCACATGCCCTTCGGAAACCGGCCCCCCGCTGCGAGGAAGGCATTGCATGCCTGCGTGGTCACCACGAATCCGGGCGGGACCGGCAGTTTGAGCTTGGTCATTTCGGCCAGATTCGCGCCCTTGCCTCCGAGCAATGCGCGCACCCCGTCCCACGATCCCGCGGCGCGTTCGGCGAGCCGGATCTCACCAAACAGATAAACGTACTTCATCCCGGGCTTTTTCCGGACAGTGCGCGACCGCGCGGCGATCTTGGGCTTGCTTTTCTTCACAGGCATCATTCCTCTCACATTAAAGATTGAGCGCTTGTGCTTGTCAGCCGGGCGCGCGCACCGCTCGGGAAGGAACCGGCCGGTTCTTGCGCCGGGGTCCGGGCCCCTGGGCCAATCGGGCGAGCCCTGCGCCGATGTCGTCGGCCGCCTGCCGCAGTCGCGAGACCACCTGAAGGCTTTGCCGCTCGGGAAAGCGCGACTCGGGAAAGACCACCGAGAGGCTTCCCATCACGCCGCCTTCGCCGAAAACGGGCACCGCGACACCGATCACGCCGGGATCGACGTCGCCGTGCGTGATCGAGTGGCCCTGGCGCCGGATCGCCTTGAGCGACGCGAGAAACTGGTCCCGGGTGCGCCCGAGCCCGGCCTCTTGCACCTCCGGCTGGTTCTCCAGGTAGAGCCGCGTGAGCCGGCGCTCCGGCAGCCAGGCGAGTATCGCCTTCGCCGTGGCGCCGCGAAAAAGCGGCATCGGGCGGCCGCGCGCATAAGACACGGCCAGCGCCCTGTCCTCGCCTGCCTGCTGGACGCACAGCACCTTTTCCCGGAACAGGCTGCACAGCAGCACCACCTGGCCGCGATCCGGGCGCAGCAATTTCTGCATCACCTGCTGCGCGACGGTGAGCAGCGGGTCGCCGCGCTGTATCTGCCGGTCGAGCTCGATGATGCGCGGCCCCAGCGCGTAGGCGCCGTGCGCGATCCGCGTCAGCAGCCCGGCGTTGCACAACTCGCCCACGTAGCGATACGTGGTCGCTCGCGTATAGCCGAGGCCCGAGGCCATGTCATCGACGGTCCAGACCGGGGCTTCTTCGGTGAACACGTCGATCACGCTCAGCATGCGTGCGAGACTGGAGCCCGACGAAGCGCCTGCCGCGCCGGCGCGGGCGAGCCGCAGCGACCGCTTTCCCGTGCCGGGGCGCGCTGATTTTCGCGTCGCGCGGCCCTTGGCGGGACCCTCGGCGCTCGGGCTCATTATGGTTTCGATGGTGCGCGTCCGGTGAAGCCGCGCGGCACGATGGGCATGCGGAAATTCTTATATTCTGCGATTCGTTATGACGCCATTATAAAGCGCGCCGGGCCGAATGGCCGGGCGTCGCGCGCGCGAGTGGCACAGACCCGGGCCCTGCGGTAGCATCCCGGGCGAAGGACGCACCGGCTGTCCATGGCAAAGTAGATGTCACCGAGGGAGGGATTCCTATGAACATGCTCCGGCGGGCGGC
>Ga0156229_1305_pt1 | contig 11206 bp, 12 predicted proteins | sample RifCSPlowO2_12_FD_116156 | JGI IMG/M metagenome (GOLD analysis project Ga0156229, IMG submission 116156) | Betaproteobacteria bacterium RIFCSPLOWO2_12_FULL_66_14 | reverse complement strand
GCTATCGCGTCCGGCGCCAAGCGCGTGTCGGCGATTTCCCGTGACAGGTCCGGCGCGACTTGCCGGACGAGGGCGCGGACCACGCGCGTGCCCTTCAGCAGCTTGCTCGCCGCGTCGACCTGGAAAATTTCCATCTCGACCCGGGGCGTAACGTAAGTGGGAAAGGCATGGCCGGTGCCGGTGTTGGCCAGGCGCAGCCCTGCGACGATCCTGCCCGTCTTGACGGTCGGCGCTTGAACCTCGATGGTCACGCCCGCCCGCACGCTCTCGGGGTCATGAATTCCGCGCCACAGGTGACGCCGATCGGGCATATGGCAGGACTGGCAGGTGCGCCCTTCGCGGGCATAGCGGCTCGCGCGCCACTCCTCGTAGGTGTTCTCCAGCAGCTTGCCGTTGAGCGCGAAACCGTCGGCCTCGAACTGGTGGCACGCAGCGCAAAAGCGCGAGTCCGCGAAAGCCTCGTTCGCCTGCCAGCCTGCATGCGGAAGTTTCTCGCCAGGCTTTGGCGAGGAGCCGTCGCGCCGCGGCGGTCCGTAACGCGCGTGCCCTCTCACATGGCAGCCGGCGCACACGAGGCCCTGCTCATGCAGGCCGGCGCCGCCGCGCTGCTTGATGGCCTGAACGAGGCTCGCCGCCTGCTCGGCGAGCGGCGCATGACAGCGCAGGCATTCCTGGTGCTCTTCCCTCGCCTGTGCCTTCATATCGAGGAGCTGGCCCAATACGCCCGGGCCCATGGCGCGCGAATGCAGACTCGATTTCCAGTCTTCGAGCTGGTCGCGATGGCAGCTGCCGCAGGCCGATGGATCGAGAGAGGCTTCCAGCGCGCTGAACGACGCCGGAGACTTTCCCTGCGCCGGCAACGGCCGTGCCCAGTGGCGCTCGAGAAAGCTGCCCACGTCGGCAGCCGTCGCCGGCACGCCCGCCAGACCGGCGAGGATCGCCAAAAGCAGGCGCGGTGCGCTCACCGGGCGTGCGTGCCTGACCAGCCGCCAGCGGCCAGCAGGCGCTCGCGATCCCCCGCTTTCCCGCCCGCCCGCAGATAGCATCCCGCTTTCCCTTTCCGGGTTCTGAGGGATTAGAACCTTGTGGCCAGTTAGACTCTTGGGGTGACACGTTTCTTACAGCTCCCGCCGGCTTGTCAACGCGCGGTCATCGGGTCCTGAATCAGACGCCTCAATCGCCGGCGCAGCGCAAACCCACCATGTCGAGCCCGATGTCGGGCGGATTGCCGTGGCGGTAGCTCGCGCGCAGGCCGTAGGCATCATTGCCCCAGCCGCCGCCGCGCAGCGCCACTTCCCCGCTGCGCTCGGAGTACGCGCCCGAGGTCCACTCCCAGACGTTTCCGGCCAGGTCGGCCAGGCCAAAAGGCGAAGCGCCGAGCGGGTAAGTTTCGACCGGCGCCGTACGCTCGAAACCGTCGGAAGCGTCGGGCGCGCAGCAACGCTCGGTGCCGAAATTCGCCCGCCGCTCGCCCCTTTGAGCCGGGGGATCATCGCCCCAGGGATAGATCCGCCCGTCGGTTCCGCGTGCCGCGAATTCCCATTCCTCTTCCGTCGGCAACCTCAGTCCGCGCCAGGCGCAGTAGGCCGCTGCGTCGCGCGCGCTCACTTGCACCACGGGATGCCGGTCGAGGCCCCGCGGACTGCTTCCCGGACCCTGCGGACGGCGCCATTGCGCGCCAGCGACCTCGCGCCAGCGATCGGTCCAGACGTAGCCGAAGCCGCTGCGCTCCGCGTCGGTCGAGTAGCCGTTCGCCGCGACGAATCGGGTGAATTCGCCGTTGGTAATCTCGTGCCGCATGATTCGGAATGGTTTTACGGCAACCGGTCGCGGAGCTTCGTCGGGCTCACCGCGCGCATCGCCCATGACGAAGGTCCCGCCCGGAACCGGAACCAAATCGTTATCGTCGCGTGCGCCGCCGTCTCCAGCACGGCAATCGTCCCGCGTCTTGCGCCACGCGCGCCAGGCGGCTGCGTCATAACCGAATCGGCATCCGGTAACAGCGACGAGCGCACCGACCATGTCGCCCGCGAGCCAGGGTGGATCCTCTCGCCGGTCCAGCCGAGCGATGAGCCTCTCCAGCGTATCGTCGTCTCCCTGACCCAGCTCGCCGACCGCCCACGCGGCCGCGGCCGCGGGCTCGGCGTATTTTTGTCCCCGGCTCGGCGCTTGCTCGAAAGGTTTGTCGAGCAAGGCGGGGGGAACGCGCCCGCGTCCCAGCCGCGCGATCGCCCAAAGCAGCTGCCAGTCGGCCTTGTCGGCGGCAGGCACGGTGCGTCCCGCGAACCGCGACTCCGCGGCCGAGCGCGGTACACGTCCGAGGCGCTGCGCGAGCGCTTGCGCGACGAAGGGCGAGCGCGTGCGGGCGAGCGGTTCGAGCAGCCCGACGAGCGATCCACTGCCCGCTTCGAACGCACTGAAATCGACGAGCGCCCGGTCGAGCGCCTGTAACGCCGCCCGCGGGTCGGGCTCCGGCACGCTCGCCTCGAGTGGCAACGCCGTCATCCCCAGCGGGGCGCCGGCCGGTGCGGGCGCCGCAGGACCATAGAGAACGCCGCGCCCGTCGCCGCCGATGGCGCCGACGTACACCCGGCCCGCGTAGGCGGCGACCTCCACCGGCACGTCGCGCGCAAAGCGTTGCCTGGCGCTCCAGGCCGTACCGTCGCGGCTTTGCCAAAGCGTCCCGCCGCTTTCGCTCAAGGAGAGCGCCCAGAGCGTAGAGCGACCCGCGGCGATGGAACGGACGTTGACGTCTGCGAGACCGCGCAGCGGCTCCGAGCGCCGCCCGTTGGTTCTCCATAGGCGGGACCCGCGAGCGGACGAGTGAATCGCATAGAGCCAGCCGCGGAACGATGCGAGCGAATCGGCGCTTTCGCCCGGCGGCCAGCCCGGTACCGCAACGAGCTTGCCGCGGTGAAGCCGGAGAAGCTTCACGCCCTGCTCGTCCCCCGCGTACAGCCCGGCGTATATCCGTGTGCCGAGCTCGCCCAGGCTCAGCAGCCTGCTGAACGAATCGGGAGCGTTGGTGTGCTCGTAGACCAGGCGCCAGCTCGTGCCGCCGTCATCGGAGCGCTGCAGCGCGGCATTGAACCCGCCGGTGGCGGCATAGAGCGATTGCCCGTGGGCAAACATTGCGTGCAAGTGGAGCACCCGCGGATGGGGCAGCGTACGCCATTGCCAGTCGTGGCCATTGCTCACCAGGAACTCTCCTCGTCCGACGGAGAATCGCCCGTCCTCGAACGGCCAGTAGAGCAATCCGCCGGCAACCGCCGGGCGCCCCGCGTCCTGCGAGAAAAGATGTCGCTCGTAGCGTACTTCGCCGCTGCCGGGATCGTAGCTGTAAAGGTCGGCGGAGTTGTGGTCGCGGAACTTGACGCTGTTCGCAAACCATAATCGATTTCCATAGCCGACCAGTGCGGATACCGCGGGCCAGGGTCCGACCCGGGCGAGCACGACCAGGCTCTGTGCGGCGGCCTGCGGCCCACTTGCACCGAGCACTGAGGCGAGCGCCAGAGTGGCAAGAAGGCGAGAAATCACCACGAACCGGAAGCGAATGGCGATCGATTTTTCATTTTCCGGGAAAAATAGGCCCATAACCACCGGCCGCGGCCTGACACCGCTCGTCCTCATAGACCCGGCCGAACGCCAAAACCTGTCGTGCCGAATTCCGGCGCCTGTTCCAAACGCGTGTAAGCAATCGCGTGCAAGGCGGGTCTTATCGCTTGAGTCAGGGACAAACCACCATAAGGTGAGTGTAATAAACCGAATTGTGCGCACGACTAATCGGCGCAATCGTTCAATTTTTCCTCGAGGAGATCTCTCATGATTCGTACGCCCCTGAAAGCCGCCGTCATCGGCGCCATCGCGCTCGGGCTCGCAACGCCGATCGCCTATGCACAGATGAACCCTTGTTCGCCCAAGGGCGCCAATCCGTGTGCCGCCGCGAAGAAGGACAATCCCTGCTCACCCTCCGCGGCCAAGGCCGCGGCCAAGAGCGGCGCCAAGAATCCTTGCGCAGCCAAGGCCGGGACCAAGAGCGGCAGCAAGAATCCTTGCGCAGCCAACCCCTGCGCGGCAAAGAATCCCTGCGCGGCGAACAAAGCAAGGTAATTTCTTCCGCGTGAGGCAGCCGTTCCAGATTGGTCAAGGGCTGAAAGAGAGGTCGCATGTCAGTCCCGAAATTCGCCGGGATTTTTCTATTCGCTATTGCCGCGCAGGCGCTGGCGCAGGGCGGGCCATTGCCGGGAACGCGGACTGCCGCATCGCCTCACTCGTTCGACGCGACCGTCGAGCGGCTGGAGAAGTCGATCGAGGCGAACCGCATGGGCCTGGTTGCGCAGGCAAGCGCGAGCCGCGGCGCAGCCGCCCGAAAAGTGAAGATTCCCGGCAACGCCGTGCTCATGGTGTTTCGCAATGACTATGCGGTGCGGATGCTCGCTTCCAGCGTTCCGGCGGGCATGGAAGCTCCGATCCGCATTTATGCGACCGAGGCGGCCGACGGCCAGACGACCGTGACTTGGCGCACGCCGAGCGCGTTGTTCGCGCCTTACCGCAGCCCCGCTGTGGATGCCCTGGCGCGCGAGCTCGATCCCATCTTCGAAAAGATCGTCGCGGACGCCCTCGCCCGTTGAGTCCCCGATCACCCCGCAGGTCGCGGACCACGCGATCCGGCACAACTTGCTGATCGCTATAAAGTCCATGGCCCCCGCGCCGCGGCTTGTTCATATGGATCAAGCAGTACATAATTACCCACGCCGCAATCAAAGGAGGGCAGTAGTTCATGGACCATCGCCAATACAACTACAGCGAGTTCGTCGTTTCGCCGAACGAATTTCTCGAATTCGCACAACACGCGCCCAAGGTGACCATGCGGGCGCCGTCATTTCCTCTGGAAGATCTCGCGACCGGCAAAACCGTGGAGATGAAGGAGTTGTGGAAGGACGGCATCACGGTCATCGAGTTCGGCTCCTTCACCTGACCGTTCTGCGCGATGGCGGCGGAGTCGATGGAACGGCTCGCCGACCGTTACGCAAGCCGGGCCGTGCGCTCGGTCTTCATCTGCACGCGGGAAGCCCATCCCGGGGAGAACTACCGGCACCACCGCTCGATGGACGACAAGCGCCGCAACGCGCGGGCTTTCGTCGAGCACTCGAAGCTGCGGCGGCAGATCCTGCTCGATGACCTGGAGGGATCGGCGCATCGTGCCTACGGCCTCCTGCCCAACATGACCTGGATCGTCGGGCGCGGCGGATTGATTTACTACAAGTCGGCTTGGACCAGCGACGCGGACGTCGCAAATGCGCTGGAAGGCGCGCTGGATTTCCAGGCCAATCGCGCCAAGAACCAGTGGGTCGCGTTCTACAGCGAGCGCATTGCCTGGAGCACCAGGGACCAGGCCCGATTCCGGGAGGGATTGGTACGGGCCGGACCGCAAGCCGTGGCGGACTACGAACGGATGCTTCAGGCGAGCGGCGCTTCGCGCGATGCTCCCTCACCCGATGTCGGACCCCGGGTGCCGGGAAACTTCTACAAGACCGAGGAGGAGTCGGAAAAGAAATAGAATGATTCGCGACCGTACCGGGAATGGCCGCCCGTTCCCGGGAATGGCCTGACAGCGCAGTGCCGAAGAGGGCACGAGGAAATTATTGCCGCCCGTCCGGATGCGTCTCCGAGGAGCGCCGGGCCAGGGTCCTCAACACCGTGAGCCGACGCGAGAAATTGCGGCAGCCGTCGCACATCATCAGATGCGCTCGAAGCGACACGCGCTCGATGAGCGTCAGCGGCTCATCGAGCGCGCGGGACATCCTTTGTGAAGCCTCTCTGCACGAGAACATGCGCTATTTCCTTATTCCGCCGAACCCGTTCCTGTTCATGCAATCCTGCAGCCGGAGCCGCGCCCGATACAGCGTCGTATGGCAATTAGACGCCGTGATCTCCAGAACCTCACAGATCTCCCCGGTGCTCATTTCCATCACTTCCCGCATGGAAAACACCAGCGCCTGCTGCTGCGGCATGCGCCGGCGGCATTCCTCGAACACCGCCCAGAGCTGCTTGGACTGGAGCGCTTGCTCCGGCATCCCCCAGTCGCTCGGCGGCTCGATCCAGCGGCCCGCCGGGTTGAACAGCAGCTCGGAGAGGTCTTCGTGCTCTTCCGCGCCCGGCACGGAGGTCTCCACCGATTCGATCCGTGCCCGGCGACGCACGATGTCGACGATCTTGTGCTTGAGAATCGCGACCAGCCAGGTACGCACCTCCGAGCGGCCCGCGAAATTGGGATGCCGCAGCGCCGCAACGAAGGTTTCCTGGACTGCGTCCTCGGCCAGGTCCGCATCCCTCAGATGCTGCTGTGCGTAGCGCTGCAGATCGCGGCGGTGCTCCTCGAACAGCTTGGCGATGTCCAGAGAGCTTTCGGCCGGTAAATCAGCGGGCTGGGTCATGGGGGCGTGCGGCGTCGGGATGGCGCATTGTAGACCCGCGCGCGTTCGCTGTAATAAATCAGCGCGTCGAGCGGACCAATACCGGAACGACGCACCCTCACTTCGGAGAAGTCACAGTGCACGCCACGCTGTCGCTCATCGAAACCACTGATTTTCCGGCCCTCCGCCGCGGCCGGCTCGAGACACTGCAGGTCAATCTCGGCTACCAGTGCAACCAGAGCTGCACGCACTGCCACGTCAATGCCGGACCGAGCCGCAAGGAGATGATGGATAGCGGCACCGTCGATACGGTGCTCGAATTTCTCGCCGCCTCCGAGGTCCTGCGCCTGGACCTGACCGGGGGGGCGCCCGAGCTCAATCCGCATTTTCGCCGGCTGGTGCGCGAGGCCCGCGCCCTGGGCGCGCATGTGATCGACCGCTGCAATCTCACGGTCCTCGAAGAGCCGGGGCAGGAGGACCTCGCCGCTTTCCTCGCCGGCGAAAGGGTGGAGATCATCGCCTCGCTCCCCTGCTACACGCGCGAGCTCGTCGATCGACAGCGCGGCAAGGGCGTGTTTGAGGCGAGCATCCGCGCCATCCAGCGGCTCAACGCCCTGGGCTACGGCCGTCCCCAACCGGGCCTCGTCCTCAATCTCGTCTACAACCCGCAAGGGCCCTCGCTGCCGCCGCCCCAGGAAAAGCTCGAGGCCGACTACAAGCGCAGGCTTTCCGAAGCCTTCGGCATCGAATTCAACCGCCTGTACACGCTGGCGAACATGCCGATCCAGCGCTTCGGCTCGATGCTGATTTCGAAAGGCGAATTCGGCGATTACATGAAACTGCTGCGCGCGAGCTACCGCGAGGAGAACCTTGATCGGGTGATGTGCCGCAGCCTGGTTTCGGTCGACTGGCAGGGCTACGTCTACGACTGCGACTTCAATCAGATGCTGGGGCTCCCCTTGCGGGTCGCCGGCCGGCCGCGGCTGAAACTGTCCGATCTCCTCGGGCGCAACCTCGAGGGCCAGCCCATCGTGGTGAAGGACCACTGCTACGGCTGCACCGCCGGGCAGGGGTCGAGCTGCGGCGGCGCGCTCGCCGCTTGAGCCAAGACGCGCGGAGCCCATCGTGTTGACCGTCCTTCTCCTGCTCGCCACGCTGTTCGTCGCCTACTCCAACGGCGCGAACGACAACTTCAAGGGCGTAGCCACCCTGTATGGCAGCGATACGGCGACCTACTCCGCTGCGCTCGCGCTCGCTACAGCCGCGACTTTCGCCGGCGCGGTCTGCTCGGCCTGGTTCGCCGACACGCTGGTCCAGGCGTTCTCCGGCAAGGGCCTGGTGCCGGACAGCGTGGCCCAGTCGCGCGACTTCCTGCTCTCAGTCGCAGCCGGTGCTGGCGCCACGGTCTATCTCGCCAGCCTGCTCGGTTTCCCGATATCCACGACCCACGCGCTGATCGGGGCGCTGGCAGGGACGGGATGGGTCGCGGCGGGTCCGCAGTTGAATCTCGCTCACCTCGGCGTGGCGTTCCTCACACCGCTCGTCATCGGCCCGCTCCTCGCTGGCATGCTGACGGTCCCGTTCTACCGGACGCTGCGCGGGTTTGCCGAAACGCTGGGGATCCGGCGCGAGAGTTGCGTCTGCGCTGGACCGGCGCAGCTCGAGCCGATACGCCTCCGCGGCGCGGGGGCGCGCTCGCTCGCCGTGGCCGCCGCACCGCCTGCTCCAGGCTTCACCGTGGGCACGGTCGGCGAGTGCCAGTCACGCTACGGCGGGACGCTGCTCGGCGTCTCCGGCCAGTCGCTGGTCGATTCGCTGCACTACCTGAGCGCGGGCGCAGTCAGCTTCGCGAGAGGATTGAACGACACGCCCAAGATCGTCGGCCTGATGCTGGCTGCCCAGGCGCTCGAGGTAAGGATGAGCGTGCTCGGCGTGGCAACCGCGATGGCGCTCGGCGGACTGCTCGGCGCCCGCAAAGTCGCTCTTACGATGAGCAAGAAAATCACGCCGATGAATGACGGCCAGGCGCTTGCCGCGAACCTGGTGACGGCATTCCTGGTGATCATTGCGAGCCGGCTCGGGCTGCCGCTGTCCACCACGCACGTGTCGGTCGGCGCCATCAGCGGAATCGGCATCGCCAACGGCTCGGCGCACGCGCGCGTGATCAAGGGCATTGTTGCTTCCTGGGTGCTCACCTTGCCGATGGCGGCCGCGGCCGGCGCTCTCACCTACACGCTGCTCGACGCTCACCTTTGACCGTTTGGGAACACGACATGGACAACGCTTATCTCTCGACCACGCGAAACCTCTACAAAGAAGCCGCGCTGGCTCCGCAGCCGGGCCTGTGCTGCACCACGACGCCGGTGTGGCGCTTGCCCGGGCTTGCCGTTCCGAAACGCATGCTGGAGATGAACTACGGCTGCGGCAGCACAGTCCACCCGCGTGATCTGGCCGGCAACCCGAGCATCCTGTACGTCGGGGTCGGAGGCGGCATGGAACTCCTGCAGTTCGCTTATTTCTCCCGCCGTCCCGGCGCCGTGATCGGGGTGGACGTGGTCGACGAAATGCTCGCCGCATGCCGCGAGAATCTGGCGGAGGCGGAGCTGTTGAATCCCTGGTTCCGATCGTCGTTTGCCGTGCTGCGCAAGGCAGACGCGCTCGATCTGCCCGTGGCCGATGAATCAGTGGACGTGGCGGCACAGAACTGCCTGTTCAACATTTTTCAGGACCGCGAGCTCGAGCGCGCGCTCGCCGAGATGTCCCGCGTGCTCAAGCCCCATGGCCGCCTGGTGCTTTCCGACCCGGTGTGCGAATCGCCCCTGCCCGGGCGCCTGAGGAACGACGCCCGCCTGCGCGCCCTGTGCCTGAGCGGGGCAATGCCGCTCCAGGACTATATCGGGCGCCTGACGGCGATCGGTTTCGGCACGATCGAAGTGCGAGCCAGGCGGCCTTATAGGGTGCTTTCGCCGCGGCATTACGCGCTCGATCGGCTGGTGTCCATAGAGAGCGTGGAAATCTGCGCGATCAAGGATCCGGTACCGGCCGACGGACCTTGCGTGTTCACCGGCAAGGCGGCGATCTACTTCGGCGACGAGGACTTTTTCGACGACGGCAAGGGCCACTTCATGACCCGCAACCAGCCGCTCGCCGTGTGCGACAAGACCGCGCGGGCGCTCGCCGCGCTGGGTCGCGACGACATCTATGTCTCCGAATCCACCTGGTTCTACGACGGCGGCGGATGCTGCTGAACGGAGACGCGCATGACCCGGATTTCCATCGTCGTCCCGGTGCTCAATGAAGCCGGCGTCGTTGCCGCCGGACTCGCGGCGCTGGCGGAGTTTCGCGCCAGAGGTTGCGAGCTGATCGTCGTCGATGGCGCTAGCACGGATGGCACCGCGGAAATCGCGCGGCCCTTCGCCGACCGCGTGCTCATTTCAGACCCTGGCCGGGCCCGGCAGATGAACGCGGGAGCCGGGTCCGCGAGCGGCGACATCCTGATTTTCCTTCACGTCGACACGCGGCTGCCCGAGCTCGCGCACGAGCGCGTGCGCGCGGGCATCGAGACGAGCGGCTGCGTCTGGGGACGCTTCGATGCGAACATCGAAGGCGCCCACCCGCTGCTCGGGCTGATTGCGACCATGATGAACTGGCGATCGCGCCTGACCGGTATTGCCACGGGGGATCAAGCCATGTTCGTCACACGCGCGGCATTCCGCGCGGCAGGCGGCTTTCCCGCGCAGCCGCTCATGGAGGACATCGCGCTGTCGAAAGCTTTGAAGCGCCTCTCCCCGCCGCTGTGCCTTGCCGAGCGCGTGACCACGTCCGGCCGCCGCTGGGAAAGGCATGGCATCGCGCGCACCATTCTTTTCATGTGGTGGCTTCGGCTGCGCTATTTTTTCGGGGCGTCGCCGGCGCTTCTGGCGCGAACGTATTACGGCAAAGATGTCTAGCGAGCGCATCCTCGTCTTCGCCAAAGCTCCGGAACCGGGCCGGGTGAAGACGCGCCTGATTCCCGCGCTCGGGCCGCAGGGCGCGGCGCTCTTGTACCGCGCGATGATGCGGCACTGCCTCGGCACCGCGTTTTCGGCCCTGCCCGGAGGGGTCGAGCTGTGGTGCGCGCCCGACATCTCGCATCCCTTTTTTGCCGAGTGCGGGGCGCGCTGGGATCTGCCGCTGCGCGAACAACCGAGCGGGGACATCGGCGAGCGCATGAGCGAGGCCATGCGCCGTGCTCTTGGCGAGGCCGGTTCGGCGCTCATCTTCGGCAGCGACGTTCCGACGATCACGGGCACAGACGTAAGAGGCGCGCTTGCCGCGCTCGCCTCGGGCTGCGACGCGGTGTTCGTCCCGACCGAGGATGGCGGCTACGGGTTGATCGGCCTCGCGCGCCACGATCCGGTGCTGTTCGAAGGCATCGCCTGGAGCACGCCTTCGGTCATGGAGCAGACCCGCGAGCGGCTCTCGGAGCTCGGCTGGCGCTGGCGCGAGCTGCCGGCGCGCTGGGACGTCGACCGGCCGCAGGACGTCGAGCGCCTCGCGGGGGATGTCCGACTCAGTCACCTGCTTGCCGACGCTACTTCTTCGCCTGCTTCTCGTAGAAGTTGATGAGCTTGACGACATCGGCGGCGTCGACGCGCCCGATGGGCCCGGAGCTGTACGTCGAGGCGACCACCTTGGCGTCGCGGCCGACGATGAACTCGGAGGGCTGAACGATGCCGCGGCGCTCTTCCCGCCAGGCGCCGATGGCGTCCGCCTGCTCGCGCGTCAGGCCGTAGCCGATCGGGTAGGAG
>Ga0156229_1219_pt1 | contig 11320 bp, 11 predicted proteins | sample RifCSPlowO2_12_FD_116156 | JGI IMG/M metagenome (GOLD analysis project Ga0156229, IMG submission 116156) | Betaproteobacteria bacterium RIFCSPLOWO2_12_FULL_66_14 | reverse complement strand
CAGGTGGCCCGCTGCACCATGACGTCGCCGGCATTCATGTGCACTTCGGCGCCGTCATCCAGGATCATGTCGGCCTCGCCGTCCAGCAGGATCACGTAATCGACGGTCTCGGTCTTGTGCATGTGGGCGGGGGCGCCCGGCGGCAGTTCCAATACGCGGAATATGGTGCTCCCCGGACCGGGTGTGAGCGCGACCTTGGTGTTCCCCGGGTATTCCGCCGACGAATCGGCGGGCATGGAATCGGTCAACCAAATGAAGGCGTTGGAGACGTTCTTGTCCATGATCCCGGGCCGCGCTTCGATGAGCTCGTCGCTGCCCACGATCGCTTTGCCCCGGGCATCGTGGCCGGTGACGATGCGGCGTAGCTTGAAAGCCATGTTGATTCCTCTGGATAATGCTGCCCTGCTTCGGGACGCCGGGCGACTATACGCCGCGAATCGCCGCGGCGACAAGCCGGGAACCCGCACAGAAATTTGATCTGGATCAAATTCAGCAACGCCATCCCCCAGAGAATAGGGACGACGTTCAACCGAGGAGGGAGTAGCGCATGACCATGCCCGCCATCAAGGCGGAAGCGTTTCTTGCCAACGTCGCGCTGTTCCGCGAGCTGGCTCCCCCGGAAATGGCGCGCATCGCCGCGCACACCCGGCAGTTGCGCGCGGAACGCGGGGACACGCTGTTCCATCGCGGCGACGCCGCCACCGGAATGTACGTGATCGTCTACGGCCGGGTGAAGCTCGCCTTCAGCTCCCCGCGGGGCGACGAAAAGGTGGTGGACATCCTGGGGCCGGGTCAGAGCTTCGGCGACGCGGTGATGTTCCTCGAGCGCGACCACATGGTCGGCGCGCAGGCGCTGGAGGATTCGCTGTTGCTGTTCGTCGCGCGCAGCGCCGTGTTCGAAGAGCTCGAGCGCGACCCGAATTTCGCGCGGCGCATCATCGGCGGCCTGGCAAAGCGGCTGCACCACCGCGTCATCGACCTGGAATCGATCTCCATGCACAGCGGCGCCGAGCGCGTCATCGGCTACCTGCTGAACGAGGCGGGCGATCCCGCCAGCGGCGGCCCGATCGAGATCACGCTGCCCACCACCAAGGGCGTGATCGCTTCGCGCCTGAACCTCACGCAGGAGCATTTTTCGCGCATCCTGCACGAGCTGTCTTCGAGCGGCCTGATCGCAGTCCAGGGCCGCTCCATCACGCTGCGCGACCTCGACCGGCTGAAGACCTACACCGACTGACGAGCCCCGCTTCGGGGTCCACGCGCGCCCTGCAGCGCTCGCGCCCGCATGGCGTCGGCAACCACCACCAGAAACAGCAGTCCCCCCGCGATGGCGATGAGACCTCCGGCACCCATGAGGCCCATGCCCGCCGTCTCGGCGAAACTACGGGCCGCCTCTGTGCCATCGGCGACCTTGCGCTGGACGCCATAGCCCCCGGACCAGACCAGCCCGACGATATGCAGCAACTGGCCCAGGCCATAGAGCCACGGCTGCACGGTGGCCCAGCGCCTGCGCGGCTTCGCATAGCCAAGCGCGGGCAGAAGCGCATAGGTCAAACCCATGAGGGCGAGCGTGACGCCCACGATGGAGCCGTGATAGTGGGCCGGAATGCGCACGTCGCTGCCTTGAATGAGGAATCCAAACGATCCGCCGATGGAGAACAGCACCATCGAGGCCACGAGCGCCGCACGCAGCGGCTTCGATTCCGGCGCTGCGGGCCGCGCGCGGGCCAGGCCGACCAGCACCGCCAGCGCGAGCGGCCCGATGGCGAGCCCCCCGCCAAAGCGCATCAGCCAGGTGAGCATGCGACTGTGCTCGGGAGAACCGACCTCCCAGGCGAGATAGATCGCGGGCACGAGGAATACCGAAACGAGGCCGACGGCAAACAGCAGGACAGCGAGCCTGGGCGTAAGCGGCAACCGGGCTCCCGACAATGTGGCCAGCCAGAGCCAGGCGACCAGCATCAACAGCGTCCAGGTGAACTGGATGACATGCCCGGCGCCCCAGAACAGCACCTCGTAATAGGTCCGGCCCAAGGCCTCCTGGGGCATGGCCGCCCACGTCCAGGCGAGCGCTCCAAGCGCGACGGCGGCCGATACCGCCGAAGCGTTCAAACCAAAGCGCAGCGCGCCGGCGCCTTCCAGCGGCAAGCCCACGCGGCTTGGCGTTAGCAGCGCCCACAGCGTGAGCGCAGCGAATCCGCTGCCGAAAATCCCCAGGCCCCAAAGAAACAGCGCATCGTTCAGCACCGGCACGTAGTTGCTCATGATCGGGCTGCCGTTCCCTGCGAACGGAGCGGCGCACATGAGCGCCACACCGGCCACGCACAGCAGTTGCGCGGCGTTCACGAGGCCATGAAACCGGGCGGTGCTGTTCAGGCTCCAGAGCACCGCGGCGAAGGACGCAAACCAGACCAACACCGAAAGGTCCACGTGCACCACCAGCGCAGGATAGAAATACTGGCTTACGGGAAAAATCCTGGCCAGGCCCGGCGCACGCGCGAGCACCAGCAGCAGCGAAAAAATCCCGGACGCCGCCAGTGCCGCCAGGCCGAGCATCAGCCAGCGGGCGGCGATCGCGCGCCGCGCATCGGCGGGCACGGGCAGAACGTAAGACTCGGCCGGCAGCGCGCCCGCCAAGCGGCCGGAAAAACGGTTGCGCCACGAGGGCAGGGTTGCGGTTTTCATCGGATCTGCACGCCGCCTTTTTGTTCGCTGATGTCTATGAGCACGGCCTGGCCCGGTCGAATTTCGACGCGCGCTTCGCGTTCATAGGTATAGCCTTCGGCGCGCACGTCGTCGCTCACCTGCACTTTTATCAAATGCGTCCCGGCTGCCAGCGGGAGCTTCCAATAGCCGGTCGCTGCGCCGTCGCGGGACAGGCCCGCCGGCGGGAACGTGCGGTCGTGCAGCAGCCCGCCATCGAGTTCCACGCGCACCCTCACCGGCGAGCGCTCGCGCGGACAATCGAGCTCAGCGCGCATGTTGGCGGGCAGCCGCGCGAGCTCCTCGGGACTGCGCTTGCGGCACTCGGCCACGAGCTTGCCGGCATGCTTGAACGACAGCCTGAGCAGCGCCTGGCCCTGCTCCAAAGGGCGATACTGCGGCGAAGTGGAGCAGTACCCGATGGCGGCCGCGAACAGCGCATAAAGCGCCGCCTGACCGGCGTAACGGCCCCAGCTAACCATGGTTCGTTCCTGGCCGTCGGTGCGTCCGCGCCGCGGGGTTCCTCGTCGCTCCGAGGAGCCTCCCGCGAAAAGCATCCAGCTCCTTCACGAGAGACCTTTCTTGATCGCGATGCAGCCAGATCGCATACACACGCTCGCGCGGCACGCCGCTTCGCAGATGAGGCTCGCGGAGCCCGGCCAGGCGTGCGCGCGTCCATTGGTCGCCCAGGCGAAACTCGCAATCGCCTTGCCCGCAACCGGCGAGCAAAGCACCGTGTGCGCCGCGCTTCAACGCATATTCGACGAACGAGGGCGGCAGCATCCCCAGGCAGGGCAAAACGAGCGAAGCGACGCCGGGTCCGGCCAGCGTGTTGGTCCGCGGTCCTCGCGTGCAGCCGAAAACGATCACGGTCGCCGTTCCATGCAGCGTTGCAAGTTGTTGCTCGAGTCGGGCGCGAAGCTCGGCCACCGGGAACTGCGGGAGCTCGATGCCGGAACGCAGCATCCCGATGCTGCGAAACGGTGTGGAAGAAGGGCATGCGCCGGCGCAGATGCCGCAGGCGGAGCACGCCTCGGCACAGACGACGGCGATGTTGCGCGCCGCCGGGGCCGCGGCGCCCGTGAGTGCCGATGCCTCGGCGGGCGCCGCCATGGTGATCGCCTGGTACGGACAATCCTCGAAGCAGCGGCCGCAGCCGTTGCATTGGGTCGGATCGACGCGCGCAGCCGGCAAGCGTTTTCTTCCGCCAAGCCAAGGCAGTGCCGACAGCGCGAGCGTGCCGGCGGCAAGCACCGCCCATGCGGCCGCCGGCGAGGCGAGCTGCGATAGCGGCAGCGCAAACAGGTAAAACCAGTCGAAGCTCAGCTCCTGCGACGCCCTGGCGAGATCCGCCCTGCCCTGCGACATCGCCGGAACCGCCAAGGCGAGCACTGCCAGAGCCGCGGCGGTGCCCAGGCCCAGGCGCCACTGAGGACACGAGCGCGGCCGGGCGAGGCGCTGCAGGTGCACCCACATGCCGAGCAGCAGCAACAGCGAGACCGCGATGTGAGCGAACATGAGCAGCGCAAAGAGGCGATCGGTCACGTTTTCGCCGGCCACGGCGTTGCGGATCATGGCGGCGTCGACACCCGGCAGTGCGGCGATGAACTCCATCAGCGTGGCGGCCACGTACTGGGCCAACTCATCCCAGACCAGCCAGTAACCCACCATGCCGGAGGCGACCGCCAGCCACACGAGCGGCACCCCCGACAGCCAGGAAAACCAGCGAAAGCCGCTGAAGCGGCCGTAGGCCCACTCGCGAACGACGTGCAGGAGTGTCAGCGCGATGAACGCATCCGAGGCATAGCGGTGCAGGCTGCGCATGGCACCGCCGGCATAGGGCTGAGCTCGCGCGAGCGATTCCAGCGAGTCATACGCGCCGGTGACGCCGATGTCGAAGAAAGCATAGACGTACGCGCCGCTTGCCGCGGCCAGCCAGAAGCACAGAAACGCCAGCGCGCCCAGTTGCCGCAGCGGGTTGGCCGCGGCGCCGAAGAAACCGTCGAAGGACCGCTCGAGCACATGGAAGACGTAACCGGCGGTGCCACGGCTCGCCATGGCGCCGAGCGCATCGTTGGCCGCTGCCCGTGCTGCGCTCATGCGCTAATCAAACGCCGCGGGAGCGGCGCCCTTCGCGCAGGATGAACAGCGCTATGGCCAGGAGCACCGAGGCCCCGGCGAAGATTTCGAAGAACAGCGTGTAGTTCGCACGATAGGCGCCGCTGGCGGGGTCATAAACGGTCCAGAAGAGCTTCACGCGCTGCCACAGGCCGTCGAACCCGCCGCTGCGCACCGCTTCGCCAGCCAGCAGTTGCTTGAGCGGACCGACCAGCAGCGGCAGCTCGAAGCTCTCGCCGTAGATCTGCCGATAGACGGTCCCCTCGGCATCGATCACGGTCAGTTGCGTGATGTGGTCGAAACCCGCGGCGGTGCGCAAATATGTGAAGCCGAGGTCGCGCACCAGCCCTGCGAGGGTGGCCTCGTGCGCGGATAGAAAGTCCCAGCGCGGATCGTCGATGCCGTTCTGGCGGGCGAAGGCAGCCATCGCCTCGGGGGTGTCGAAGGGCACGTTGAACCCGACCGTAGCCACCCGGAACGCGTCTGCGCCGAGTGCCGCGCGCGCCCCCTGCACCGCCTTTTCGAGAAAGCGGGTGGCGGTGGGGCACACATCGAAGCAGCCGGTATATACGAAGCTCACCACCAGTGGCCGGCCGCGATAATCGGCCAGACGAACCGGCCGGCCGCCGGCATCGACCAGGGCGTGGTTGCCCACCGAGCGTCCGATCGCATCCTGGCTGGTGCGCAGCGCCCGGTCCTGATCGACGGGCCGCGTCGGATACGCGGCAGCACCCGTTACGACCGCCGCGGCCAACCAGCCGGCGACGACGGTGACAAATGCTGATCGAACCGACACGTTGCCTAGGCGATGGCGGCGTCGAGCAGGATGCCGAGCAGCACCAGCGACAGTTGTGCGAGCGAGGCATGAAAGCAGCGCATGGCCGAGTGCCTCCCGGTTTGCCGCACCAGCCGCAGCGCGGCGCGGATGAACAGGGCACCGCCCGCGGCCGCGAACGCGAGGTACAACCAGCCGGGCCGGAAGGCGGCTAGCGCAAGCGAGCATCCCACCAGCGCCAGCGTATGCGCGAGAATCGCCTTCGCAGCGGAGCGCTCCCCCCTGGCCACCGGAAGCATCGGGATGCCGGCAGCCGCGTAGTCGTCGCGGTAGGCGATGGCGAGGCTCCAGAAATGCGGCGGGGTCCACAGGAACAGCACCAGCGCAAGCAGCAGCGGCTCCGGCCCGAAATGCGGCGACACCGACGCCGCGCCGGCGAGCACCGCGAAGCTGCCGGCGAGCCCGCCGATCACGATGTTCCACCAGGTGCGCCGCTTCAACCAGACGGTGTAGACGACCGCGTAGAAGAACGCACCCAGGAACGTGTAGAGCGCGGCCCAGGCGTTCACCGCCAGCCAGGCTGCACCGACCGCCGCCGTGGCGAGCGCCACAATCAGCGCAAGCCACTGCGGCCCGCGTCGCAACGCCCCGGTCACAAAGGGACGCTCGCGCGTACGCGTCATGTTGCGGTCGGACGCATGCTCGTAGTACTGGTTGAACGCACCCGCTGCGGCCGAAGCGACCAGCACGCACAGGAACAGCGTCGTGCTCTGCCAGATTGACGCAGCCGGCCCCGGGGCGACCACCAGCCCGGCGAGCGCGGTCAGGGCGATGACGATGCCGATGCGAAGCTTGAACAGGCTCAGTGCCAGCGAGAGCATCGCAAAGGGCGCGGTCCGCGACCGCGCTCCCCTGCCCGCCTTCCACACTGTCTGGCCGGTCGTCATGGCCTCTGCCCCCGCGCTCGCGCCGCCGTCAGCTCAGTCCCCACACGGTGGACAGATACTTCCAGTTGACGAAGTAGTACAACACGAAGGCCGCGAGGAACACCATGGCGAACGCGAACGTCCCGGGCGCCGCGAACCCCGCCGTGCCGTGACCCGTCAACGCACCCGAGACCGGCATGCGCAGCACGGCGCGTTCACGCGACCAGGCGCCGGCGTCGAGCTTTTTGCCCCACAGAAGCGAGCCCACGGTGATGTAGATGTAGATCGCCCCGCCGATCGCCGCCACCACGCCCGACACCCCGAGGAGGGCGAGCATGAGGTACGCGGCGCCCGGAAACTCGTAAGGCAGCGACGCGCCGGCGAAGGTGATATCCCAGTGCCGCCGCGGCACGCCCAGCGTCCCCGCGCCCATGAGCGCGAGCGCAAACACGCTCATCCCTATGCCGAACAGGTACGGCTGCCACTTCGCCAGGCCGGGATTGATCACTTCGCGGTTGAACACCGTCGGGATGAGGAAGTAGGTGATCGCCATGAACGCGAGCGTCGTTCCCACCACCACGGTGGCGTGGAAGTGCCCCGGCACGTAGAGGGTGTTATGGATGATCATGTTGAGCTGCTCGGTCCCCATCATCACCCCGGAGATGCCGCCGAGAAAGCCGAAGCCGACGAGCGAGATGAACATGCCCGAGAACACCGGGTTGCCCCAGGGCGCCTTGCGGATCCACTCGAACAGGCCCTTGGTGTAACCCTTTTCGCGCTGCGCCAGCTCGATCGAGCCCGGTACGGTCAGGCCGTGGATCATCGAGGCGAGCACTGCGAGGTACATGGCATAGCTGGTGTTGAATACTTTCCACTCGGTGGACAGCCCCGGGTCGGACAGCAGGTGATGGGCGCTGGCGAGCTGCAGGAACAGGATGTACAGCAGGAACGCGCCGCGCGACACGCGCTCGGACATGGGCTTCGCGCCGAACACGATGGCGGCAATGGCGTACCAGACGGCCACGTGCGCAGATACGTTGATCTGCTGCGAAGAGTGACCGAACGCCCACCAGATGGTGCGGTACATGAGCGGGTCGATGTACTTGATGTAACCGGCCGACCACAGGAACGTCGGGATCAGAATGATGGCGCCGGCAGCGATGGTGAAGATGGCGATGATGCAGGCGGTGAGCGCGCCGAAGGTCACCAGCGGAATCGATCCCTCGTAGGTTTTTTCGCTTTTCGCGACCACCAGCGTGCCGAGGAAGATGAAGCAGCCGATCAACGCGCCCACGGCGAACAGGATCAGGCCCAGGTAAAACGCGGGATGGCCCGGCAGCGGGACGTACGAGGTGAACATCACTGTCGCCTCGCCCATGAACACCGCGACGTTGTTGGTGAGCGCGCCGATCAGCATGAGGGCGAACGCGAGCCACCCGAGCCGCGGCGTCGCCAGCCTCGATTTAAGCAGCGTCGAGGAGCAGAAGTACAGCACCGCGATCTCGAAGAAGATGATCCAGTAGGCCAGCATGTTGAGGCCGTGCGCGGTGAGGATCATGTAGAAGTCGTCGGCGCCGACCAGGTGCACCGCCTGCCAGCGGGTGAGCGCGATCAGCAGAGCCAGCACCCCGCCCACCAGCAGGAACACGACCGCGGCCACGGCATTCGCCTTGATCAATCCCTCGGCGGAGCGGTGGAACTGCAGCCCGCTGCGCGGGCACGTCCGGAACATTTCGGTATTGGTCATGTCGCCCCCCTATTTCACGTACAGCTTGCTCACCATCTTGTGGTGGCCGATGCCGCAGAATTCGTTGCAGACGATGGCGTAGGTGCCGCTGCGGTTGGGCGTCACCGTCAGAACGTGCTCGTAGCCCGGGAGCACCTGGATGTTGATGTTCTCCGGCTGCAGCGAAAAGCCGTGCTGGTAGTCCATGGCGGTCAGGTGCAGGCGATAGCTCTTGCCCTTCTCCAGCTCCAGGATGGGCCACCAGGCCCAGAGCCGGCCGATGAGGTATACGTCGCTGCCCGCGGGCGGCGCGACCACCGGCGTCTTTTCCGCGCCTTCCTCGCGCACCTTGAACTGATCGGTCATCGCCTGGGCTTTTTTCGCGAAGGCGTCGGGCGTGGTGCGGTAGGTCTCGCTGGAAAGGTTCTGTTTTCCGTAGACGTGCCAGTAGGGCATCATGAAAAACAACACCAGGCACCAGACGAAAGCGACCACGATCCAGACCAGCTCGACGCGGTCGAGGGGCTGTTTCCACCAGATGCGCTGCGGCGGGGGCAATATCGCACTCATGTTTTCTCCCTGGTTACGGGCGCCGCGGCGCTACTTGGCGATGGGGATGGAGGTGATCTCCATGACGCCCCAGACGATGTAAATGACCGTGGGAATGGCAACGCCCAGGAACAGCAGCAGGAACGGGTTGTCGAGAATCTGCTGCATCACCGGGACGCGCTCTTCCTCCTCCTGCAGCGGCGGAATGCCCGCTGCGTTCGCTCGCGAGCTCGCGCCCTCGTGTGCAACGACGCCATTGTCCTTGTCGGTAGCCATGCCGTTCCTCCTTTGAGTGATGTGCGCGGTGCGGGCCAATCTACGGCCGCAGCGCAACGGGGCGTTTTGATTCGGATCAAAGGAATCGAGGCTGCCCGCATCAGATTCCATGAATCGCGTGGCTCTCGGAAACCCTACTTCAAGTGGGGATAAGGGGATAACAAGCGCCGTACGCTGCGCCGTTTCCTCGTTTCTGATTTGCGTCAAAGAGACGTTGCGCGCGGTCGCTCGATACTGGCCAGCCATCCACTGTTTTCAGCCACGTGCTCAACTCACTCCAAGCCGCTGCACAAAGGTTGTTCCTGCGACTCGATCGCCTCTTCATCGGGCTGTTCGGCGAACGCGCGAACCCGCTCTACCACCTCGGAGCGTTGAGCTACTGGATGTTCTGGCTCGTGGTCATCAGCGGACTGTATGTCTACGCGTTCTACGAGACCGGCGTGCAGACCACTTATGCTTCTGTCCAGTCGCTGACGCACGAGCAATGGTTTGCAGGAGGAGTGATGCGCAGCATTCACCGCTACGCCTCGGACGCCATGGTGCTGACCATGCTGCTGCATCTGGCGCGCCATTTCGTGTTCGATCGCTACCGCAGCTTTCGCGCGTTCTCCTGGATCACCGGCGTGGTGCTGCTGTGGCTGGTGTACGCCTCGGGCATCAACGGCTACATGCTGCCCTGGGACCGCATGGCGCAATTCGTCACCACCGCGACGGCCGAGTGGCTGGATGCTTTGCCGGTGTTCCGCGGAACGCTGATGCGCAATTTCATCCTGCCCGAAGCGGTGAACGACCGGTTCTTTTCGTTGCTGCAGTTCGTCCATATCGGCATCCCGCTCGCGGTGCTCGCCGTGCTGTGGGTCCATACGCAGCGCGTGCCCCGCGCGAGAACCAGCCCGCCGCGCACGCTGATGTGGGGGTCGGTCGCCGCGCTGGCGTTGCTGTCCGTTGTCCGGCCGGCGGTGAGTCAGGGGCCGGCGGATCTTCGCGGCGTGCCGGCCGTGCTCGACTTCGACTGGTTCTATCTTGCCGCCTATCCGCTCATTTACGAGTGGTCGCCCGGCCAAGTCTGGTGGCTGGTGGGCGGGGCGACGCTCCTTCTGCTGCTCCTGCCCTGGCTGCCGCCCGGGATAGCAGCGCGGAGCGCCACCTTTAAGCTCACCGTCCATCCGGGCAATCGCACCGTGCCCGTCCGTGACGGCGAAATGCTGCTTGATGCGGGCCTGCGCAGCGGCCTGGCCATGCCGTTCGAATGCCGCCACGGCGGCTGCGGGGTATGCAAGGCGGCGCTGCTGAACGGATCGGTGGACCACGGCCTGTACCAGCCGGGCGCGCTGTCGGAGGCCGAGCGCCGTGCGGGTCGGCTGCTGCTGTGCTGTGCCACGCCGCTGTCGGACCTTGAGATCGAGCTCGAGGCGGGTGCCGCCGCACGCGAGCAAGCGCTGCCCGTATACAGCGCCACCGTGGAAAAGCTGGAGCGGCTTGCCCCCGACATCATGCTGCTCGCGCTGCGCCTGCCCGCCGGGGAGCAGATCGAGTTCCAGGCCGGCCAGTACATCAACATCATCCTGGAGGACGGCGCGCGGCGCAGCTACTCTTTCACCACGGCACCACGGCCCACCGATTGCATCGAGCTGCACGTACGGCGCATTCCCGGCGGCCGGTTTACCACGGCGGTGTTCGAGCGCATGCAACCGGGCGAGCGACTGCGCATCGAAGGCCCGCTCGGCGCCTTCGTTCTTCACGAACCCTCCGAGCGGCCGTTGATCTTCATCGCCGGGGCCACGGGGTTCGCACCCGTCAAGAGCCTGCTGGAACACGCCTTCGAGTCAGGTATCCGACGCCCGCTTTACCTGTACTGGGGCGTTCGCCAGCGCCGCGACTTGTACATGGCCGAACTGCCGCTGCAATGGCAGCGCGAGCACGCGAACTTCCGTTTCGTTCCGGTGCTGTCCGACCCCGCGGCCGAGGATGCCTGGACGGGCCGCACGGGCCTGGTGCACGAAGCGATCACGGCCGACTTCCCCGACCTGTCGGGCTATGCCATCTACGCCTGCGGTTCGCTGCAGATGGTGGCGGCGGCGAAGCCGGCGTTCACGGCGCTTGGACTGGGTGACGAGTACTGCTACTCCGACGCCTTTCTCCCGGGCGGTGCGCCGCCCGGCACACGGCGCGGAGCTTGATCTGGATCAACAGGCCGGGCCCCGCCCCCCACAGAATAGGCTCTCCCGCAAAATGGGAGAAGGAACC
>Ga0156229_1248_pt3 | contig 11361 bp, 7 predicted proteins | sample RifCSPlowO2_12_FD_116156 | JGI IMG/M metagenome (GOLD analysis project Ga0156229, IMG submission 116156) | Betaproteobacteria bacterium RIFCSPLOWO2_12_FULL_66_14 | reverse complement strand
CCCCCGCTCGCGGGGGAGGGAAAAAGAGCGGTGTGCAGAGTCAGCTGCCTCCCTAACCCTCCCCCGCTTGCGGGGGAGGGCAGGGAGGGGGCAACGCGAGCAAGAAAGATGCTGGGCTGGATAGACACCGTCGCGCAAGGGGTGATGCTCGGAGGCCTGTATGGGCTGTTTGCGATCGGGTTGTCGCTCATGTTCGGGGTGATGCGCATCGTCAACATCGCCCATGGCGACCTCATCGTGCTGGCCGCCTTCGGCGCCATTGCGGCGACGACCATGGCCCAGTGGCCGCTCGGCGTCACGGTGGTGGCCGTCATCGCAGCCATGTACCTGGTGGGTTATCTGTTGCAGCGCGGCGTGCTGAACCGGACGCTCTCCGGCGGCGATCTGCCGCCGCTGCTGGTGACGTTCGGCATATCCATCGTCATCCAGAACCTGCTGCTCGAGATCTTCTCGGCCGATCCGCGCTCCCTCGATGCGGGCGGCGCCGAAACGCTGAGCGTCACGCTCACCGAAGGGCTGACGCTGGGGGTATTGCCGCTCGGCACGCTCGCAGCAGCTTTGGTGATCACGGCTGCGCTGCAGTGGCTGTTCGGGCGCACCGCGATCGGCCGCGCCTTCCGGGCGACTTCGGACGATCCCGAAGTGGCGCAACTCATGGGCATAGGCACCCGGCATGTCTATGCGCTCGCGACCGCCATCGCGCTGGCGGTGGTGGCGGTGGCCGGCGTGCTGCTCGCCATGCGCACCACGGTGGCCCCGGCCGATGGGCCGAACAATCTCATTTACGCGTTCGAAGCGGTGATCATCGGCGGACTGGGTTCGTTCTGGGGCACGCTGGCAGGCGGCATGATCCTCGGCGTATCGCAGGCGATAGGCTTTCGCGTCAGCCCCGGCTGGGGCGCCTTCGCCGGCCATCTGGTCTTTCTCGGGATCCTCGCCTTCCGGCCCGCGGGCCTGTTTCCGAAAACGCATGAGATGAGTCGATGAGCGAAGCTTCGAGCACCTGGACGGTCACGCGCGCGACGCGCGCCAGCCGCATCGGCACCGCCGCGGCGGTGGTGCTGCTCGTTGCCGCCGCGACATTGCCTTACTGGTCCGATGCCGCCACCATGCGGCTGCTCACGGAGTTCGCCTGCCTGCTGGTGCTGGCGCAGATGTGGAACCTGCTCGCCGGGTACGGCGGCCTCGTGTCCGTCGGCCAGCAGGGCTATCTCGGCATCGGCGGCTATGCGCTGTTCGCGCTGGCGGACTATGGCGGCATCAATCCGTTCGTCTGCGTGGCGCTCGGCGGATTGATCGCGGCAGCGATCTCCATCCCGACCGCGGCGCTCGTGTTCCGGCTGCAGGGCGGCCACTTCGCCATCGGCACCTGGGTGGTCGCCGAAGTGTTCCGCCTCGCCGTGTCGAACACCGCGGCGCTCGGCGGCGGCTCCGGCCGCAGCCTGCAGGCCATGCGCGAGTTCGCGCGTTCAGTGCGCGAGCCGCTCACTTACTGGATCGCCGTATCGGTGGCTGCCGCCTCCATACTTTGCGTGTACCTGCTCATGCGCTCGCGCTTTGGCCTCGCGCTGGCGGCGCTGCGCGATTCGGAAGCGGCCGCCGAGAGCCAAGGCGTGAACGTGCGCTTCACCAAGTACGCGGTCTACGTGATTTCGGCGCTCGGCTGCGGCGTCGCGGGCGCGCTCTACTTCCTCGGCAACCTGCGCATCTCCCCCGACGCGGCCTTCACCGTCGGCTGGTCGGCCGCCATCATATTCATCGTGGTGATCGGCGGCATCGGCACCATCGAAGGCCCGATCATCGGCACCCTCGTTTATTTCCTGCTGCGCGAGACGCTCGCCGATTACGGCACCTGGTACCTGATCGCGCTCGGCATCGTGGCCATCGTCATGATGGTGAAGTTCCCCAAGGGCGTGTGGGGCACGCTCGCCGAACGTTTCGATATCTATCTCTTTCCCGTCCAGCGCCGGGTGCAGCGAAGCTGAACGCATGGCCGATGGCGCCGCCAAGGTAGAATCGGACCTCGCCGCAACAGGAAAGCCATTTCGAGCCCCATGACATCGGACATCTATCCTGTGGTGCTCTGCGGCGGCTCGGGCACCCGCCTGTGGCCGATGTCGCGGCGCCTGTTGCCGAAGCAGTTCCTGCGCCTGGCGTCGGCTCGGACGATGATGCAGGAAACGGTGCTGCGCCTGCGCGACGCCGCGGCGCCGATCATGGTGTGCAACGACGAGCACCGCTTTCTGGTGAGCGAGCAGCTGCGGGACATCGACGTGACGCCCGCAGGCCTGTTGCTCGAGCCCGCGGCGCGCAATACCGCGCCCGCCGTCGCGGCTGCTGCGCTGATGGCGGCGGACCGGAATCCCGCGGCGATCCTGTTCGTTTTGCCTTCGGACCATGTCATTCGCGACCGCGACGAATTTCTCGCCGCTGCCGGGCACGCGGTGCCTCTGGCGGCGCAGGGGCGCCTGGTCACGTTCGGCATCAGGCCGAACGCCCCGGAGACCGGTTATGGCTACATCGAAATGGGCTCCGTGGTAGGCCGTGGTCCGGCGCGCGAGGTGGCACGCTTCGTGGAAAAGCCCGACGGCGTGACCGCTGCCGCGTACTTCGCCAGCGCCCGTTACCTGTGGAACAGCGGCATGTTCGTGTTCAGCGCCCGGCGCTTTCTGGATGAGCTGCATGAGCACCGTGCCGATATATCGGATGCGGTGCGGGAGGCCTGGACCGCGCGCAGCGAGGACGGCTCCTTCATCCGGTTGGGAAAAAGCGCCTTCGCCCACTGCCCGGCGGACTCGGTGGACTGCGCGGTCATGGAGCGCACTCGCAGCGCCGCGGTCATCGAGACGGACATGGGCTGGAGCGACGTCGGTTCCTGGGCGGCGCTGTGGGACATCGGCGAGAAGGACCCGCACGGCAACGTCGTTCGCGGCGACGTTGCGCTGCACGATACGAGGAATTCTTATGTGCGGGCGGAGCACCGCCTCGTTTCGGTCTCGGGGCTCGACGAGGCCATCGTGGTGGAAACATCCGACTCGGTGCTCGTGACCCACCGCCGCAACGCCCAGGAAGTGAAGGAACTGGTGGCGCGGCTGGATGGCGCAAAACGCAGCGAACATGTGTCGCACCGCTGCGTCTACCGCCCTTGGGGCTATTACGAGAGCATCGATGCCGGCAGCGGTTTCCAGGTGAAGCGCATCATGGTGAAACCGGGCGAGGCGTTGTCATTGCAACTGCATCACCGCAGGGCCGAGCATTGGGTGGTGGTCTCCGGCGTCGCGCGCGTGACCTGCGGCGAGAAGTCGTTCGATCTGCACGCCAACCAATCGACCTACATACCGATCGGCGCCAGGCACCGCCTGGAGAATCTGCGCGAAGAGCCGCTTTTCATCATCGAGATTCAGTCGGGCGAGTACCTCGGGGAGGACGATATCGTCCGGTTCGAGGACCGGTACAGCCGGCACCGGCAGGAAGACTGAACCCGCGCGCTACCTGGACCGGTCGGAATACAGCTCGCCACTAGCGATCAGCCCTTTCGCTGTCACCTGGCACCCCGCCACGCAGGAAGTCCTTGTAGGCAAGCGCGATGCCTTGCCGAAGGCCGATGCGCGGCCGCCACCCTAAAACGGACAGGCGGCTTACGTCGAGTTTCTTCTGAGGCGTGCCGTCGGGTTTGCCGGTGTCGAATTCAATCCTGCCGTGGAACCCGATAACCTCGGCCACCACTTCGGCCAATTCGCGGATGGACATGTCCCTGCCCGCCCCCACGTTGAGCAGAGACAGCTGCCCCGGTGCGACCAGCGGGGCGAACTGCTCTTCGCCGAGCGACATCAGAAATACACAGGCATCGGCCATGTCGTCGCTGTACAGAAACTCGCGTCGTGGCGCACCCGTGCCCCAGACGGTGAACTTCTCCTCGCTCCTGGCCTTCGCCTCATGAGCTTTGCGGATCAACGCCGGGAGGACATGCGAGGTCTCCAGGTCATAGTTGTCGCCGGGGCCGAAGAGGTTGGTCGGCATGACCGAAAGAAAGCGGGTGCCGTGCTGTCGGTTGTAGCTCCTGCACATTTCGACACCGGCGATCTTGGCGATCGCGTACGCGCGGTTGGTGGGCTCGAGCGGCCCGGTGAGCAGGTACTCCTCCTTGATGGGCTGCGGACAGTCGCGCGGATAGATGCACGAGGAACCGAGAAGCAGCAGCCGTTTCACGCCGCAGCGCCACGCCGAGTGCACGACGTGGCTCTCGATGGCGAGGTTCTGATAGATGAAATCGGCGGGGTAGGTATTGTTCGCGACGATGCCGCCGACCTTGCCCGCTGCAAGAAAAACGTGGTCAGGCCGCTCGGACTCGAAGAAGCGCGTTACAGCGGCTTGGTCCTGAAGATCGAGCTCGCTGCGCGTACGGGTGAGGAGATCAGTGTACCCGGCCGTTTTAAGCGCGCGCATCAGCGCCGAGCCTGCCAGGCCGCGGTGGCCCGCCACATAAATGCGGTCGCTCTTGTGCACCTGCCTGCTCGCGCTATTCGTGACGGTTGCCTGCCGGGTAGCCGTGGCGCTGCACCAGCCGGTCCCGCTCGGCTTCGCTCAGGTCTTTGCGCGCCATCTCGGCGACGAGCTCCTTGAACCGCACGCGCGGCCGCCAGCCGAGCTTGGCGCGCGCCTTGGACGCATCACCCACCAGCGTTTCCACGTCGGCGGGCCGGAAATAGCGCGGATCGATCGCCACCACGCAGCGGTCTGCCTCGTCGTAGCCTTTCTCGTCGACGCCTTCGCCGCGCCACCCGATGTGCATGCAGAGCTCCGCTGCGGCCGTCTCCACCAGCTCGCGCACGCTGTGCTGCTCGCCCGTGGCGATCACGAAGTCCTCAGGCTCCTTCTGCTGCAGCATCAGCCATTGCGCCTCGACGTAGTCGCGCGCATGGCCCCAGTCCCGCCGCGCGTTCAGGTTCCCCAGATAGAGGCACTCCTGCAGGCCGACCTTGATCCGCGCCAGCGCGCGCGTGATCTTGCGCGTGACGAACGTTTCGCCGCGGATGGGCGACTCGTGGTTGAACAGAATTCCGTTGCAAGCGTACATCCCGTACGCCTCGCGGTAGTTCACCGTTATCCAATAGGCGTACAGCTTTGCCACCCCGTAGGGGGAACGCGGATAAAAAGGCGTCGTCTCATTCTGCGGCGTCTCCTGCACCAGCCCGTACAGCTCGGAGCTCGAGGCCTGGTAGAACCGCGTCTTTGCGGTCAAACCGAGAATGCGGATCGCCTCCAGCACGCGCAATGTTCCCAGCGCGTCGGAGTCCGCGGTGTACTCGGGTTCTTCGAAAGAGACCGCGACGTGGCTTTGCGCGGCCAGGTTGTAGATCTCGTCAGGCCGGGTCTTCTGGATGACGTGCGTGAGGCTGCTCGAATCGGTCATGTCACCGTAATGCAGGACGAAATTCCGGCTCGGCACGTGCGGATCCTGGTACAGGTGGTCGATGCGCTCGGTGTTGAAGAGCGAGGTGCGTCGCTTGATGCCATGGACCTCGTAGCCCTTGGCGAGCAGGAGCTCGGCAAGAAAGGCACCGTCCTGCCCGGTAATGCCGGTGATCAGCGCGACTTTGCTCATCTTGTCCTCTCGTGGAGCATTATAAAGGAGCCCGTGCGCACGCTATCCTGCCCAGCCCGAGTAAGATTGTCTTGGCGCTTCATCGGGGATATCACATGGATCTGGGCATCAAGGCCCCGGCGAGCGCGGTTCGCACATCATGAACGAAGCGGCCGACAAGGACCTTCCGCTGCGCGAGGATATCCGGCTGCTCGGACGCCTGCTCGGCGATACCGTACGCGAGCAGAACGGCGAGGCGATTTTCGAGCGCATCGAACGCATCCGCCGCAGCTCGATCGCCTTCCGGCGCGACGATGACGTCGCGGCGCGCCGTGAGCTGGAGGGACTGCTGGACAGCCTGACCCAGGATGAAACCACCGTGGTCGTGCGTGCGTTCAGCTATTTCTCCCATCTCGCCAACATTGCCGAGGACCTGCACCATATCCGTCGCTCGCGCACGCACAGCATTGCCGGCTCGCGTCCGCGCGAGGGTGATATGGCGCTCGCCCTGGACCGTGCCGCCGACGCCGGAGTCTCTGCAGAGACGCTGGACGAATTCTTCCGGTTGGCGCTCGTCGTGCCGGTGCTCACCGCGCATCCGACCGAAGTGCAGCGCAAGAGCATCCTCGACATCGAACGGCGCATCGCCCGCCTCTTGGAGGAGCGCGACCGCGTGCAGCTCACGCCCGAGGAGCGGGAGGCGAACGCGGAATCGGTGCGCCGGGCGGTATTGTTGCTGTGGCAGACGCGCATGCTGCGCACGCACCGTCTGGCCGTGATCGACGAGATAGCGAACGGCCTTTCCTACTACGACTACACGTTCCTTCGCGAGCTGCCTCGCTTCTACTGCGCGCTGGAGGACGAGCTGGCGCGCCGCCATCCCGAGGGGATGCCTGGCGCAGTGCCGTCGTTCCTGCGGATGGGCTCCTGGATAGGCGGCGACCGGGACGGCAATCCCTACGTGACGGCGGACGTGCTGCGCTCGGCGTTGCGCATGCAGTCCGCGCGCGTCATGACGTTCTACCTGGAGGAGCTGCATGGGCTGGGCGCCGATCTGTCGCAGGCCCGGGCGTTTTGCGGGGCGTCGCAGGAACTGATGGAGCTCGCGCATCGTTCGCCCGACCGCAGTCCCCATCGCGCCGACGAACCGTACCGGCGGGCGATTTCCGGAATTTACGCGCGCCTGTCGGCCACCGCCCGCGCGCTGGACGAGCTGGAGGCGCCCAGGCACGCCGTCGGCGAGGCGCCCCCGTATGCCGATGCCGCGCAGTTCTGCGCCGATCTGGACATCATCCACCGGTCGCTCCTCGCCCACCGCGCCGGGCTCATTACAAGAGGACGGCTGCGGCGGCTGCGCCGCGCTGCAGACGTGTTCGGTTTCTATCTCGCCGCCGTCGATCTGCGCCAGAACTCCGAGGTGCACGAACGGGTGATCGCCGAGCTCTTTGCCGCCGCGCGACCCGACATCCACTACGCCAGCCTGGACGAATCGCAGCGGGTCGCGCTGCTCGTAGAGGAAATCAGCTCGGCACGGCCGCTCGCTTCCCCCTATCTGGGCTACTCGGACGAGACGCGCTCGGAGCTCGACATCGTGCGCAGCGCGGCACAGCTGCGCGAAAAGTACGGCCGCGCCTGTATTTCCAACTATATCGTCTCGAAGACCGACGGCGTGTCGGACCTGCTCGAGGCGGCGCTGTTGGCGAAGGAAGCCGGGCTGCTTCGCCCGCTGGAGGGGCGGCTCGAGCTGAACATCGTGCCGCTGTTCGAAACCATCGCCAACCTGCGCAACGCCGGCGTGGTGATGGACCAGTTGCTCGCCCTGCCCGCCTATGCGCGCCTGCTCGGCTCGCGCGAAGCGACGCAGGAAGTGATGATCGGGTATTCCGACAGCAACAAGGACGGCGGCTTCCTCACCTCCAGCTGGGAGCTCTACCAGGCGGAGATGCGGCTGGTGGATGTGTTCGACCGCCATGGGGTGCGGCTGCGGCTGTTCCATGGCCGCGGCGGCTCGGTGGGCCGCGGCGGCGGCCCGAGTTATCAGGCGATCCTGGCGCAGCCGGGCGGCGCCGTGCAAGGACAGATCCGGATCACCGAGCAAGGCGAGGTGATCGCTTCCAAGTACTCCAACCCGGAAGTCGGCCGGCGCAACCTGGAAAGCCTCGCTGCCGCGACCGTCGAGGCCACCCTGGTGTCGCGCGACGAACCGGCGCCTCGCCGCGAGTACATCGACGTCATGGAGGCGCTGTCTGAACATGCCTTTCGTGCGTATCGCCGCCTTGTCTACGACACTGCGGACTTCGAGCGTTATTTCTGGGAATCGACCGTCATCAGCGAAATTTCGGCGCTGAACATAGGCTCGCGTCCCGCGTCACGCAAAAAGTCCATGCGCATCGAGGACCTTCGCGCCATCCCGTGGGTGTTCTCCTGGTCGCAATGCCGGCTCATGCTGCCCGGCTGGTACGGCTTCGGCGCAGCGGTCAATGCATGGCTCGCCGGACAGCCCGACCGCCCGGCCGGCCTGGCGCTGCTATCGGAAATGCATGCGCAGTGGCCGTTCTTCGCAACGCTGCTGTCGAACATGGACATGGTGCTCGCAAAGACCGACGTAGCCATCGCGTCGCGCTACGCCAGGCTGGTAACCGACGAACGGCTGCGGGAGGCCATTTTTCCCCGCATTCGCGCCGAGCTCGAAGCGACCACCCAGGCGCTGCTCGCCATTACCGGGGCCGGGGAACTGCTGGAATCGAATCCGCTGCTCAAGCGCTCGATCCGCAACCGCTTCCCCTATCTCGATCCGCTGAACCACGTGCAGGTGGAGCTGCTGCACCGCTATCGCGCCGGGAACAGGGATGACCGGGTGAAGCGCGGCATCCACCTCACCATCAACGGCATCGCTGCCGGCTTGCGCAACAGCGGATGATATTGGGGACGTACCACGTTTTCTTGGAAAACGTGGTACGTCCCCGGTTTTTGGCGCCGGTTTTGGCGGCTGGGCTATCATCTGCGTCCTCCTGTACCGACTTCAAGGACGTTCCAATGGAACCGCTGCCAAGAGGCGCCAATTTCATCAGGGCCAAGTTCCTTTGGGAAATAGGCCTGCACATCGCGGGCAATCCGCTCACGCCCTACACCGGCCCGCGCGACGTGTGCATCACGGTCGGCAGCGGCTCGGGCGAGCACTACCGCCCTTGGCTGCGCATGTCGAGCGGCTCGCCCATCCTCGCGCGCGCCGTCGCGCACGGCGAGCTGGAAATGGCGATCGTGAATCCGTCGGGGCTCCTCACCCAGGCCTATCGCGGCACGGGTCTGTTTGCGAAGCCTCTGCCGCTGCGGGTCATCGCCACCTATCCTTCCTGGGACCGATTCGTGATCCTCGTTCATCCGCGCACCGGCATCACGTCGCTTGCGCAAATCAAGGAAAAGCGCCTGCCACTGAGGCTTTCCACGCGCGAGGACCCGACACACTCCACACGCGTGCTGATCGACCAGATATTCGGTCTCTACGGCTTTTCGCTCGCCGAGATCGAGTCCTGGGGCGGCACCCTGCAGCTGAACGGTCCGCCCATGGACAAGCGCCGCCTGGATGCCCTGCGCGAGGAAACCCTCGATATCGTCGTCGACGAAGGCATCGGCGGCTGGTTCGATTTCGCCCTGGCGTGCGGCATGCGGCCGCTCACGCTCGAAGATCAGGTATTCCGCAAGCTGATCGACATCGGCTGGCGTCGCGTCGTCATCCCGCCGGGAATTTTCCCTCAGCTGAGCGAGGAGTACGCCTGCATCGATTACAGCGGCTGGCCGCTTTACGCCAATGCCTCGTTGCCCGACGAAGATGCGTACAAGGTGGTCGAGGCGATACATGCCCGCGAGGACCAGATCGCCTGGGAGGCGAGCAAGCCCTGGGCTCCGTACCAGGGCATGCGGGCACTGGGCGAGGAAACCGAATCCACTCCGCGCGACGTGCCGCTGCATCCAGGCGCGGCGAAGTGGTTCGGCGAGCACGGATTCAAGGTATGACTTGATCCAAATCAAGACGCCTCGTGTGGGTTCTGTTATCGGTGCAGCTGGCGCTTCTTCGCCTGCAGTAGAACGTTCGTCATCAAAGGAGCACTCCGATGGTGTCCTCGTTGGCCGTTTTGCAGGGCCTTGGCATGCTGCTGGTTGGCGCGCTCTTTTCAGTTTCCGCCGCCGCGCAGGCTTTTCCGACCAAACCACTCCGGATCATCGCCCCGTTTCCCCCGGGAGGCAGCACCGACCTGGCCGCACGCCTGCTCGCTCCAAAGCTGCAAGACGGGCTTGGGCAGCCGGTGATCGTGGAGAATCGCCCGGGCGCGGGAGGCTCCATCGCCCTCGAGCTGGCAGCGAAGTCGCCGCCTGATGGCCACACTCTGGTAATCAGCGCCCCGGGTGCGCTCACCATCAACATGCATTTCACCAAGCTGCCGTACGATCCGCTGAAGGATCTGGCGCCGGTGACCAGGCTCGTGAGGAGCCCCCTGGTCCTGGCCGTTCACGTCTCGACCCCCTTCAAAACGATCAACGATCTCGTCGCGTACGCCAAGGCGAAGCCAGGCGCGCTGAGCTTCAGCTCCATCGGGCCCTTCAACCTGTCGTTTCTCGCCGCTGAGCTCCTCAAGCACAGGACCGGCATCGATATGGTTGCCGTGCCTTACAAAGGGGGCGCGCCAGCCTCGGCCGCCATTGCATCGGGCGAAGTGCAATTGGGTTTCATGGACACGACAGGCGTCTTGCCGTTCGTTCAGGCCGGCCGGGTACGCCTGATCGCCACGGCGGAATCGCAGCGCCTGGCGACCATGCCCAATCTGCCGACCGTCGCAGAATCCGGCGTGCCAGGATATGAAGCGAATTCGTGGCTTGCGATGGTCGCTACCGGAGGTACGCCGGCGCAGGCGCTCGCCCGGTTGAACGCCGAAGTCACCCGCGCTCTCGGTCAGCCCGACGTGCGCGATGGCTTGTTGAAGGCGGGGCTGGAACCGGCGCCGAGCAGCCCGGAGGAGCTGGGCCGGATGCTGCGATCGGATTTCGAGAAGTGGCGCACGATCATCAAGGAAAGAGGCATCAAGGCCGATTGAAATTCCTGCGCCTTCTTCCTCGTTAGCAGTCGCAAGAGACCAACGCCAGGTATCGACAGCGGAACGGTTGCTCAACGAGCAGCGTCGAGCTCGTACACCCTCTTGAGCTCGGGATTGAGAACGCTCACGGGCAGGCCCGATTGCTTGACGGCCCTTTCGAGGTCGGCCGGCGTCGGCGCGCCGCGCGGTGGCGCCAGGCGGTGGTGGTGCGGGATGACCGTGCGCAGGTTCGGGTTGTCGGTTCTGAGCAGGCGGATCATTTCGACGATTTCATCGGGATCGCGGTTGCCCGACATCGGCAGGATCGCCGCGTGCGGCTTGTACAGCCTGCCCCAGAGCTGCATATCCAGGGTCAAGGCCGTGCTGCCCGCGAAGTAGACGGTATAGCCGTTTTCGAACCGGACGAAGAATCCCAATGCCGGCCCGCCGTTCCACTTGTCGGGTGTGCCCGAGCCGTGGACCGAGTTGACGTTCCGAATCGTGATGCCGTCGATATTGATCCGATCGCCAGGTTGGGAGCGTTGCACCTGCGCGAGCGGCACTTTGCGCGGTTCGAACCAGACCGACCACATCTCGAATGTCGTGACGATCTTGGCGCCGGTCTTGAGAGCGATTTCATCGGTCGAGCCGACTTCGTCCCCGTGGCCATCCGCCACCAGGATCACGTCGACCTTGGGGAAATCGCCC
>Ga0156229_1006_pt1 | contig 11511 bp, 10 predicted proteins | sample RifCSPlowO2_12_FD_116156 | JGI IMG/M metagenome (GOLD analysis project Ga0156229, IMG submission 116156) | Betaproteobacteria bacterium RIFCSPLOWO2_12_FULL_66_14 | reverse complement strand
CCTGTAGCAGCGGGCGGGCTCGACAGCGGCCCGGCGCCGTACGATTTCCTGCTTGCGGCTCTGGGCGCCTGCACTGCGATGACGCTGCGGCTCTATGCCGAGCGCAAGAACCTGCCGCTGGAACGGGTGACAGTCCAGCTGCGGCACGAGAAGATCCATGCCGAGGACTGCGCCGCTTGCGAAACGCGCGAAGGCAAGGTTGACCGTATCGAGCGGCTGATCGGTCTGGAAGGCGCTTTGGACGACGCCCAGCGCGCGAAGCTCATGGAAATCGCCGACAAATGCCCTGTGCACCGCACGCTGCACAGCGAAGTCTCGGTCCTCACGAGGCCCATGGACTGAGCTTCCTTGTGTGAGCGGCCTGCCTGCCCGAGCCATTTGGCACGACAGCCGCCGCCGATTCCGGGCTGCTACAGGGCCAAACGGACGATTACATGCATTGGACTGCCTCCTCCATCATGTGTAACAGTAAGCGTAGCAGGGAGGCACCGCAGTCCAAGATAGGAGGACATGGACATGCAAGGCGAAGTTGCTCTCATCGTTGGCGCCGGCACGAACCTGAGCGCCTCGCTCGCGCGGCTGTTCGCGAAGGAAGGCATGGCGGTGGCGCTCGCCGCCCGAAATATCGCCAAGCTCGGCGATCTCGTGCGCCATACATCGGCACGTGCCTATCCCTGCGACGCGACCCAGGCGGGCGAGGTTACGCGGCTTTTCGAAGCAGTCAACCAGGACCTTGGAACGCCCGACCTGGTCGTCTACAACGCGGGCGGCCGGGTGCGCGGCCCGCTGACCGAGCTTGATCCACAAGAGGTCGAGCGGGCGCTGCGCGTGAGCTGCTTCGGCGGTTTCCTGGTGGCGCGTGAAGCCGCGCGAGGCATGCTCGCGCGCGGCTCGGGCACGCTGCTGTTCACGGGCGCCTCGGCCAGCGTCAAGGGCTACGCGAACTCCTCGTCCTTCGCCATGGGCAAGTTCGGACTGCGCGGCCTTGCGCAGGCGCTCGCGCGCGAGCTGCATCCGCAAAATATCCATGTAGGTCACATCGTCATTGACGGCGGCATTGCAGCGCCAGGCGATACCCGCCGGGGCGACCGCGGTTCCGACGGTTTCCTGCATCCCGACGAGATCGCGAAAACCTATCTGCAGCTGCACCGCCAACACCGCAGCGCGTGGGCGTGGGAGATCGAGCTGCGGCCGTGGGTCGAGAAGTTCTAAGGGATACGACTATCGGCGGATTACGGGCCGTTGCGCAGCGCCCGCCAGCGATAGGTGCGGCTGCCCGAGGCGCTCACCTGCCCCTGCATGCGCCCGGTGAGCACCTGTCCGTTGAACCGGATGGTGCCGCTCCCGTACTCCACGCGAAACGACACGTGGTCGCCGCTGAGGCTCGCGCGTTCGATGGGCAACGTCTTGCCGCCGATCAGCGCCTCGCCGGAGATCTTCTGGTAGGACTGATCGAAGCGCAGGATCGCATCCACCCAGCCGCCACCGGGACGCGGCACGCGCGTCTTCCAGGCGCCCTGCACTTTCGCCGGAACGACCCAGAAATAAATCATGCTCGCCTTCTCGGCACCCACGGGCTTGTCGGGCACCGGGATCTTCACCTTCGCATCGGCCTCCCACTCGCCCATGTGGTAGTCGTGCGACACCAGGCGCGTGCCAGGCTTGAGGGCGAATAACTTGGGCCGCAGCGCGAGCATGTACTCTTCGAGCAGGTACATGGTGATCACCGACGCCCGGGCGACATCGGTCTTGAACAGGTTCTGTTCGACGAACGTCACCCGGTCCGCGACGCCGGCCTTTCGCGCGTTTTCGGTCGCGAGCTTTACGAGGCGCGGATCGTAGTCGACGCCGAAGCCGCGTGTGCCGAAGCGCGTGGCCGCCGTGATCACGATGCGGCCGTCGCCCGAACCGAGGTCGATGAGGAAATCGGTCCCCCGGACGCCGGCCATTTCGAGCATGGTGTCGACGACCACCGTCGGCGTAATGACGTAAGGGGTTTCTTCGGTGACTCTGGATTCGTCCGCCTCTTCCGCTGCGGCCGGCGTGAGCGCAAGCGCGGCCGCCAAGCCGAGCAAGGCCATGCAGGACCGGCTGCTACGGTTGAGGCAACGCAACCAGGACGGGAAACGGATCACGGCGTTCATGCGCATTCCTGAAAAGCCCGCGGGATTGTAATCGTTCCCGGGGCCCAGGACCGCATTTTCATAGCCGTTCCGGACCGTCAGGCGAGCGCCGGGGCAGGCAACGGGGCGCCGAGCAGCTTTGCCAGGTCCTCCTCGACCAGCGTTTCCTTCTGCAGCAGCGCCTGCGCCCCTTCCTCCAGACGCTGGCGTTTCTCCCGAAGGATCGCTACCGCGCGTTTGAAAGCCGCATCCAGGGTCTCGCGCACCGCGCGGTCGATTTCGCGCGCCGTCTCCTCGCTGTAGCGGCGCTCCTGGACCATGGGACCGGCGGTGCCGAGGAACGCCGTGCGTTCGGCCTCGTAGGCAACGTGGCCCAGCTGTTCGTCCATGCCGAAGCGCATCACCATGCTGCGCGCAATGTCCGTCACCTTGGCCAGATCATCCGCGGCCCCCGTCGACAGATGCTCGAACACCACGTGCTCCGCAGCGCGTCCGCCCAGCAGCACGGTCATCTTGTTTTCCAGCTCGGCGCGCGTCATGAGAAAGCGGTCCTCGGTGGGCCGCTGGATGGTGTAGCCGAGCGAGCCGATGCCGCGCGGGATGATGGAGACCTTGTGCACCGGATCGCTGCCCGGCAACGACAGGGCGACGAGCGCGTGGCCCATCTCGTGATAGGCCACCACCTTGCGTTCAAAGGGATTCAGCAGCCGGTTCTTCTTCTCCAGACCGGCCACGATGCGCTCCATCGCCATGGTGAAATCGTTGAGCGCGACCGCCTCCGCGCCGCGCCGCGTCGCCACGAGCGCGGCCTCGTTCACGAGGTTCGCCAGGTCCGCACCGGTGAAGCCCGGCGTCAGCGCGGCGATGCGTTCCGGCTCGGCGTCCGCGGCCAGGCGCACTTTCTTCAGGTGCACTTGCAGTATCTGTATGCGGCCGTGTTTGTCCGGGCGGTCCACCAGCACCTGCCGGTCGAAGCGCCCGGCTCGCAGAAGCGCCGGGTCGAGGATTTCGGGCCGGTTGGTGGCCGCGAGCAGGATCAGGCCCTTGCTGGGATCGAAACCGTCCATTTCCACCAGCAGCTGGTTGAGGGTCTGCTCCTTTTCGTCATGGCCGCCCACGGGATAGGCGCCGCGCGCCCGCCCCAGCGCATCCAGCTCGTCGATGAAAATGATGGCCGGCGCCTTCTGGCGCCCCTGGTCGAACAGGTCGCGCACGCGCGCCGCGCCCACGCCTACGAACATCTCGACGAATTCCGAGCCGTTGATGGAGAAGAACGGCACGCCCGCCTCGCCCGCCACCGCGCGCGCGAGCAGCGTCTTGCCGGTGCCCGGCGGGCCGACCAGCAGCACGCCCTTCGGCACGCGTCCGCCCAGGCGGCTGTAGCGCCCGGGGTCCTTCAGGAACCCCACCACCTCCTGCAGTTCTTCTTTCGCCTCGTCGACGCCGGCCACGTCCTCGAAGCTCACCTTGGTGTCGGTCTCCATGTACACCTTGGCCTTGCTCTTGCCGATCGACAGGAACCCGCCTCCCATGCCGGTCTGCTGGGCGAACCTCCTGGCCAGATACATCCACACGCCGAAGAACACCAGCGCCGGCACCACCCATGACAGCAGGTCGCGCAGGAACGTGTTCTCGATGACGCCGGCAAACTTGACATCGTACTTGGCGAGGTCGTTGGCGAGATCCGGTTCCACGCGGGTGGTGATGAAGCGGCTGCGGCCCTCCTGCGGCTCGCGATACACGCCCTGGATGACGTTGCTGGAGACGCGGATCTCGGCCACCCGGCCTTCCTTCAGGTGGCGCTGGAACTCGCTGTAGGGAATGGTCTCGACCTGCGTCGAGGTCACCCACAGGTCGCGCAGCCAGATGACGCCCAGCAGGGCGATGATCGCGTACCAGATGGTGAACTGGGTCTTCTTTTCCATGCGGCCTCCTAAAAAGGCGCCTCCCTACCAGTAGTCGGGATTTCAGCCAGCCGAGAATCGCCTTCATGGGACCCCCTTTCTCGTTCCGGAGTTTCAACGTGCGCTCTTCAGCCGCTTCGCGCAGTACGCCACGAGGTCGTCCAGCGTGACGAGCTTCGCATAGTCGGCCTCCGGAATATCGATGGCCAGGTCCTGGTGTATGCCGATCAGCACGTTGAGCCAGTCCATGGAATCGAGGTCCACCTGGCTGCGCAGCGGCCGGTCCGAGACGAGCTCGGCCTCGTCCACCTCGGGCGCAATGGACTTCAGCACGGTGAGCACTCTCTTCTTGAGCTCCTGGTCATCCATGGTCCGGCTCACAGTTCGTGCGGACGCTGCAGGCGTTCGCGCAGATCCAGAAGGAACAATGCACCGCGATGGCCGTCCGTCACGCGGTGGTCGGCAGAAAGGCTCGCCGTCACCACCGGCAGGATGCGCACTTCGCCCGCTTCCGCCCAGGGCCGCTCGACCAGGCGACCGAACGCGACCAGTGCCACCTGGGGAGGATAGATCACGCCGTAGACGGCTTCGCTGCCCTGATCGCCCAGATTGGTCAGGGTGACCGTCGCGTCGGAGAGCTCCGAGCTGCGCAGCGATCCGGCGCGGGCGCGCTTCACCAGGTCGCTCATGTCGCGCATCAACTCCGGGAGGCTCTTCTTGTCGACGTCGTGGATGGCGGGCGCGATCAACCCGCCCTGCCGCAGCGAGATCGCCACGCCGATGTGTATGCCCTCGCCCGGCTGGAACGCGTTGGCGCGGTAAAAGCCGTTGAGGTCGGCAAATTTTTTCAGCGACAGGGCGACTGCCTTCAGTTGCAGCACGCCCATGAGCATGCGCTCGGTCACCGGTCGCGCCTGGTTCTCGCGCGCGAGCCACGCCTGCGCTTCACGCATGGGTATGCTCTCGCAGAGGTAATAGTGCGGGATTTCGCGCTTGGAGCGGCTCATGGCGGCGCCGATGGCCTTGCGCATCTCGGCCTGGCGGTCCACCGGCGCTCGCGGGGCCGCGGCTTTTTCAACGTCCTCCAGCGTCACGGCGCCGCCGGGTCCCGTGCCGGCGAGCACGGACGCGTCGATGCCGAGCGCCTCCGCCCGCTGGCGCGCTGCAGGCGAAACCGCCTTGCGTGCGCCGGCCGGGGCTTTGGGTGCTTGGGGCGCGGCCGCCCCGGGCGCGGGCGGCTGCTCGCCCGGCGCGAGCAGCAGGGCGAGCACCGTTCCGACGGGGACGGTCTCGCCCGGCTGCACGTGCAGCTCGTGCACCGTGCCCGTGTCCCAGATCTCCACGTCGACCGCGGCCTTCGAGGTATCTACGATTGCCACCACCTGCCCGCGCTTCACGGCCTCGCCCGGCTTCACCAGCCACTCGAGGAGCTTCCCCTGCTCCATGTCCGAACCCAGCGATGGCAGCTTGAACTCGATCACGGCGCCTTCCCGAGCAGCGAGCGCGCCGCCGCGGACGATTTTCTCCGGTTGAGGCAGGGCGGCTTCTTCCAGGTGCCGGGCATAGGGCATCGGCACCTCTTCGCTGCACACCCTCGCAAGCGGGGCATCGAGATCGTAAAAAGCGTTTTCGGCGATGCGCGCCATCACTTCGGCGGCGAGGCTCCCCGTGCGCCATGCCTCGTCGATGACGACGGCGCGCCGGCACTTGCGCACCGAGGCCAGGATGGCGAGTGTGTCGAGAGGCCGCAGTACGCGCAGGTCGAGCACCTCGGCGTCGATGCCTTGCTGCTCGAGCCGTTGTGCGGCCGTCATGGCCTTGGGCAATGAGCCGCCATAGGTGATGAGGCTCACGTCTGCGCCCGGACGGCGCACGGCGGCGGAGCGGATGTCCACCGCGTCGCCTGTGACTTCGCCTTCGATGTTGTAGAGCTGCGCATGCTCGAAAATCACCACGGGATCGGGATCCGCAAGCGCCGCTGCCAGCATGCCGCGCGCGTCCTGCACGGTCGCAGGCGCGAGCACGGTCAAGCCCGGGACGTGCGCATACCAGTTCTCCCAGCTGTGCGAATGCTGGGCCGCCACCTGCCGGCCGGCGCCGGTCGCCATGCGGATGACGATGGGCACGGAGAACTGCCCGCCCGACATGTGCCGGTAGAGCGCCGCGGTATTCACGATCGGGTCGAGCGCAAGCAGGCTGAAATTGACCGTCATCACTTCGACGATGGGGCGCATGCCGCCCAGCGCCGCGCCGATGCCGGCGCCCACGAAACCGAGCTCCGAAAGCGGCGTATCGCGCACGCGGTCGGCGCCGAATTCGTCATGCAGACCCTTGGTGACGGCGTACGTGCCGCCGTACTTGCCCACGTCTTCGCCCATGAGAAACACGCGGGGGTCGCTCGCAAGCGCCTCGCGCAGCGCTTCGCGAACCGCTTCGCGGTACGAGAGCCTCATGATTTCGACTCGACCGTGTGCACGTCGAGCGCCAGATCTTCCACCGGCTCCCATGTGCCTCGTTCGGCGTAATCGACGGCTGCCTGCACTTCCCCGTTCACCCGTGCATCGAGCGCGAGGAACTGTTCCTCGGTGAGCATGCCCTGCGCCTTCAGCCGCGCGGTGTAGGTATGCAGCGGGCCGCGCGTCTTCCACGCCTCCACCTCGCGCTTATCGCGATAGAGTTCCGGGTCGAACATCGAATGCGCCCTGAAACGGTACGTCTGGTATTCGACGAATAACGGCCCTTCGCCCTCACGCACCTGTGCCTGCGCCCTTCGGGTGGCATCGAGAACCGCGACGATGTCCTGACCGTCCACCTTCATCGCGGGCATGCCGTACGAGGCCGCCTTGATGCACAGATCGGTCTGGGATTCCGAGCGCTCCAGCGCAGTGCCCATGGCGTAGAGGTTGTTCTCGCAGCAGTACAGCACCGGCAGGCGCCACAGCGCGGCGAGGTTCATCGATTCGTGGAAGGCGCCCTCGGCCACCGCCCCTTCCCCGAAGAAGCACGCCGTGACGCGGCGGATGCCCTGCATCTTGTCGGCGAGCGCCAGCCCGGCCGCGAGCGGCAGGCCGCCGCCTACAATCGCGTTCCCGCCGAACAGGCGCGTCGCGCGGTCGAACAGGTGCATCGACCCGCCGCGCCCCCGCGAGCAGCCTTCGCGCTTGCCGTACATCTCCGCCATCAGCACGCCCATCGGCATGCCGCGCACCAGCGCATGGCCGTGCTCGCGATAAGTTGCGACGATGTTGTCGTTCGGCTCGAGCGCGTGCAGCGCGCCGACCGCCACCGCTTCTTCGCCGATGTAGAGGTGGAGGAACCCGCGGATCTTTCCGGCGCCGTAGAGCTCGGCCGCTTTCTCCTCGAGCCGCCTTATTCGCAGCATGTCCGCGAGCAGCCGCAGCGCGAGCGAGCGCTCGTAGGGGACCGGCCCCGACGGAGGCGCAGGTATGGCGCGCTCGGTGTCCATGGCCTTCAGCCGCCGGTTTCCAGCGTCGAGGTGTCGCCTTCGGGCAGCCCCAGCTCGCGCGCCTTTAGCAGCCGGCGCATGATCTTGCCGCTGCGCGTGCGCGGCAGCGAGGCGACGAAGGCAATCTCCTTGGGCGCGACCGCCGCTCCCAGCCGCTTGCGGGCGTGACCGAGCAGCTCCATCCTCAAGACCTCGGTCGGCAGGTGTCCTTTTCTCAGGGACACGAAGGCCTTCACCACTTCGCCCACCATCGGATCGGGCTTGCCGATGACGCCCGCCTCGGCCACGGCCCGGTGCTCCATGAGGGCGCTTTCCACCTCGAACGGACCGATGAGATGGCCCGCCGACTTGATCACATCGTCAGCGCGGCCGATGAACCAGTAGTAGCCGTCGGCATCGCGCTTCACCAGGTCGCCGGTGAGGTAGAGCCCGCCGCTGAAGCATTTGCGGTAGCGCTCGTCGTCGTTCAGGTAGGCGCGAAACATGGAAGGCCAGCCCGACTGGAGCGCGAGCTCGCCCTGCCGGTCCGGCGTGTCGATCGGCTTCACCGTGCCCAGCGCTTCGTCACGCTCCACGACGCACGCCGTCACACCGGGCAGGGGGAGGCCCATCGATCCGGGCTTGACGTCCAGCGCCGCGAAGTTGGCGATCATGATGCCGCCGGTCTCGGTCTGCCACCAGTTGTCGTGGATGGGCAGCCCGAGCACGTCCTGCCCCCACCAGACGGCTTGCGGATTGAGCGGCTCGCCTACGCTCGCGACAAAGCGCAATTTCGGGTAGCTGTGCGCGCGTGCCAGTTGAGGGCCGGCTTTCATCAGCATGCGGATCGCGGTCGGCGCCGTGTACCAGACGCTCACGCGCTGTTCTTCCAGGATGCGATACCAGCGGTCGGCGTCGAACTCCGCCTCGTCCACCACGCTGGTGACACCGTGCACCAGCGGGGCAATGATGCCGTACGAGGTGCCGGTGACCCAACCCGGGTCCGCCGTGCACCAGAATATGTCATCGGCGTGCAGATCGAGCGCGTACTTGCCTGTCGCATAGTGGGTGACCACCGCCTCGTGCACGTGCACCGCGCCTTTGGGGCGGCCGGTGGTGCCGCTGGTGAAATGCAGCAGCGCCGGGTCGCCCGGCTGGGTGTGCGCGAAGTCGAAATCCTCGCCCGCCTCGCTCATCAGCCGCGCAAGGCTCAACGTGCCGGGCACGTCGGTTTCCGCGCAGTTCTCTCCTATGAGCAGAACGTGCTGCAGCGTCGCGAGCTCCGGACGGATTTTTTCCACTTTGCGCCGGTAGGCCGCTTCGGTGGTCACCAGAAGCTTGCCCTCGCCGAGCCGGATGCGGGTCGCGATGGGTTCCGGACCAAAGGCGGAGAAGAGCGGCGACACCACGGTGCCGTTCGCCAGACCGCCAAGCACCGCCACGTAAAGCTCGGGAATGCGGCCGGCCAGCAGGAACAGGCGATCGCCTTTGCCGATGCCCAGCTTGCGCAGCACATTGGCAAAGCGCCTGGTGAGCCCGCCGAGCGCGGCGTAGGTGACATCGCGTTGCCCGCCCAATGCGTCGAGAAAGCGGAAGGCGACACGGTCGCGCAGCACACCGCGCGCATGGCGCTCCACTGCTTCGTAAGCGATATTGATGCCTCCGCCCGGAAGACCCGCCAGCTCCTGACGGGCAGCCGCCCAGCTGAAGGCCGCGCGCGTAGCCGGGTAGTCGGTCAGATGGGGCGTGACGCCGGACCCCGGCCGGGATTTCGCGATGATCGCGGATCGCTCCAAACCTGCTCCTTCCGAGGAGCGCGTCAAAGGATGGAATAGCGCCGATACCCCATGGCCTCGCGCACGCGCTGCGTGGCGAGCTCCAGCGCCGCTTCGCGGGGCAGGCAGCGTCGATCCACTGCCAAACGCAGCACCGCCTCGGTGTTGGCGCGGATTTTTTCCCTGATCGCATCGAAAGCGGCCGATTGGCTGGCCCGCGCGTATTCCATGGCGGCACAAATGACCCCGCCCGCATTGGCGATGAAATCCGGCACTACCAGCACCCCACGACGATGCAGCGCCTGTTCCGCGCCGGCCGTGAACGGGATGTTTGCACCCTGCAGCACCAGCTTCGTCCGAAGGGCGCCGGCGTTCTCTTCGCGCACCACATCGGGCCGCGCCGCCGGTATGAAGACATCGCACTCGATACCGATCAGCGCGTCGCGCTCGAGCTTGCGCCCGCGCGGGAAATCGCCGAGGTTCCCGCCCGAATCCTTCAATGCGGTGAGCGCGGCCACGTCGATGCCACCGGGATCGTAAAGAGCAGCCTTGCTGTCGCAAGCCGCGACCAGCACGCAGCCGCGCTGCGCCAGGAAACGCGCGGCGTGCTTGCCTACCGCGCCGTACCCTTGGATGGCGATGCGCGCGCCTTGCAGCTTCAAGCCGCAAAAGCCGGCGGCAATTTCCGCACACTGGGCAAGGCCCCAGCCGGTGGCGCCGATCTCGTCCAGCGGGATGCCCCCGAGGGCTGACGGAAGCCCCGCCGCGCGTCCGATCTCGTCCTTGATCCACGCCATGCAGGCCTCGTCCGTGCCCATGTCGGGTCCGAAGATGTAGTCGCTTTCGTTGCGCAGCGCGTGCGCGAAGGCGCGCACGAGACGCTCCTTGCGCTCGCGCGGCATGCGCGGATCTCCCCACAGCACGGACTTGCCGCCGCCGTGTGCCAGGCCGGCCGCGGCGTTCTTGAGCGTCATCGCGCGCGCCAGGCGCAAGCATTCTTCCAGGCTCACGTCCGAAGCCATGCGCAACCCGCCCAGGGCTGGCCCGCACGCCACGTTGTCGATCACGACCGCGGCCTTCAGACCGAGCGCGGGCTCGTACACCTGGATGATCTTTGCCGGACCGAGGTCGTCGTTCATGACGTTCCAGCGGCAGGCGCGCCGCATGGGTAAATCTACGACGAGAGCGAGCCCCGGCGCTTGACGTGCGTCAAGCGCAAGCGGCTTTTAGACACCGAAAGCGCGCACAATCGCAAAATAGACGAGCAGGCTGATCAGATCCTGGATCACCGTGGCGACCGGACCGCTGCCGTAGGCCGGATCGTAACCGGCGCGTGCGAAGCACCAGGGAAACAGCAGCCCCATGGCGCTCGCCAGACCACCGGCGACGAACACGGAGGTGGACACGGCTGCTGCCAGGCGCGGTTCGCAGAAGGCGAGCAGCACCGGAAAAAAGCAGACCGCTCCGAGCGTCGCGCCTATCAGCAGGCCGGTGCGGATCTCTCCGGTGAGCAGCCGGGCAATGCCCGATCGCGTCAAGGACAAACCGCGCACCGCGATCGCCTCGCTCTGCGTGCCGATGGCATCGGCCAGATACACCAGCCCCGGAACGAAGAACGCGACCGCGACATGCGCCTCGATTGTCGTTTCGAAGCCGGCCATCGCCGCAGTGGCGAGCATCGCGCCGATCAAGCCCAGCAGCAGCCAGGGCAGGCGATGGCGCGCCCGCCGCAGAGGCGGATCATCCATGGCATGCCGCGCGACAGTCGTTTCCCGCTGTATGCCGGCGAGCCGGTGCAGGTCTTCGACGTGCTCGCGGCGCAGCACCTGGAGCAGCGCCTGCGAGGGCATGATGCCGAGCACGCGGCCATGGGCATCCACCACCGGAAGCGCGTCCACGCCATGATGCAAGGCGATGCTGGCCGCGGTTTCCTGGTCGGTGTCCGGCTGCACGTGCGGGAAGTCGGCCTGCATGGCGTCGCGCAAGCGCAGCTCGGGTGCAAGCGCAATCAGCCGGCCGAGGGACAGCGCGCCGGCCAGGGTGCGGTCGCCCTTCACCACGCACACCAATTCCGCGTTGTGCGGTTTTTCGCGCGCCAGTCTTGCAACAGCCTCTCCGGCCGTCTCGTCCGGACCGGCCCAAGCGAACGAGGGGGCGAGGTACGCCGCCACCGATTCCCGGTGGCGGCGGCGGCTCATTGCCTGGGAACGGAGTGCCACGGGCACTATCGCTTATGCGCAGGCGTTCAGTGCAGCGCGGTTGCG
>Ga0156229_1251_pt1 | contig 11580 bp, 12 predicted proteins | sample RifCSPlowO2_12_FD_116156 | JGI IMG/M metagenome (GOLD analysis project Ga0156229, IMG submission 116156) | Betaproteobacteria bacterium RIFCSPLOWO2_12_FULL_66_14 | reverse complement strand
CTGGTTCAAGAAATTCTCATGGGAGCGCTGGTGCCGGCCATCGTGGTGACGATCGGCGCCGCGGCCCTCTTCTGGTTCGGCATCCGGCGCAGCCTCGCACCGCTCGATCAGTTGCGAAACGAGCTGGAGCGGCGCACCCCCGCGGACCTCGGGCCGGTGCCCGAGCGCAACACGCCGGAGGAGATCAGGCCGCTCGTGGGCGCGTTGAACCACCTCCTCGCGCGCCTGCAGGCTGCGCTTGGAACGCAGCAGCGGTTCATCGCGAACGCCGCGCACCAGCTGCGCACGCCGCTCGCGGGCCTGAAGACGCACGTGGAGCTCGCCCGGCGGGAGAACAATTCCGGGGAGACGCGTGCCTTGCTCGACATGATTGCCGGTGAGACCGAGCGAGCCGGCCACCTCGCCAATCAGCTGCTCACCCTCGCCCGCGCGGAACCGGGCGGGGGACTGCCCGTGACGCGCCAGCCGATGAACCTGCGCGACGCAGCCAACCGTGCCGCGCAGGAATCGGTGCGCTCGGCGCTCGACCGGAACATCGATCTGGGCTTCGAGCTCGAGGACGCGTGGACGATGGGCGATCCGATGCTGCTGCGCGAGCTGCTGGCCAACCTGATCGACAACGCCGTCGCTTATTCTCCTCCCGAGGCCACCGTGACCGTGCGCAGCCGCACCGGAGCGGGCTGCGCGGTGCTCGAGGTGGAAGACAACGGCCCGGGCATAGCCGCACAAGAGCGCGACAAAGTGTTCGAGCGTTTTTACCGCATTGCGGGCACCACGCGCCCCGGCTGCGGCCTGGGGTTGGCGATCGTGCGCGAAATCGCGGACCGCCACGGCGCCCAAGTGAGCCTGGAGACGCCCGCCTCGGGAAAAGGCACGCTCGTCCGGGTTTCGTTTCCCCACATCAAGCCGGTTCCCAGCTGACGATCAACCCGCGTTCACCCGGTTGCGAGCGCCACTCGCACGCCTCCCCTATGCCGGGCACTGCAACGAGCGCGTCACCGCAGTAGACAAGGGGGATCGTATCGCGCCGCCAGGGTGGCACCGCCCGCTCCTGAAACAGGTTCTTCAGAGTGCGATGCGGCCGCCTCGGGTCCAGATGCAGGCGTTCTCCACCGCGCCTGAGGCGTATCGTGACGGGCGCCGAGTGGAGCTTCTCCACGCTCAGCCCCCTGCCCTCCTCGGGCTTGAACTTCAGGGTCCCGCCGAGCGCGAGCAGCGGCAGCGCATTATCGCCCTGCCAGTGCACGGGAAAAGCGTCGCGAACGTCGCCGGACCGGATGCGATCGAGAAAGAGGCGGCCGCGATAGCGCCGGAACGCCCAGCCGTCCAGATCCACGCGCGGGCATGCGTCTTCCCGCGCCGTCGTTGCCTGCATCCACACCTGTTCCAGGCGCGCGCCGCCCGGCACCGGGCAGCCCGCGTCACGGCACAGGACGCGCAGGGCGTTCTTGGCCCGCGCGTGCCCCAGCGCACGCACGCGGGAAAGATCAAGGCTTGCTTCGCTCCAGGCTGATGCGACGTCCTCGCGTCCGACGGCCTCGAGCACGTCCGCTGCTTCTTTCACATACGCAGCCGATCGCGCGATCGCGTGCCTCGCGTGCGGGTAGCGCTCTTCGATGAGCGGCAGCACGCGCAAGCGCAGGAAGTTCCTGTCCAGCGTCGTGTCGGCGTTGCTCTCATCGACCACCCACTCGAGCCCGCGCTCGCGGGCAAAAGCCTCGATCTCGGCGCGCGAGGTTCCGAGCAGGGGACGCAGCACGCCGCGGCGCGGGAACATGAGCTGCGCGCTGCGGCCGAGTCGCGGCATGCCGGCGAGACCCGCCGGGCCGGCCCCGCGCAGCAGCTGCAGCAGCAGCGTTTCGGCCTGATCGTCCCGGTGCTGCGCCAGCACCAGGAAATCGGAATCGTGTTTCGCGAACGCCTCGTAGCGGGCGGCACGCGCGGCGCCCTCGAGTCCCAGCGAACGGTAGGGAGCGATGTCGACGCGTTCCACGGCAAGACGAATGCCCAGCCGATCGCACAGCGACTCGCAGAAAGCCGCCCAGCAATCGGCGTTCGCGCTCAGGCCATGATGCACATGCACGGCGCGCAGCGAGAACTGCATGCGCTCGGCGAGCTCCGAAAGAATGACCAGGAGGCTCGCCGAATCCACTCCGCCCGACAGACCGAGGACCACGTGAGCAGCCGGGAAGAGCGCCCCGCCGAGCTCGCGGGCGACACGCGCCGGGAGATCACTTGACGTCGATTTCCCGGAACTTGCCATGGCTCATCAGGCGCTCGAACCGCTCCTCGACGAGCTGGGCAGGCGTCTTGTCGGCGAGCGAGCGCAACGCATCCTGCAGGGCTTTCTTCAGATTCTGAGCAGTGGCCTCGGGATCGCGGTGCGCGCCACCGAGCGGCTCGGTCACGATCTTGTCGATGACGCCCAGCGTCTTCAGACGGTTCGCGGTGATGCCGAGCGTCTCCGCGGCTTCGGGCGCTTTGTCGGCGCTTTTCCACACGATGGAGGCGCAGCCCTCGGGCGAGATGACCGAATAGGTCGCGTACTGCAGCATCATGATGACGTCGCCGACGGCAATGGCCAGCGCACCGCCGGAACCGCCCTCGCCGATCACGCTGCATACGATGGGGACTTTGAGCTCGGCCATCACGTAGAGCGATCGGCCGATCGCTTCGGCCTGCCCCCGCTCTTCCGCTTCGATGCCGGGATAGGCGCCCGGCGTATCGACGAAGGTCAGCACCGGCAGGCCGAACTTCTCGGCCAGCCGCATGAGCCGCATGGCCTTGCGGTAGCCTTCGGGACGCGGCATGCCGAAATTGCGAAGGATTTTCTCCTTCGTGTCCCGGCCCTTCTGGTGCCCGATCAGCATGACGCTCTTGCCGTTGAAGCGCGCGAGCCCGCCGACGATGGACGGGTCGTCGGCAAAAGAGCGGTCCCCGTGCAGCTCCTCGTAATCGGTGAACATATGCGCCACGTAGTCGAGCGTGTATGGCCGCTGCGGATGCCGGGCCACCTGCGCCACCTGCCAGGGGCTGAGCCTGCCGTAGATGTCGCGAGTGAGCGCCTGGCTTTTTTTCTGCAGCCGCTGGATCTCGCCGGAAATTTCGACGGCCGGATCGTCCTGGACGTAGCGGAGCTCGTCGATTTTGGCTTCGAGCTCGGCGATCGGCTGCTCGAACTCAAGAAAGGTGATTTTCACGCGATGGACGGCCGCGGATTGGGGGAGCGCCCGCAGTTCAGGGCGCAGAACCGGATTCTATCGCAATCGACCTTGCTCGCCCGGGGTTGCGGAGGGTTGTCGCCGAACCGCAGGCCCTCAATATTCCACCGGGACGGGATCGAGGCTGCGCCAGAGATACCACGTCGCGACGGACCGCCAGGGCGACCACAGCGCGCCGAGTTTTTTCATGCGGGCACGGCTCGCTTTGCGCCCCGCGCAATAGCGCAGCGAAATGGCACGCTGCAGCCCGAGGTCATCGAGCGGAAGAACATCGGGTCGCAGAAGATTGAAGATGAGGAACATCTGCGCCGTCCACCGGCCGATGCCCCGGACTTTCACCAGATCGGCGATGAGCGCATCGTCGTCCATGCCGGCCCAGCAGGATGGGTCGAGCGCTCCGCTCGCGAAGTGCCGGGCGAGGTCCAGCAGGTACTCGCTCTTTCGCTCGGAGAGCCCGCAGCCGCGCAATGCTGCAGGGTCGAGCGCGATGACCTGCCGGGGCGCCACGGCGGGCGCGGCTGCGATGAGCCGCTCCCAGATGCATTGCGAGGCCTTCACCGAGATCTGCTGGCCCACGATGGCGCGTGCGAGCGTAACAAACGGCTCGCCTCGTCGGCTCAAGGCAATGCGTGGATGCGCTCGAATGATGGAGGCAAGCACCGGATCGGCCCGGCACAGCTCGCGCTTTGCTTTGCTCCAGTAGTCAGGCGCCAAGGTCGAGCGCCCGATCGAGCGGCCCGTCGGCGCTACGCGGCTGCGAGCGCGAGCACCCGGCTCTGCGCCGACACGTGCGGTCGCAGGAACTCCATCTGGTCGGCGAGAATGCGGCGGTTGGTGAGAATCAGGTATTCCGCCTTGTTCGGGACATAGGGCGCGTACATGAGCAGCAGACCGGATTCCTCGGGCGTGCGGTTGCGCTTCAGCCCATTGCAGTGGCGGCACGCCGTCACCACGTTCATCCACGTGTCGCGGCCGCCGCGCGAGACGGGCGTGATGTGGTCCCGTGTCAGCCGCAGGAAACTGAACTCGCCGCCGCAGTACGCGCAGGTCTGCCGGTCGCGGCGGAACAGCTCCCGGTTGTTCAACGGCGGCACCTGGTTGAAGCCCTTGATCGCCATCGCCTTGCCCTTGATGGCGATGATGGAGTGGCCCGTGATGCTGGATCGCCGGCCGGTGGCGCGGCACACGCCCCCGTACGCCGTGAAGGCTTCGTCACCGAGCGTCCAGGCGACCAGGTTCTTGGCGTAGTAGAAGCAGGCCTGCTGCCAGGTCACCCAACGATGAGGCACTCCGTTGTTGTCCAGCGTCAATATCAGCGGCGCGTCCACTGTGTGTTCATCGGATCTCGGGGCCGATGTCTTCTGGTCCGTAAAAATTCACATCCAAACAACCGTCTGCCGCGAATTCTGCCGCAAAAAGGTCAGCTTGGGAACCACGATAGACATTTATCGGCGGGCCCGCCGATATCGGGCTCATCCGCAAGCAGGGATGCGACGCGAGCCGCTTGTCAGTACAGGGTGCTCGACAGGAGCTTGCGGTAGCGTGCTATGAGCTCCGCGTCCGAGGCCAGCTTGAACACTTCGACCATGGTCTTGCGTGCTCGCTCGCGCAAAACACCGCGATCGGCCCGCACCAGCTCCAGCAGGTGCGCGAGCGCGCTGTCGTAATCGTTGTCCGCGATGTGGCGCTCGGCCGCGCGCATTCGCAATTCCAGGTCGCCCGGCGATTGTGCGAGCGCTGCCTCCAGCTCCGCGGCCGGCGCGAGCGACTCGCCGTTCTTCCAGAACCCGATGCGGGCAGCCAGAAGCCCGGCTCGCTCGTCGCGCTCGCGCTCCGGGATGGCCTGCATTTCCAGGTCGGCTTCGCAGTACGCCTGGCGGGCGATCAAGACCTCGACCAAGTCGAGGCGCACGGTGAAGCGAGCGGAATCGAGCTTCATCGCTTCGCGCAGAAGCGCCTCGGCGGTCTCGAATTCGCCTTCGCGAACCGCCTGCTTCGCTTTCAGACGCAGCTTCTCGGCCGGAGCGGGCAGCACACCGGCGAGGAACGATCGCACGCTCGATTCGGGAACGGCGCCGGAGAACTCGGCCACCACTTTGCCATCCACGAACGCCTTCACGTGGGGAATGCCCCGGATGCCGAAACGGGCTGCGATCTCGGGCTCCTTGTCGGTGTCCAGTTTGGCCAGTATGAATTCGCCGCGGTGCTCGCGGGCGAGCTTCTCAAGGATGGGTTTCAGCGCGCGGCAGGGCGCGCACCAGGCCGCCCAGAAGTCGACCACGACGGGCACGCTGCGCGACGCAGCGAGCACGTCCTCGCCGAAGCTGGACGTGGTGGCATCCCGGATGAAATCCTGCATGGCGTTCATCGATAATCAGCTCCTGGCGGATAGATGGGGAAGCGGTGCGAAGGTTTCAAGCTGCGCCGCCCGCCCGGCATTGCCATAATATGGCGCCTGCCATTTTTCGAAAGGGATTCTCTTGAAGTTTCGCCAACTGGGCAAGTCCGGCCTGAAAGTCTCGCTGCTCGGCCTGGGCTGCAACAACTTCGGCGGCCGCGCCGACCTCGAAACGACGCGCAAGCTGATCCATCGTGCGATGGATCTCGGCATCAGCTTTTTCGACACCGCGGACGTCTATTCCAACGGCGCATCCGAGGAATACATGGGCCGGGTGCTCGGTGAGCGCCGCAAGGACGTCGTGCTCGCGACCAAGTTCGGCGCAACCATGGGAGGTCCCCCTGAGACGCCCGCAGGCGCGTCCCGCCGCTACGTGATGTCGGCCGTGGAGGCGAGCCTCAGGCGCTTGCAGACCGACTGGATAGACCTCTATCAGCTCCACTGGCCCGATCCCGCCACGCCCATCGAGGAGACGTTGCGCACGCTCGACGACCTGGTGCGCCAGGGCAAGGTGCGCTACATCGGCTGCACCAATCTGGCGGCGTGGCAGACGGTCGAGGCACAGTGGACTTCGAGACACCTCGGACTGCATTGCTTCGTGTCCTGCCAGAACGAGTACAACCTGCTCAATCGCAGCGTCGAGCGCGAAATCCTTCCCGCCGCGCAGGCCCACGGGCTGGGGTTCCTGCCCTATTTCCCTCTCGCGAGCGGGCTGCTCACCGGAAAATACAGGCGCAACGCCCCGATGCCCGAGGGCGCCCGGCTGACTTACGTGCAGGTGCTCGCGAACCGTTTCCTGACGGAGGCGAACTGGAGCAAGGCCGAAGAGCTCGCCGGGTTTGCGCAGGCGCGAAGTCATAGCCCGGTGGAGCTCGCCATCGCCTGGCTCGCCGCCCAGCCGGCCGTGTCCAGTGTCATCGCGGGCGCCACCCGGCCGGAGCAGCTCGAAGCCAACGTGCGCGCGCTCGAGTGGTCCTTGAGCGCCGAAGAGCTCGCGGACATCGACCGCCTGACTCGCCATTGAGGTAGTACAGCTCTGCGCTCGAGGGCCGGGCTTGCTTGTTCCGAGTGCGCTCATGCAGCGCGCCGGTGGCGGAGTTGCGATGATATACTGCGCTGTACTCGTGAGGACGATGCGAAACTCGAAGCCTTGCGGCACAGGCCACACGAATGAACGGCCCGCGCACCCCCGCGCGGCTGAACAAGGATATGCCCTGTTGCGATTCGGGGCGTCGCCGGCGTTCCCGCGCCGGCAAGGGCACGTGCCAGGGTCTTGCTTGATCCATTGATGCATCGGTAGCGTTATCAATTCCTGCGATGCGCCCTCCGAGGAGGCCGCGTGGAAAGTCTTACACCGTGAGCCACTTTCTGAAACAGCCGCGCGCGAGCTGCCGATGCTGATACCGCTGCGTGCCGGACGCAGGCGGGTCGAAGAGCAGCTGCGCCAGAGCGAGGACCGTTTCCGCGTCCTGGTCCAGAGCCTGGGGGCGCGCCATGCCGTATGCCTGCTCGATGCGTCCGGACAAGTCAGTCGCTGGAACCCCGGTTGCGAAAAGATACACGGCTACCGCACTGAGCAGATTCTGGGCCGGCCGGCTGCGACGTTCTATCCCCGTGCAGAGGTGGAGATCGGCACACCGGCGCGCGTTCTTGCCGTAGCGGCCTCGAACGGCCGCTCCGAATGGGAAGGCTCGAGCCTCCGCCAGGATGGTTCAACCTTCTGGGCTCGGGTCGTGGTGGGCGCGCTGCGCGACCCATCGGGCGAAACGGAAGGCTATTGCATGCTGACCCAGGATGTGACGGAAAGCCGCGCGGCTGCCGAGCGCGCCGAACGCGCCGAGCAGCAGATCAAACAGCTGAACGAGGAGCTCGCGCAGCGCTCCGCGCAGCTCGCCGCGGCCAACGGGGAGCTGGAATCGTTGACCTATGCCGTGTCGCACGACCTGCGCGCCCCGCTGCGGCACATCAACAGCTTCGCCAGGCTCATCATGGAGGAGTCGGGCGAGCGGATCAGCCCCGACATGGCGCGCCATCTGGAGGCGATCGCGCGTTCGGCGGTAAGGCTGGGAGGACTGATCGACGACCTGCTGCATTTTTCGCGCATGAACCGGTTGGACCTGCGCAAGGAGTTCGTCGATCTCAACCGCCTGGCCGCGCAGGCGCGCAGCGAGCTCGAGGAAGAACCGGGTGCGAGGCGGGTCGAGTGGAAGATCGCCGATCTTCCCATGGTTCACGCCGACGCGGCGCTGATGCGGGTGGTGTTCACGCTGGTTCTGTCGAATGCCCTGAAGTTCACGCGCCACCGCGACCCGGCCGTGATCGAGATCGACGCCCCACCGGCGGACACGGATGAGACCGTCATCCGCATCAGGGACAACGGCGCCGGTTTCGATCCCCTGTTCAAGCACAAGCTCTTCCGCGTGTTCCAGCGCCTGCACCACGAGAGTGAATTCGAAGGGGCGGGCATCGGTCTGGCCACCGTGAAGCGCATCATCGAGCGCCACGGCGGACGTGTGTGGGCAGAAGGCGCCGTGGACGAGGGCGCGAGCATTTTCATCGCGCTGAGGAAATGAACAACGACTGAACAACAGCCATTACACTCCCTTTGGCATCGGGCTCGGATGCGCCAGAGCTCTTGGCAGCGAGGTTTCCGGTTATGGAGCGTGGACAGATACTTCTGGTGGACGACAACGAATACGACGTCGATCTGACGCTTCGCGCCTTGAAGCGGCGCCACTTCGCCAATGAAGTGCAGGTCGCCAGGGACGGTGTGGAGGCGCTCGATTATCTGTACCGGCGCGGGCCGTTCGCCGAGCGTGCGCCCGGCAATCCCCTGCTCGTGCTGCTGGATCTCAAAATGCCGAAGGTCGACGGCATCGAAGTGCTGAAAGTGATCAAGGGCGACCAGACACTGAAGTCCATACCCGTGGTCGTGCTCACCTCGTCGCAGGACCAGCAGGATGTCGTGGAAAGTTACGGGCTGGGCGTGAATGCCTACGTCGTCAAACCGGTCGAATTCGAAAAAGTGATGGACGCGGTGCAGCAGCTGGGGCTGTTCTGGCTGCTCCACAACCAGCCGCCTGCCACGTGACAGGAATGCCCCCCATCCAAAAGATCGCCAACGCGACGCAACGTACGCCGAGCCGTGCGTGGCTCGTCGTTTCGCCCTGGGTGCTTCTTCTTTTGCTTGCCATGGGCGCGCAAGGCCAGGAACGCGCCGACGATCGCGAAGCGAAAGGCGCCTATCTCTACCAGTTCGGCGGCTATGTGCAATGGCCCAACAGCGCGTTTGCGCGCCCGGACAGCCCGGTGGTCATCGCCGTGGCCGGCGCCGACGGGCTTTACGAACAGCTGGTGCAGAGCGTATCCGGACGCACGCTCGGACGGCGCCCCGTCTCTGCCAGGCGGCTGCAGCGCGGCGAAGCGCTCGCCGGAATACACATGCTGTTCATCGGTAACGGCGCGGGCGCCTGGAGGACGGAACTGCTGGCCCAGGCGAGAAAGCTTCCGGTCCTGGTCGTGACCGAGTCCGAACGGGGTCTGCCGCCCGGCAGCGCGATCAATTTCACTGTAGTCGACAAGCGCCTGCGCTTCGATGTTTCACTCGACGCCGCGGAGGCCAACGGCTTGAAGCTGGGCGCCCTGCTGCTCTCCGCGGCACGACAGGTGGTGGGCAAGACCCCGTGAAGCCCCTCATCGGCCTGCGCTCGGTTCGCCACAAGATGTTTGCCGTGGTGCTGCTCACGAGCCTTACGGCGCTTGTGGTCACGGGTGTCTCCGTGGCTTTGTACGACCTGCGAACTTACCGGGTCGCCTCCGAAAACGACCTGCGCACGCAGGCGGAGCTGATCGGGCGCGCCAGCATTCCGGCGCTGCAGTTCGACGACGTGCAGCTCGCCCGCAGCAACCTTGCCCTGTTGAGCGTGCGGCCGGTCATCACGGCCGCCGCGCTGTACAACGCCAAAGGCTCGCTCTACGCGCACTACGTCCGCAAGGGTCTTGACGCGGACCGCATTCCGCCGCTTCCCGAGGCGGAAGGCATCCGCTTCGGCGACGGGCACATCAAGATCTTCCAGCGCATCGTGGACAACAAGGAGATCGTGGGCTCCCTGTACCTGCAGGCCGAATACGGACTGGCCGAACGCCTGCTCAACTACATCGGCATCCTGCTCGCCGTGGGCGGTGTGGCGCTGCTCGCGGCGCTGCTGCTGTCGTCCTGGCTGCAGGTCAGGGTGACACAGCCGATCCTCGCCATCGCAGCCCTGGCGCGCGACGTGGTAAAGCGGCGCGATTACACGCTGCGCGCCACCAAGAGCACCGAGGATGAGATCGGCGACATGGTGGACGCCTTCAACGGGATGCTGACGGAGATCGGCCGGCGCACCGAGGCGCTGGAGACGTCCAACCGCAACCTGGAGCGCGAGATCAGCGAGCGGCGCAGCGCCGAGCGGGCCTTGCGCGACAGCGAACGGCGCTACCGCACCCTCGTGGCGACGCTGACTTCGGTCGCCTGGAACGCCAACCGGTCGGGCGAGTTCGTCAGCGCGCAGCCGTCCTGGACCGCCTATACCGGGCAGACCGACGAGGAGTGCCGGGGCACCGGATGGCGCCGTGCGTTCTGGCCCGGCGACCGGCAGGCGCTGGAGCGGCTGTGGTCGGCGGCCATTGCGACCAAGCAGGCGATCGATTACGAGACCCGCCTCATGCACGGACCGAGCGGCTATTACCGCGTGGTGAGCCTGCGCGCCCTGCCTGTGCTGGACGCGGACGGCGAGGTGCGCGAATGGGTCGGCACCGTGACGGACATCGACGACCGCCGGCGCGTCGAAGGCGAGATCCATCGGCTGAACGCCGAGCTGGAACGCCGGGTGCAGGAACGCACGGCGCAGCTCCAGGAAGCCAACCGCGAGCTCGAGGCCTTTTCCTTCTCGGTGTCGCACGACCTGCGTGCGCCGCTGCGCGCCATCGACGGGTTCAGCCAGGCGCTCATGGAAGACCTTGAAAACAAGGTCGACGAGCAGGCGAGCGCCTACCTGACGCGCATCCGCAGCGCGACCCTGCGCATGGGCCAGCTCATCGAAGACCTGCTCAACCTGTCGCGGATTTCCCGGCTGGAGATGCAGCGCATCGCGGTGGACGTGAGCGGCATGGCCCGCCAGGTGCTGAACGAGCTGAAATCCCGTGAACCCGAGCGTGCCGTGGATGTCTCTGTCTGGGAAGGGGTCCTCGTGGAGGGGGATCCGCGGCTGCTTCGCGTAGTGCTGGAAAATCTGCTGGGCAACGCGTGGAAGTTCACCTCGAAAACCCCCGAACCCAGGATAGAGTTCGGCGTCATGCGCGAAGCCGAGCGCACCGTGCTGTTCGTACGCGACAACGGTGCAGGCTTCGACATGGCCTATGCCGGGAAGCTTTTTGGCGCTTTTCAGCGCCTGCACGGCACCAACGAGTTTCCCGGCACGGGCATCGGCCTGGCCACGGTGCAGCGCATCGTGCACCGGCACGGCGGGCGCATCTGGTGCCACGCGCAGCCCGGCAAGGGGGCCGTGTTCTATTTCACGCTGGGAACCGAAGCGACTGCAGCACCGGCGAGCGATAATGACGCGGCCGAAGGCGCGCGCGAGGCGCGGAGCGGTTCGTGACTGGACAGGCAGGCTGGCGCCTGGCCACTGGAGAACATCGGGACATCATGGCGGAAAAAACCATCCTGCTGGTGGAAGACAACGCGGATGACGAGGCTCTGACGATGCGCTCGCTGCGCAAAGCGAACATCGCCAACGAGGTCGTGGTCGCGCGCGACGGGGCGGAGGCGCTCGAATACCTCTACGGCGAAGGCAAGTATGCGGGCCGCGACGTGACCCAGATGCCGACGCTCGTGCTGCTGGATCTGAAACTGCCACGGGTGGACGGCATCGACGTGCTGACCCGCATGCGCCAGGATCTGCGCACGCGCTACATTCCCGT
>Ga0156229_1291_pt2 | contig 11755 bp, 10 predicted proteins | sample RifCSPlowO2_12_FD_116156 | JGI IMG/M metagenome (GOLD analysis project Ga0156229, IMG submission 116156) | Betaproteobacteria bacterium RIFCSPLOWO2_12_FULL_66_14 | reverse complement strand
GAAGTGCTGGAGGATCTGCTGCTGTCGTTCCGGGTTTCCGTCTTCACGCGTCGCGCAAAACGCGACACGATCGCGCACCCGAAGCTCTATCTGTTCGATACGGGCGTGTTTCGGTCGCTACGGCCAAGGGGCCCACTGGACCGTCCCGGAGAAATCGAGGGCGCGGCATCGCCGCGCGCATGCGGCGCGATTACGAGAAGTACCGCGACGTAGTGAGGGCAGCCGGCTTGAAGCCGAGTAACACGGCGGCGGATTGCGCCGCTCGCGCGGCTGATCCGCCCTACGAATCGATACGAAGCCCGCGAAGTCCATCACCCGCGCTTTGCCGGCGGGGCGCCGACCAGCTGCATCTTGCGCGCTTCGGGCCCGTCGTAGACCATGCCGACCTCCATCACTTCGTAGGAGGCGACGAACCTCATCTTCGAGTCCCTCAAGTAGGCATGGCCGCAGTAATGCGCGGGGCGGAGCTTGTCATGGATGACGTAGCCTTCGGCGTCGATGCAGTCACGGTTCACCGACGCGGCCCCTTTTTTGCATGCCGTGGCGGGCCATTTTACGGGCGCGCAGCGTATTCCTGACAGGCGCCTTACAAATTTGTAATCAACAACCGGCCCCGGTTGCTGCAAAATCCGGCAACTCGGGATTATCCTGCCTATCTTTCATGCGGCTTCTGCTCGTCGAGGACGAACCCAAAACCGGCGATTTTCTGCGCAAGGGGTTGAGCGAAAGCGGTTTCGTCGTGGACCTCGCACGCACAGGTCCGGATGGTCAGCACTTGGCATTGACCGGCGACTACGATATCGTCGTGCTCGACGTGATGCTGCCCGGACTGGACGGATGGCAGGTGCTGCGCGACATGCGGCAGGCAGGCAAGCAGACACCGGTGATGTTCCTGACGGCGCGCGACGCCGTGGACGATCGGGTGAAGGGGCTGGAGCTCGGCGCGGACGATTACCTCGTCAAGCCGTTCGCCTTCTCGGAGCTGCTCGCCAGGGTGCGTACGCTGTTGCGCCGCGGCCAGGCGAAGGAGCCGGAAGTCCTCCACGCCGCCGATCTGGAGCTCGACCTGCTGCGCCACCGCGTGACCCGTGCAGGCAGGCGCATCGATCTCACCGCCAAGGAGTTTCTCCTGCTGGAAGTGCTGATGAGGCGCCAGGGCGAGGTGTTGCCGCGTTCACTGATTGCCTCCCACGTGTGGGACATGAACTTCGACAGCGACACGAACGTGATCGAGGTGGCCGTGCGGCGCCTGCGGGCAAAGATCGATGACGAATTCGAGCCGAAGCTCATTCACACCGTCCGGGGCATCGGGTACGTGCTGGAGATTCCCGGAGCGGCGTAATGCGCCCCCGCTCGATCACGCTGCGTCTGACGCTGCTGTTCTCCACGATCTCCACCATCGTGCTGATCGTGGTGTCCAACGTGATCGGCTTCGTGGTGGAGCGGCGCTTCGAACAGGACCAGCTGAGCGAGCTGCGCGCCGAAGTGGAGCTGGTGAGCTACCTGCTTTCCAGGGTGCGCTCTTCCGGCGACCTGCACGATTTCACCCGGCGTCTGAGCGAGGCGGTGGTGGGCCATCACAACCTCGTCCTGGCGGTGGCTGGGTCGGACGGTCGGTTGCTCTACAGCTCGCCGGGGGCGCTGTTTCCCGCTGCGCTGCTGAAAACGCCGGCCGGCGGCGAGCCCGTGGTCTGGGAGCAGGGCGAGCAGACCTACCGCGGCATCGCCGCGGCCGCGGCCACCGGCATCGCGGGCGAGGCCCCGGCCACGGTGGCCGTGGCGCTCGACATCCGGGCGCACCGTGACTTCATGGCGACCTTTCGCACCCACCTGTGGCTGACGACCTTCTTCGGAGCGCTGCTGACGGCGCTGCTGGGCTGGTTTGCGGCGCGCCGCGGCATCGCCCCGGTACACCGCATCGCAAAGCTGGCTGGAGGCATTTCGGCCGCTCATCTGAACGATCGCCTGGCGCTCGATACGGTGCCCGCCGAGCTGACCGACCTGGCGCGCGCGCTCAACGACATGCTGGCGCGCCTGGAGGAGGCGTTCCGGCGCCTGTCGGACTTCTCTTCGCACCTCGCCCATGAGCTGCGCACGCCCATCAGCAATCTCATGACCGAGACGCAGGTGGCGCTGACGCGAGGGCGCTCCGCGGACGAGTACCGTGAAGTGCTCTATTCGAGCCTCGAGGAATACGATCGGCTGGCCCGCATGATCGAGGACATGCTGTTCCTGGCCAAGGCCGACCACGGCCTGATCGTGCCTCACAGCGAAACGGTGGACCTGGCAGGCGAGGCGCGCGAGGCGATCGGCATCTATGCGCACGTGGCCGAAGACAAGGGCGTGGGCCTGGGCGTGACCGGCGAGGGCCGGATCAAGGGCGACAAGCTCATGATCCGCCGCGCGCTGTGCAACCTGCTTTCCAACGCGATAAGGCATACGCCCCGGGAGGGCCGCGTCCAGATTCTCATCGGCCGGCCGGACTCGAAAGAACCCAGCCTCGTCGTCGAAAACACCGGCGAAGACATCCCGGCCGAGCACCTGCCCCGACTGTTCGACCGGTTCTACCGTGTCAGCCGGTCGCGCGACAAGTCAGGCGACGGCGCCGGGCTGGGGCTCGCCATCACCAAGTCCATTGTGGAATCGCACAACGGAACGATCCAGGCGTTTTCCTCCAATGGCTGGACGCGCTTCGAGATTCGGTTCGCGAGCGCAGCCGATCCGGGACGCCCGCGCACGCGGCGGGAAGGATATGTCAGCGAGCGGGCTGCCTGACGGTTCCAGGGCGCCCGCGCCGCGTATCGGCCATCGGCGGTTGCTCAAATTGAAGCGCGGCCGCGGTCCTTTCACGTCTTGCTGGGCAGCCGCGAATGCGCGGTGCGTGCCCACGTCGCGCCAGTAAGCCGGTTCTTCATGCGGCCGCAGGCCGGGGATGCGGTTGCGCGAAAAGTCGTAGGCGAACACCCGGCGCCGCTTCGGCAGGCCGGGCAGGATATGGCGGCCGAAATCGACGCCGCCACGCGCGCTCGCTTCCTCCAGCAGTTCTTCCAGCGCGTTCGCATCGAACAGGTAATTGCCCATGGACGCATACGCCCGATCGGGGTCGAGCGGCATCGGGGCCGGATGCCGCGGTTTTTCCTGGAACGCCTCGATGTCGCCTTCGGGGCCGGCGGCCACGACGCCGAATGAGGACGCTTCCTCGATGGGAACGGGCACAGCCGCGACGCTCACCTCGGCTTCGCGCTCCAGATGAAAGCTCACCATCTGCCGCACGTCCATGCGATAAACGTGATCCGCGGCAAACACCGCCACCAGGTCGGGTTGATGCTGCCTGATCAGGGCGAGGTTCTTGTAGACGGCGTCGGCCGTACCGCGGTAACAACTGCCGGGCTCATGCGCAGGGGGAAGCAGGACGGTGAGAAACTTCGCCGGCGGCTGGAAGGCCGGCAGCCAAGCCGTATCGATGTGCCTGATGAGCGATTGCGGCCGGTGCTGGGCGAGCACATAGATGGCCGAGATGCCGGAATTGGCGAGATTGCTGAGCACGAAATCGATGAGCCGGCACTCGCCCGCGAAGGCGAGCGCGGGCTTCGCATGCTCGGCGGTCAGCGGATAGAGTCGGGTCCCTTCACCGCCGGCCAGCACCAGCGCGAGTATCTTCATGGCAGGCCACCCTCCCAGGCAGAGAGCTCATACAGCGAAGGCATCACCTTCGAATTCATTCAGATCGGCGGCGTCGCAGCCTTGCGCTCGGGGTTGCGCGCGTTCGCGCAACCGAAGGCTCATCACGATGTGGTGAGCGCCTTCCCATTCCATCGTGTCCAGGGACCCGAGCAGCCGGAACACTCGTCCCTGGCTGTCCCGGCCGCTGAGCTCCCGCCACGGGCCCGCGTCAGGCTTGAACCTGGCGTAGGCGATGTTATAGCCAGGCGTCGAGGGGCGCAGCGGCAGGTCGGGGACCAATACCGTGATGTGGCGCCCCACGGGGCCGTGCAGCCCTGCACCAAACAGGCCCGCCGCGGCAGCGGTGCAGCTGCACACGGTTCCCGAGGTGTCGAGAACTATCATGGCGGGTTCAGCGGGCTGAGCTTCAGGGTCGCGGGCTGCGCCGCGGAAGGCAGACGGCAGAATGCCGCCCCCCTTCCGGCGCATCGCCTGGAATACGGAGCTACAGGGGTGCATCGGGACGACTCTCCTCTGGCAGTGAAGCCATTCTGAAAGGTCCCCATTGACAGAAGGATGACGCGGCGATTACAAATCCGTAATGAGCGGGCCCAAGACTGCACAGTACGAGATCGACGCCCGCGTCGAGGCCGAACGGGAGCGCGAACGCGAGGCCGAGGCGCATCGCCGCGCTCAAGAGCAGCGGCGCCGCGAAGCGCAGCTCGCCCGCCTGGCGGCGGCCCGGGCGGCCGCCGATGAAGCGGAACGGCGCGCTGGGCGCCTCGCAAGGCTCGCGCAATCGGCCGGTGTGCCGGCCGTCCTCCAGCGGCCCGCCGCACCGAGCCGCGACGACGTGGAAGCGCTCGCTGCCTACAGCCAGGCGCTCTCCGCCCAGGTCGAGCGCCTGGAAACGTCGCTGCGCGATACGCTTGCACAAGCGGCCAGCCGCCTGAGCAGCGACGCGCTGGAGCGCGCCAGCCGCGCCATGAACGCCGCTGAGCTGCTCGACGCCTTTGCCGCCCAGGCGAGGGCGCTCGGCGCGACCGGCCTGGTCCACGAGCCCGAGCGGCGGCGCGAGCGCGCGCTCAAGGTGCTGGGGCGCCTGTCCGCCAGCGCGGCCCATGCGCTTCCCCAGGACATGGAGGCTTTGATGGCCGAAATGATCGGTGCACCCGACCCGCTGCGCGCCGAAGCGCTGGAGCTGGAGCTGCGTTTGCGCGTTCAGCGCTACAACGAAGAACAGGCGCGGCGCGAGCGCGACATCGCCGAGGCGCGCGAGCTTCTGGCGTCTCTCCCGGATGCGAGCGCATGCGACAGCGTGCGGCAGGAGCTCGAATTCGTGCGTGCCGGCTTGAGCGCGCTCACCGAACCCCTGCGTGCCCGGGTGAGGAAAGCCCTTGCTGTCCATGAACGCGATACTGCCAATGCGCGGCGCGAGCAGGCCTCTCGCGTGCTGGCCGAGAGCCTGCGCGATCTCGGCTACGCCGTGGACGGCATCGAGCACACGCTGTTTGTCGAAGGCGGCGTCGCCCATATCAACAAGGCCGAGTGGGGCGACTACTATGTGCGGCTGCGCGTCGATCCGCGCGAACAGACGGTGAACTTCAACATGGTCAAAGAGCGCCAGCCGGGCGACGGCGAGCAGCGCGCCGCAGACCAGGCCGCCGAGAACGCCTGGTGCGCGGGCTTGCCGCAGCTCATGAAGACGCTCGAAGCGCGCGGCCTGCCCATTGAGCTCAAGCGTCAACTGGCTGCCGGCGCGATGCCCGTGCAGCAGGTGGCGCCCGACGCGATACCGGTCTCCCTCAAACGCGCGTCCGGCAAGCGCGCCCGAGCGCTGCAAGCGCGCACGCTGAAACCGCGCTAGCCTCGCGCCCCTCCCTCACAGAAGGCGACAATCCATGGCCGAGCCTTCCTCCACCGGCTTGGTGCCGCGCTGGATCCGCGATTTCCAGCGGCTGCTTCCCATACGCTCGCAGTTCGTGCTCTCGGGAAACATCCGCGACGTCTTTCCCACGCCCATCGATGCCGGCTACACGCTGGCTCCCTTCCTGAGATGCCTGTGGGTGAGCCTGCGCGAGCGCGGTTACGCCTTCCTGCTGGTCTACGACGTGGTGGACGGCCTTCGGGTCTATCCGACCGAACCGGCTGCGCGCGAGCAGGCGACCCGGCTGTTCGACCTCAAGCTGGTGGACGGCGCTCAGCCCACCAACCTCGATTCGCTCACCCTGCTCGCGCGCCGGCTGGTCGGCCTTCGCGATGCGCGTGCGGCGCTGGTCGTGGATTTCGGCTCACGCATTGCCCGCTCCCCGGATCAGTGCGACCAACCCGAACACCGCTTCTACGTCGCCTTCGAAAAACTGTCGCTGACGGCGCACCCCGTGACGCTCAAGTCCGACGGCTACGGTCCGCTTTTCAACCCGGTGATCTGGCTGCTCAACCGGGGCCAGGACGTGCCGTCCTGGTTCGTGCTCGACAGCGAACGCATCGCCACCCACACCATCGGCCGGCCCGATTACGAAACGCGGGCCAAGGCCGCCGAGCTCCTGGCGCCGCTGTTTGGCGGCTACGCGGAAGCGGCCGAGCCCGAACACGCCGAGTTTGCCAAGAGCTTCGCGGACGCCACCGACGGCATGACGCTTTCGTCGATGGCCGACATCACCCAGCTCGCCGCGGCCCAGCGCATCGCGTTGCGCGACATCGACGACGCGGTGCGCTGCTACAAGGTGGGCGCGCTCGACAATCCCTGGAAGAAGGATTACCTGCGCGAGAAGATCGTGAACGCGCGCCAGATGATCGAGGAGCGGGTCAAGGGCCAGCACCAGGCGGTCACCAAGACCATCGACATCCTCATGCGCTCGGTGATGGGGCTGACGGGCGCGCAGGCCCGCAGCGGCGGCAGCCGGCCGCGCGGGGGGCTGTTCTTCGCCGGTCCGACAGGCGTCGGGAAAACCGAGCTCGCCAAGACGCTCACCAAGCTGATCTTCGGCGACGAGCGCGCCTACATCCGCTTCGACATGAGCGAGTTCTCCGAGGAGCATACGGGCGCGCGCCTGCTCGGCGCGCCGCCCGGCTACGTCGGCTACGACGCGGGGGGCGAGCTCACCAATGCCGTTCGCGAGAAGCCGTTTTCCGTGGTGCTGTTCGACGAGATCGAAAAAGGGCACGCCCGCATCCTCGACAAGTTCCTGCAGATCCTCGAAGACGGGCGCCTCACCGACGGCCGCGGCGAGACCACCTACTTTTCCGAGAGCATCATCATTTTCACCTCCAACCTCGGCATCTACGTCGAGGATGAAACGGGACGGCGGGTGCAGAACGTCAAACCCGACGACCCCTACGAGACGGTGGAGGCGCGCATCCGCGACGCCATCGGCAATTACTTCAAATACCGCCTGTCGCGGCCGGAGCTGCTGAACCGCATCGGCGACAACATCGTCGTGTTCAATTTCATCCGGCCCGACGTCGGCGCCGAAATCTTCAAGAGCATGCTGAAAAACGTCGCGGCGCGCATGATGGAAGAGCACAAGCTCGCGCTGGAGCTGCCCGATGCGGTGCGCGACAAGCTCCTGCGCCTGTGCACCAGCGATCTCTCCAACGGCGGGCGCGGCATCGGCAACCAGCTGGAATCGACGTTCATCAACCCTCTGTCGCGCGCCCTGTTCAGTCTTCCGCTGCAGGGGCGGAAGGCGGTGACGGTCGAGGATGTAGTTGAGGAGGACAAGGTTTTTACTGTGAAATTATCTTGAGACGCTGGTGCCAGTGGCGCGTTTACTGGATCTGCCCGATTTTGCATGTTACGCGTTTGGCATTCGTGTCAAAGGCCGCTGTGTTCCGCGTAACATGCAAAATCGGGCAGACATATAAGAACGTACTACGTAGTCAAGACTTCAAGTCTTGAGCCATAGCAGACTGAATGAACATCGCGATCAACAAAGCGCATTTCCCGGTGACCGTCCTCGGCCCCGGCCGCCGCCTCGGACTGTGGCTGCAGGGCTGCTCCATCCGCTGTCCGGGCTGCGTGTCGCAAGACACCTGGGAGGCCGGCGCGGGCCGTTTCATGCCCATCGAAGCGTTGATTGACTGGTGCCGCAGCGTGACGGGCTCGGGGCTGGACGGCATCACGGTATCCGGGGGCGAGCCGTTCGACCAGCCCGAGGCGCTGGAAGCGCTGCTGCGTGGATTCAACGAGTGGCGCGCGAGCGAGCGGGCGGCGTTCGATATTCTCTGTTACAGCGGGTATCCTTTTCGCACGCTCGATAAGCAGCACGGGAACATTCTGCAGTGGCTCGATGCCCTCGTTCCCGAGCCCTACGTGCAAACGCTGCCGACGCAGCGGCGCTGGCGCGGTTCGGACAATCAGCCTATCGTGCCGCTGTCGGCCTTGGGGCGCGAGCGCTACGGCAGCGAGCAGGTGCATGAGGGAGAAAACAGCTTGCAGTTTCGTGTCGATGCCGAGAGCATCTGGTACATAGGGATTCCCGGGCCCGGCGACATGGACCGCCTCGAAGCGCGCTGCCGCGCGCGCGGCCTGGAGCTCAAGAATGTTTCCTGGCGGGCCTGACACGTGGCGCTCATCAAGGCCTGTCCCGTGTGCAACACGCAGAATGCGTCTTCGGCGCAGCGCTGCGAGTCCTGCGGCGCCATGCTGATCGGCGTCGATCTGAGCGAAGCGCAGGAAGATCGCGACGCTGCCGCGCCCGCCCCCGTCACGGCCATCGAGCCGGCTGCTGCCCCGGGCGCGCCGCGCCGCTGTCCCCATGCCGACTGCGGTCAGCTCAATCCGCCGGGCGCGCAACGCTGCGTCTATTGCGACCGGCCGCTGGAGCCCGAGGCGGCGTTGCAGGCGTCGATTCGCTGGCCGTGGACCGAAGAAGTCGACATCAGGGACTGCCTGCTCATCGGGCGCGAGGCGCCCGCACCGGCTGCGCTCGTCGCGCGGCTGGAGCGCGAATACTCGAACGTGTCGCGGCGCCACGCCGAGCTGCGCGTCTGCGAAGGCGCCGTATGGCTGGTCGACCTGGGGTCGCGCAACGGCACGTTCGTAAATGAAACGCGGCTCGCGCCCCACCAGCCGGTGCGCCTCGCGAACGGGGCAAAGCTGCGCTTTGCCGCCGATCTTCACGCACAGATTGCAATCCGACATGGCCAGTCCTGAATCACGCATGATCGAAGTCGCCGCCTACACCCACAAGGGCAAGGTGCGGCGGCGCAATGAAGACTGCATCGCAGTAGGCTCCTGGCTGAGCAGCGAGATCATGGACGCGCCCCGGCTCTCCCGGGTGGGTCTCGACACGCCGCTGGTGTGCCTGGTGCTGGACGGCATGGGCGGTCACGCGAACGGCCAGCTCGCTGCCCGGCTCGCCGCGGAGAACCTGTCGCAGCATATGCCCGGCTGCGTCGACGAGGCCGCGGTCCGCGGCTGCATACACGCCGCCAATGCGCTCATCTACGATCGGATGCAGAAGGAACCGGACTCGTTCGGCATGGGCACCACGCTGGCGGGCGTGAGAATCGCCCGCGAGGGCGTCGTCGCTTTCAATGTGGGCGACAGCCGCGTCTACCGGGTTCAGGATGGCTTTTTATCCCAGTTGAGCGTCGACGACGTGCCGCCCCCCTATCCGCGGCCGGGCCGCATCGCGATGCGATCGGGCGTCATCACCCAGTCGCTGGGGGGCGCGCCCCACTATACGGAGATCGAGCCGCACATCGCGACCCAATCGATGGCGGGTCCAAGAAGTTACCTGCTGTGCAGCGACGGCCTGTACGACCGCCTGCCGATCGATGCGATGGAAGCCGCGCTGGGCGACGACCTGGGCGAGTCGGTGGCCCGGCTGTTCGAGCTCGCCATGTCGGCCGGCGCGCCCGACAACGTGTCCATCATCCTGGTGCGCGCGGCGGAATAAACGCCGAACGTCATGGCCGACGAAACGCGCCTCGACACGGGCCCCGCAGCTACGCGGCGCGACGATGCTGCGCTGCCGGCGGCCACGAGGGTGGAGTCGGGTGCAAGCGCGACACGCGTTGATAGCGGCGAGCGCAGCGTCCCGCAGCCTCGGCGCAGCCTGTTCAATCTTCCGGGCGCGCTCGAGGCCCGGTATCGCATCGTGGAGCCGTTGCCCACCGCCGGAGCCGAAGCGGAGCTGCTGATCGTCCAGGCGCTGCAGGACGGCCAGAACAGGGTCGCCAAGCTGTATCGGCCCGGCATCCAGCCGAAGACCGAAGTCCTGCGGCGCATCGCCGCCATCGCGCCCGAACACGTGGTTCATCTGCTGGAGCATGGCCAGTCCGACGGCCTGTGGTACGAGCTGCTGGAATATTGCCGCTTCGGTTCGCTGCGCCGGTTTCTCCGCGGCCGCCCCATACAGGCGCGCTACGTGGAACGCATATTCACCGAGGTCTTCAAGGCCGTCGCCCACCTGCATGAATCGGGCATCATTCACCGCGATCTCAAGCCGGAAAACGTGCTCATCCGCGCCACCGATCCGCTCGACCTGGTGCTCACCGACTTCGGCATCGCCTCGGTTGCCGAGGCCTCGCAGCACTTCACCAGCGCCAGCCGCACGGTGAAATACGGCGCGCCCGAAGCGGCCAGCGGCGTGATCAGCCCGAAAGCCGACTACTGGTCGCTCGGCATGATGCTCATCGAAGCGCTCACCGGCCGGCACCCGTTCGACGGGCTGTCCGAGCCGGTGATCAATCAGCGGCTCGCCACGCGGCCGATCGACGTCTCGGCCGTCGCCGATCCGCGCTGGCGCGTGCTGTGCCGCGGGCTGCTGCACCGGAACCCGGAGGAGCGCTGGGACGCGGGCTTCGTCGAGCGCTGGCTGGAAGGCGACACCACTCTGGCTGTCGCGCTGGATGACGCGCCGGCGCGCGACCCGGGGATGATGACGCCGTATACGATCGAAGGCGACGCCTGCACCACCGCACAGGAGCTGGGTGTCGCGCTCGCCAGACACTGGGCGACGGGCGTGAAAGACCTGGCGCGCGGCTTTGTCGCCTCCTGGGTGAGCGAGCAGTTGCGCGACATGAACCTGTCGCGGTTCCTGCTCGATCTCGCCGATGACACGCGGCTCGCGCCCGACGTGCGCCTGCTGAAGCTGATTCTCCGCCTTGCGCCGGGCATCCCGGCGATCTGGCGCGGCGAACCGCTCCAGAACCAGAACCTCGTCGCCATGGCGGCGAAAGCGGCGGCCGGCGATGACGCGGCGCGCAAATGGATCGACGAGCTCAGCGCTCATGACGTTCTGGCCGCCTATGCCGCGGCGGGCGACACGCGGCTCGCTGAGCTCGAACGGGCGTGGAAGGCGAACAGGGCCGAAGTGCAGGCGCATCTCGATCGGCTGCTCGCGACCGATGCGCAGACGCGCCTCGAAGCGGGCCGCGAGGACGATCGTCCGCCGGACATGGATGCGCTGATGTTCGGCCAGGCGAGGCTTCGGCCGAGCTTCGCTCTGCATCCCGACATCGTGCAACTGCTGCTCGGGCAGGATCACGCGGCGGTGCTCCGGGCGCAGGTGCTCGCCATGAGCGCAGAGGTTTCCGTCGAGTGTCCCTGGTTCAATGTGCTGGGCCCCGTCGAGACCCTCGATGCCGCTCAACTGCTCGCCATGAAGGCCGCTTTTCCGCAGGCGCAGGCCTGGGCGAACGAGGTGCGCGAGCGGCGCTTGCGCGATGAACAGCGCGACATCGGGCGCGCCCAGCAGCTGCTTTACCGCCTCGACCAGCTGCTCGGCGAAATGCGCATGCTGCAGGACTCCGATTTCGGCGGCAGCCAAACGACCTCCCGGGACACTCTCACCGAGCTCATTTCGGCGTTCCGCGAGCTGGATGCCGACGCGGCCGGTGTGACCGCGAACAACGAGACCGCGCGATACCTTCGCAATACCCTCACCCGCGCGCGCTTTGCCGTGAACAATATCGAGCGGGAGTTGCGCACCATGCGCAGCTGGGTGCTGCGGGGGAGCGCCGCGGGCGGTGGCCCCTTCGTGCTCATTTTCTTCATCGAATTCATCTTCCAGGCGCCCTGGCTGTTCGCGATCGGCGCGTTGATTGCGCTGGGCGCCTTCGGCTGGTTCGGCTGGCAGCG
>Ga0156229_1020_pt1 | contig 11853 bp, 14 predicted proteins | sample RifCSPlowO2_12_FD_116156 | JGI IMG/M metagenome (GOLD analysis project Ga0156229, IMG submission 116156) | Betaproteobacteria bacterium RIFCSPLOWO2_12_FULL_66_14 | reverse complement strand
TGATCGCTCACCACGCCTCGCTTGCATCCCGGCCCGCGCGGCTGCCGCCGTCGAGCGACCCGCCCAAGATCCTTCACTAGATCGGCTTCCGGAGTACGCCTTGTCCGGGGCGGGGCTTCAACAGGGTGTACAGCCGCGCTTTTCTCGCCGCGCCACGTCGGGTTCGTGAGCGGCGCATTTCCGGGCGGCTTCGAATGGTTCCGCCGACGTATAATGTCCTTCATCGGCGCGCATGTTTCGTCGCGCTCTGCGCGTCGCCCCACACTCCAAAGTCCCGCCATGGCAAATCCTGCCCCCGAGATTTTCAAGGCCTATGACATCCGCGGCGTCGTGGGCCGCACGCTCACCGAGGATACCGTGCGTCTGATCGGCCGGGCGCTCGGCTCGGAAATCCTTGAACGCGCCGCGCGCGGGCTCATGCCGCAGCGTGAGCGACAGGCTGCTGCCGTCGGCCGAGACGGGCGACTGTCCGGCCCGTCTCTGGCTGCGGCGCTGATGGAGGGCATGCGTTCCACCGGCGTCGAGGTGATCGATATCGGCATGGTGCCCACCCCGATCTCCTATTTCGCCGCGCACCGGCTGGGCTGCGCGAACGCGGTGTCGGTGACCGGAAGCCACAACCCGCCGGACTATAACGGCCTCAAAATGGTGCTGGGCGGCGTGACGCTGTCGGGCGAAGACATCCAGGGCCTGCGCCGGCGCATCGAAGCGGGACAGTTCGCGAGCGGCCGCGGCAGCTACGCTGCGAAGGACATCGTGCCGGATTATCTGGATCGCATCGTGAAGGACGTGAAGCTTTCGCGCCCGATGCGTATCGCAATCGATTGCGGCAACGGCGTGGCAGGGGCCACGGCCGGCGAGCTGTACCGGCGGCTCGGCTGCGAGGTGATCGAGCTGTACTGCGACGTGGACGGAAATTTTCCCAACCACCATCCCGACCCGTCCCGTCCCGAGAATCTCGTGGAGCTGATGGCCGCGGTGCGCGATCGCCACGCCGAGCTCGGCCTCGCCTTCGACGGCGACGGCGACCGGCTGGGCGTCGTCACGCCGGACGGCCAGATCATCTACGCCGACCGGCAGCTCATGCTGTTTGCCAAGGACGTGCTGTCGCGCAACCCCGGCGCGGAAATCGTCTACGACGTGAAGTGCAGCCGCCATGTCGCACCCTGGGTAAGCAAGCACGGCGGCGTCCCGAGCCTGTGGAAGACCGGGCATTCGCTCATCAAGGCGCGCATGAAGGAGCTCGGCGCGCCGCTCGCCGGGGAAATGAGCGGCCACATCTTCTTCGCCGAGCGCTGGTACGGATTCGACGATGCGCAGTACGCCGGTGCGCGGCTGCTCGAGATCCTGTCACGCGAAGCGGACCCGGGAGCGGTGCTCAATGCGCTCCCGCAGTCTTTGTCCACGCCCGAGCTGAACGTCAAGCTCGCCGAAGGCGAGCCGCACCGGCTGATTGCCGGGCTGCAGCAATCGGCGCGCTTCGAGGGCGCCAACGAGGTGATCCGGCTCGACGGGGTTCGGGTGGAATATCCCGACGGGTTCGGCCTGGCGCGCGCTTCGAACACGACACCGGTGATCGTGCTGCGCTTCGAGGCCGACAACGAAACGGCCATGCAGCGTATTCAGGCGGACTTCAGACGGGTGCTGTTGCAGGCGAAGCCGGACGCGCAGCTGCCTTTCTGAACGTCAGCGCACCGCGGGAGCGCGCGGCCGGCGGGTTGCAAGCGTCTGCAGCAGGCGGTTGCCGCGCTCCACCGCATCGTCAAGGGCCTGCTTGGGCGTCTTGCGCTGCGCCCAGACGGCTTCGAGCTCCTCGTCGGCAATGGAACGCAGCCAGGCGGCGTGGCCATTGCGTTCGCGCTTGACGCGCTGATGCGGCACCGTGCCGTGCACCTGGCGCACGGGAACGTCTATACCCGGATTGATCTGGTAGTAGCCCTGCCGGTCGCCCAGCTCGAAAGCCTCGGCGATCGCAGGCAGAAAACCGGTCGCCTGGTGCCATTGCGCCTGCACCTCGGGCTGCGACAGGAAGGACAGGAATTTCGCGACGCCCTTGTACTCCGCTTTCTTGCTCCCGGACATCACCCAGAGGCTCCCCCCGCCCACCAACGTGTTGAAGGGCGCGCCGGGGAAATCGTCGTGGAAGGGCAGGGGCGATACGCCGAGACGGAAGCGCGCTTTCTGCACGATATCCCCGTAGGACGAGGACGAGCCGGTCAGCATGGCGCACTCGCCTTCGGCAAATTTCATCTCGCCCTCGTTGCGCCGCCCGTAGTAGCTGAACAGGCCGCTCTTCACCCATGAAGAGAGCAGCCCGATGTGCCTCACCAGCAGCCGGGCGTTGAAGACCAGCTTTTCCTGCATTCCCCGCGAGCCGCGTTCGGAAAGCGGCTCGTTGTGCCAGGCAAGCAGGTTCTCGACATGCACCCAGGCAGGCGCGTCGGTGGTGTAGGCGCAGTTGACCGACTGGCTGTCCATGAGCTTGAGCGCCGCCTGCTGCACTTTCATCCAGGTTCGCGGCGGATCATCGGGGTCCAGTCCCGCCGTGGCGAAAACGTCACGGTTGTAGAACAACACCGGCGTGGCCGTGTTGAACGGCAACGAGACGAGCCGCCCCTGCGCGTCTGAAAACCTTTCGCTCACCGCCTTGATGTACGAGCCGGGTTTGAGCGGCTCGCGCGCCTCCTGCATCACCTGGTACACCGGCCGGAAAGCATTGCGCGCTTGAAGCGCGGCGTCCGCAGCGAGCTCATCGATCTGAAGGATGTGAGGCGGATTGCCGGCGCGCTGCGCTTCGAGCCCGGCTTTCACGGTGTCTTGCTCGCTGCCCTTGTACACCGGGACGATCTGATACGTCGATTGCGACGCGTTGAACCGCTCCACCAGCTGCAAGAGCTGATCGCCCGTCGCTCCGCTCAAGGCATGCCACAGCACGATGTTCGTCTGGGCCGGGGCGTGTGCGGCGAAGCCCAGGCCCAGCGTGGCCGCGCAAAGCAGGCGGGTAACTGCGTTCGGTTTCATGTGGGCCCTATTATATTCCGCAGCGCGTGCGTCCCGTTGCGATGATGGGAACGCCGCATCGCCGGAATACCAGGAAAAAAATGCGGGGGAAGGGAGGGTGTTCCCCCGCTGTCTGCCGTTTGCTGGGCCGGCAGAGAAAATCGATGGGCGATCATGGATGAGCCGCATCCTCTCCCGCTCATCCGGGTGCCGGCCTGCCGGCACTGCTATGACGAGAGCATACGAGGCCTGCACCCGCCGGGCAACGGGCTGCGGTGACGGAATGTGCCAAATTGCACCTATGCTAGTATCGCGCGCGTGCTACAGGCTGTGCATCCAGCGAAATCCGATGCGACCTATGCGCTGCTGCGCATGCTTGCCGACGGGCGCGTTCATTCGGCCGGGCAACTGGCAGTTGCGCTCGGCAGCACTCGTGCGGGCATCACGAACCGGGTGCATGAAGTCGAAGCGCTCGGTCTGGAAGTGTTCAAAGTGCGCGGGCGGGGTTACCGGCTGTCGGGGGCCATCGATCTGCTGCGCCCGGAGGAGCTCGGCAAGCGCCTTTCGCTCCTGCCCTGGCCGTTCGCTGTGGAAATTCTCGACGAATGCGAGTCCACCAATTCGCTGCTGGTCTCGCGCGCACTGGCCGGGGCACCGCACGCCACGGTGATAGCCTGCGAACGCCAGACGGGAGGCAGGGGCCGCCGCGGCAACGAGTGGCTTTCGTGCCTCGGGGGCAGCCTCGCCTTCTCGTTGCTGTGGCGTTTTGAGCAAGGGGCCGGCGCCCTGTCCGGGCTCAGCCTGGCGGTCGCCGTGGGGGCCGCCCGCGCAATCGATTCGTTCGGCGTCGGTATTGCGGTGAAGTGGCCCAACGATCTTCTCCTGCACGGGCGCAAGCTCGGCGGCATACTTATCGAGATGAACGGCGAGTCTGTCGGGCCCAGTGCCGCGGTGATAGGCGTCGGCGTGAACGTGAACTTGCCTGGAGCATTGCTGCGGCGGCTTCCCGGGGCGATCGATCTTGCCGGCTGCGGCTCCCCGGGCCGCACGCCGCTGCTGGCGGCGCTGCTCGAGCATATCGCAGCGGTACTGCACCAGTTCTCCCAGGCAGGCTTCGTGCCGTTCCGGCATGAGTGGCAGGCGCGCCACGCCTGGCAGGGACGCCGCGTTACCCTGCGGATCGCAGAGCGGCAAGTCGCCGAGGGCGCGGCCATTGGCGTCGGCGAAGACGGCGCGCTGCTGTTGCGATCCGACCAGGGCCTGCAGCGTTTCCATTCGGGCGAGCTGTCGTTGAGGCCTGCGTGATTCTTGCGATCGACTGCGGCAACACCCGCGTGAAGTGGGGTGTGACAATGGGCCCTTCCCTGCTCGAGCCGGGCAGCACCCTGCGCTGGATCGAGACCGGATCTGCGCCGATTGCCGAGCTCGCGGGGATGGGCGAGCGCTGGTCGCGTCTGCCTGCGCCGGATGTCATCGCGGTGTCCAATGTGGCCGGCACGGCGGCGCGAAAATTTCTGGAGCTCGCCTTGCGTGCGTACGACATCCAGCCGCTCTGGGTGACGGCCCAGGCCCGTCAATGCGGCGTCACGAGCTCCTATGCAGATCCCGGCCGGCTGGGCGCCGATCGCTGGGCCGCCTTGATCGGAGCGCGTCATCTGCATGCGGGCGACTGCCTCGTGGTAAACGCCGGCACGGCGACGACCATAGACCTGCTCAGCGGCATCGGCGTGTTCCTCGGCGGCGTGATCCTGCCGGGAATGGAGCTCATGAAATGGGCGCTGGCGGAGAAAACCGCGGGTCTCGCGAGCGCGCCGGGAGAGTTTGCCGAGCAGCCGCGAACCACCGCAGACGCCATCGAAACGGGTTGCATCCTCGCTCAAACAGGGGCGATAGAGCGCCTGTTTTCGCGCCTGGCATCGGGGGCGCTTTGCCTGCTCTCGGGAGGCGCAGCCGCGTCGCTCGCGCACCGGGTCAACGTTCCTTTGCGGGTGGTGGAGAATCTCGCGCTGGAAGGATTGGCGCGCATCGCAGCCGAGCGGGCCTGAAATGAGGCTGGTCGCCCTGCTTCTCCTTCTCGCGAATGTCGCCTTCTTCGCCTGGGCGCGATACGCCCCCGGCCTTGGCTCGCTCGAATCGCATCTGGTCGCGCAGCAAATCGAGCCCGAAGCCATACGGCTGCTCACACCCCGGCAAGTGGCGGCGCTCGGGGCCCGCCAGCCCGAAGCGAAGGCAAGCTCCTGCGTGGAATGGGGAGCCTTCAACCGGGCCGATGCGGCACGCGCGCAAGCGGCGTTCGAGAAGCTGACAACGGCCTCCCGCGTTTCGGAGCGCCGGGTTGAAGAGGCCGCGGGCTGGTGGGTATACATGCCGCCTCAGGCGAGCCGGCAGGCGGCGGATCAGAAAGTGGCCGAGCTGAAGCGCCTGGGCGTGGACGATTATTTCGTCGTCCAGGAAGATCCCAGGCTTCGATTTGCCGTTTCGCTGGGGGTGTACAGCACCGAGGAGGCGGCGAACGCGCGGCTCGAGGAGTTGCGAGCGCGCGGAGTGCGCACCGCACAGGTGGGGTCCCGGGCGACGCCTGTGTACAAGATCTTTCTGCAGCTGCGCGACATGCCCGAAGGCGCCCAGGCGAAGCTCGCGGAGTTGAAGGACAGCTTTCCGGCCACCGAGATCAGGGAGTGCCCGATGCGGGACGGCACCGGGTGATGCGTGCCAACGCCCGCATCTGGAGGAACAAGGCCGCGCGAACTCATGCTTGGCCGGCCCTTATCCTGGCGAGCACGGAGCTCGTGGACCGCTCGAAGGTGAAAGGAATGCAATGCACTTCGCCGCCCCAGCCTCGCACTTCGGCCGCGCCCACTATGGCCTCCGGCTTCCAGTCGCCGCCCTTGACCAGGATTCCCGGCCGCACGGCAAGGATCAGCGCAAGCGGCGTGTCCTCTTCGAACCAGGTCACCAGACTCACCGAGGCCAGCGCGGCGACAACCGCTGCACGGTCGGCAAGAGTATTGACGGGGCGGCCGTCGCCTTTTCCCAGGCGGCGGGTCGACGCGTCGCTATTGAGCGCGACCAGCAGGCTCGCTCCCAATGATCGGGCCTGCGCGAGATAGGTGACGTGCCCGCGATGCAGGATATCGAACACGCCGTTGGTAAACACCAGCGGGCGTCCCAGTGTTTTCAGCCGTGATGGCAGCTCTTCAGGCGGGCAGATTTTTTTCTCGAACCCGGCCTCGGAATAAGTCACGGCTGGCATGCCGCGGCTGTGCGGCTGTCAGGAAGGATATTCGAACACGCGCACGACTTTTTGCACGCCCGGCGTGCGGCGCGCGATGTCGGTCGCATCATCTGCTTCTTTCTTGTTGACCAGGCCCATCAGGTACACGACCCCGCGCTCGGTCACCACCTTCACTTGATTGGCGTTGAACCTGTTGGCCGTCACGAATGAAGCCTTGATGCGCCCGGTGAGATAGGTGTCGTTGCCTCGCGAAGAAAGGGGCGTGGGCGCACCCAGTTGCAGCTCGTTCACGACCGCTTTCACCCGTTCTACCTGGGAAGCGATCCTTTCCGCCTCTTCCTTCATCTTGGCGTCCGGAACTTCGCCGGTGAGGAGCACCGTGTAGTTGTAGCTGGTCACAGAGATGTGAGCCTGGTCCCCGAAGCGCTGGTTGAGGCGTTGGACCGCCGTGAGTTCCACGCGCTCGTCGCCGAGAACGACTTCCGGCGTGCGCCGGTCGCTGGCGATCAGCACCCCGGTGGCTGCGCCTCCCACGAAGGCCGCGCCAAAGCAGCCGGACAGAACAAGCGCCGCGGCGAGGACAGCCGCGAGCGGACCGGCGCGATGCAAAAAACAGCAAGCGTTTTTTTTCATCATTCCATCCCGAGTAGCAGGCAATCGATACCATCGCACAGACAATGCAGCGTGAGCAGGTGGACCTCCTGGATGCGCGGGGTCCGGGCGTGCGGCACGCAGATGTGGACGTCTTCGGGCGCCAGCGCCTTTGCGATCTCGCCGCCGCCCCGCCCGGTCAGGGCGACGACTCGCATGTCGCGCTCATGCGCCGCCTCGATGGCGCGAAGCACGTTGCGGGAATTGCCGCTGGTCGATATGGCGAGCAGCACGTCTCCCGGCTGCCCCAGCGCGGACACCTGCTTGGAGAAGACCTGGTCGTACTCGTAATCGTTCGCGATCGCCGTCAAGGTCGAGGTGTCGGTCGTCAGCGCCACGGCCGCAAGCGGCGGCCGCTCGCGCTCGAAACGGTTCAACAGCTCGCCCGAGAAATGCTGTGCGTCGGCGGCGGAGCCGCCGTTGCCGCAGGCGAGGAGCTTCCCGTTGGCGAGCAGGCACCGGGCCATGCCTTCTGCGGCCCGTGCGATCGGATCGGCGAGCGCTTCGATGGCCTGCAGCTTGGTCTGCGCGCTTTCTTCGAACTGGCGCCGTACCCGCGCGGCGAGCTCTGCGCCTGCGGCGTGAGACGATTTTTTCGGCATTGAAGAGGCATCCATGGCCAAATTCTACCGCACGCCGGCGCACGCCCGAGGCCAACGTGTCACAACGAGAATCCCGCTGCGCCTATCGCACGAACACTTCGAGCTCGACGCGGCGCCGCGGGTTGGGATGCGGCCGCCTTTGCGCTATGCGAGCCTCCAGCCGCTGGCCGCCATCGAGCGCCCAGGCGAGCGCGGCATTCTGGCTGCGCGGCACGTAGCCCAGCTTGTGGCCGCGCCAATCCACGCGCACCGCATTGGTGTCATGCGGGTTTTCCGGTTCCCTCACGAGGGTCAGGATTTCGCCCTGCTGCAGCCGGTCGAACAGCGCGGGCGCCTCGTAATAGCGAAACCCGGCGAGCGGCGAGCGCTGGACGAGCAAGCGCACTTCCTGCGCTGCGGCATCGACAGCGCCGAGCGCCACAGCGAGCAGGACAGCGAAGGCCAAGCGCGGGCGGAAGAGCCGTGTTCTATTCCGATATCGCATCTCGTATCCATTCGATCCGGGGTGGGTCGAGGCTCCTGAGCAGCACCACGTCGAAACGGCATGGCGGCGCCCGTCTGCCGGCCAGATACAGGCGTGCGGCGGCCAGCAGCCTCGCACGCTTGCGGCGATCGATGCTTTCGGCCGCGCCGCCGTAGGTGGCGCTTGTCCTCAACCTCACTTCGACAAAAACGATCGTAGCCCCCTCCCGGAGGACAAGGTCGATCTCGCCGAAGCGCGAACGCCAGTTGCGCTCCAGCAGCTGGAGGCCGTGCTGCTCGAGATAACGGCAGGCGAGACTTTCGGACTCGCGGCCCGGGTCGCGCTTCACGGCCGGTCCGGTACGGCGCTGCCGTCTCGAAACACTGAGGCTACCGGCTCGCGCTCGATCCTGCCCCCGGCACGCATGCGGATGCGCCCGGTGACCCCGTCGAGCTCCAGCGCTTCGCGGTGGGCGGCGAGCAGCGGCGCCAGGCGGCAGGCATCGATGCCCAGCGCATAGAACCGCTGCAACTCGTCGGCAAGCGACTCCGGACGGGGATAAACCATGACGGCGGGGTGATCGGGTTGCACCAGCCACGGCATTTCGAACAGCCGTATGCCTTCCAGATCGGCGCTGGCCAGGGGATCGGGGCGTCCGGTATGCACCAGCGACACCGCGTATATCGGTATATGCCGGGCGAGATAGGGTGCGACCAGGCGCGCATCGGCAGCGTCGCCGCTCAGGAAAATCAACTCGGCCTTCGACGCGGCCAGGCGCTGTCGCAGCGCGGAGAGATTGGCTTCCCGGCTGAAGTCCTGCACGTCGGGAATGCTGCCGCCCAGCGCAAACCATTCATCGGCGAACGCCTGGCTCATACGCCGGGCGAGCGCGCTGCGCGCCTGGACGACCACTGCGGACCTCAGCCCGGCCTCGGCCGCACTGCGCGCGATCAAACGCGCTTCGGCTTCTGCCGACAGGCCGAACGAAAAGAAGCCGGGGGGCAGTACCGCGTCGCCTTCCGGAATGTTCAGCGCCAGCGTGGGCGCCGAGGGCTTCACTTGATGGGCGAGGGCCGTGACGCTGTCTCGCGTCATCGGGCCCACGATCACGGCCGCACCGCGCTCGATGGCGGCCCGGTAGGCGGCGATGACATTCGCCGGGGCCGCATCCGTTCGGGAGAGCTCCACTGAAAGGGGATTGCCGTCGACTTGAAGCGCGCTGCGGCATCCAGCCGCGACCGCGCTCGCCGGTGCGGCAAAATCAGGCGATTCGAGCGGCAAGATGAGCGACAGCAAGGGCGCGATCCCGCGCGCCGGTTCGCTTGCCGTATCACCGGCCGCGCCGCACAATGCCGCCCAGCCCGTCACCAGGACCAGTCCAAGGAGAGCAGCAGCGCGATGAGAGGCGATCATGGCGGCGAGGGCAGCGGCGAATTGTATGTGGTCGCCACGCCGATCGGAAACCTCCAGGACATCACCTTGCGCGCGTTGCGCGTCCTGAACGAGGCGGACGTCATTGCCGCCGAGGATACGCGCATTGCCTCGAGGCTGCTCTCCCATCACGGCATCGCCCGGCGGCCTGTGGCCCTGCACCAGCACAATGAACGGGCCATGGCCCGGCGCGTGCTGGGCTGGCTGGGCGAGGGCAAGCGGGTGGCGCTCATCAGCGATGCCGGAACGCCGGGCATTTCAGACCCCGGCGCGATCGTCGTGCATGAGGCGCGTGCCGCGGGATACCTTGTCAGCCCCGTGCCCGGACCCAGCGCCATGGCCGCGGCGCTCTGCGTCGCCGGTATCCTTGCGGATCGGACTCTGTTTTGTGGTTTTCTTCCCGCGGCGCGCGAGGCGCGCCGTAAGGCGATCGCCGAGCTCGCCCACGTCCCGTACACCATCGTGCTGTACGAAGCGCCCCACCGTATTGTGCAATGCGTTGAAGACCTCGCCTCGGGTCTTGCGGCGGGCGAGCGCCGCATTGTCATCGCGCGCGAGCTCACCAAGATGTTCGAAAGCGTCCATGCCTGCCGGCTGGACGAAGCGGCCGCCTGGCTGCAGGCCGACCCCAACCGCACGCGCGGCGAGTTCGTTCTCGTGCTCGAGGGCCGGAAAACTGCGCAGCCGTCGCTCGTCTGGGAAGGCGTGCTGCAGGTGCTGCTCAAAGAACTGCCGCTGGCGCAGGCCGTCAGGCTCACCTGTGAAGCCACGGGAGCCCGCCGCAAGCCGGTCTATGAACGGGCGCTCGCGATAGCGGGAAACCGCGAAACACCCAAGCCGCTATGATCGGGGAGCAATGGATTCGCTCACTCTGACGCGGCCGGACGACTGGCATCTCCATTTGCGGGACGGTGCGTCGCTCGCCGCGGTGCTGCCGCACAGCGCGCAACGCTTTGCGCGGGCCATCGTTATGCCCAATCTGAAACCGCCGGTGACGACGCTCGAGGCAGCGGCCGCCTACCGTGGTCGCATTCTGCAGGCTCTCGCCAGCGCGCTCGCCCTCGGGACGCTTCCCAGGGACACCGCTTTCGAACCGCTCATGACGCTGTACCTGACCGAGCGCACCTCGCCCTCCGAAATCGCGCGCGTACGCGGCAGCGATTTCGTTCAGGCGGTCAAGTATTACCCGGCCGGTGCGACGACGAATTCCGAGTCCGGCGTCACTTCGCTGGAGCGCGCCTTCCCCGCGCTGGAGGCCCTGCAGAGGCATGACGTGCCGCTGCTCCTGCATGGCGAGGTGACCACCGAAGGCGTAGATGTGTTCGATCGCGAACGGGTCTTCGTCGATACCGTCCTCCCGCAAATCGTTGAACGCTTTCCCGATCTGCGGGTGGTCATGGAACATGTCACCACACGGGAGGCCGTGCAGTACGTGAGCGAGGCCGGTCCGCGGGTGGCTGCCACCATCACGGCGCACCATCTGCTGTTCAGCCGGAATTCGCTGTTGCAGGGCGGCATCCGGCCTCACTTCTACTGTGTGCCGGTGCTCAAGCGGGAGGAGCATCGCCGCGCCCTCGTGGCGGCGGCCACCAGCGGCGATCCGAAATTTTTCCTGGGCAGCGACAGCGCGCCACACCCGCGTTTCCTGAAGGAGCACGCCTGCGGATGCGCAGGCATCTACACTGCCCATGCTGCGCTGGAGCTCTACGCGGAAGCCTTCGAAATGGCCGGCGCAATCGATCGCCTGGAGGCTTTCGCCTGCTTCCACGGGCCGGCGTTCTACGGGCTGCCCCGCAACAAGGGGACCATCACCCTCGTGAAGCGGTCCTGGCAGGTGCCTGCGGATTATCCGTTCGGCGAAGAGATTCTGGTGCCTGTGCGCGCCGGCGAGCCGCTCTCGTGGCAGATCGTTACGCCTCATCGCTGAGCGTTGCGGCCGCGCAGCCGGCGCTGTGCTCGCCGATCTTCGGTGCCATCCGGCCTTGGCTGCGACGTCTGCCCCGCGAGCGTTTCCCCACGCTCGATGAGCTCAACGCTCTGGTGGAGCCCGCAATGACCACGGGAGGCGGTCAGCCGCTACGCTTCGTGCGGCCTTTACCGGCCCAGAGAGCGTTTCACTCGCAGTACGAAGTACGGATATTCCGCACCGGGGAGGTGCCCACGCGCGAGGCCAATTGGCACGATTTGTTCAACGCGCTCGCCTGGCTCGCCTTTCCAACCACCAAAGCGGCCATCAATTCTCGACATTACCAACTGATGCGCCAGGCGGTGCGGGAGCGCGGCGACACGCGCGGGCCCCGGGGGACAGCGCGCGACGTGCTGACGTTGTTCGACGAGGGCGGGATGATCGTCATCAGCACGGACAAGGAGCTGCTGGATCTGTTGCAGGACTTTCGCTGGAAGGAGCTCTTTTGCACGCGTCGCTCGCAGGTGGTGCAGCGGATGGAGTTTTTTGTCTTCGGCCACGCCCT
>Ga0156229_1042_pt3 | contig 11875 bp, 7 predicted proteins | sample RifCSPlowO2_12_FD_116156 | JGI IMG/M metagenome (GOLD analysis project Ga0156229, IMG submission 116156) | Betaproteobacteria bacterium RIFCSPLOWO2_12_FULL_66_14 | reverse complement strand
TTTCCTGCGGGCTTTTCGAGCCATCTTGCAGCGAGGTTTGCTCGCTGTGGTGATGATCTGCGCCGTGTGTGGTCCCCGCAGCATCGGACTCATCGTGTGAATGCTGGCCGGGGGTTTCGCCGCCGCCATGAGAATGCCCGCCGCTCGCGACCACTTCCGCCTGGTATTGCTCGGCGGTCATGCTCGGCAATTTGCGCAGGAAGACTACCATGTCCCAAATGTACCGATCTTCGATACTCTTGCCCCACGCCGGCATGCCCGATGCCTTGATGCCGTGCTTGATGATCCAGAAAGTCTGCTCGGGACTGCGGCGCAGGCCGTGCTCAGCGAGATTGGATGGCTTCGGATACAGGCCCCGAGTGAGTTCAGTATCCTCCATTCCCGGTGCGAGGTGACAACCCACACACATGGAATCGTAGTTACCCGCACTGCGGCGAGCCATCGATGCATAATCGAGTGGCGGCGCCGACACGTTCCGCGCCCGCGCAGCAATCGATCGGTCTCGCACGGTTTCGACGACACGATACGTGAATCCCCAATGCGGCTTGTCCGCTGCGACATTGAAGATTCCAGCGTAGACGAAACCGAAAGCTGCTGCGGCGAGGACAGCGAGCGCCATCAGGAAAATTTTGAGCGGTTTCATGGATCGCCGTTTAGTTTCGAATGCTCATCAGGCCACTCTCGGCCGCATCGGGCCGGCGTCTCTCGGTGCACGAACGGACGATTCGCTGCAGGCGGTATGTCTCCCGCAACGACCGCGCGCGCGAATCCGGCGAGAAGCAGCTAGGCCCTTTGACCACAAGTTCATGCGGTACAGCGCCGAATCGGGGTGCAGCGTCAACGATGTCAGCCTATTCGCGGTTGCCGTGCACCGGGAATGTGGGGCAAACCACTGAAAAACCCGCTGATGATCTTGTCACTTCTCCTCCCCGCTCAATGAGCGTAGCAAAGCAATCCGCATGCCACTGCAGAATTGACACATGAATTCATCACGTTGAAATAAAGTCGCGCATTCTGTTTCCGTTATGCAGTGTCGCTCGAGAACGACAGAGGAAAGCACATGGATGCAGAATTCGCCTTGGATTCAAAGAGCCATGTTGTCGCCAAAGCACGACATGGTGTGACTGCGGTGGCGAACACCCGCGCGGGCTCCGTTTCGGCCTGCCGCGAAGCTCGCTCCGCCGAGAGAAGCTCAGCGTGCCCGAAGGCGATCGGGTGCGCGCCGGGCAGGTGCTGATCACGCTGTGGAATGACGATCTCACCGCGCGCGAACAGGTCTCGCGCGAGCAGTTGCAAACGGCGAAGGCCCGTAACGCGTTGCCGCTAATTGTAAAATGGCGGCACGTTGCGAGGAGGAGCTCATGAACAAACCCCTGGAGCCCGCGCTCGAGGCGGCAGGCAATTTCTGGAAGGAATACGGCGCCGAGGAGTGGACAGACGCCGTCGTCGCCGCGATGAAGCTGGGCGGCGTGGATCACATGTTTTTCGTCTCGGGAACCGAGCTCGCCTATTACCAGGAGGCGATCGCCAAGGCGCAAGTGCTGGGCAGGCCCGCCCCGAGACTGCTCACCATGATCCACGAGTCGGCCGCGCTGCACGCGGCCGTCGGCGCGGCCATGGTGAGCGGCAAACCGACCGCGGCAGCGGCGCACGTGGATGTGGGCACGCTGCACTACGGAGCAGCCATCCACACTGCCTGGCGCGCGAACGCGCCGGTGCTCATCACGGCCGGAAACGCGCCGCGCGCTTTTCCCGGTTCCATGCCGGGGGCGCGGAACAGCCCGGTGCAGTGGGTTCAGGAGCCGCGCGACCAGAGCGAAATCGTGCGCCAGTACACCAAGGCGGATCACCGCATGGAGTACCAGGACAATCCCGGCATGATGGTGAGCCGGCTGCTGCAGCTCGCGATGAGCGAGCCTCGCGGGCCCGTGTACATGAGCATGCCGCGCGAAATAGCGATGCTGCCCTGTCCGGGTACGGCGAAGTTCCCCACGCGGGATCAACTGGGGCTGGCCCGTCCGGCTTCGCCCGATCCGGAAGACGCGCGCGCCATCGCCCGCTGGCTGGTGAAAGCGGAGAATCCCTGCGTGTTCACGGCGCGGCTCGGGCATGACCATGCCGCGGTGACCGAGCTGGTGCGGCTGGCGGAGCTCCTCGCGCTTCCCGTCACCGAAGCGGCCGGCGCCAATCACCTTAACTTTCCGAACACGCACCCGTTCTACGGCACGGGCCCGCGCTCCACCGAAGTCGATGTGGCGCTGGTCCTGGAAGCCATCCGGCCCTGGTCGCCCGACTCAGCCGATTCACCCCCCGCGGATGCGAAGATCGCCTGGATCAGCGTGGACCCGGTGCAGTCACGGTTCAAGACCATGGAGTTCCGTGCCGATCTATGGATACCGGCCTCGGCGGCGAGCGCGCTGCGCGTCATCCACGAAGCGGCGACCGGCCTGCTGGACCGGAGCGACCTCGCGCGCATCGCGGAGCGCAGGAAACGCCTGGAACAGCGCAGGAAGGAAATCGACGCGCAGGAGGAGGCGAAGGCCCTGGAAGCGGGCAGGCAGGCGCAACCCGACACGCGCTGGGTCAGCTATCAGCTGGGGAAGCTCCTCGACCCGGACGCCATCGTCCTGAACGACGTGACTTCCGCCAGCGACTTCATGCAGCACTACCTGCGCCGGGAGCGGCCGGGCACGTTTTTCCGCAGCGGCACCAGCACGGGCGGCTGGGGTCCGGGCGCGGCCTTCGGCGCGAAAATCGTTTCACCAGACCGCGATGTGATTCTCACCACCGGCGATGGCTTCTACCTGTTCGGCGAGCCGCTCGCGGCGCTGTGGTCGGCACGCCAGCTGAAGGCACCGCACCTGTCGGTGGTCATCGTCAACGCGAGCTACAGCACCGGTACGACGAACCTGAAGGCGACCTATCCGAACGGCTATGCCGTGAAACACAACAACTACACGGGCGGCGTGTTCGATCCGCCGCCCAACTTCGCCAAGCTCGCCGAGTCGGTGGATTGCTACGGCGAGTATGTGCACGAAACCGCAGAGGTCGGTCCGGCGCTGAAGCGCGGTCTGGAGCAGGTGCGTAACGGCATTCCGGCCGTGGTGGCCGTTCGCGTTCCAAACCTCGTATAGCCTTACGGCCCGAAGAATTCCTTGACCTTGTCCATCCAGGACTTGGCCCGGGGATTGTGGCGTTCGCTGTCGCGCTGGTTGATCGCTTCGAGCTCGCGCAGCAGCTCCTTCTGGCGCTCGGTGAGGCTGATCGGCGTCTCCACCACCACGTGGCAGAGCAGGTCGCCCGCCGTCTGGCTGCGCACGCCCTTGATGCCCTTGCCGCGCAGCCGGAACACCTTGCCCGATTGCGTTTCGTTAGGCACGCGGATTTTCGCCGACCCGTCCAGCGTCGGAATCTCGATCTCCCCGCCCAATGCGGCCACGGTAAACGACACCGGCATTTCGCAGTGCAGATCGTCGCTGTTGCGCTGGAATACGGGGTGAGCCTTGACCTGGATCTGGACGTACAGATCGCCCGGCGGGCCGCCGTTGACGCCCGGCTCGCCCTCGCCGGCAAGCCGGATGCGGTCGCCCTCGTCCACGCCCGCGGGAATCTTGACCGACAGCGTCTTATGCTTCTTCACGCGTCCCACGCCGTGACACGCAGTGCAGGGATCGGCGATGACTTTGCCCTGTCCGTGGCACTTGGGGCAGGTCTGCTGGATGGAGAAAAATCCCTGCTGCATTCTCACCTGGCCCTGACCGTGACAGGTCGCACAGGTGACCGGCCTGGTGCCCGGCTTGGCGCCGGTTCCGCCGCAGGTATCGCAGCCTTCCGCGGTGGGAATGCGGATCTTGGTCTCGGTGCCGTGAGCGGCCTGCTCGAGCGAAATCTCCAGGTTGTAACGCAGGTCGGCGCCGCGATAGACCGAGGAGCGGCTGCCGCGGCCCTGCCCGAAAATGTCGCCGAAGATGTCTCCGAAGGCCTCTGCAAAGCCGCCGAAGCCTGCCGCCCCGAAACCTGCGCCCGCGCCCATCGAGGAATCCACCCCGGCATGGCCGTAGCGGTCGTACGCGGCACGCTTGTCGGCGTCCGACAGCACTTCGTACGCTTCCTTGGCTTCCTTGAATCTCTCCTCGGACGACTTGTCGCCGGTATTGCGGTCGGGATGGTGCTTCATGGCAAGGCGCCGGTACGCCTTTTTGACCGTCTCGTCGTCGGCGTCCCTGTTGACGCCCAGCACATCGTAGTAATCGCGCTTCGCCATTCCATCCCCAATACATAACAGCAGACGGCCGGACCCGGCGGCGAGCCCATGGCTCGGCCGCTACAGCCCGGCCGGTCGGGGCGCGGCGCCGGGCGCGCCCCGCTCAACCCCTATTTCTTGTCCTTCACCTCGGTGAACTCGGCGTCCACGACGTTTTCGTCTTCCTTGGGCGCTCGCGCCTGCCCCTGCGCCTGCTCGGCACCGCCCTGCTCGGCACCGGCGTGCGCCTGCGCGTCGGCGTACATCTTTTCGCCGAGCTTCTGCGCTGCCTGGGCGAGCGCCTGGCTCTTCGCGTCGATCCTGTCCTTGTCGTCGGCCTTCAGCGCTTCCTCGGCCTCCTTGATCGCGGCCTCGATCCTGGATTTTTCGTCCGCGCCTATCTTGTCGCCGTACTCACCCAGCGATTTTTTCACCGAGTGGATCATGGCGTCCAGTTGATTGCGCGCCGTGACCAGCTCGAGCGCCTTCTTGTCGTCGGCGGCGTGCGCTTCCGCATCCTTCACCATCTTCTTGATCTCCTCCTCGGTCAGCCCGGAGTTCGCCTTGATGGTGATCTTGTTCTCCTTGCCGGTCGCCTTGTCCCGGGCCGAGACGTGCAGGATGCCGTTCGCGTCGATATCGAAGGTCACCTCGATCTGCGGCATGCCGCGCGGCGCGGGCGGAATGCCCTCGAGGTTGAACTGCCCGAGGCTCTTGTTCCCCGCCGCCATGTCGCGCTCGCCCTGCAGCACGTGTATGGTCACGGCCGACTGGTTGTCGTCCGCGGTGGAGAACACCTGCGTGGCCTTGGTCGGGATCGTGGTGTTCTTCTGGATGAGCTTGGTCATCACGCCGCCCAGCGTCTCTATGCCGAGCGACAGCGGCGTCACGTCGAGCAGCAGCACGTCCTTGACGTCGCCCTTCAGCACTCCGCCCTGGATCGCCGCGCCCACCGCGACCGCCTCGTCGGGGTTCACGTCCTTGCGCGGTTCCTTGCCGAAGAACTCGCGCACCTTCTCCTGAACCTTCGGCATGCGCGTCATGCCACCCACGAGGATCACATCGACGATGTCCGAGAGCTTCACCCCCGCGTCCTTGATGGCGATGCGGCACGGTTCGATGGTGCGCTGGATCAGCTCCTCGACCAGGCTTTCGAACTTGGCGCGGGTGATCTTCATCGTCATGTGCTTCGGCCCGCTCTTGTCCGCGGTGACGTAGGGCAGGTTGATCTCGGTCTGCTGCGAGGACGAGAGCTCGATCTTCGCCTTCTCGGCGGCTTCCTTGAGGCGCTGCAGCGCGAGCACGTCGTTTCGCAGGTCGATGCCCTGATCCTTCTTGAATTCGTCGCACAGGTAGTCGATCAGGCGCTGGTCGAAATCCTCGCCGCCCAGGAACGTGTCGCCGTTGGTGGAGAGCACCTCGAACTGGTGCTCGCCTTCGATCTCCGCAATCTCGATGATCGAAATGTCGAACGTTCCGCCGCCCAGATCGTAGACCGCGATCTTGCGGTCGCCTTCCTGCTTGTCCAGCCCGAACGCGAGCGCCGCGGCGGTGGGCTCGTTGATGATGCGCTTCACCTCCAGCCCGGCGATGCGGCCCGCGTCCTTGGTGGCCTGGCGCTGCGAGTCGTTGAAGTAGGCCGGCACGGTGATGACCGCCTCGCTGACAGGCTCGCCGAGATAATCCTCGGCGGTCTTCTTCATTTTGCGCAGCACCTGCGCCGACACCTCCGGCGGCGCGATCTTCTTGCCGCGCACTTCCACCCAGGCGTCGCCGTTGTCCGCCTTGATGATCCTGAAGGGCATCAGGTCGATGTCCTTGTGCACCTCTTTCTCCTCGAACTTGCGTCCGATGAGGCGCTTGATGGCGTACAGCGTGTTCTTGGGATTGGTGATGGCCTGGCGCTTGGCGGGCGCTCCCACCAGCACTTCGCCGTCCTCCATGTAAGCAACGACCGACGGGGTCGTGCGCGAGCCCTCGGAGTTCTCGATCACCTTGGGCTTGCCGCCCTCCATGATCGCCACGCAGGAGTTCGTCGTTCCCAGGTCGATGCCGATGATCTTTGCCATGTCGTGTCCTTGTGAATCAGGAGGTTATGCGTGGGATATGGGGTTCATGCCACGGTATTCAAGCGTGCCGGCCACATCAGTCGTCGCGGCCCTTGGCCACGGTCACCAGCGCCGGCCGGATGACCCGGTCGTGGAGCAGGTACCCTTTTTGCAGCACGTTGATCACGGTGTTGGGCTCCTTGTCCGAAGGCAGCATGGAAATGGCCTGATGCCGATGGGGATCGAACTTTTCGCCTGCCGGATCGATTTCCTTCAGGCTCGCCTTCTCGAACACCCCCTCGAGCTGCTTCAGGGTGAGCTCCACGCCGCTCCTGACCGCATCCAGGTCGGCGTTCTCCGCGGCGAGCGCGGCCTCGAGGCTGTCCTTCACGGGAAGCAATTGGCTCGCCAGGCTCTCGACGGAGTACTTGTGCGCGTTGGCGACGTCCAACTGCGCGCGCTTGCGCACGTTGTCCACTTCGGCCTTGGCGCGCAGCCACGCGTCGTGGTGCTCCTCGGCCCTCAGCTGTGCCGCGCGCAACTGTTCCTCGAGGCTCGGCGTGGATTCGACGGCCGGTTCGGGCGCCGTTTGCGCCTCCGCAGGGGCGTCCCCCGGCGAGGCCTCCCGCAATACGGGCTCTTGTCGGATGGTTTCGTGCTCGTCAGGCATGAGAGCTCCAGGGAATAAGCGGAGGAGATTGGGGTTCCGGCGCCGAATTCAAGGTCGCGACCGCCGTTCAACGCCTTCCGTACCGGGCGATCGTTCAGCGCCGGAGCGGCTCCCAACCGCCAAGGTTTTCCTGGATCAGGGCGCACAGCGCCCGGATCCAGTCGTCCCGCTCGTTCAGGCACGGCAGGGCGTGGAAGGTCTTGCCTCCCGCGCCCAGGAAAAGCGCCTTGCCTTCGATGCCGATCTCCTCGAGTGTCTCAAGGCAATCGGACACGAATCCGGGACACAGAACATCCACCCGGACCAAACGCCGCCGCCCCAGGTCCTGGAGCACTTCGGCCGTATAGGGCTTGAGCCATTCCGCCCGGCCGAACCGGGACTGGAACGTCATTTGCCATTGCCCCTCGGGCAGGGCGAGCGCCTGTGCGAGCAGTCGGGCGGTCCGGGTGCACTCCGAGGCGTAAGGATCGCCCTTGTCGACCGAACGGCGCGGAATACCGTGGAAGCTGAAAATCAGCCTGTCGGGCCGGCCGTGGTGCTGCCAGTGCTCCTGCACCAGGTTTGCAAGCGCCCCGATGTATCCGGGATGGTCGTGAAAATGCTTGACCAGCCGGAGTGCGGGCGGGTTCCGCTCTTCGCGCAGAAAAGCAGCCACTTCATCGAAGACCGAGGCGGTGGTGCCCGCCGCATACTGGGGATAGAGCGGCAAAACGAGGATTCTCGCCGCACCTGCCTGGTGCAGCTCGCGCAGCACTTTCAACAGGCGGGGCCGCCCATACCGCATGGCATGCCGGAACACCACCGGCGTCCCTCGAGCCTCCCCCCAATATCCGGCGACCAGCTTCGCCTGCCGCTCCGTGTGGACCTGCAGCGGCGAGCCTTCTTTCGACCAGATGGTAGCGTACTTCGCGGCCGAAACGCGCGGCCTCAGGGGCAGGATGATGCCGTTCAGCAGCGGCCACCACAGCAGGCGCGGAATCTCCACGACGCGTCGGTCCGAGAGGAGCTCCCTCAGGTAGGTTCGTACCGCGGCCGGCGTGGGGGCGTCGGGTGTGCCGAGATTGACCAGGACAACGGCAGTCGCGCCCGGGCTCTGCCCGCTCGGTGTAAAGGCCACGCTGGTGAGGTCAGTGGTAGGAGAGCGCGCTGCTCAGCAGCTTGGCGGTGATGTCGACGATCGGGATGACCGTCTCGTACGCCATGCGGGTCGGGCCGATCACGCCGACGGTGCCCACCACCTGGCCGTCCACCTCGTAAGGGGCCGTCACCACGCTGCATTCGTCCAGCGACGCTATTCCGGATTCGCCGCCGATGAATATCTGCACTCCCTGGGCGCGCGTGCTGGAGTCGAGAATGCTCATGAGCAGGGTTTTTCTCTCGAACAGCTCGAACAGCTCGCGCAGCCGGGCAATGTTCGAGGCGAGCTCGTGAGAGTCGAGGAGGTTCCGTTCGCCGGAAATCACATAGCTCTCCGCGGCGTCCGCCATCGCCTCGTCGCCCACGTCCAGCGCGGCGTTCATGAGCGCGATCACGTCCTCGCGCAACTGCCTGAGCTCGTCCTGCAGCCTTCGGCGGATGTCGTCGAACGTGAGGCCCGCGTAGTTCTGGTTCAGGAAGTTGCCCGCCATGGTCAATTCCGCGGGGCTGAACGATCTCTCCGTGAACAGGATGCGGTTCTGGACCGCTCCGTCGGGTGTCACGATGATGATCAGCACCCGCTTCTCGGCGAGCGACAGGAATTCGATGTGGCGGAAGGCCGGCGATCTGCGCCGCGGTGCCGCCACGATGCCGGCGAAATGGGTGAGCTCGGACAGCAGTTGCGAGGCCGAGCTGATCAACTTTTCGGGGTGGCCCGGATGAAGGCTCACTTCGAGCTGGCTGATCTGGACGCGGTCCAGCGGCTTGGTCGTCAGCAGCGTGTCCACGAAGAAGCGGTAGCCGCGCGCGGTGGGCACCCGCCCAGCCGAGGTATGGGGGCTCGCGATGAAGCCCAGCTCCTCCAGGTCCGCCATGACGTTGCGGATGGTGGCAGGCGACAGATCCAGGCCGGCATAACGCGACAGGGCGCGCGAACCCACCGGCTCGCCTTCCGCAATATAGCGCTCGACCAGGGTCTTCAGCAGTATCTGGGCGCGGCGATCGAGCATGGCAGGATTCTACAGACAAATCACAAAAGTGCGGGCGGAAGCTCGAAGGCGCTTTCAACTCTCCTGTGCGGCTTTGCACACCTTCATGTTTCTGATCTAATGCCGGGCAGGCGAAAATGCAAGAGGGCGCCGCCCGCCTGGTTCCCAGGGGCCGCATTAAGCGCTCCGCCCGATCGCCCTGCGGGCGGTGAGGGGACCGGGTCCCCGCCTTACAGCCCAATTTGGAGCCTGACATCCGAAGTTCCGTGTCAACCGTTCCCCAGCCGGCCGGAGCCCCGCGAACCGGCCCCGCAGGTCCCATGCCTGCGTTCAACCCGGTGGCGCTCATCGGTCGCCATAACGGCGGCACGAGCACCGAGTCGCTCACGGCGCTCGGCCGTTTCCTGGCGCAGCGCGGCTGCCAGGTGCTGCTGGAAAAGGCCACCGCCGCCGCGTGCGCCGTCGAGGGTTTCGAGGTCGCCGATTATGCCGAGCTGGGGGCCCGCGCCCAGCTGGCTGTGGTGCTGGGCGGCGACGGCAGCATGCTGAGCGCGGCGCGCCACTTGGCCGCGCACGGTGTGCCGCTGGTCGGAGTGAACCAGGGCCGGCTCGGTTTCATGACCGACATTGCGCTCGGCCGCATGCTGGAAGTGACGGGCCAATTGCTCGACGGCCAGTACTCCATCGAGGAACGCACCATGCTGGCGGCCGAAGTCGTGCGCGGCGGCCAGAGCGTATTCGCGACGCTCGCGCTGAACGACGTCGTGGTCAACAAGGGAGCGGTCGGACGCCTGATCGAGTTCTCCGTGCACGTGGACGGCGAGTTCGTCTACGACGTGCGCTCCGACGGCCTCATCGTTTCCACCCCCACCGGCTCCACGGCCTACGCGTTGTCGTCCAACGGGCCGATTCTCCAGCCGGGCGTGCCGGGCGTGGTGCTCGTTCCCGTCTGCCCGCACACCCTGTCCAATCGACCCATTGCCGTGAGCGACCGCTCGCGCATCGAAGTGACCATACGGCACGCGGTCGACGCCATGCTCAATTTCGACGGGCAGCCGCTGTACGACCTGCGCGAAAGCGACCGCGTCGTCATCCGTCGCGCCCAGAACAGCGCCCGGTTCGTGCATCCGCCCGGTTACAGCTATTTCGCCATGCTGCGCGAAAAACTGCACTGGAGCGAGATGTATTAGCAGGACTCGATGCCTCATTGCATTGTGACGACGCGCCACTAGATATGTCCGGCTGCCGTGGGCAAGAACATCGGAAAGTAGAGAACGGGGGGAGAGGGAGGACCCTCATTTTGAAAATGCGCCCCCGTAACCCCCTACGCCCCCGTCCGGGAACGAACGACTGATGCTGCTGAATCTGGCCATCCGCGACTTCGCCGTCGTCGGGGCGCTTGATCTCGAATTCAGCCCGGGCTTCACGGTGCTGACGGGCGAGACCGGGGCGGGGAAGTCGATTCTCATCGACGCCCTGGCACTCGCGCTCGGTGACCGCGCCGATGCCGCCCAGGTGAGGGCGCAGGCGGAACGGGCCGACATCTGCGCCGAGTTCTCGCTGGGCGAGGTGACTCACCTCAGGAGCTGGCTGGCGGAGCAGGCGCTGGAGGGCGATGCGGACCGGCTCCTGCTGCGTCGTCTGGTGGAACGCAATGGCCGTTCGCGCGCCTTCATCAACGGGCGTCCGGCGACGCTCGCACAGCTGCGCGAGGCGGGTGAACGCCTGGTGGACATCCACGGCCAGCACGTGCACCACTCGCTGCTCAGGACGGAGACCCATCGAGCGATCCTGGATGCGCACGCCGGACTGACGGCGCTCGCACGCGAGGTCGGCGACGCCTACCGCGCCTGGCAGCAGCTGTCCAAGGCGCGCATGAATTACGAGTCGGAAGCAAACGTGCGCAACCAGGAACGCGAACAGATCGCCTGGGAGATCGAGGAGCTGGAAAAGCTCGGGCTCGTTCCCCAGGAATGGGAGCTGATCGGCGCCGAGCACTCGCGCCTGTCGCACGCAGCGAGCCTCATCGAGGGCGCCCGATCGGCACTCGACGCGTTGTCGGAGTCCGATGGCGCCGCAGCGGCGGGCCTCTCGGCTGCCATGGCACGACTGCGCCCGCTCCTCGGCTACGACGCTTCACTCATGGGCACGATGGCGCTGCTCGAATCGGCCGAGGCTCACATCCAGGAAGCGGCGCAGGGCCTGCGGCGATATGCCGACAAAGTCGAGCTCGATCCGCAGCGCCTGCGCGACCTCGAGCAGCGTATCGAGGCGCTTCATTCGGCGGCACGCCGCTTGCGGATTCCGCCCGATGCGCTCGGCGACCGGCTGGCGGAGCTGCGCAGCCGGCGCGCCGAGCTCGAGATGGCGTCCGATCTGGAAGGGCTCCTGAAGCGCGAGCAGGAAGCACAAGTCCATTACCGCAATGCCGCGGGCCGGCTGAGCGAGGAACGCAGGAAAGCGGCCGGGCGCCTCGCGCGCCAGGTCACTGCCGCGATGAAGGAACTGGCGATGAAGGGCGGAAGCTTCGACATTGCGCTTTCTCCCCATCCGCCCGAGGGCAGCGCGCACGGCAACGAGAGCGTCGAGTTCCTGGTCGCCACCCATGCAGGGATGGAGCCCCGGCCGCTCGCCAGGGTTGCATCGGGCGGCGAGCTCTCGCGCATCAGCCTGGCCATACAGGTGATCACGAGCAGGGAGGCGGCCGTGCCCACGCTCATTTTCGATGAAGTGGATGCCGGCATCGGGGGCGCGGTGGCCGAAGTCGTGGGCCGCCGCCTGAAAGCGC